>Ga0075418_10005076_pt1 | contig 14919 bp, 12 predicted proteins | sample SoiMetdeltSBSDD2_FD_81776 | JGI IMG/M metagenome (GOLD analysis project Ga0075418, IMG submission 81776) | Bulk soil microbial communities from a Populus tree surrounding site in Tennessee, USA - Soil MetaG P. deltoides SBSDD2 | ecosystem: Environmental > Terrestrial > Soil > Tree plantation...
CGGCGGCAACTTGTTGTCGACGTCGCTGCCGTCGCTGGTTGCCCCGTCAGGCGGGCTCCCTTGTCATCAGGGCAACGAACGCGAGGTTCACGACCGACATGAGAACGACGCCGCACGCGATCATGTAGGCCATATTGCTCTGACTCAAGATCGGCGGAATGATCTCGATTTCGGCTCCCATGGGCAAAAAGTACGTTGCGGCCATGCCCGTGTAGTGCATCGAAGCGATGGCCAGCCCCTGCAAGATCCCGCCCGCGACGGTCATGGCAACCGAGCGCTTATGAAAAGCGAACCAGAGGGCGGCCATTGACGCGACGATCGCCATCCCGATCGAGGTCGCAACCAGGTTGTAGTCGTAGTCGAGACCGCAGCCGCGTATCGCGCTCATGCCAAGATAGTGCATGCCGGCGATGCCAAGCCCCATGAGAACGCCACCCAGCGGAATGCTGAGCCAGCCGAGTGGGCGGCTGCTGGCGAAGAAAAGGCCGGTTCCGGTGGCACCGATCGCTATGCCTATCGAACTGAATGTCTCGGCCGCGTTGTAGGTCACGAGCACCGGGAAATCGACCGCCATCATCGCCACGAAATGCATCGACCAGATGGTGGCACCCATGATCAGTCCGCCGCTGACCAAGGCAAAGGTCTTCTGACCTGGGGTGGTATCTTCGATGTTTGATAGCGCCGTCAGAGCCAGCGCCGTGAGCGATCCAATAATCGCCACGCCAACGGAGAGGAGCACCAATATTGGCTGGTAGGTCACTGTCATGGTAGAGCGCCTATTTCAGAGGGCCGGACCAAATTATCCACTTGCGTGTGAGTGCTATCCTTTTGCGGCGTGCTCATGATTGTTTTGGGCCGCATCACGCCTTTGTCTTTGTCGGGCGGACCATGCCTGCTGGCATCGGTGAGAAACCAGATCATCACGAACGAGATGACGATCGTGGAGAACATGGAAGTGGCAAATCCCGTCATCGCCGCCGCGCTTATGCGCCGCCGCGTCGTCTTGCGTTGATGTGCCAGGCCCAGTTCGTAGGCCGCCCTGGTCTTGGGATCTCTCAGGGTGTCGTAGGCCTGACTGATCTCTTTGAAGCGCCGTTCGGCCAGCGCGTTACCCACATTGACGTCCGGATGAAACGCCTTGGCCAAACCGTGATACGCGCCCTTGATGACACCCTCGTCGGCTTCGGGTGTGACACCAAGCACCTCATAATAATTCTGCATTCGTCTCCTCACGCGCACCAAGCGGAAACCCGCATCAGTGCTCCCCGTATGTGTGGAAGCGCTGCCATGCCCGACAGCCTGCTTGATCCCTCAAAAAAATATTCAGTCAGCTAAGGTTAACACCCTGGGCGCTAACCTTCAACAGAAGTCCTATACAGGATCTCAGCCATCGCTTACCGGCAGGCCCACTTAAATCCCTGCCGAGCACAAACTTTTCCAGAAAGCTTGCCGGCACCGGCTGCCCACCGTTCTGCGTGGTGTTTCGCGTCACGCAGCCATCGAGGATGCAACCGCCGGTTACGGGCTGATCAGCAGGTGTTCGCGCTCGGGCAGCGTCTCGAGGATGGCGGCGCTACCGCGGATCACGCAGTGCATGGGCGTATCGGGCAGCAGGAACTTGGCGCCCGTGCGCTGCGCCAGCGCCACGTCGAGCCGGTCGAGCAACGCGCCGCCGCCGGTCAGCATGATGCCCCACTTCGTCACCTGCTCGGCAGCCTCCAGCGGCAGGTCCTCGAGCGCCCGCTGGATGAACTCGGCCATGTCGCCGATGCAGGCCGATAGCGCCTCGGCCATATCCTGTGGACCGAGCACTGCACTCTTGGCGCGGCCCTCGCGCAGGTCGCGACCCTTGATGTGAATCTCCACCTCGCGCCCGTTCGGCTGAGCCAGCGCCGTGCCGGCCTCGATCTTGATGCGCTCGGCGTTGGCCTCGCCGATCACCAGGTGATGCCGGCGGCGCACATAGCGCATGATGGCCTCGTCCATGGCGTTGCCCGCCACCTTGAGCGAGCGCGCCTGAATCACGCGGCCCGACGACAGCACGGCGATGTCCGTGGTGCCGCCGCCGATGTCCACCACCATGAAGGCCGACGGCGCATCGATGGGCAGGCCCGCGCCCAGGGCAGCCGCCACCGGCTCTTCGATCATGTACACCTTGCGCGCGCCGGCCTGCACGGCCGTCTCGTACACCGCCCGCCGCTCCACCGGCGTCGCGCCTGCCGGCACGCAGATGAGAATGCGGGGCCGGCGGAAGCCCAGCATGGTTTTGGCACGCTGGATGAATTGGCGCAGCATCTCTTCGGTGGCAATGAAATCGGCGATCACGCCGTCACGCATGGGGCGGATCAGCTCGATCGGCTCGGGCGTGCGCCCGAGCATGGCCTTGGCCTTCAGGCCGACGGCCAGCATCACGCGCTCACCGCCGCGCACCTGCACCGCAACCACCGACGGCTCGTCGATGATGATGCCGCGCCCCACCACGTGCACCAGCGTGTTGGCGGTGCCGAGGTCGATGGCGATATTATCGGAGAAGGCCCCCGCGACGCCCGCAAGCATTCATCCCACCATGCATGTCCGCCTGGCCGGCGCCTGCGGACCCGTCTACGCAAATGCGCGCCGATTCAATCCCGCAGAAAAGATAATCGATCGACCGGCGTTCGCCAAACCCTTGCGTTCCATAAGTTTCCGTCATCGCGAAAGCTTCGATCATCCCCGCAATTCGCGCCCGCGAATATCCGCATCCAGTAGCTGGGTGGGTCAAGGCTTTGAGCTGCGCTCAGGCCCACGACACCAGCGTTCACCGGTTCCCGAGCATCTGTCGGCGCTTTGCCCAGCGCCGCGCGATCTCGGCTGCAATCACAGGACCGGCGTCGAGGGGGGGATAGCTCCAGCTCTCCAGCCGTGCGAAGCGGGCGGGGAGCGGGCGCGTAGCGCCATGCCGACGCAAGGCTTCGTGGAAGCGGGCGAACTTGGGCGAGCCGCCGTCCGGCTCGAACACGTAGATGGGTTTGCCGGTCGCGCACGGTTCCCCTGTCATGTTGATGGAATCGGCCGGCACGACGAAGGCATCGGCCTGCGCTAGGTATTGCGGATAGGGATTATCCCCCTCTCCATCCCAGAACAGGTGCGGCTGCCAGGCCATCTGCTCGCGCACAAAGGCTATTATCTCGGGCGGTGTACGGCGCGAGGCCGTGATCAACAGGCCCGCCCCCAGCGCTCCCAGCGATTGTAGGGCCGATACCAGGTGCGCCACGCGCGGCGGCGTGTAGCGATAGTCGCCGTTGGGGCCGCCCAGCAGCACGGCAACACGCGGTGAGGGCAGCGCGGCGATATCGGCGGGAAGCCTGCTACGCAGCTCGGCGAGGCGGCTGGCCGAGAAGGTATGCGGCCCCGTCAGCGTCGTGACGACGTTGGGCCCGCGCAGCTTGTCGTGCTCGGGTACCCAAAACAGGTCGGCCGTCCTGGGCGACACCTTTGGATCAAGCAGGATCACGCTATAGGTGCCGAGCCCCACCATCTGCTTCAGGCGGCGGATGTAAGGAATGGTCAGCCGGCCGATGGCGAACGCGAAATCGGGCCACGGTGGATGAAACGGGCTTGCGTCACTGCCAAACCGTTCCGACGGTGCCACAGGCCCCCACGGCGACAGCCAGCTCCACGGAGTTGCGGGCGCTACGCGCTTGAACTCGACGTCGAGGCTGAGAGCCTCGGCTACGCCGCGCGCCTGCGCCTCGTGGCCTGCCTTGCCATCGCTGATGATCCAGCCACGTCGACCCGCGACAGCCTGCAGCGCGTCCGCCATCGTTCCTTCCCGGGCCAAGCTCACAATTTTCTGTCCCGCGCACGAAACAAAGTTGCTCAAATTCGCGCCGTGCGCCAGACTCGCGCGGTCTTCCTGCCTCGGAGCTTCTACCCTTATGCGCGCCCGCCTCGATGCTACCGATTGGCGCATTCTCAAGGAACTGCAGGCCAACGGCCGCATAACCAATGTGGAGCTGGCCGAGAAGGTCGGCATCTCGCCGCCACCCTGCCTGCGCCGCGTGCGGGCGCTGGAGCAGGCCGGCATGATCGCCGGTTACTTCGCCCAACTCGACGAGAAGACGGTCGGCTTCGAGGTGATCGCCTTTGCCATGGTCGGCCTGCACAGCCAATCGGAAGCAGACTGGCGTGCGTTCGAGAACCGGGTGTTGGCCTGGCCCTTGGTGCGCGAGTGCTACATGCTGTCCGGCGAGACCGATTTTCTGCTCAAGTGCGTAGCTCCTGATCTGACCGCCTTCCAGGATTTCGTGATCGAGGAGCTGACCGCAGCCGCCAACGTCGCGAGCGTGAAGACCACGCTCATCATCCGCCGCGTCAAGTTCGAGCCCGGCGTGCCGATCGGCGTCGCCCAGGTCCGCCGTTCCCGCTCCGAAGCGTAGCTGTTACTTGTCATCCCCGGAATTTCGCCTCAGCAAAATATCCACCCAGGCATGTCACCGCCATGTTTGCCTCCCGAACAAGCGCGCTCGCGCGTTCTGGGACGACACCCAACCTGCAGCCGAGGCTACTTGAACTCGATCTTGAGGATCTCGTAGCTGCGCGCGCCGCGCGGCGTGGTGACCTCGGTGCTTTCACCTTTGGACTTGCCGATTAGGGCACGCGCGATCGGCGAGTTGACCGAGATCTTGCCGTTCTTCACGTCGGCTTCGTGCTCGCCGACGATCTTGTATTTGACCTTGTCGCCGGAATCTTCGTCCGTCAGCGTCACTGTTGCGCCGAACTTGACGGTGGTGCCCGACAGCTTGGCCGGATCGATGACCTCCGCGCGGCCGAGCTTGTCCTCCAGTTCGGCGACCTTGGCCTCGTTAAGGCCCTGTGCCTCCTTGGCGGCATGGTATTCGGCATTCTCGGAAAGGTCGCCGTGCTCGCGCGCATCCGAGATCTGCTGGATGATGCGCGGACGCTCCTCGGCCTTGAGGCGGTGCAGCTCGGCCTCGAGCTTCTGGAACCCCTCAACGGTCATCGGAACCTTTTCCATAGCCTTGCTCACAATCTCCGGGTCGGCCCGGACCATAACGCCGACACCCGACAAATAGTCTCACTCAGACTTTGAGGTTTGGCCAGCCCCCATCCGACTGGCCCGCCCGATCATCCTCAGGAGGATTGGCTTACATAGGATTGCAGCGGTGCCACTGTTAGGGTGCCCGTCGCCAGCGCTTTGATGGCCCGGGTTGCCGCACGAGCACCGGCTAAAGTTGTATAGTACGGGATGTGGCTCATCAAGGCAGTGCGCCGTATGTCCTTGGAATCGGCCAGCGCCTTGGCACCCTCCGTGGTGTTGAACACCAGCTGCACCTCGCCGTTCTTCATCAGGTCGACGATGTGCGGCCGCCCCTCCAGCACCTTGTTGACCTGATCGCAGGGAATGCCCTGCTCGGCCAGGGCACGCCGCGTCCCCCGCGTCGCCAAGATACGGAAGCCCAGCGCAACGAGGTCGCGCATGGCGTCGACGATCGCCGCCTTGTCGGCCTCGCGCACCGACACGAACACGGTCCCCTTGCGGGGTAGCACGATGCCCGCGCCCAGCTGGCTTTTGGCAAACGCCATCGCGTAGTCGCGATCGATGCCCATCACCTCGCCGGTCGAGCGCATCTCGGGGCCCAGCACGGTATCGACGCCGGGGAAGCGGGCGAACGGAAACACCGCCTCCTTCACGCCCACGTGCGACAGCTTTTCCGATTTGAGCTTGAACGACGCCAGCGGCTCGCCGTTCATGATCCGCGCGGCAATGCCGGCGATCGGCTTGCCGATCACCTTGGCCACAAACGGCACGGTGCGCGAGGCGCGCGGGTTGACCTCCAGGATGTAGATGTCGCGACCCTTCACGGCATACTGCACGTTCATCAGGCCGACCACCTTGAGGGCAAGCGCCAGGTCCCGCGTCTGCGCCTCCAGCCGCTTCAGGATGGCCGGCTCCAGCGCATGCGGCGGCAGCGAGCAGGCGCTGTCGCCAGAATGGATGCCGGCCTCCTCGATGTGCTCCATGATGCCGGCGATGAACGTATCCTTGCCGTCGCACAGACAGTCGACGTCCACTTCGGTGGCGTCGGAGAGGTAGCGATCGATCAGCAGCGGTCGCTTGGCGGACACCACCAGCTCGGAGGGGGCGTCGAGCGTCGCTGACAGCCGCGCCACGTAGCGGTCGATCTCGGCGCTGTCGGCGACGATCTCCATGGCCCGCCCACCCAGCACGAAGGACGGACGGATGACGACGGGGTAGCCCAGCGCATCGGCCACCGCGCGCGCCTGCGCCGGCGTGCGCGCAATCCCGCTTTCTGGTTGCGTGAGGCCAAGCCTCTCGATCAGCGCGCGGAAGCGGTCGCGGTCCTCGGCGAGGTCGATCGCATCGGGTGAGGTGCCGAGGATCGGCACGCCGGCCTGCTCCAGCGGGTGCGCAAGCTTGAGCGGCGTCTGTCCGCCGAACTGCACGATCACCCCGCGCAGCCGCCCCTTTGACTGCTCGACGCGGATGATCTCGAGCACGTCCTCCGCTGTCAGCGGCTCGAAATAGAGACGGTCGGAGGTGTCGTAGTCGGTGGAGACCGTCTCCGGGTTGCAGTTGACCATGATGGTCTCCATGCCGGCCTTCGATAGTGCGAAGCAGGCATGGCAGCAGCAGTAGTCGAACTCGATGCCCTGGCCGATGCGGTTGGGCCCACCACCCAGGATGATCACCTTGTCGCGCTCGGAAGGTGCCGCCTCGTCCACCGGCTCGTGCGTCAAGCCGCGTTCGTAGGTCGAGTACATATAGGCAGTCGGCGAGGCGAACTCGGCCGCGCACGTATCGATGCGCTTGAATACCGGCATCACACCGAGCGCCAGGCGCTGCGCGCGCACCTCGACCTCGCTCATCTTGGCAAGTTTGGCGAGCCGCGCATCGGAAAAGCCCATTGCCTTCAGCTGGCGCAGCAGGTCCGGCGACTTCGGCAGGCCGTGCGCGATGACGCGCGCCTCCACATCGATGATCTCCTGGATGCGCGCCAGGAACCAGGGGTCGATATGGCAGGAGGCGTAGATCTGCTCGTGGTCGAAGCCAAGCCGCATGGCCTGCGCCACCTTGAGCAGGCGCTCCGGCGTCGGCACGCCGAGCTCGGCGCGGATGACATTCTTGTCGTCGCCGGCGCCCAACCCCTCGAAGGTGATATCGTCCAGACCTGTCAGGCCCGACTCCAGGCCGCGCAGCGCCTTCTGCAGGCTCTCCGCGAACGTGCGCCCGATCGCCATCACCTCGCCGACCGACTTCATGGCAGTCGTCAGGGTACGCGACGCGCCTGGAAACTTCTCGAAGGCAAAGCGCGGAATCTTGGTGACCACGTAGTCGATGCTCGGCTCGAAGGAGGCCGGCGTCGCTCCGCCGGTGATGTCGTTCTCCAACTCATCGAGCGTGTAGCCCACAGCGAGCTTGGCTGCGACCTTGGCGATCGGAAAGCCCGTCGCCTTGGACGCCAGTGCGGATGACCGCGACACGCGCGGGTTCATCTCGATCACCACCAGGCGCCCGTCGTCCGGGTTGACCGCAAACTGCACGTTGGAGCCACCGGTCTCCACCCCGATCTCGCGCAGCACCGCGATCGAGGCGTTGCGCATGATCTGGTATTCCTTGTCGGTGAGCGTCAGCGCCGGCGCCACCGTGATCGAGTCGCCCGTGTGCACGCCCATCGGGTCGACGTTTTCGATCGAGCAGACGATGATACAGTTGTCCGCCTTGTCGCGGACCACCTCCATCTCGAACTCCTTCCAGCCGAGCAGGCTCTCGTCGATCAGGATCTGGCCTGCCGGAGACGCATCGAGGCCGGTGCGGACGATCTGCTCGAACTCGTCGCGGTTGTAGGCCACGCCGCCGCCCGTGCCGCCCAGCGTGAACGCCGGCCGGATGATGGCCGGCAATCCGACCTTCTCAAGAGCGCGCATGGCCTCGACGAAGCCAGCCGCGCGGTCGTAGCCGACGATATGCCCCTGCGCGTCGCGAAGCGCGGGCGAGGACGCGATGGCTGCGCGCGGACTCTCCAGACCGATCCGGTCCATCGCCTCGCGAAACAGCTTGCGGTCTTCCGCCTTGTCGATCGCCTCAGCTTTGGCGCCGATCATCTCGACGCCGAACGCCTCCAGCACGCCATCGCGCGCCAGGGCCAGCGCCGTATTCAGCGCCGTCTGCCCACCCATGGTCGGCAGCAGCGCATCGGGCCGCTCCTTCTCGATGATCTTGGCCACCACCTCGGGCGTGATCGGTTCGACATAGGTCGCATCCGCCAGCTCCGGGTCCGTCATGATCGTTGCCGGATTGGAGTTGACCAGGATGATGCGGTAGCCCTCAGCCTTCAGGGCTTTGCAGGCCTGGGTGCCGGAATAGTCGAATTCGCAGGCCTGTCCGATGACAATGGGGCCTGCACCGATGATGAGGATGGATTTGATGTCGTCGCGCTTCGGCATGAGGCCGCTTCATATTGCAGCGCAGCACCTTTGGCTAGCGCTCACAGGTCGCTATGTCCAGGTTTGCGCGTCTCAACGTCAACGGCGCGGCGGGCCAATTTCGCGCGTCAGGGCCGCCCGCAGGCCGTCTGCGGCAAACCCTTGAGTGCTGAGGCGGGCGGGAACGATCAGGAAGGAATAGGGGGACAGATAAACCAATGTGGTCTTGCCGTTGGCCCGCCAGAAAATGAAATCTTTCCACAGCAGCGTGCTGTCGCCGCGTGCGGACTGCAACCGCAATCCATGGGGACGCAGCGTAAGTCGCGAGGGGAGGTGGGCAAGTGGCTGTCGGGCGTGGGTTCGGCGACCGAGCCAGGGCGCGAAAACCGCCCAGGCGAAAAATCCGGCGATGGCGCCGCTCGAGGCGACGGCGAGTGGCAACAACAGCTGGAGCCAGAAGGGGGCGTTATCATGCCAGAGGAAGAAAAACATGCCGGCACAGCTCGCTGATACGAACAGCGCGCAGAACAGCCAGCGCCCGCGCGTGAGAGCGAAGTGAAGCTGGTAGGCGGCGGCAAAATCGTCCCTGGTGGCCTGGAATTCGACTGACGGTTGAGCCTGGCTGTCCGCAGCCTCCATCATTCCCTCCCTCGCAAACCTGATCGCACTATGCGCCGACCCGGGGGGAATAGTTTGTCCACACACGGCCCTTGCGCGCGGCGCCTATCAGCCCGGGGGGACTGCGCCACCGGTTTCTACCCCCGGACGGCGCGGAAGGTCATTCGGCCCTGGTTGTGGCCGAAGTTGGGGCGCACGCGGTCGGCGATGAAGCCCTGGTCGGCGAGCATCGCCGTGAACTCCGGCTCCGCGTAGGTGGTGAAGCCGAGCTGCGCGCGCACCTTGCGGTAGTCCGACAGGGCCGTGCGCGCCAGTCCGCGCATCGCCGCCAGCAGGAACCCGCCCTTCAGACCGAACCACAGCAATGACGCCGCATCCCGGAGCGGGCTCGTGTCAGGCGGGATCACGTCGGCCACCACCAGCACGCCCGTCGGCTTGAGCTTGCGCCGCCACAAGCCCAGCAGGTCGATCAGCTGAGCGCGCGTGAGGTACTGCACCAGCGAGTTGGCCACCACCAGATCGAGCGAACGATCGGGCAAGGCCTCTGCCACCTCGGGATGGAGAACCTCGATGTTGGCAATGTGGCTGAGCCGCTGCGCCAGGTCGGAGCGCACGCCGGGCGCTGCCTCGCACAGGTAGAGCAAGCGACAATGCTGCGCTACGTCGGCCGCGTAATTCGCCTCGCCGCAGCCGTGGTCGAGCACCAGCGCGTTACGCGAGGGAATGTACCCGATCAAGTCGCGGCCGACGGCCTCGGCGTGTAGCTGCTTGTGCCGATCGTTGACATAGATGTCGTGCTTGCTGTCCCAGAACTCGACCCAACTGCGCATGCACCCGCCACTAGTTCTTCTTTTTGGAGAATTGTTCGCGCATCTGCTGACAGGGATCGGGCCGCTCCGTGCGCGGCGTGAACAGCACGTAGTCCGTTGCGACCTTACCGTCGGGATCGCGCGACAGGTAGCCCGCTGCATGATTCTCGCCCGGCGTCACTTCCAGCAGCATGACCGATATCAGCTTGCGTCCCGGTGCCATCCGCCGCACGTACCAGGGCACGGCCCGGTCATTGCGCACGTGCCCGTTGCCGCCTAGCAGGAATGCCGAACCGTTCGCCTGCGCCGCATCGACTAGCGCGCGGGCCTGATGCGCGTCGCGAAAGCGCTGCGCAATGTTCATGTTGGCGAATGCAGAGGCGGGCATGACGCCGCAGTGGGATGCCACCAGTTCCTCGTTGAGTGCCTCGAGCAGCGGTTGGGGCATGTCCTCGCCGGTCTTGATCAGCGCCTGCTCTGCCTCGGACAGGCCGCTGCGGTCGCCGCGCGACAGCGTCCTGATGCGCGCACGCACCGGATCGCCGGGCAGCACCGGCATTTTTGCCCACAGGGCGCCGGCGTAGAGCGGCTCGAAAATTTCCGCCGGCGGCCAGCCACTGTCTTTCCAGCCGAGTTCCTTCAATAAATCGCTGGCCGTCGACAGCCGCCGGCTGGCCGCAGCCTGCTCGTAGAACCTTTCGACAAGCGGCTTCTGGTCGGCGCGGATATGCTCGAATACTGCGCCCGGGCGCAGCCCGTCGGTCGGCGCCCCGCTATCCCAGCGCGGCCACAGGATGTCCTCGCGCACCAAGTGGTGCTGCGGATTGTCGTGCACCTCGCCCAGTAGAACCAGTCCGCCCTCGCGAATGGTCTGCCACACCTCGGCAATCAGCTGCTGCAGCGGCGAGCGCTCGCAGCTGGCGGGCGCGATGGCAATTGGCGCCTCCCCCTTCAGCACCTGCCCCGTCAGCGGATGCGCGGGCTCGTTCGCGCGCCACACCTCGTCGCGGAACGACGGACCGCCCGGCCGGCTGCACGGCGCTGCTTGCGCATCGCTTGCGCAAGCGCCGATCAGGACCAGGATTAGCAGAAGACGCAGCACGATCACCGGCGAGCCCTATGTGCAACGGTCTGGTGCCAACACCTGCCGCACGGCCGCAACAAGCCCGACCATGCAATCCCAGGTGTCGACTGCAACAACCGCACTGTCCTGTCAGCGCTCCGGCTTGGCCGGCTTGCCCTTCTGGGCGCGCATTAGGTTAACGAAGCGTGTGAAGAGATAATGGCTGTCCTCGGGACCCGGCGATGCCTCGGGGTGATACTGCACTGAGAACACCGGCTTGCCCTTCAGCCGCAGCCCGCAGTTGGAGCCGTCGAACAGCGACACGTGCGTTTCCTCTGCCTCGGCTGGCAGCGTGTCGCCATCCACCGCGAAGCCGTGGTTCATGGAGGTGATCTCCACCTTGCCGGTGGTGAAGTCTTTGACCGGGTGGTTGGCCCCATGATGGCCCTGGTGCATCTTCATGGTCTTGGCGCCGATGGCCAGGCCCAGCATCTGATGCCCGAGGCAGATGCCGAATACCGGCAAGCCTGACTCGACCAGCTTCTTGATCTCAGGCACTGCATATTCGCCCGTTGCCGCCGGATCGCCGGGGCCGTTGGCCAGGAACACACCATCGGGCTTGCGGTCCAGGATCTGCTCCGCGCTCGTCGTCGCAGGCACCACCGTCACCTTGCAGCCGGCCGTCGCCAGGCAGCGCAGGATGTTGCGCTTAAGGCCATAGTCGACGGCAACGACGTGGAACTCGGGCGACGTCTGCTGCTCGTAGCCCTTGCCCCACGCCCAGCGCATCTCGTCCCACGTGTAGCTCTGGCCGGCCGTCACCTCCGGCACCAGGTCGAGCCCCAGCAGGCCAGGCCAGGCTTGAGCTTGCGCCTGCAGCTTGTCGATATCGAACTTGGCCGACGGTTCGTGGGCAATGACGCCGTTTGGCATGCCCTTCTCGCGGATGCGCGCCGTCAGGGCCCGCGTGTCCACGCCCGTGATGGCGATGATGCCGCGGGCCTTCAGCCACTGATCGAGGTGCTCGGCGGCGCGATGGTTGGAGGGATCGGTGACACTCGCCCGCAGTACGCAACCGCGCACGCCGGAGCGCATCGCCAGGTTGGACGTTTCCGTGTCCTCGCGGTTGGTACCGACGTTGCCGATGTGCGGGAAGGTAAAGGTTATGATCTGCCCGGCGTAGGAGGGGTCCGTCAGGATTTCCTGATAGCCGGTGATCGCCGTATTAAAGCACACCTCGCCGACCGCCGAGCCGGTGGCGCCGAGCCCCTGCCCCGCGATCACCGTGCCGTCGTCAAGCACCAGCCGTGCGGTAAGCGGAGCTTCCGCCCAGGGTTTGGGGGACGATTGCGCAGCCATCGCCGTTCTCCGTCTAATGCCGACCTCTCCTAGGGTAAGCGTCGGGCGGGGTCAACGCGCCTGCCCTTGTGAAGCCTCGCGGCACGGCATAAATGGTGCACTTGGCGAAGAAAGGAAGCTGCCATGCGCGACCGGCTCACCCAGGCCACCAAGGATGCGATGAAAGCGGGCGACAAGCCCCGCCTGTCGACGCTGCGCCTGATCAGCGCCGCCCTGAAGGATCGCGACATCGCCGCTCGCGTCGACGAGAAGGGCCAAGCCTCCGGCCGCGACAAGATCACTGACCAGGAGTTCGCCTCCCTGCTGCAAAAGATGATCAAGCAGCGGCGTGATTCGATCGACGCCTTCAAGCAGGCCGGCCGCACCGAACTTGCTGTCCAGGAGGCAGCCGAGATCGCCGTGATCGAGGAGTTCCTGCCCAAGCAGATGGGAGACGCGCAGGTCGAGGCGGCGGTCAAGTCGATCATCCAGGAGGTTGGCGCCGCCACCCAGAAGGACATGGGCAAGGTGATGGCCGCCCTCAAGTCGCGTTTCGCTGGCCAGATGGACTTCGGCAAAGCCAGCGGACAGGTCAAAGCCCTGTTGAAATAGGGGCAATGCGCTTGGGTTGCGGGCGTGCGCGCCAGCGCGCTGGGCCGGGATGACAGCCATATTGGTGTGATCCCCGAATTCGCGCCGGCCAGCATCCAGGAGCAAATTTCGCGGTCCATCTGTGGATATTCGGTAAGGGACTGGCGCGGCGGGGAAAGCGCAGGGCGGCCGCACCCCGAATCACATATGTGGGTGGCTCGAACGAGCCCTTACTGATTCGGAGCCGCATGCGCTTTCCACCATCCTTGCTCGATGAGATCAAAGCCAGGCTGCCCGTCAGCCAGGTGGTGGCACGCAAAGTCGCGCTCAAGCGCGCGGGCCGCGAGTTGAAAGGCTTGTCGCCCTTCAAGCAGGAGAAGACGCCCTCCTTCTTCGTCAACGACCACAAAGGCTCGTGGTTCGATTTCTCGTCAGGCCAGAACGGCGACATCTTCAAGTTCGTCATGATGACCGACGGCCTGAGCTTCCCCGAGGCCGTGGAGCGGCTGGCCGAGGCAGCGGGCGTGGTCATGCCCAAGCCCAGCGCGCGTGAGGAGGAATACGAGGACGGGCGCACGCGGCTCTACGCCGTGCTCGATGCTTCCGCGCGCTTCTTCGAGGCACAGCTCGCCGCTCCCGCCGGCCACGAAGCCCGCCGCTACATCGACCGGCGCGGACTGACTCCGGGTGCCATCTCGCGTTTTCGCCTCGGATATGCGCCGGGCAGCCGCTCGGCGCTCAAGGATCACTTGGCCAAGGCCGGCTTCAAGGCCGCCGACATGGCGCTCGCCGGCATGCTGATCTGCGGCGACGACATCCCGGTCAGCTACGATCGCTTCCGCCACCGCGTGATGTTCCCCATCACCGATCTCAAAGGCCGCGTGATCGCCTTCGGCGGCCGCGCGCTCGATGCGCAAGCACCCGCCAAGTACCTGAACTCGCCGGAGACGCCGCTCTTCCACAAGGGCCACGTCCTCTTTAACGCCGCCAACGCGCGCGCGGCGGCCTTCGACAAACAGCAGATCATCGTCGTCGAAGGCTACATGGACGTGATCGCCCTGTCGGAGGCCGGCTTCGCGCAGACGGTGGCGCCGCTCGGTACGGCATTGACCGAGGACCAGTTGCAGTTGCTATGGCGCCTCGCGCCTGAGCCGGTTCTGTGCTTTGACGGCGATGCCGCTGGCCGGCGCGCCGCCTTTCGCGCGGTGGAGACGGTGCTGCCGCACCTGCAGCCCGGCTTCAGCGTGCAATTCGCTTTCCTGCCCGAGGGCCTCGATCCCGACGACCTGGTTCGCCAGCAGGGGGCCGCGGCCTTCCAGGCAATCCTGGCGCGCACCTCGCCGCTGTTTGATGTTCTCATGAAGCGCGAGGACGAGCGCGACCAGCCCGCCATCACACCCGAGCAACGCGCCTTTGTGGAGTCGCGTCTCAACGCGCTCGTTGCCCAGATCGGCGATGCCGGCGTACGCCGCCAATACGAGGGTGAGTTGCGTGAAACTCTGTATGCCAAGAACCGCAAGCTGGTGCGTGAAATGGCGCGCGGCGACAGCCGGGGCAGATCCCGGCACGCCGGCAAGCGTCGCGACAATACCCAGCTCGACTGGCGCGTTTCGGCGCGTGCCCAGGAGCGCACGCGGCTCGGCGCCCAGCCGCGCGCTGCCAATCCGCTGCCGCCGCCGGTGCGCAGCAACGAGCTTGCCGAGCGCACGCAGCCGCTGCCCATGCGCGAAACCCTGCTCATTCGCACGCTCCTGAACCATCCCTGGCTGTTGGAGGCGCGCTGCGAGGAGATTGCCGAACTGAGCCTGACCTCGCCACCACTGGCCCGCCTGCGTGACGGCCTGCTTGACGTGCTGGCCAGCAATACGAGCCTTGCAAGGGCAGACCTGCGCGCCCACCTGACCAACCTGGGCCTGGACAAGATTGTGGCCATGGTCGAGCGCGCCAACACCCACAAAAGCGACCGCTTTGCTGAGCCCGAAGCCGAGACGGCCGAGGTCGAGGCGGGTTGGTCCGACGTGCTTGCCATCCACGCCAGGCAGGTCGGCCTCA
>Ga0075418_10005078_pt1 | contig 14917 bp, 17 predicted proteins | sample SoiMetdeltSBSDD2_FD_81776 | JGI IMG/M metagenome (GOLD analysis project Ga0075418, IMG submission 81776) | Bulk soil microbial communities from a Populus tree surrounding site in Tennessee, USA - Soil MetaG P. deltoides SBSDD2 | ecosystem: Environmental > Terrestrial > Soil > Tree plantation...
ACACGCTTGGGCGGTTGGCGCCGACGCGCTACTACGACATTCTCGGTCGGCTCGAATCCGTCCTGCGGCGACGCAGCCAGACGAACGCCGCGCCTGAGGTGGCCGTGCTGTGACGGCGGCGGTGCACCTGCCCCCGGGGCCACGCTGGCCGGTTCCCCTCCAAGGCCTTGCATACATCGCGTCGCGACGACGCATGATGCAGGCCTTGCGCAAGCGCTATGGCAGCTCGTTCACCGTGAGGCTGCCGTTCTTCGGGCCGACGGTCGTCATCAGCGATCCCGCACTGGTGAAGCAGTTCTTCCAGACGCGAACCGATGTCGTGCGCAATGTGGAACCCAATCTCGACCTGGTGCTGGGCCCTGGTTCGACGTTCGGGTTGCAGGACGAACAGCATCGCCGACGCCGCAAGCTGCTGGTTCCGCCGCTTCACGGCAAGCGGATGCGCGCGTACGAGGATCTCGTTGAGGAAGAAACGCTCAAGGAGATCGCCACCTGGCCCGAGGGCCGGGAGTTTGCGGTACTGCCGTCGACGAACCGGATCACCCTCAACGTGATCCTGCGCGCAGTGTTCGGCGCCGAGGGTGCCGAGTTCGATGCGCTGCGCAAGGTGATGCCCCCGCTGGTGGAACTGGGATCGCATCTTGCTTTCCTGCCATGGCTGCACCGCGACCTGGGTCCATGGAGCCCGTGGGGCCGATTCCTCGGCCAGCGAAGGCAATTCGACGAGATCGTCGGGTCACTGATCGACCGCGTCGACGCCGACCCGAATATCGAGCAGCGCGACGACGTGTTGTCTCTGATGTTGCAGGCTCGCTACGAGGATGGAACGGCGATGTCGCGCAGCGATCTCGCCGACGAACTGTTCACACTGCTTGCCGCTGGGCACGAAACCACCGCAACGCAATTGGCGTGGGCCGTCGAACGGCTGCGCAGGCATCCGGCCGTGTTGTCGCGACTCGTCGACGAGGTTGATACTGGCAGCTCGGATCTGCTGCAGGCGACCATTCACGAGGTGCAGCGCAATCGGCCGGTCATCGACGGTGCGGCTCGGCAGGTCATCGCGCCGACAATGCCGTTGGGGGAGTGGGTCATTCCGCACGGCTACACCGTCCAGGTCGACATCCCACTGACACATCAGAACGCCTATCCGGATCCCGAGCGGTTCGACCCGGACCGGTTCATGGAGTCGAGCCCGGATATGTATTCGTGGGTGCCGTTCGGCGGGGGCGCGCGGCGTTGCCTGGGCGCGGCGTTCGCGAACATGGAGATGAATGTCGTGTTACGGACGCTTCTGCGCAAGTTTCGGTTCGTGCCAACGGCATCGCGACCTGAGCGATTGCACAGCCGTGGCGTAGCCTTCGCACCGAGTGGCGGCGGCCGCGCCGCTGTCTATCGACGTATCCACACGGCCGCGTCGGACAACCTGCGGAAGAGCGCGCGCGTTAGCGTTTGACATCATGCGCGCGGTCGTCATCACCAAGCACGGAGACCTCTCGGTCCTGCAGGTGCAGGAACGTCCCGATCCGCCACCGCCGGGGCCGGGGCAGGTGTGCATCACGGTGCGCGCGGCCGGGGTCAACTTCGCCGACCACCTCGCCCGCGTCGGGCTGTATCCCGATGCGCCGAAGCCACCCATGGTCGTCGGTTACGAGGTGGCCGGGGTCATCGAGGCTGTCGGCGACGGCGTCGATGCTGCACGGGTGGGGGAGCGGGTGTTCGCGGGCACCCGATTCGGCGGGTATGCGGAGATCGTCAACGTGCAAGCGCTCGACGCGGTGCCAATCCCAGACTCGCTGACTTTCGAGCGGGGTGCGGCCATCCCGGTGAACTACGCCACCGCGTGGGCGGCGCTGCACGGCTACGGGTCGCTGCGTCCCGGCGAACGTGTGCTGATTCATGCGGCGGCAGGTGGTGTCGGCATCGCGGCGATCCAGCTGGCCAAGGCCGCCGGAGCCGAGGTGCATGGCACCGCGTCACCGGGTAAGCACGCCCGGCTGGCCGAGCTGGGTGTCGACCGTGCCATCGACTACCGCCGCGACGGCTGGTGGAAAGGCTTGCCGCCGTACGACATTGTCCTCGACGCGATCGGCGGCAAGTCGCTGAAGCGCTCGTATGACCTGCTGCGCCCCGGGGGCCGGCTTGTCGGCTACGGCGCTTCGGCCATGCAACAGGGCGAGAAGCGATCGCTGCGCACCGCGCTACCGCAACTGTTGTCGATGGTGCGCGGTTTCAATTTGGTCAAGCAGCTGTCGGAGTCCAAGACCTTGATCGGGCTGAACATGCTTGCGCTGTGGGACGATCGCGGCACGCTGCAGCCGTGGATCGAGCCGCTGTCGAAGGCGATGTCCGACGGTGTGGTCCAACCGGTAGTCCACGCGGCGGTGCCGTTCGCCAACGCCGGTGAAGCCCATCGCATCCTGGCCGCCCGCGAGAACGTCGGCAAGGTGGTGTTGGTGCCTTAAGCGGTGGCTTGCGCTCGCTCGAGAAGTGTCGGGTCGTGCGCGCAGACGATCATCAGGTCCGGGTCCTGACGCCGATACAGCTCGACGAGGCGAGCATGGTTGGCCAGCACCGCCTTTCGATCGAACGCGACCATGGACTCCATCGCCGTCAGCGCCCGCGGCACTGCTGTGCCGTCGAGCGTGCCGTAGTGATAGAAAGCATCGCCGGCGTGTAGCACCCATCGATGGCCGGCATCGACGGCCACGCAGGCGTGCCCACGGGTGTGCCCGGGCAGCGAAACGAGCGCAATGCCCGGCGAGATCTCGTCGAGTTCCTTGGCGGCGGCGAACCCGCGCCACTTTTCGCCGCGTGGGTCGTGCTCCACGATGTTGGGTTCGTGCGCCCACTGCGCGGAGCGGTAGCGAATCTTCTCCTGCCGCGACGGGGCCCAAATCGCGCCGAGCGCCTCGGCGGCGGTGAGGTGGATCTGCGCGTGCGGGAAGTCAGAAAGCCCGCCCGCGTGGTCCATATCCATATGCGTGATGACGATGTGCCGCACGTCATCTCGCACGAAGCCAAGTCGTTTTATCTGATGCGCGACGGTTTCCTCGTGAGCCAGGATCGCTCGGACCATGCGCCGGGTCGGGCCCACCCTTCTCGGATCGTCGCAGTCATGGGTCCCAAATCCGCTGTCGACCAAGACCAGCCCGTTGTTGCTTTCGATCAGCAGCACGTGGCAGACCATTGGGGCGGTCGGCATCCTCATGGTGCCGCAGTTGAGATGGTGGACCTTCATGACAATCCCAGCCGCGACGTGAGCAGCTGCTCGACCTCATGTTGCGCCGCAACGAGATCGACGTGGTCGTCGAGGACGCGCTGCAATGCCACACCCCGCAACATCGCGATGATCACCGTCGCCAGACCATGCGGGTCGACGGTGTCGCTCACGTCCCCGGCGGTGACGGCCAGCTGAATGCGCTTCTCGATCTCTTCGCGGAACTCACGGTCGGCGGAGATCATCTGCGGCCTGATGTCCTCGGACGGCCCAGCGACCGCATCGGCCCACAGCACCAGCCGAGCCCGATTCACCGGTTGCAGGTCGGAGACCACGTGGAAGTAGAAGTCGATCAATTGCCGCAATTGGTCGATCGGTGAATCCGATTGGCTCTCTTCGACCATCGCGTCGCGGAACTGGCTGGTGACCGTGTCGACGAGTCGCTGCATCATGGCACCCTTGGACCCGAAATGGTGGGTCGCCAGGCCGCGGCTGTAGCCGGCGCGCTCGCCGACATTGGCGAGCGTCACCTTGCCCGGGCCGACCTCACCGACGAGCTCTGCGGCGGCCTGAACCAGCCGCCGTTCGGCTTCGATGCGGCGGTGCTCCTGCGTGCGCGGCAGGCTGGAGTCAGCCATCGACATTCCCGGCCATGGCGAGCAGTTCGCCGCGACCGATCTGAGTGACCAGGCTGGCCGTGTCGAAGTAGATGCGTTCGTTCACGATCCGATCGCCTTCGAAGAAGAACACCGCGATGAGGGGAACACGAAACGCCTTGCCCGTCGGCGGAAGTCCGTAGAACTCGCCGAGATTCGTTCCGAGCAAGTCGAATTCGACGATCACGGCATCGTCGGCGACGTGGAAGCGCACATTGTCATGGCGTTGGTCGGGGAAGGCGGTGCGAGTCGTCAGGTAGTAGCCCATCACCTCGTCGTCACCGTCGTAGATCTGACCGGTGGCCATGATCTCGTAGTGCGGATGGCCGTTGAACGTGGCCAGCGTGGCGTCGAACTCCTTCGTCACCTCGGTGTCCATGTGCTCGCGGATGATCGCGAGGCGCTGTTGCCGTAGGTCGTCGGTGATCACGAGCACTCCTCCATAACTTGCTTGTTGACGAACAAGTTACGGTACGAGGTGGTACCGCGTCAAGGTGTGAGCCTATTTTTGCTTGGACGCGCGAGCGAGAAGGCGGAGCAACATCTGGCAGAGCACCGCCAACGGCGCTTTAACGAGCGGGAATTTCGCGGTGGAGGAGATGGTGTAGCTGATGTGGGTGCCCGGGGCGGCCGGGGTCAGCCGCACCTCTCCGGTGTAACCCGGGAACGGCGTGCCCGAAAGGGCCCTGTAGCCGAGCAGGTTCGGAGCCTCGAAGGCCACGACCTCCTCGACGATGTCGGGGGCCGGGCCCGGCGACGCAATACGCCGGATGGCGCCGACGCCGTTGGGATCGTCTGTGCCGACCCTGTCCATCGTCACCGTGATGCCGGGACCCCACTGGCTCATCCCGACGTGGTTGCTCAGTTTGTCCCACACGGTTTCGATGGGTGCGGCGACCATGGTTTGCGAGGTGACTTGCATTGTGACTCCCTAGGGGCTTTGGCCTGCTCGTACAGCGTCAAGTCATGTGAGCAAACCATAAACATGTCGGGTTCCCGGCGTCCATACAGCTCGTTGAGTCGAGCGTGGTTCTGCTGCACCATCTTTCGATCGAATGCAGTCGCCGTCTCGAATGCGGCGATCGCACGCGGCATCCGTGTTCCGTCGATTGTGCTGTGGTGAAAGAAGGCGTCGCCGCAGTGCAGCACCCAGCGATCGCCGGCGTCGACCGCCACACACGCGTGGCCGCGGGTGTGCCCGGGGAGCGATATCAGCGCGATACCCGGCGATACCTCGGTGAGTTCCTTGGCCGCGGCGAATCCGCGCCACTTCTCGCCGTCCGGGGTGTGCTCGATGACCTTGGGGCCGTGCGCCCATTGCACCGCGCGGAAGCGGATCCGCTCGTTGAGGGACGGGGCGCGCAGCATGCTGTCCGCCTCCGCAGTGGTGACGTGTATCTGGGCTTCGGGGAAATCGGAGATGCCGCCGATGTGGTCGGGGTCGAAATGGGTGATGACGATGTGGCGCACGTCCTCGCGGCGAAAGCCAAGCCGCTCAACCTGATTGATGGCGGCCTCCTGATGATCGAGCGCCGGGCGAAGAATTCGCCTCGCCGGACCCAGGCGGCGCGCGGGATCGGCGCAGTCCTTCGACCCGAAGCCAGCGTCGATGAGCACCAGATCATTGTCGGTCTCGACGAGAAGGACGTGGCACACCGTCTTGCCGCACAGAATCGGGTGCATCGTCCCGCAGTTGAGGTGGTGAACCTTCACACGTGCAGTGTCACACGCCAGACGGCACCTCGATGTCGGCAATTTTGTGCCGACGCTGCCGCTCAATGGTCGCGAAGTAGAAGGCGTACGCGAATGCGCAGCTGGTGAAGAGGCTCGATACGAAGAACAACCACGGGCGGCGGATGTTACGCCGCCGCCCGTCGAGGATGGTGTACAACGGCAGCAGAAGAACATTGACGATCGTGTAGTCCGCGCTGGCCGAAGCTGCGGCGGGATTGGCGTAACCCAGCGAAATGAATTGGGACCAGTCGGCCCCCTCGCCCCAGAACGGGTTCGCCGAGTACTCGTACACATAGTTGATGTTGAAATACCAGCACAGCGGGAGCGACGCGAGACCGATCGCCCAGAACGCAATTTCCAGGGCGGAGAACCGCGGACCGTCCGGGGGGCGGGAAAAGATCTTCGGATTCGATGCGACGGTGAACCAGACGACGGCGATGCCGAGGAGCGCGTGCACGACGAGGGAGACCATTCCCGGAGTCTCGCCACCGATCTGAGTTTTGTCAATATTGACACAACCGAGTTGGGGTACCTTACGCACATGGTCCGGCCTGCCCAAACGGCGCGCAGCGAGCGTACGCGCGAGGCTTTGCGGCGCGCAGCGCTGGTGCGGTTCATCGCGCAGGGGGTCGACGAGACGTCGGCCGAACAGATCGCGGGCGACGCCGGCGTCTCGCTGCGCACTTTCTATCGCCACTTCGCGTCGAAGCACGATCTGTTGTTCGCCGACTACGACGCGGGCGTCCACTGGTTCCGCGTCGCGCTGGCGGATCGCCCAGCCGATGAGCCGATCATCGAATCCGTGCAGGCGGCGATCATGGCTGCGCCGTATGACGATTGGGCAGTCACTCAGATCGCCTCGTTGCGTGCCCAGGAACTCGATCCCGGTCGGATCGTGCGGCATATCCGCCAGCTGGAGGCCGATTTCGCCGACGCGATCGAGGATCGGCTTGCCGGTGACAATCCGCCGCAGGCCGGCACCGACGAGCGGATGCTCATCACGGTCACCGCACGTTGCATCGCCGCCGCGGTGTTCGGCGCGATGGAGGTCTGGATGCTCGGCAACGACCGGTCACTGCCGGAGCTCGACCGGCTCTGCCGCGCCGCGCTGAAATCGTTGAGGACGGGGCTTGGCGACACGGACTAACGCGTAGTTTCGTCAATATTGACAAAACTACGCCGTGCGTGTCAGCCTCAGCCGATGGCGGACTACGACGCGATTGTCATCGGCGCGGGCCACAACGGACTGACTGCGGCCACACTTCTGCAGCGTGCGGGGTTACGCACGCTCTGCCTCGACTCCAAGCTGTACGCCGGCGGGATGGCGTCGACGGTGGAACTGTTCGACGGCTACAAGTTCGAGATCGCCGGCTCGGTGCAGATTCCGACGTCGGTAGCGGTGAGCCGCGAACTCGGGCTCGACGAGCTGCCGAACGTCGAGCTCGATGTGATGTCGGTATCCCTGCGCGGCGTCGGCGACGATCCCCTCATCTACTACACCGACCCGATGAAGCTGATGACGCACATCAACGACGTGCACGGTGCGGAGGCCGTCAACGGGATGGCCGGCCTGTTGGCCTGGTGCCAAGCGCCGACGCGGGCGCTGGGACGTTTCGACGCCGGCAAGCCCCCGAAAACCCTCGACGAGATGTACGCCTGCGCGACAACCGAATTCGAGCGCTCGACGATCACCGACCTGCTGTTCGGCTCGGTCACCGACGTGCTCGACCGGTACCTGCCAGACAAGGAGAAGCACGGCGCGCTGCGAGGCATGCTGTCGCTGCTGGCGTGCAATACCACCTACCGCGGGCCAGCGACTCCCGGCACCGCGGCGGCGCTCGCGTACGGATTCGCTGTCCCGGACGAGAACGCGCTGTTGGTCAAGAAGGTGCGAGGCGGTATCGGGGCGCTCACGTCGCACCTGTGCGACGTCTTCACCGCGAACGGCGGTGAACTACGGCTGCGCAGCAAGGTCGACGAGATCCTGGTCGCCGACGGGCGTATTACCGGGGTCCGCCTCGAAGACGGCACGACATTCACTACACCGGTCGTCGTTTCGGGCATCGCACCCGACCTCACGATCAACGGATTGGTCGACGGCGCCGCCGTGCCAGCAGACATCAGGGAGCGGTTCTCGCGCGTCGACCACCGCGGCAGCTACCTGCAGATGCACTTCGCACTCGACGGCATACCGGAATTCGCATCGCCCTACGAATTGCTCAACGACCCCGCGATGCAGTCGAACATCGGGATTTTCAGCACGCCTGAGGAGCTGCAACAACAGTGGGAGGATTGCCGACGCGGCATTGTGCCGGCCGACCCGTCCATCGCCGTGCAGATTCCGTCCGTCAACGACCCCGACCTGGCACCGCCCGGCAAGCACGCGGCGTCGGCGTTTTCGCTGTGGTTCCCGATCGAGGAGGGCGACGCAGGTTACGGCGAGATGAAAGTGGAGATGGGGCAACGGGTCATCGACAAGATCACCCGGCTCGCGCCCAACTTCGAAAGCCTGATCCTCAGGCACACCACATTCACGCCTAAGCACATGGGCACCATGTTCGGCGCACCTGGCGGCGATTACTGTCACGGGCTAATTCATCCCGACCAGATCGGGACCAACCGGCCAGGGCCGAAAGGCTATGTCGACCAACCGATTCCGATCGACGGGCTGTACCTCGGGAGTGCCGGGTGCCACGGCGGGCCAGGGATCACGTTCATCCCCGGCTACAACGCCGCACAGGCGGTACTCGCCGACGCGACCTGACGCGTTTCAAGATCTCGGCGGCGGGGAACGCCGACGAGTATGGCTCTCACAGTTGCCGTCACGGGTCCAACCGGCGACATCGGGATCTCAGCGGTCGAGGCGCTCGAACATGCGCCTGAAGTCGAGCGAATCATCGGGATGGCCCGGCGTCCCTTCGATCCGGCTGCGCACGGGTGGACCCGAACAGAATATCTACAGGGCGACATCCTGGACCGCGCCGCGGTCGACGCGTTGGTCGCTGACGCCGACGTGGTGGTCCATCTGGCCTTCATCATCATGGGCTCGCGTGAGGAAAGCGCGCGCGTCAACCTCGAGGGCACCCGCAACGTCTTCGAAGCGACGGTGGCAGCTGACCGGCCCTGTCGCCTGGTGTACACCTCGTCGGTGGCGGCGTACGGCTACCACGCCGACAATCCGATGCCGATCACCGAGGATGTACCGACCCGCGGCTCACCCGAGCACTACTACTCCGAGCAGAAGGCCGCCTGCGAATCCGCACTTGTCGAAGTCACGGCCGACTCATCGCTTGATGTCTATGTGCTGCGGCCGTGCATCGTCGCCGGACCGAAGGCGCCCGCGCTCGCCGAGGCGATGCCATGGAACCAGCTGCCCGGTCCGGTGAAGCGGGTCGCGCAGGCGCTGCCGTTGCTCAAGCCGCCGTTCCCCGATCCCGGTACGCCGCTGCAGCTGGTGCACCACGACGACGTGGCCGCCGCAATCGCCTTGGCGGCAACGACTTCCGCTCCACCAGGTGCCTACAACATCGCAGCCGACGGAGTGCTGTCAATGTCTGACGTGGCCGAGACACTTGGCGCGAGGCCGTTCCGGCTTCCCCGGGCGGCGGCGTCGGCCGCGTCGGAGGTCATCGCGCGTCTGCCGTTTGTACCGTCGGCGTTGGAGTGGTTGCATGTGGGCCGCACGTCTGTGGTGATGGACACCGCCAAGGCAAAGTCACAGCTCGGGTGGACACCGAAATACTCTGCCGCCGAGACACTGGCGGCCTTAGGTGCCGCGATCTAGCGGTCGTCGGTATCCCCTGCGGGGCCGCTCGGCGTGGCGCCACCTTCGTCGGACCAGTCGACGCGATCGTCGGATCCCTTGGCGGGATCGCTCTCGACGTCGTCGTCCGCGCCCTGTGCGCCGACGTCCGATTCGGCGGTCTTGGGCTTCTTCGTGTTCACCTGCTCTGACTACCCGCGTCGTCGGGCTCGGAAACCGTCAGGACGGCATCGACCACATACGGGTCGGTTTCCAATTCGCGCTCCAAGCGGCGCAGCCGACGCGCGACCGACGACTCCGCATCGTCGCCAGTGAGGTCCACGCTGGCGACGAGGAAAAGCTGTTTGGGGCCAATGAATTCCAGCCGGAGGTACCGCACCTCAGCCACGTCGGGTAGCTGTTGAACCCGAGTTATGGCCGCATTCCGTAGGTCAGCGGAACCGGGTTCACCGGTCAGGAACCGGCGGTTGCGGTCGATCAGCAGTACCGCGACCACGCCGAGCAGCACGCCCACAAGGATCGAGCCCACCGCATCCCACGCTGCCACCCCGGTGAGTTCGTGCAGCCCGATGCCGCCAAGGGCGATGACGATGCCGATGAGTGCAGCGGCGTCCTCGGCGAACACCGCGCGCGTGGTCGGATCCGACGTCTCCAGCGCGTGCGTGAGCAGGTCACGATCGAGACGGTGTGCCTCGGCCCGCAGTTGCCTGACGGCCTGGAAGAACGAGATTCCTTCCAGTACAAAGGAAATGGCTAACACGACGTAGGCCAGCGCGTAGTCACGGCCGTGGGCCTGCTCACCACCGACGAGCTCGCTGACGCCGTGCCAGATCGACACCGACGCGCCGACGACGAACAGGCCAATGGCGGCGAGCAACGACCACACGTAAACCTCGCGGCCATAGCCAAGTGGTCGGCGATCGTCGGCGGGACGCGCACTGCGCCGGTTCGCAACCAGTAGCAGCACTTCGTTGCCGGTGTCGGCCCAGGAATGCGCCGCTTCGGCCACCATCGACGCCGAACCGGACACCGCGGCGGCAGCGGTTTTGGCGGCCGCGATCGCGAAATTTGCACCGAACGCGACGAGGACAGTCAGTGTGCTTTCGCTGCCGGCCTTGACCACGAGCGCTCAGCGGCTACGCAGTTGCTGGACCCAATCCGCGGGCACCCTGTCGCTCGGCCCGGGTGCCGGCTGATCGACCGGATGGCATTCGGGCGCGGCGAGTTCGGGCCCGTCGTCATACTCGTTCGTTGCGAAATTCCAGAACCAGTCTTCGCCCGGTTCGAAGGACCGGATGATCGGATGCCCGGTTTCGCGCCAATGCGCCGACGCGTGCCGCGCTAGCGAGTCGTCGCAGCAGCCGACGTGGCCGCACGCGGCGCAGCGGCGAAGGTGGACCCACCAGCCCCCGACCGCATCGCATTCGACGCAACCGGTGCCGCTCGGTGGAACCCTGGGATCGATGTCGGCGCTCATGTGACGAGCCTACCGAGGCGGTCGCAGCGTGCTCGCAAGACCAAAATTAACACGATTTCATCGATATGAGCGAAACCAAATGCGTTGGGGCAACCAGCGAATTCCCTCAGTTGAGGGTTTCGTTTGTGAATCTGGGGGGTGAAGAGCGCGCTCGCCAACTGGGTCCGCGGCGCCTTAGCGTGTGCCGTTGACTCCGCGCGTATGGTGGCGCGTACTCGCACTTTGTCGCCATTAACGCATAGTCAATGCGTCCTAGCCATCGTCGAATCGGGTGCGCTCCAGTCGGTCGAGACGAAGCGATGGCGGATCAGCCAGTCGTTGCCCACGGGTACGAAGACGTCTCGGTAGCGCCCGTAGTGATCGAGGCCGATCTCAGTGAAGACCGTGAAGTAGCAGGCGACTCGCGCCTCGTCCGGGCGTATCTCGGTGAAGCGGATGTTTGTGACGTTGTGGCGCACGATCCGCTTCACTCCCGCCGCTTGCGCGGTCGGCTTCGGTGCGGCGACGACGCCACTTAGAAGCTCGACGATCGCGGCGCGTCCACGTACGTGTTCGCCGCCGCGCAGCTCCAGCTCGCCGTCCTCGCTGAAACTTTGAGCAAGCGCGTCGAGTCGCAGTGCGTCGCCCGACCAGTTGTACAGGGCCAGTGTGTCCCAGATGCGTTCACGGGCCGCCAGCTCCCAAAGCTCCATGACGCAAACCGTAAACCAGCTAAGGTCGCGCCATGGCTACCAGCGATTCCCGTGAGGTCGTGATCGAGGCAAGTCCCGACGAGATTCTCGACGTCATCGCCGACGTCGAGTCGACACCGACGTGGTCTCCGCAGTACCAGAGTGCCGAGGTCCTCGAGGCCTACGACGATGGCAGGCCCAAGCGAGTCAAGATGAAGGTCAAATCCGCGGGCATCTCGGACGAACAGGTTGTCGAGTACACATGGACGGACAACAAAGCGAGTTGGACCCTGATCTCCGCGGGTCAGCTGAAGTCGCAGGACGCCAGCTACACGCTGACCCCGGAGGGGGACAAAACCAAGGTCAAGTTCGACATCACGATCGACCTATCGGTGCCGCTGCCGGGATTCGTGCTCAAGCGGGCGATGAAGGGGGCGATGGAAACCGCCACCGACGGGCTGCGCAAGCAGGTGCTGAAGGTCAAGAAAGACGGCAAGTAATTCGACAGTGGACCGCCCGCACCGTACGAAACGCGATGCGGGCGCCACGAATCGCCCCTTCTTTAGCGGGGGCAGTTTCCCGGGAAGTTCGGGGAGCTTGGGTCGGTGGCGGCGGTGTGCCCGCGGTTGCACCCAGGTCCGGAAGCCTTGACGCCCATTCCTACAGGGGTCTTGTCCGGGTATACATCCGGATAGAAGACATCCAACAAGGTCCCGTAGGCCTGAGGAATGCTGCAATGCGTGGTGCAAACAGTATCCTTTAGTTGACTGGTTATCGACCCGGGAGGATTCGGCTCGAGAGGGCCGTTTGGGTCCGGAATTCCCTGATTTGCGGCTATCTCGTTGATCCTCTGTGGCATACCCCCTTGGCCTATTCCGCCATCCTTGCCCGTGTCGTCGGGCGGGTCTGCCCATGCCATTCCGGCGAGGGGAACAGACACGGCCGCTGCTGCGGCGGCGGTGACGAACAGTTTCTTGAGCATGGCTCCTCCTCTCGATAACTGCGAGCGCGAGTGCTCACGTCAGCGATCGTCAGGGTCTGCCGATGAGCTGGATTCAGTAGTCGAGCCCTGCACTTTGCGAAGGCAATCGCCCGACTACTGCAGCTGACTAGGGCGAAGTCGCCATAACTGCACGTTCGCGAGCCCAGGCCTCTTAGGCTCTTTAAGGTGCGTTTGTCGTGGCCGTTAATTGGCCGCACCGAGGAGATGCGAACCATCGAGGCCGCCATCTCCGCCTCGGCTGTCTCTGGCGTCCTTGTTTGCGGGGCGGCGGGTGTGGGGAAGAGTCGGATCGCCTATGAGGCGTTGGCTGCCGCCGCTGCGCAGGGCTGTGAAACCCGATGGACGGCGGGCAGCGCGTCTGCGCGGGCTATTCCGCTGGGCGCTTTCACCGCGTGGGCGCCAACGGGTGTCACGGATACGTTTCAGTTGCTGCGGGGTGTGATCGACTCGCTGTCCGCCGCATCTTCTGCCAGCAACGTGATCCTGGGTGTCGACGACGTACACATGCTCGACGAACTGTCGACTTTTGTGGTGCATCAGATCGTGCAGCGGGGCGCGGCGAAAGTGATACTCACCGTCCGAGACGGTGCGCCGATGCCTCCTGCGATACAGGAGCTATGGACGGCTGGCCGATTCGATCGACTCGACCTCAAGCAACTGTCGCTCGACGAAACCGCCGCGCTGCTGTCGGCAGCATTGGAAGGTCCGGTGGATTCCGATGCGGCACAGCGACTATGGAAGCTGACTCAAGGCAATGTTCTGTATCTGCGTAACATTGTCGAGCAGGAAGTTGCCGACGGCCGGATCGTGCACGAGCGCGGGTACTGGCGTTGGGTGGGTGATCCGATCATGCCGCCCGGCCTGGTCGAACTCATCGAATCGCGCATCGGTGACCTGCCCACGCCGGTCAGTGATGTGATCGACGTGTTGGCTGTCGGCGAGCCGATCGACCTTGAGGTCCTGACGCGGATTACCGATGAAGCGGCGGTGGAGGAGGCCGAAACCCGCGGTGTTATCAAGCTGGAGCCTGCCCGTCGCAGCATCGAGGTGCGGGTGGCGCATCCGCTTTACGGACAGGTACGCCGCAAGCGGGCAGCGCACATCAGGTTACGACGGCTGCGGGGATTGATTGCCACCGAACTCGCTGCATCCACTGACCGCGACGACATACGAGTCGTCGTGCGCCGCGCGACGTTGAGTCTGGACTCCGACCTCACCCCAGACGCCGATTTGTTAGTGCGAGCAGCTCATGGCGCGGTCTGGCTGGCAGACCTGCCACTCGCGGATCGTCTCGCGGAAGCGGCAATCGATGCCGGAGCGGGACCGGAGCCCAATCTCCTTCGCGCCCATGCCTTGTCGTGGCTAGGCCGCGGCGAGGAGGCTGAGGCTGTGCTCGCAGACGTCCGCACCGACCAGTTATCTGATGAGGACCGCGCCAGATTCGCGTTCCTGCGGTCCAGCAACTTGATGTGGGCTCTTGGTGATCCGGTGAGGGCCAAAGAATTCATCGACGAGGCGTCGCGCGTCGCACCTGCCCGTGCGCGCACCTATATCGATGCCTTCCTGACCGTGTATTGGTTCGCGATGGATCAGCCGGCTGCGGCGATGCAGGCGTCGAAGAATATTGCGTTGGACGCTGTGCCTGTCGTTGGCGCGGAGATAGCCTGGGCGCTCGCCCAGATATTCGGGGACGCCGGGCACACAACCGATGCCGTTTCGGCCGCGCAAGCGGGGTATACCGTCGCGACACGTTGTCTTGACGCTCCACACATGAGGTTCAACATCGCTGACGCAGAAGTCGGCGCACTGCTGTTATCGGGCCAGATCCCAGGGGCTTTGGACGGAGCCGAGCGCATACGCCAGCAGGCAGCCGATCTTCCGGGAGCGGCCCAATTACTCGGTGCTGCCGTCGCGGGTCGGGCTGCTCTTGGGGCCGGAAATTTGGATAGCGCATGCTCGCTGCTGGAGCAAGCGGCAGACGGGCTGTCTGTATCTCATGCCATCGGCTGGGGATACCGTTATCGCATACCCCATGTGACGGCACTCGCGATACGTGGTCTGACTGATAATGCCGTCGCGGCGCTTGCCGCGCTCGACAAGGTCCAACGTAAATACCGGTCTCTGGACTATGAACGAAGCCTGGCGCAGGCCTGGGTGGCCGCCAGCGAGGGCGCCGTCAGCGAGGCGATCGCCGTCCTATTATCGGCTGCCGAAAGAGCCAGAGCAACAGGGCGATTCGCGGCGGAGGTGCTATGCCTGCAGACCGCTACCCAGTTTGGCGATCGCACAGGCGCGCCTAGGTTGCGCGAGCTCGAATCGATCGTCGAAGGGCCACGAGCAGCGCTAGCCGCGCGCTTTGCCGCTGCGCTGTGCGACAGTGATGCGGCTGAGTTACG
>Ga0075418_10005079_pt1 | contig 14908 bp, 4 predicted proteins | sample SoiMetdeltSBSDD2_FD_81776 | JGI IMG/M metagenome (GOLD analysis project Ga0075418, IMG submission 81776) | Bulk soil microbial communities from a Populus tree surrounding site in Tennessee, USA - Soil MetaG P. deltoides SBSDD2 | ecosystem: Environmental > Terrestrial > Soil > Tree plantation...
AACCGAGGCGAACGCGCTCTGCTATGGCGGGGGGCAGGGCTACGGGAACGCGTGGAAGGTCTGCATCGAGCACCCCTTCAACTACCAGGGTGGGGGTCTGTACTTGCAGTTCGCCTACCGCAACGAGACCGAGCCCGATTTCGACTACTCGACAGTGTTCTGCGACACCAGTGGAGAGGGCGACGATGTGGAGGTGTTGACCTTCACCGGCAGCCGATCGGGTTGGAAAACCTGGGGTTTGGATCCAGGTTATTCGCTCCCGGTGATTCCCAAACCAATCAAACTCAAATTTTGCGTGGCCTCGGATGGAGCGTGGTCAGACCAGGACGGACTGAGCCCCACGACCTGTGGTGCGTTCGCCGTGGATAACATTCAGGTGGCCGGCGTGGGAATCGCTCATTTCGCGGATTTCGAGACTTCCGACGGAGGTTGGACCGTCTCGCCTCCGGAGGAGGGTCTCGGTGGGGAGTGGTCGAATCTCTTTGACCTGAGCAGTCTGCCGTCGCCTATGACTTCCTGTGAGTGCGCGTTATCGGAGTCCGTGCTGGCGTTTCCCAACGCCAACAATCAGCACGGGAATTATCAGGACAATCTCGCGGCGTCCCCTTGGATCGATTTGGGCGCAGCGGGGAAAGCAGGGACTTACGGCAAGTTGGTGCGATCCAGCATCTACGCCGAGCTGCCGCTTCGTAATTACGTTTTTGCTCGAGTCTACGCGCAGTGGTATCCGGAAACGTGTTCGCGAACCGGGAAGCTGATCACGAGCCCCTGGGCCTCAAATGGGTTTGTGTACGACTTTGGCGGAACGCCGGTGTGCTCAGAGCCTGGGAAGCCGATGGAGATCGACTTGAGCGCGATCGTGCCCCCCGGAGCTGAGCAATTGCGCGTGGCGCTGGGTTGCGTGTCCTATTGCCGATTCTTTTCGACGTGCACTCAGGTATCGAACACGTCGCCGTGGTTCGACAACGTGAGTGTTGGAGTCTACGGCGCAGTCGGTGTTCCATTCATTGCCACGGATGAGCTGGGGCGAGCGCAGGACAATTTTCCACAGAATGGGAGTCTGAATGGCAATGCGCCCGGGCGGATCGACGCGAACAACATTCAGGGTGACGTGCGCCCCGAGAACGGCACCACGCTTGGAGACACGCTGGTCGTCATGGGGGGAGTAGGTAATGCCGAAGTCTACGTCCATTTCAAGGTGAGACCCGGTCCAGGTATTAACGTCGCGAACTTCAATGCTTGGTATAACAAACATGCCGTGTCGCCTGTAGACGCGTTGTTCAAACGGGCGCGGATGGATACAGCGGAATACGGAGGAGGCGGTCCAATCAGTGGCCGGTGGATGACGACGTATCACGAATCCGACCCGAATTTCGTTGGCAACGACCGAGCAACCGACCCCATCGATATTTCGCCCACTGGGGGAGGGTGGCGCCTGGCCAACGACATCTTCCGGGACAATCTGTTCACGGCCGGAAGCCGGATTGACTATTTCTTTACCGCAAATGCGGTTGGAAACCCGCAGTACTGGCGAGATCCAGCTACTGGGTCTTATGAGGTGGAAATCCTGCCGTCTTCTTTCAGTGCCATCAATACCTACAACTGCACGCTTTACGTCGACCATTTCAACCGGGGGGCGCAACCTTACATTGAAGTTGCTCTCGGGGCAGTAATGGGCTTTGGCTCCAACAACGTAGAGAACACGAGGTGGGATCGCTACGACGTGAACGCCGCGGCCAGTCAGCAGGCTTCTCTGGGGCGTCCATTATCTTCTGATTACGGAGCGGTTGTAATACAGATACTCAACTACAAGAACGTGCTTTGGGATAGCGGTGACCTGAATGCATTCACCTTGACCAAGGAAGACGCCGATGTCCTAAATCCCTGTCTGACCTTGTTGGCGTTTGATAACAGAAATCTGTACCTTTCAGGAAACGGCCTGGCCTACAGCGCGGTACATGAGGGAGCATCCGAGCCTAGTGCCCGGCGTCTATTCGAAGACCTCGCCGGAGTAACAATCCAGGCAAATTGCTCGTCCGGAAGTTTCAATAGCGCAAATTGCCCCTCCGCTGGATCTCCAATCGATATGACGACCTGCGTCAACTTGGATCCCATAGCCGGTGCAGTGGTTGCTAACCATCCCCTCCGCTCGGTAGCTCACCTGGCTCATGGCAATGGCTGCCCTGAACAACGCTCATTCGATGTGCTAAGTCTTTTGACTCCAGATTTCGGCATATCACGAGGGGACGAGCGGTATTCGTCCCCCGTCAAGAGCGCGAATTTTGCTTCCGTGACAACCGATGCCGCTCCCAGTGGGACACTGCATTACCGAATCATCACTGACGGTCTTTCGGTTCATTACCGACGCGACTCTGGGACGCCGTGCAGCTTCTCTCTAGGTGGAACAACGGCAATTACAGCGCGCATACGTGAAGTGTCAAATTACTTTTCCATGGCTGCAGAAAACGGCTGCCAAGATCCAGCTGGATCGGTTGGCTTGCCCACACAAATCATTTTCGAGTCTGAGCCGGAACTCGGCAACTTCGCCCCAAATCCGCTGACAATCGGTGCACAAGGCCAGATCCACTTCTCGCTGCCTGACCCAGGCAGAGCCGCTCTGGAAATCTTCGATCTCCAGGGTCGTCTCGTGAAAACGCTTTTCAGCGGAGCCGGCAAGGCGGGGGACAACGAGGTCACCTGGGATGGCACCGACACCGATGGCCATCGCGTTTCGGCGGGCGTCTATTTCTATCGACTGAGAGCCTCGGATCAAGAGATCTCAAAGAAGCTGATCATTGTGGGGAAGGAATGATGACGGGCTCGTGCGCTTGGGGGGCCGAGCAAAGGTTAAGCTTTTGCTAAGTCAGTGACGGCAGTCGGCTTTGGAACTTTCCGTGTCCGGAGTGGGTTCTCGCCATTACGGCGGAGATTCGAGACCCAATCCAGAATTTTCGCCATAGGACGGAAAACTGACACGCATGTCCGTATGCGTACCCTACGGAGGTTTCTACCGAGACAAGTTGATACCGGAAAGAGAGGATGGTCATGTCTATCCGCTATCTGACTACTCTCATCACGCTGCTGCTTCCGGGGACCGTTCTAGCCAGACCGATCGAACAGTCCCGGTCTCTACCAAAAGTCGCTCAGCTGGACGCGTCAGGAAGGACGGCGCCGTCCTTCAATAGCCCACGAGTGTTCCAGGCTGCCACCGCGGGAACCACCTTTTACGGCGGCACCTTCTGGGCCGCGGATTCCCAACGATGGGAAGCCTACGAGAACCAACTTTGGACGTTCGATACCGGGGTAGGATCGTCGATCGTCCCTCCTGGCGGCCCACAAAATCTTTCCGCCCCCACCTCGAGCTGGATCAACCCCTTCAAGCAACCCGGCTTTCACGCCACCATGGAAGGCTGGATCGGTTTCGACCAGACCTTCGGCGAAATACCCTATTTCCGTCGCGTCGGGGTGAATGATCCTCGGTGGCAAGCCGTGAAATGCGTCGGTTCAGCGGCCGGACTGCAGGGTGACTATTCGTTTTGGGCGGGAGTGTTTCCCCAAGAGGCGACTGCCCTCTGCTATGCATCCGGTCAGGGTTACGGGAACGCATGGCACGTTTGCATCGAACATGCCTTCAACTTTCCGGGCGGCAACGTGAACCTTTCATTCCAGTGCAAGAACGAAACGGAAGACGGTGTGGATTACACGCAGGTGACCTGCGAACCGAGCGGCTCCGGTGGTGTGGCCGAAGTGATTTCGTTCACCGGTTCCTTCAGCGGCGCCGCCACGGTTCCCTTGCGACCCGGGATCGAGCTGCCCAATTTCCCCACGACGATCAAGATCAAATTCTGTGTGTCCTCGGACGGGGGATGGTCGGATCAGGACGGTCTCAGCCCGACCACCTGCGGCGCCTTCGCCGTGGACAACATCGTCTTGAGCGGAGCCATTAGCCATACCGCCAATTTCGAAACCGGCGACGATGGCTGGACGCTTTCCGCGCCAGAAGCTGGACGCGGGGGAGAGTGGGCGAACCTGTACGACCTCGACGACCTGCCTCCTCCCCTGACCACCTGTCCCTGTGCGTTGGACGACTCCGTGCTGGCCTTCTCGGATGCCAGCGGTCATCACAACAACTACCAGAATAATCTGGCCGCTTCGCCCTGGATCGATCTCAAAACCTACGGCAATGTCGGCGCACCGGGTAGGGTCCTGAAAACCAACCTGTACACCAATCTGCCGCTCCTAAACTACCTCTTCACGGAATTCATGGCCCAATGGTACCCGCAGGTTTGCGCGAACACGGGCAAACTGATTACGAGTCCGTGGACGTCCAACGGGTTCGTCTACTACTTCGGCGGCATTTCCCAGTGCACATCCACTCTACCGGGCACGCTGGGAACGCAGATTGATTTCAGCTCCATCATACCGCCGGGCGCGGAGCAAGTGCGTATCGCGGTGGGGGTGTTTTCCTACTGCCGGTTTTTCGCGAACTGCACCCAAATCTCCAACACATCACCCTGGTTCGATTACGTGGGGCTCGGGGTGTATGGAGATGCGAATACTGCATTGGTTTTCACCCTTCCTACCCACAGAGCCCAGGACAGTTTTCCGGAATCGGGGGGGATTGGTTTCACTCAAACCGCCCGTGTCGACTGCAACGAGATTCAAGGCGGTGTCCAGACAGGAAGTCCAACATACTTGGGTGACACTCTGGTCGTCCGCTGCGATGCAACGGACGCCGAGGTTTACGTGCATTTCAGAGTGACACCGGGTGGGGGCACCAACATGACGACCTTCAACAGCTGGTACTCGAGCCACCCCGCCTCGTCAATTGATCCAACCTTCCGGCGAGCGCGTTGCGATACCGCGGAACTTGGCGGAAGCGGTCCCTTGCTGGGGTTCTGGATGACGTCCTATCACGAATTGGATCCGAACTTCGCGTCTCACGGCGCGAACGATCGCACGAAGGATCCTCAAGACATTCTCTACTACGTTGGAGGCGGAGGAGGCAACTGGCGATTGTCTCATGACATCTTTCCGGACCGGTTGTTCACTCCGGGGACCCGCATCGATTATTTCTTTTCCGCCAACAAGATTGGCTCCTCCATATCGGGTGTGGATCCAGTCACCGCCCCGGCAGTTTCTTATGAAATGGAGATTCTTCCTGCTGTGGATCCGGGGAGCCACACCTTCAACTGCGTTCTCTATGTGGATCACGCAGACGATACGGGCCAGAATCTCATCGAAGACGGTCTTCTATCGGTGCTGGGGACAGCACCCGGCAACTTCGAACAGACGAAGTGGGATAGGTACGACGTGAATGCTCCCTCGTCGAATCAGGCCTCACTGGGCCGGCCTATCCAGGGCGATTACGGTGCCAACGCCGGGCAGTTGCTTCTGGCCTACCGCGTGATCCTCTGGGACAGCGGCAATCTGGAAGCGGACAATCTCTCCGAAGAAGACGGGAAGGTTCTCATCCCTTGGCTGCTCACTACGGGTTACGACAGCAACATGCTCTATCTCTCCGGGAACAGCCTCGTCTTTGACGCGGTTCATAACGCGGAAAATCAACCGAGCCCCCGAAGACTTGTTGAGGACCTGGCCGGGGTCACGCTAAAAACGGCTTGCGCCGCGGGGAATTATCGCCTGGCCGACTGCCCGGAGACTGGGGCACCCCAGGATTTGACGTCCTGTGTGGATTTGCGGCCCACGCCACGGGCAATTGTGGCGAATTCCTTGGCGCGCTCAGTGGGACACGTTGCCCAGGGAAACGGTTGCCCGGAATTGCGCTCGTTCGATGTGCTCGAGGCGTTGACGCCCGACTATGGATCGACCTATCCCGATGAGATGTATCTGAGTCCGGTTAAGTCGGGGCGGTTCGCTTCGGTGGCAACGGATGCACGAACGACCTTCACCCGAACCTACAAAATCATGACCGATGGGGTGTCCCTAGAATATCGGCGCGACGAAGGAACGGCATGTGATTACGCAGCCGGCGGTAGGACGGCCATCACTGAACGTCTGGCCGAGGTGTTCAACTATTTTGGAGTGGTGCATGGTGTCTGTCCGCCTCGGGCCACTACAGGGATCGATGAGGGCGGAAGCCCGCCGCCTACGTTGCTCTCCGGATTCACCCCGAATCCGCTCATGACCGGGGCGATGGGGCGCATCCGATTCAGCATGGCCAAGGACGCACCGGCTTCGATCGAGATCCTGGATCTTCAGGGGCGGCTCGTGAAAACGGTCTTCGATGCTCCGGCGAAGAAAGGAATCAATGAAGTTATCTGGGACGGGCGCGATGCATCCGGGGCCCATATCGGGAACGGCGTTTACTTCTATCGGTTCCGCGCCCTGGATCAAGACCAGTCTCAGAAGATGGTGGTGGTGGGAGGTGGCCGATGAACAGCGATCGCGAACGGTCGCATAAGAACGACACGTCGACTCATGTGTTCGAATCGTTAAGTAATTGCTAAATCGAATGCATTGTCGCTGAAAGGTTTGCGACCGGGGATGTAGGCGTCTATCTTGCTCCTTGGGAGGTCTTGGCTCTGGTGTTCCGGGCCAAGACTTCCCACTCGCGCTCCCTTGTTCCCTCAGAGAGGAGCCACCGCTTGCATCCCTATGGGTCTCCGCCCAAGACCCCCCGCGAATGGGGCCGGTGCACGGCCGGCAACTCTGCGCTTTCTACGCCAACCTCCAAAGATTCGACCAGAATTCTGTCCTTGAATCCGTCTAACGTAATTGGCGGTTTCTGGTGCTTGAGGATGGGAGGCTGACTATGTTTCTCCGGAGCCTCATTGCAACGTCGCTGGTGATCTTGGTCCCTCGAGCCGCCCTGCCCCGGCCCATCGAACCGGGAAGATTCCTCCCCAAAATCGATCAGCTCAATGCCTCGGGGAGGAACGATATGGCTCACTCGGATAACCCAACCGTGTTCCGTGCCGCTACCGCAGGAACCACATTTTTCGGGGGGACGTTCTGGGCGGCGGATTCGATGCGCTGGGAAGCTTACCAGGACCAACTCTGGACCTTCGATTCCGGAGTGGGCTCGTCCATCGTTCCGGTGGGAGGACCGCAAGGGCTGTCCTCTCCCACGTCCACTTGGGTGAACCCGTTCAAGCAGTCCGGCTGGCACGCCACCATGGAAGGGTGGATCGGTTGGGACGACACGTACAGCACCATCAACTACTTCCGGCGGGTAGGATCGAACGATGCGCGATTTGGGACGGCCAAATGCGTGGGTGCTCTCGGAGGACTGGCTGGAACTTATTCGTACTGGTGCGGCGTGTTTCCGGCCGAGGCGACCGCGCTCTGCTTTGCGAGCGGTCAAGGTTACGGTAACGCGTGGAACGTCTGTATCGAACACGCGTTCGATTACCCCGGCGGTAACGTGATCCTCGGCTACAAATACAAGAACGACACTGAGGATGGTTTCGATTACACATACGTTTACTGCGATACGAGCGGGGCCGGCGACCTAGTCGAATTGATCAATTACACCGGGACCGTGAGTGGTACTGCCAGCTTGCTGCTGACCCCGGGCAATGGTCTACCTCGGGAGCACAAACCGATCAAGTTCATGTTTTGCGTGGTGTCCGATGGAGCCTGGTCAGACCAGGATGGGCTCAATCCAACCGCGTGCGGCGCCTTCGCGGTGGACAACATCGTCCTGAGCGGGGGGATCGATCACACCGCCACGTTCGAAACCAGTGACGACGGCTGGGCCCTGTCCCCGTTGCGGCCGGGCCGGGGAGGGGAATGGTCGGACCTGCGCAGTCTCAATGAATTACCCGTGCCATTGGTCTCATGCACGTGTGCGCTCGAGGAGTCGGTACTGGTTTTCTCGGACGACCATAACGGCCACGGAGGGGACCAAAACAATCTGGCGGCATCTCCGTGGGTGGATCTGAAGCAATATGGAGTCATGGGCGCGATCGGCAAAATCATCAAGACGAATATCTATTCGCAACTGCCTCTCACTGACTATGTCTTCATGCAGTTCTCTGCCCAATGGTATCCGGAGAAGTGCCTCGTGACTGGGAAGCTGGTTACAAGCTCTTGGACGTCAAACGGGTTTGTGTTTCACAACAACGGAGTAACGGGGTGTACCTCCACCCTTCCCGGAACGATCGGCTCCCAGGTCGATTACAGCGGGATCATTCCTCCCGGGGCGGAGCAAGTCCGAATTGCCGTCGGGGTACTTAACTTTTGCCGTTTCTTTTCCAACTGCACCGGATTGTCCAACTCCACCCCTTGGTTCGATGAGGTTGGGCTAGGGGTCTACGGTGATCCGGGAGTGCCCTTCATCGTGGCCGATGGGACCGGCCGTGCTCAGGACAATTTCCCCGCAAACGGCAACATCAACCGGACTGCCCCCGGGCGGATCGACTGCAACGATGTTCAAGGGGCGCAGCACCCTGAACCATACACTACGTTGGGGGACACGCTGGTCGCTCATTGCGTGACAAGCAATGCGGAAGTATATGTCCATTTCAAGGTGCGGCCCGGACCAGGCGTCAACATGAACGCGTTCAACACGTGGAATCAGAGTCACCCTGCCTCTCCCATTGACGGAACGTTCAAGCGGGCCCGATGCGACACCGCGGAGTACGGAGGGAGCGGCCCCATTTCGGGGAATTGGATGACGTCGTATCACGAATCTGACCCCAATTTCGCCGCCCATGGGGCTACCGATCGAACCATCGATGCTATGGAAGTCAGTCCGACCGGCGGAACGTGGCATCTTTCCCACGACATCTTCCCCGATAACCTGCTGACTCCAGGAAGCCGAATGGACTACTTCTTTTCCGTCAATGTGGCGGGGTCAACCCATGCGAGCGTGGATCCCCCGAGTGCCCCGATCACGCCTTACGAGGTCGAGATTCTTCCTTCTTCGTTCGCCGCGGACAACACGCATAACTGTGTGTTGTATGTCGACCATTTCGAAGCCGGCGCGCAGCCTTTGATCGAAAGCGCGTTGGGCACCATTCTTGGAACGGGCTCGGCCAACGTAGAGGACACGAAATGGGATCGATATGACGTGAACGCGCCGGCGACCGGGCAAGCGTCGCTTGGTCGTCCGCTCTACGGCGATTATGGCGCATCGATTGTCCAGCTCCTATTGAGCTACGAGGCGATCGTATGGGACAGCGGCGATCTGAAAGCCTTCAGCCTGAGCCCCGAAGATGCCGACGTGCTGAATCCATGGCTGACCCTGGTCGGGTCGGAAAATTGCTATGTCTGTGGCATCAACAACCTGTATCTCTCCGGAAACGGGATCGTTCAGAACGCGCTGGCAAACCCGGGCAGTTTTCCATCCCTACGACATCTAATGGAAGACATAGCCGGGGTCAAAATGAACACGTCCTGTTCCGGCGGGATCTACCGCAACGCCAATTGTCCCGAGGCTGGAGCTCCGAGAGACGAAACGCCGTGCGTAAGCATCGTTCCTGCGCCAGGGGCACCCGTGTCCGGAGAAAGCCGCACCGTGAATCACATGGGACAAGGCAATGGTTGTCCTGAGTTGCGATCGTTCCAAGTGCTGCAGGCGGTTAGACCCGATTACGGTGGGACGAGCCACGTAGATGAGTTGTATTTGACACCCATTAAAACAGCGAGCGCGGCGTCGGTGGCAACGGAAGCCGGTTCGTCGGGTTATGTGTTCTACCGCATCGTGACGGATGGGCTGTCGGCGATCTACCGGCGCGACGACGGAACTCCCTGTGATTTCGCGGCGGCAGGGACGACCGCCATAACCGAGCGTTTGCGCGAAGTGTTTGATTTCTTCGGTGTCGTGAATGGCGCGTGTATCCGCGAAGTGGTATACACCGGCGTCCCCGGCGAGCCCTCGGTCCGAACGCTGCTCTTGGGATTAGCTCCGAATCCTTTCCGCGCTGGCACGCCCGGACGTATTCGCTTCAGTATGGCCGAGGACGCTCCTGGCAAGCTCGAGATCCTGGATTTGCAGGGCCGGCTGATTAAGACCGTCTTCGATGCTCCGGCCAAAAAGGGACCCAACGAAGTGACATGGGATGGGCGCGATGCAACCGGAGCTTCCGTCGGGAGCGGGGTTTACTTCTATCGATTCCGAGCCCTCGATCAGGATCAAACAAGAAAGCTGGTTGTCGTGGGCGGGGGGAATTGATCGTGCCTTTTTATCGTGCGCTCTTGGTTTTGGCGCTATTTTTGGTCGTCTCTGGGACGGCCTCAGCAAGGCCGCTGGATCAAAGCCGAATGCTGCGGAGGATCCAGATGATGGATCCTTCCGGGCGCATATCGGATTTGGATCCGAGTCAGAGCAGCGCGATGCGGGCAGCGAGTGCCGGAACGACCTTCTATGGCGGGACATTCTGGGCCGCGGATTCCCAGCGTTGGGAAGCCTATAAAGATCAGCTATGGACCTTCGACACGGGCGTGGGTTCATCGATCGTGCCTCCCGGTGGCCCCGGCGAGTTGTCCGAACCCACCGCAAGCTGGATCAATCCCCACAAGCGCCCCGGACTCCACGCCACCATGGAGGGCTGGATTGGCTGGGACAACACGTACAGCGAGATTAAATACTTCCGCCGGGTTGCATCCACCGATCCGCGCTTCGGTACCGTCAAGTGCACAGGTTCTGCCGCCGGTCTCGGCGGAACGTACTCGTACTGGTGTGGCGTGTTCCCCGCCGAATCTCAAGCACTGTGCTATGCCAGCGGGCAGGGCTACGGCAATGCCTGGAACGTTTGCATTCAACACGACTTTGCGTACTCCGGCGGCTCCGTGACGCTCGCGTTTCAATACAAGAACGATACCGAGGATGGGTACGATTACACGCATGTGTATGTCGACACCAGCAGTTCGGGGAAGTACGTTGAAGTTGTTTCCTACACTGGTAGCTTGAGCGGTAATGCCACTTTTCCTTTGACTCAAGGGGCCGAGCTTCCGTCCATTCCCAAGCCGATCCTGATCAAGTTCTGCATGGCTTCGGACGGAGCGTGGTCGGATCAGGATGGCCTCAATCCGACAGCATGCGGTGCGTTCGCGGTGGACAACATCTCGATCACGGGGGCGATCACCCACACGGCCGATTTCGAAACTTCCGATGACGGCTGGACCCTGTCGCCGCCAGCCCCGGGATTAGGAGGGGAGTGGGCGAATATTTATCATCTGAACGATCTACCTGCTCCTCTGACAGTGTGCTCTTGCGCATTGTTCGATTCAGTCCTGGCTCTATTCGACGACAATGACCAGCACAACAATTACCAGGATAATCTGGCTGCATCTCCATGGATCGACCTCAAGGGCTACGGGGCCATCGGTGCGACAGGCAAGATAATCAAGTTTAATTGGTATGCAGAATTGCCTTTACGCAACTACATATTCTGGCAGGCTAATGCGCAATGGTATCCCGAAAAGTGTCTACAAAACGGGAAGCTAGTAACGAGTGCTTGGTCTTCCAACGGTTTCCCCTGTTGGTATGGCTGTCCAGTCGGTTGCACTCCGACGACTCCCGGCACCATCGGCACACAGATTGACTTCAGTGGATTCATACCCGCCGGGGCGGAACAGGTGCGCATCGCCCTTGGCGTGCTCTCATATTGCCGCTTCTTCGCGAACTGCACCCAAACCGCCAACACAACTCCCTGGTACGACGAAGTGGGCCTAGGACTCTACGGCAACCCCGGCGTTCCGTTTATTTTCGCCGACGGCATCGATCGTGGTCAGGATAACTTCCCGCAGAACGGCGGCCTCCAAGCGAACGCCCCGGGCCGTATCGACTGCAACAACATCCAGGGTGATTCGCAGCCTGAGGTCGGGACGACCATGGGCGACACGATGATCGTTACGGGTGCGGTGGGTTACGCCGAAGTGTACGTACACTACAAGGTGCGCCCCGGCCCCGGGATCAACGTTGCGAACTTCAACGCCTGGAACAACCAACATGCCGTCTCGGGGATCGATGCGTCCTACAGACAGGCGCGTTTGGACACGGCCGAAGTCGGCGCCTCCGGGCCCCTCAGCGGGAACTGGATGACGTGCTACCACGAGGAGGATCCGAACTTCGCCGCGCATGGCGTTAACGATCGAACCAAGGACCCGACGGACATTACCCCCACGGGTGGTGGGTGGCGCCTGTCGCACGATATCTTCCCGGATAACTTGTTCACGGCCGGGACGCGGATTGACTACTTCTTCTCGGCGAACAACGTGGGTTCGGGCGTATCCGTTGTGGATCCGGCCTCGGCCCCCGGCGCGCCGTACGAAGTGGAAATTCTCCCGTCATCCTTTGCCGCTAACAACACCTTCAACTGCACGCTCTACGTCGACCACTTCAACCGTGGGGCGCAGGGGTACATTGAAGCGGGTCTGGGCGCCGTTCTCGGCTTCGGTTCCAACAACGTGGAAAACACGAAGTGGGATCGTTACGACGTGAACGCCGAGTCCAGTCAGCAAGGATCGTTCGGTCGTCCGCTGCAGACGGATTACGGCGCAACCGTGGTCCAGACGCTCGGCTACAAGAACATTGTCTGGGATAGCGGCAACCTGAACGCATTCACCCTGACCAAGGAAGACGCGGACGTGCTCTTGCCTTGGCTCACTCTAACTGGCTTAGGAGAGCACAATCTTTACCTTTCTGGGGACGGAATCGTGTTTAGCCCGATTTCCGAGGGTGCGTCCGAGCCGAGTGCACGACACCTCATTCAGGATATAGCCGGAATCACCATCAACACGAACTGCAGCAACGGGACGTTTAGGAACGCGAATTGTCCCACTACCGGAGCGTCGCTGGATATGACTCCCTGTGTGAATCTGGATCCGGTAGCGGGATCTCTAGTCTCCGATCGTCCTCCGCGGAGCGTGGGGCATCTTGGCCAGGGAAACGGATGTCCACAGCTCCGCTCATTTGACGTGTTGAGCCTCGGCACACCGGAAGCCGGGGCGGTTATTGGGGATGAGGATTATTCCTCCCCGGTGAAATCCGCATCTTATGCATCCGCTGCAATGACAGCGCCACGTAGGTATCGGATTGTCGCCGATGGCCTCTCGGTTTCGGAACGACGGGATGCAGGTGGACCTTGCGATTACGTGCTGGGAGGCACGACCTCGGTCACGGAGCGTCTCAACGAGGTGCTCACCTATTTTAGGTATTTCAACCCATCCAACTCGTTCTGCACGAATCCCACGACTGGAGTGGGAATCCCCTCTGAAGGACCACAGCCGCCGAAGTTCACGACGCAGCTTGGCGAGTTCTCGCCCAATCCGTTCGCGGCCGGTGCCGAAGGCCGCGTCCGTTTCACGTTGGCAAAGGATGCGGCGGCGCGTGTGGAGATCTTCGACCTTCAGGGCCGGCTCATGAACACGATCTTCAACGGCTCGGCCAAAATGGGCGACAACCAAGCGAGGTGGGACGGGCGGGATGGCTCAGGCAATTACGTCGCCAACGGCGTCTACTTCTATCGATTCCGAGCGCTCGATCAGGATCAAACCAGAAAGCTGGTCATCGTAAGCGGGAGGAACTGATCCAATGTGCCTCGGACGGGGCAGCTCGGTTGCGATCCTACTTCTGGCCTTGACCCCCCCCGCGTTTGCCCGTACGGCAGACCAGAGCCGCACCATGCCCAAGTTCCAACAAGGGGATGCATCCGGTATCGCCCCCTGGGCGTCACGAAATCGGCAAGTCTTTGGTGTCGCCACTGCCGGCACGACCTTCTACGGTGGCACGTTCTGGGCGGCTGATTCCATGCGCTGGGAAGCAAACGAGAATCAGCTCTGGACCTTCGACACGGGGGTTGGCTCGTCAATCGTTCCGCCCGGGGGGCCGAGCGGTCTATCGGAGCCGACCGCGAGCTGGGTCAATCCGTACAAGCCTCACGGGCATCACGCAACCATGGAGGGATGGATCGGTTACGACAATACATATAGCGAGATCACATATTTTCGCCGCGTCGCCTCCGATGACCCGCGTTGGACAACCAACGTCTGCACGGGTGTGACGGCCGGTCTCGAGGGCGCGTATTCCTACTGGTGCGGCGTGTTTCCGAGCGAGGCCGATCTGCTTTGCTACACAACCGGCCAGGGCTATGGGAATAGCTGGAACGTTTGCCTCGAGCAGGTATTCAACTATGCCGGCGGGACAGTGACGTTGGGGTTTCAGTTCAAGAACGAGAGCGAGGAGGGGTTCGACTACACGCACGTTTATGTTGATACCAGCGGTGATGGCGACAATGTGGAGGTCACGAGGTATTCCGGGGTGACAAGTGGAGTAGTTAGCTTTCCGCTCATGTCCGGCATCGAGCTTCCGAGGGTGCCAAAACCCATCACGATAAAATTCTGCGTTGAATCGGACGGGGCATGGTCGGACCAAGATGCGCTTAATCCCACCGAGTGCGGCGCCTTCGCCCTGGATAACATCACCCTGACCGGCGCCATAATCCATACCGCCACGTTCGAGACGTCCGATGACGGCTGGCATTTGGGGGCGTCCCGGGAAGGCCAGGGCGGCGAATGGTCCAATCTCTCCAATATCAATGACCTTCCGCCCATCTTAGCCCCCTGTGCGTGCGCCCTGAGCGATTCCGTGCTCACGTTTTTCAATCTAAACTACGCATACCAGTCGTATCACAATAACTATCAGGACAATCTGGCCGCATCGCCCTGGATCGATCTCAAGGCCTACGGCAAGGTTGGATCCGTCGGCAAGATTATCAAGACGAACATCTATGCCCAACTGCCGCTCCTGAACTATATCTTCGCTCAGTTCAACGCTCAGTGGTATCCGGAAGTGTGCGCTTTCACCGGCAAGCTGGCGACAAGTAGTTGGACATCGAACGGGTTCATATATTACTTCGGAGGTGTGCCCCAGTGTACGTCGACGTTGCCCGGCACGCTGGGGGTTCAGGTCAATTTCAGTGCTGTTATTCCTCCCGGC
>Ga0075418_10005082_pt1 | contig 14904 bp, 13 predicted proteins | sample SoiMetdeltSBSDD2_FD_81776 | JGI IMG/M metagenome (GOLD analysis project Ga0075418, IMG submission 81776) | Bulk soil microbial communities from a Populus tree surrounding site in Tennessee, USA - Soil MetaG P. deltoides SBSDD2 | ecosystem: Environmental > Terrestrial > Soil > Tree plantation...
ACTTCGCGAAGTACGGCCGGCTGGTACGGGACCTGAACATCACGGTGGCAAAGTAGCGGTCTGGATCACTTGATGCGCCAGGGGCTGCTGCATCGCGCCTTGCCCACCAACGCGGTGGCCGTCGTCGCGCAGGAGTTGGGTATGGCGTCGCCAACACGGGCTCGGCTACTCGATCAATTCATTGCGGAAATCGGCTCTCGACGTTGGCTGCCTGCTCCGCCACCCAGTCTTCGAATGCGCGCACGCGGTAAGGTCTGGGTCGGCCGGGGTTGAAGGCCAGGCAATAGGCACCGTTGGTGCGCACGCGCAGCGGTAGTGGAGCAATCAAGCGACCTGCGCGCAGGTCGTCCTCTACGAAGGCGTACTGCGCCACCATCACGCCAAGCTCGTCGATTGCCGCCTGCACGGCGAGCGCTGCGTTCTCGAACTTGAGACCGCGGTTGCCGTCGAGATGGCTGGCCTGTGCGGCGGCGAGCCAGGTTGGCCAATCGACCGGCCGATGCAGCGAGCACAGCAGAACGTGGTTTGCGAGGTCATCAGGTGAACTGATCGGACCGCGATGCTTGATCAGTCCGGGGGCGCAAACAACCAGGAGCACCTCACCAAACAGGCGGTGATAGCCCGGACCGGTCGGCGGCTTGGCCCAGGAATAGATGCTTACGTCCACATCCTCGCGATCGAAGTCGGCGGGCTCGTGCGAGGTCGTGATCTGCACGTCGATGCTGGGATGGAGGGCATGGAAGCGGGCCAGGCGCGGCACCAGCCATCGCAGGGCAAAGGTTGGCGGCAGCTTCAAGCGCAAGCGCTTGTCCTCGGGGCTTTGCTGAACCTGCCGCGAGCCCAATTCGATCTGATCGAGCGCGTTTCTCACCAGACGGAAATAGGCGCTGCCCTGCGGTGTCAGCTCGATGCCGCGGTGCACGCGATGGAACAGTTTGACCCCGAGCCAATCCTCCAGGCAGGCGATGTGACGGCTGACCGCCCCCTGCGACACGCTCAGCTCCCTGGCGGCGCTTGTGAAGCTGGCGTTGCGCGCGGCCGTCTCGAAGGCACGGACGGAGTTCAGTGGAGGCAACCGTCGGGACATGCTCTGCCATCCAATTTCCTGATGGCAAGCATGAGGGAATTGTCATTGCGAGTCCAGAGTGCGTGCGCCCATCCTCGCCTCAGAAAATCAATGTGGGAGGAAACAACAAATGGGTACGTGGAGATCGTTCAAGGGCATTTGGCTCGCCGCCATGCTGCTGGCCGGCGCGGGCGCCGCCCATGCGGACACCTATCCTTCCAAGCCAATCCGCCTGATTGTGCCGTGGCCGGCCGGCGGCGGGGTCGACACCTCGGCGCGGATCATTGCGCAGCCGCTTGCGGAGCGCCTCGGTCAGGCGGTTGTCGTCGACAACCGAGCCGGCGCTGCCGGCAATATAGGCACGGCTCTGGCCGCCAAGGAAAAACCCGATGGCTACACGCTCCTGATGGGATCGCTGTCGCCGAACGCCGTCAACCCGCATCTCTACACCAGCCTCGGCTTCGACCCTAGCAAGGACTTCGCCGCCGTTGCACTGGTCTACACGGTGCCGAGCTTCCTGGTCGTTCCAGCCAACTCGCCGGCCAACACGGCACAGGAATTCATCGCTCATGCCAAGGCGAACCCCGGCAAGCTCAATATGGGCTCGGGCGGCGTGGGCTCTTCCCAGCACCTGTTCGGCGTCATGTTCACCAACGCGACCAAGATCGATGTCGTGCACGTCGCATACAAGGGCACGAGCCCGGCCGAGGCGGCGCTGATCGCCGGCCAAGTCGACTTCATGCTCGACCCGCCCACGGCCCTGCCCTTCGTGGAGGCGGGCAAGCTCAAGGCGCTGGCGGTCGCCGCACCCGTAAAGAACCCGGCACTGCCCAACGTTCCCACCCTGGATGAACTGGGCGTGCCCGGCGTGCACACATCCACGTTCTATGGTGTGATGGCGCCGGCAAATACGCCAAAGGAGATCGTCGACAGGTTGAACCGGGAGATCAACGCGATCCTGCAAACCGACGATGTGCGGGCGCGGCTGGTCAAGCTCGCCGCCGTCCCTGGCACCGGTACGCCCGAGGACTTCGGCAAGTTCGTAGCTGCTGAGCTCGATCGGTACGGCGAGATTGTCAAACTCTCCGGCGCCAAGAAAGTCGACTAGGCATCATGCCGCCGGACTGATTGAAATGACGGGGGCTGCGCAGGTCCGCCACGCCTGCCCAGCCAATGCAAACAGAAAGCCACCTGAGCAGCCGCTCTGACACGAGCGGCCGCCTTCAAGATTGGGTTGACCGGGCGACACCATGCAAGCGCAGCAAGCACCGCGGACACTGTTTGAGAAGATCTGGTCGCGGCACAGCATTATGCAGCGGCCGGACGGCCAGGTCCTGCTCTACATCGACCAGCATCTCGTGCAGGATGGCTCGGCGCCGGCCTTCGAGATGCTGCGCCAGCGCGGCATCACTCCGCGCGTCCCGTCTCGGGCCTTTGCTACGCCGGACCATTATGTTCCAACGGACTCGCGCGACCTGGCCACCATGGCCGATCCGGAAAAGCGCCAGATGGCAACCGCGCTCATGCAGGACGCAGCGCGCGCCGGCATCAGATCCTTCGACTTGGATGATCCGCGCCAAGGCATCCTGCATGTTGTCGGTCCGGAGCAGGGGCTAAGCTGGCCGGGCACGGTCATTGTGTGCGGAGACAGCCATACCTCGACGCATGGTGCGGTGGGCGCGTTGGCCTTCGGCATCGGTGCAACGGAGGTATGCCAGGTCCTGGCGACGCAGTCGCTGTGGCAGCGCCGGCCGAAGACCATGCGCATTGCGGTCGACGGGCGCCTTGCAGCCGGGGTCTGCGCCAAGGACGTGATCCTTGCAATCATCGGCAAGATCGGGGCCGCCGGAGCGGTCGGCCATGTCATCGAATATGCCGGGTCGACCATTGCGAGCTTGTCCATGGAGGGACGGCTCACCGTCTGCAACATGTCGATCGAAGCCGGAGCGCGTGCCGGCATGATCGCACCAGATGACACAACAATCAGCTACCTGGCCGGGCGCCCGTTCTCGCCGGCGGGCAAGGCATGGGAAGAACAGGTAGGGCGCTGGCGGGCGCTTCCGTCCGATCCCGACGCCCGCTTCGATCGCGAGGCCAACCTGAGCGCGCACGAGATCGAGCCCATGGTGACGTGGGGTACCAGCCCGGAGGACGTGGTGGCCGTCACGGGCCGCGTGCCAGATCCGGCCGCAGCGGGGCAGCCGCAGCGGCGGGAGGCGATGCAGCGAGCACTGGCCTACATGGGACTGACACCGGGAACTTGCATGGCCGAGGTGCCGATTGATCGTGTGTTCATCGGCTCCTGTACGAACGGTCGCATCGAGGATCTGCGCAGCGCCGCTGCGGTCGTGCGCGACAGAAAGGTCGCCTCCGGGGTCGCGGCCTGGGTCGTGCCTGGTTCGGGCGTTGTGAAGGCGCAGGCGGAAGCGGAGGGGTTGCATCATATCTTCCGCGCCGCCGGCTTCGAGTGGCGTTATGCCGGCTGCTCGATGTGCCTCGGCACCAACGGCGACATAGGAGCGCCAGGCCAGCGCATAGCATCCACCACCAACCGCAATTTCGTCGGGCGCCAGGGCGCCGGTGTGCGAACGCATCTGATGAGTCCGATGATGGCGGCTGCGGCAGCCGTCACCGGTCGACTGAGCGATGTGCGTCAGCTGATGGCTGGGGGAATGGCATGAGCCTGAAACCATTCGAGCGTCTGGATGCGATCGCCGTGCCGATCACGCAGCCCAATCTCGATACCGACCAGATCCTGCCAGCCCGGTATTTGCAAAAGCCGCGCGCCAACAATTTCGGCGAGTATCTGTTCCGCGACTTGCGCTTTGGCAAGGACGGATCCGAGCAGGCGGGTTTCGTGCTCAATCAGGCGCCCTATCGGGATGGGCGCATCATCCTCGCCGCACGCAACTTCGGCTGTGGGTCATCGCGCGAGCACGCCGTCTGGGCGCTGCACGACTATGGCTTCCGGGCTGTCATTGCCCCGAGTTTCGGCGATATCTTCTATGCCAATGCCCTGAAAAACGGCTTGCTACCCATCCCTTTGCCCGAGCCTTCGGTGCTGGCAATGCTGGACACGGTACAGGCCGCGCCAGGCAGCCGAATGGTCGTAGACCTGGAAGCGCAGACCGTGCTGGCGCCGGACGGCGCTTCCCACACCTTCGATATCAATGCCTTCTCCAAGCACTGCCTGCTGAAGGGGCTCGACGAACTCGGCTACACGCTGGGCCTGCTCGACCAGATCGCCGATTTCGAGCGTCGCTTCGAGCAGGCGGGTTCCTGAATGCTCTGCTGCCGGTTGAACACTCGCAGGGGTGAGTTGGCATGAAAGTTCTGGCTCTGCCGGGCGATGGCATCGGCAAGGAAGTGACGGCGCAAGCCGTCAAGGTGCTGAAGGCCGTGGTCGGCAACAAGCTTGCCTTGGAGCTGACCGAGGCGCCGATCGGCGGCGCCGGTGTGCAGGCTCGGGGTGATCCTCTGCCTCGCGAAACCCTCGAGCTGGCCTACAAGGCCGACGCGCTGCTGTTCGGAGCGGCCGGCATTCCCGGCGATGAAGCCATTGCCTATGCAATGCGCCCAGGCGCAGCTTTGCTGCGGCTGCGCAAGGCGCTCGGCCTGTTCGCGAATTTCCGGCCGGTATTCCTGTTTCCCGAGTTGGTCGGCGCTTCGACCCTGAAGCCGGAGGTCGTCGAGGGCCTCGACATGATCATTCTCCGGGAGCTGACCGGCGACCTTTATTTCGGCGAGCCGCGCGGCTTCCGCGTCACCAAGAGCGGCGAGCGTGAGGGCTTCAATACGATGCTCTACTCGGAGAGCGAAGTGGAGCGCATCGCCCACGCGGCGTTCCGCACGGCACGGACCCGCCGACGCAAGGTGTGCTCCGTCGACAAGGCCAACGTGCTCGAGACCATGCAGCTGTGGCGCGAAGTGGTGACGCGCGTCGGCAGGGAGTACCCGGACGTGGAGCTCACGCATGCGTTTGTCGACGCCGCCTCGATGATGCTCGTGCGCGCACCCAAAGAGTTCGATGTCATCGTCACCGGCAACGTGTTCGGCGACATCCTGTCGGATTGCGCGGCGATGCTGGCAGGATCAATCGGCATGCTGCCGTCGGCTTCCCTGGCATTGGATCGCAAGGGCCTCTACGAGCCCATCCATGGCACTGCACCTGATATTGCCGGCAAGAACCTCGCCAATCCCTTCGCCGCCATCCTGTCCATGGCCATGATGCTGCGGCACTCCTTCGAGCGGCCGGACTTGGCCGACCGGGTGCATCGGGCCGTGGGCGCCGTCCTGGCGAAAGGCTATCGCACCGCTGATATCGCCGAGCCGGGCAGCACCCGGCTCGGCACCGAGGAGGCGGGCGAGGCGGTCGTCGAAATGTTGAGGAGCGAGCAAGGCTGAGCTTGGTGCCGCTGCCGTTCGTGAGGCGGCACACCGTCCAGGCACTGCAAGAAGACGATCCATCTCGGGGGATGGCCCGAGCAATGTTGAAGGAGGCCTCGCGCTCGTTGCTGGCGATCGACGGTGCGAGGGAGCAACATGATGTGGGTTCGCAATCCCAGAGACCTGCTCGCCGGGTTGCTGTTCGTTGCGTTCGGCGGCGCTGCGCTCGTGATCTCTCAGGCCTACGAGATCGGTGCGGCTTCGCGCATGGGACCTGGCTACTTCCCCCGCATGCTCGGTGTCCTGCTGGTCGTGCTCGGCGCGGTTTTGGCGCTGCGCGGCCTTTGGCCGTCGTCGCAAGCGCAGCCCCGGTGGCACTTGCGGCCGTTGTTGGTCATCTTGGCGGGTGTCGCGAGCTTTACCATCGCGGCGCCGCGGCTGGGCCTGGTGGTGGCGGGCTTCCTGCTCGTCTGCATCTCGTCTGCGGCAAGCCCAGAGTTTCGATGGAAGGAAGCCTTGCTTAGCGGTGCCATCCAGGGCCTCGCTGCAGTGGCAGTGTTCATCTACGGGCTGCGCATCCCGCTGCCAGTCTGGCCCGTCTTGCTCGCCGGAGGCCAGTGATGGAACTCCTCGACAACCTGGCTCTCGGGCTGGGTGTCGCCTTCACTCCGATCAATCTGATCTACGCGTTCGTTGGGGTGCTGGTTGGAACACTGATCGGCGTATTGCCCGGCATCGGCCCGGTCGCGACCATTGCCATGCTGCTGCCAACCACCTACGGGCTCCCGCCGGTGACCGCACTCATCATGTTGGCCGGCATCTACTACGGAGCCTCCTTCGGCGGCTCCACGACCGCTATCCTGGTCAATCTCCCCGGCGAAATGTCATCGGTGATCACTGTTCTCGACGGCCACCAGATGGCGCGGCAGGGGCGGGCCGGGCCGGCGCTATGCATCGCCGCCCTGGGCTCCTTCTTGGCCGGCAGCGTCGCAACCCTGTTGATCGCCGCGTTCGCCCCGCCTCTGGCCGAGATCGCACTCAAATTCGACGCCGCCGAATATTTCTCGCTGATGGTGCTCGGTCTCGTGTCGGCCGTGGCGATGGCGGGAGGCTCGGTGCTGAAGGCAGTGCTCATGACCATCCTTGGCCTGCTGCTCGGCGCCGTGGGCATGGACGTCAACTCGGGCGCTTCCCGCTTCACCTTCGGCATGTCGGAGCTGATCGACGGCATCGGCTTCGTCGCAATCACGATGGGCCTGTTCGCGTTTGCCGAGATCGCCATCAACCTGGAGCAACGCGGCCATCACAATCTGCTCGCGCAGCGCATCAGCGGGCTTTGGATCAAGTGGGCCGAGTTCAAGCAGGCATTGCCGGCAGTCCTGCGCGGCACCGCGCTAGGGTCGATGCTTGGCATTCTGCCCGGAGGCGGCGCCACGCTGTCGGCGTTTGCCGCCTACGCCTTGGAGAAGAAGGTGGCAAAAGACCCGACGCGCTTCGGCAAGGGCGCTATCGAGGGGGTTGCCGGCCCTGAGTCGGCCAACAACGCCGGCGCCCAGACATCCTTCATACCGATGCTCACGCTTGGCCTGCCGTCGAACGCGGTCATGGCCTTGATGGTGGGCGCTATGATCATCCACGACATCCAGCCCGGTCCGCAGGTCATGACAAGGAACCCCGACCTGTTTTGGGGACTGATCGCCAGCATGTGGATCGGCAACCTGTTTCTTGTCGTCTTGAACCTGCCGCTGATTGGCATCTGGGTGAAACTTTTGAGCGTGCCCTATCGGCTGCTTTTCCCGCTCATTCTGCTCGCCTGCGCGATCGGTGCATTCAGCACCAGCAACAATATGTTCGACGTCTGGGTTGCGATCGTGTTCGGCGTCTTGGGTTACGTCTTCATCAAGCTCGGCTGTGAGCCGGCACCGCTGCTGCTCGGTTATATTCTGGGACCGTTGCTGGAAGAGAACCTGCGACGCGCGCTGGTGTTGTCACGAGGCGATTTCACGGTCTTTCTCACCCGGCCGATCTCGCTGGTGATGCTGCTGATCGCCGCTGGCCTCCTCCTGCTGATTGCGGCCCCCATCATTCGCAAGCAGCGCGCCATCGTGTTCGCGGAGGAGAAGTAGTGCGACGCTCGACCGCCGATGCCGGGGAGAGCAAGTCCCTCACCTCGTGCCGTAGGCGCGATCGCCGGCATCGCCAAGTCCGGGCAGGATATAGGCGCGGCTGTCGAGCTCGCTGTCGATGGCGGCCGTCCAAACGCGTACGTCCGGGTGGTCGCCCCGCAGCCGCTCGAGACCTTCCGGTGCGGCGAGCAGGCAGACGAGCCGGATGTTGGTAGCACCACGCTCCTTGAGCCGGTCGATGGCGGCTACCGCCGTGTTGGCGGTGGCGATCACCGGTGCCACGACAATGACGAGACGCTCGGCCAAGTCCGTCGGTGCCTTGAAGAAATACTCGACGGCAACAAAGGTCTCGGGCTCACGGTACATGCCGATGTGGGCGACGCGGGCGGTGGGCACCAGATCGAGCATGCCCTCCACGAACGTCATGCCGGCGCGCAGCACCGGCGCGAATACCAGTTTCTTGCCGGCGATGCGGCGGGCCTTGGCGCGCACCAGCGGCGTCTCGACCTCGACGCTCATGAGCGGCAGATCGCGTGTCACCTCGTAGCACAGCAGCATGCCGATCTCTTTCAGGAGCTCGCGGAAGGACTTGGTCGAGCGGTCCTTGTCGCGGATCAGGGTCAGCTTGTGCTGCACCAGGGGGTGCTCAACTACGGTGACGCCTTCCATGACGCTCCTCGCTGGTGAGTTCAAAATACGCTGCCGTCGCTCATGACCTTGATGGGCGGCACGCCGCCGGCCCGGCGCTGGCGAGCGATCGCCCGACCTGCGGCCCAACTTCCCCCCTGCAGGACGCGCGCGAGGGGAAAGGAGACGGCATCCTTGCCCAGCCGCCGGCGTACGCTATCCGCCAGCCGGTCGAGCAATGCCACCGTGAGAGCACGCCACTCGACGATGAGGCATGAACCAACCGCGTGCTCACGCTCCAAATCGGCGGGATCACGCAAGGCCAGCACGCCCGTGTCAACAAACAGGCCGCCGTTGCGGTACTCGGCCAAGCCGGTGAGGCCGTCGACGTGCGTCACCTCGAGGCCCGCTGCCTGCAAGGGCTCGATCAGTGAATAGGCCAGCCATTGGGAGAGCTTGTGCAACGGCACCAGCCCATCGGTCGCGTCGTTCGCCCGCGCAGCCGGGTGATGCCAGCAGTCGCCCAGCGGAACGCCGCCGAGAGCGAGACGCGAGGGCCATATGGCCGCCAGGTGCAGCAGCAGCTCGCGCAGGATGACCGGTGCGGCGATGCAGCGGCGTTCGGCCAGGGTCGCCAGGTGATCGAACAGGCCGCCGGGCCGCGGTGCATCCGAACGGGCGAAGACCTCCGGGTTGGCGGCGACTGCGGCGCCGAGCCGGCCGAGCAGCTGCACACGCCCTTGCAGACCCACCAGCGGGTTGGCGTCGCTCGCCTGGAAATGGCGGCGCAGCGTATCGACCGACAATGTTTCCAGCACCTTAGCATCGGCGCGCAAAGGCGAGCCGGAATGCGCCGAGAACGCACCGGCAGCGAACATGTCCAGGCTGGCCAGCCCTAGACCCTCGGAGCGGTCAATTTGCATTCCAGTGACGGCATCGCGATAGGACCATTGCGGTCCCGCACCGGCATCCAAAAGGACACTGGTAATGGCCAGGTCGAATGCGGCGCGCGCCCGCTCGGCCGCGTCACGCCATGGTCTAGCCGCTTCGATTGCCGCCCAGCGATCGTCCTGGCCCACCACAAAGTGGCGCCAGCGCGCATGCAACGGCACCTCCAGATCCCGATACGCCTCGCGTGTGGTTGCGACCACCAGATCGGCAGCGTCATCGAGCTGCGCCAAGTCGATGCGAAAGTGCGCCAGACCGTCGTCGAGGCCGACAACCAGCAGCGACTGTGCCCGCTGGCGGACCGCGTCGGCGTTCAATAGGGACAAGGCAGCAGCCACTTCCGTTTGCACGGGCGTCTGGGCTCCGGTGTGCGCGGTCAGCTCTTGTCGAGCGTGCGCCCGATGGTCTGCGTGAGGTCCTGCGGCGTCGGCTGCTGGGGTGCGTAGTAGCCGGCCGCCTTTTTGGCCGCCATCTCCACGTGCGCATCCGCCGGTACCAACGCATCGGGCAGAGGCACACGTTCGACGATGCGGATACCGTGCGCACAAAGGGCGTCGTATTTCATGTCACTCATGGAGACCAGCCGGTCGATGCGCTCCAGCCCCAGCCACTGGATCACGTCCGGCATAAGCTGCTGGAAGCGCGCGTCCTGCACGCCGGCCACGCACTCCGTACGCTCGAAATAGGCGGCTGCCGCATCGCCGCCTTCCTGGCGCTTGCGCGCGTTGTAGACGAGGAACTTGGTCACCTCGCCCAACGCCCGCCCTTCCTTGCGATTGTAGACAATGATGCCGAGGCCGCCGGCCTGCGCGGCGCGCACGCATTCCTCGATGCCATGCAGGAGATAGGGCCGACAGGTGCAGATGTCGGAGCCGAACACATCGGAGCCGTTGCATTCGTCGTGCACGCGGCAGGTGATGCTGGTGGCGGGATCGGCGAGCCTGGCAACGTCGCCGAACAGGTAGACGGTGGTGCCTCCGACCGGCGGCAGGAAGACCTGCAGATCGGACCTCGTCACCAGTTCAGGGAACATGCCGGCCGTCTGCTCGAACAGGGTACGACGCAGGTTCGCTTCGCTCGTGCCGAAGCGCTCGGCGATGCCCGGCAGATACCACACCGGGTCGATGGCGACCTTCACCACCGAGACGCTGCCGTTGGCGTGCACCACCGTGCCGTCATGGCAGAGGCGGCCCGCTGCCAAAGCCTGGCGCACCTCGGACAGATCGAGCCTGGCCTGCGTCACGGCGATGCTGGGACGAATGTCGATGCCTTCGCCGATCTGGGGCTGGAAGGCCTCGGCCACCACGTGCCCCCATGGATCGAGCGACACGATGCGGCGGGCGTCGGTCCATTGCTTGAACGGACCGATGGCGATGGCCGGCTGGGTGTTGGTGAGGTCCGCCCGGCGAATGGGATTGAGGGCACCGGAGGAGACGGCCAGCGCCCGGTAGAGCGCGTAGGAGCCGCCGTGCGTGCCGATGACGTTGCGATCGGCCGGTCGCGACACCGTGCCGATCACGGGACCGCGCTCGAGTGGCGTGGCGGCGCCCCAGGTGATTGGAAAGCGCGGCTTGGCGCCCGGCGTCGCATGCGACGTCAGGCGAATATGATCGGTACGGTTCGGACGGGTCATTGCCGGTGCCCAAAAAGCCGACGGCCCGCCGCTCGGACGGGCGTCATCCTCACTGCTGAAGACCAGCCGGCAGCTTGGAGTGTTGCGTCGATCATGCCACCAAATCCATTATAGTAGCGCTGCGGCGGGATACAATGTGCCCACAGGCATTCGTGTTGCCTGTTGAAACGACCGCTGAGCCACGGCTGTTCTTGTGGTAAATGATCCGTATTGCCGCAGGCAAGCCGGTTGCATCCGCAGGGGTTCGTCGCAATGTCCAAGTTGAGCGCAGTGGATGCCAGGTTTCTGCGCATGGCCTACGAGGAGGCCGAAGCTGGCTTCAACGAAGGCGGCTGTCCGATCGGCAGCGTCCTGGCCGAGGGCGAGCGCCTGATCGCACGGGGCCGTAACCAGCGGGTCCAGCAGGGCGATCCCATCGCGCATGGTGAGATGGACTGCCTGCGCAAGGCTGGTCGGCAGAAATCGTACCGCCGCATGACGCTCTATACCTCCTTGTCGCCCTGCATGATGTGCACCGGCACGGTTCTCCAGTTCGGCATCCCACGCGTCGTGATCGGCGAGGATAAGAATTTCCCCGGCAATCCCGATCTCCTGCGCCAGCATGGCGTCGAGGTCTTGATCGCCGATGATGCCGACTGCATCGCCCTGATGGCGCGCTTCATTCGCGAGAAGCCAGAACTCTGGCACGAGGACATCATGGAGAGTGACTGAGTGGACAATCTCGTCGTCATCAATCACCCGCTGGTCGCGCACAAGCTGTCGCTGATGCGCGACAAGACTACGCCGTCGGCACAGTTCCGCACGCTGTTGCGTGAGATTTCGTTGCTGCTGGGCTACGAGCTGCTGCGCGACCTGCCGACCGAACGGCGCGACATCGAGACACCGGTCGGGCCCATGCGTGCACCCTTCCTGGCGGGCAAGAAGCTCGTATTGGTGCCCATCCTGCGCGCCGGCAACGGCCTTCTCGATGGACTGCTCGACCTGGTGCCGTCGGCGCGCGTCGGCCATGTCGGCCTCTACCGCGACCCGGACACGCTGCAGGCCGTCGAATACTATTGCAAGGTCCCTGACGAGCTCGGCGAGCGTCTGACCGTCGTCGTCGATCCCATGTTGGCAACGGGCAACTCCGCCGTTGCCGCCATAAGCCGCCTCAAGGATCGCGGCGCCCGCAACATGCGGCTGATCTGTCTGCTCGCCGCACCCGAGGGGATCGCCGCCGTCGCCGGCGCGCACCCTGACGTGCGCGTGTTCACCGCCGCCGTCGACGAGCGCCTCAACGACCATGGCTACATCGTGCCTGGGCTGGGCGATGCGGGCGATCGCATGTACGGCACGAAGTAACAACGCACTGGGAGGATCAGGACCAGGATCAGCGGCAGGCTTGGCGTACAGGTGCCCAGTCTTTGGGCATGCACGCTCGGCGCCGCGGCCCTCAAGGCCGGCAAAGGAGGCAGCACCCGTGCGCTTAGCCCGCGAGCAGGAGCGCGGCACGACTTGTGCTTACGCAACCTGTGCCTACGCGACCTGTGCTTACACGACCTGTGCTTAGATGACTTGTGCTGAGATGACTTGTGCTGAGATGACTTGGAAACGCAACAAGGGGGATGTCATGGCTATCACGTGTTTGACGCGCCGTTCGGCCCTGCGTCTCGGGGCCGGGTTTGCAGGCCTGATCTGGACGGGAGGCTCCGCCGTCGCCCAGGCCAAGACCAAGCCGATCAAGGTCGCTTCCATCTATACCGTGCCGGTCGAGCAGCAGTGGGTGTCGCGGCTGCATAAGGCGCTGAACGCTGCCAAGGAGCGCGGCGACATCACCTACAAGTGGTCGGAGAACGTCGCCAACAACGACTATGAGCGCATCATGCGCCAATACTCCGAGGAAGGCTCGGACCTGATTGTCGGAGAGATGTTCGCGGTCGAGCGTGCGGCGCGCAAAGTCGCCGAGGGCTATCCGAAGGTCGCCTACTTGATGGGCTCGTCGTTCGGGCGGGTGGCGCCGAACCTCTCGGTATTCGACAACTTCATCCACGAGCCGGCCTATCTCACCGGCATCGTTGCCGGCAAGGCGACCAAGTCGAACCTGATCGGCATGGTCGGCGGCTACGCGATTCCCGAAGTGAACCGCCTGATGCAGGCCTTCATGGACGGCGCCAAGTCGGTCAATCCGAACGTCAAGTTCCTCGTGACCTTCATCAACTCTTGGTACGACCCGCCCAAGGCCAAGGAAGCCGCCTTCGCCATGATCGATCGCGGCGCCGATGTGATGTACGCCGAGCGCTTCGGTGTGTCCGACGCCGCCAAGGAGCGCAACGTCAAGGTGATCGGCAACGTCATCGACACCTCGCCGCAATATCCGGGCACCGTGCTGGCGAGCGCGCTCTGGCATATGGAGCCCTCCATCGACCGCGCCATCAAGATGGTCACCGACGGGACGTTCACGGCCGAGGATTACAGCCCCTACAGCTACATGAAGCATGGCGGCTCGACGCTCGCGATGGACGACAAGCTGGTGCCGGCGGACGTGGTGGCGATGGTCAAGGCCAAGCAGAAGGAGATTCTCGACGGCACGTTCGTCGTGAAGGTGAACGACGCCGAACCGAAGTCCTCCTGATCAGACCTGGCTGCGCGCGTGACGTTCACGCGCGCCGCTCTTCGCCACGATCCCTCCAATGCTCGCCAAGCCTGACGCACCTGTGGTGCTGTCCCTGACCGGGATCGGCAAGAGCTTCGGTGCGGTGGTCGCCAACCAGGCCATCGATCTCGACCTGCGGCGCGGCGAAATCCTGGCGCTGCTCGGCGAAAACGGCGCCGGCAAGACGACCTTGATGAACATCCTGTTCGGCCACTATGTGGCCGACGAGGGCAGCATCAGGGTCGCGGGCGAAGACGGCAAGCTCGTGCCGCTCGCTGCCGGATCGCCGCAGGCTGCACTCGCCGCTGGCATCGGCATGGTGCACCAGCATTTCGCGCTGGCCGAAAGCCTGACCGTGCTCGAAAACGTCGTCCTCGGCACAAGGCCGCTCCGCTCAATCAGCCTCGACCTGGCCGGCGCACGGGCAAAGCTCGGTGCATTGATGCGCGACAGCGGGCTCGACATCGATCCCGACCGGCGCGTGTCGCGCCTTGGCGTCGGCGAGAAGCAGCGCCTGGAAATCCTCAAGGTGCTCTACCGCGGTGCGCGCATCCTGGCGCTGGATGAGCCGACCGCCGTGCTCACGCCGCAGGAGGTCGACGGGCTGTTCGTGGTGCTGCGGCGGCTCGTTGCCAACGGTTTGTCGATCATCTTCATTTCGCACAAGCTCAAGGAGGTGATCGCCATCGCCGATCGCGTGGCGGTTCTGCGCGGCGGCCGCAAGGTCGCCGACCGCGCGCTGGAAGGCACCGACCGCGCCATGCTGGCCGAGCTGATGGTCGGGCGCCAGGTGGCGCCGACCAGGCGCGTGCAGCGCGCACCGGGCCCGCCGCGGCTGGTGCTCAATGCAATCGAGGTTTCCGGCAGCCACGGTCGCAGCGGGCTGTCGAGTGTTGCACTGCAAATCCTGTCGGGTGAGATACTTGGTATCGCCGGTGTGTCCGGCAACGGGCAGAGCCTGCTCGCGGGGGTGCTTGGTGGCACGATCGTGCCGGCAAGTGGTGAAATCGTACTCGATGGCAAGCCATTGAGGCCGTCGCCGCGCGCCATGGTGCAGGCCGGCATCGGCCGCATCCCTGAGGATCGCCAGCACGAGGGCGTAGTCGGCTCGCTGTCGATCGCCGAGAACCTGGCGCTGGAGGGGCTCGACCGGGATGGCGTGCAACGCTGGGGCTTCCTGCGCTTTGCTGCCATGCGCCGGCACGCTGAAACCGCCATCCGCGATTACGATGTGCGTTGTCCGGGAGCGGATGCGCCGATCAGGCTTCTGTCCGGCGGCAACATGCAGAAGGTGATCCTCGCCCGCGTGTTCGAGCGCCAGCCGCGCGTCGTGCTCGCCAATCAGCCAACGCGCGGGCTCGACATCGGCGCCACTACGGACGTGCACCGGCGCCTGCTGGCGGCCCGCGACCGTGGCGTGGCCGTGCTGCTGATCTCGGAGGACCTCGACGAGCTGCTGGCGCTGTGCGACCGGGTGGCGGTGATG
>Ga0075418_10005085_pt1 | contig 14901 bp, 14 predicted proteins | sample SoiMetdeltSBSDD2_FD_81776 | JGI IMG/M metagenome (GOLD analysis project Ga0075418, IMG submission 81776) | Bulk soil microbial communities from a Populus tree surrounding site in Tennessee, USA - Soil MetaG P. deltoides SBSDD2 | ecosystem: Environmental > Terrestrial > Soil > Tree plantation...
GAACTGACCCGACTGGTGTGGCCGCCGTCCTCCGGGCGGCGGCCCGCCCGCACTCCTACTTCGCCCGCATCCGGTTGTTCTTGGCGTCGTGGGTGATCTCCGCGAGGCCGAGCGCCTCGAGCAGCGGGGGCATGTAAACGCCGAACCGGCCGCGCAGGCCCTTCTTGATGCCGTACCAGCCGCCGACCGGATTGTCCGCGGCGCGGGCCCACGCCTCGACGGTTCCGGGCGCCGCGTCCTTCTGCTCGTCGGCGCCGCCGAGGGCCATCCAGTCGCCGTGCGCCTTGAGCATCCCGTGGAGGTCGTCGATGGCCCGCAGGTGGTACTTGAGCTGAGTCCCGCCGACCTGGCAGATGATCGCCGGCGGATCGCCGTCCTTGTCCAGCCACATCTGGTACGCCGACGTCCCCGGCGGCGTCATCAGGTTCCAGGGATCCTCGCGCGTGCCTGATCCGGTCGCCATGGGTGCTCCTCTCGTCGTCGTCAGGTCGCTGAGCGTAGCGGCGCGGTGACAGGGGAATGAAACGGCTCGACCTGGATGTGGGGCGCGGCTGTCCTTCGGCCCTCTCTAGGGTGCGGTTCGGGTGTGCGGTTCGGCCCCCTCCGAGAACCATCCCCCGCAGAAGAGGACATCTTGTGTCATGAAGCGGACCGCGCGCGGCGCTGAGGCACGCGCCTCAGAATGAGCAGGTGCCGGACGACCCTCGCCCGCTCCTGCGCCGCCCCGAGTTCCGGTTCCTGCTCGGCGCGCGCCTGACCTACGCGGTCGCGGCGAGCGCGCTCGCGACGGTGGTTGCGTTCCAGACCTACGACCTCACGCACGATCCGCTGTCGCTCGGCTGGCTCGGGCTCGCGGAGGGCATCCCGGCGCTCGCGCTCGCGCTGTTCGGTGGCCACGTCGCGGATCGCCGCGATCGACGCTCGATCGTCCTCCTGTCGGGAATCACGGTCACGATCTGCGCGGCCCTGCTCGGGCTCCTCGCGCTGACCGGCGCGTTCGGCCTGCTCGGGATCCTCGTGGTCATCGCGATCACCGGGATCGCCAGCGGATTCGAGCGGCCCGCGCTCTCGGCCTTCGAGGCCCAGATCATTCCCCGGGCCGAGGCCGTGCGCGGCGCTTCGTACGCGAGCAGCGTTTCGCAGGCCGGGGTCATCGGCGGGCCGGCGATCGGCGGCCTGGCCGTGGCGATCATCGGGATGCCGGAGACGTATGCCGCGATCACGGTTCTCCTCGTCGCGTCGACGATCTGCGTGGCGTTCATCGCTCGAAAGCCCATGCCGGCACGGTCGGACGACGGCGAGTCGATGATCCAGAGCGTGCTCGCCGGCGTGCGGTTCGTGCGCCGGAGCCCCGTCCTCCTCGGCTCGATGTCGCTCGACCTGTTCGCGGTCTTCTTCGGCGGCGCGATCGCCCTTCTGCCGATCTTCGCCACGGACATCCTGCATGTCGGTCCGGCCGGCCTCGGGCTCCTCCGCACGGCGCCGTCGATCGGCGCCCTCGCCGTCATGCTCGTCGCCACCCGACGGCCGCCCAGCCGCAGCGCGGGCCCGATGCTGCTCGTCTGCGTCGCGGGCTTTGGCGTGTCGATGCTGGTGTTCGGCCTGTCGACGACGTTCTGGCTGTCGATGGTCGCGCTGTTCTTCAGCGGCGTGACCGACGGGGTGAGCATGATCATCCGCAGCGCGATCGGCCGGATCTTCACGCCCGATTCCCTGCGTGGTCGCGTGTCGTCGGTGAACTGGGTGTTCATCGGGGCGTCGAACGAGCTGGGCGCATTCGAGAGCGGCTTCGTCGCGCGCCTGATCGGCGCCGTGCCGAGCGTCATCGCCGGGGCGCTCGTGACGCTCGGCGTCGTTGGCCTGGTGGCGGCGGCGGTTCCGGAGCTGCGGCGGCTGAATCTCGACCGCGCCTCGCCGGTGGAAGCCGAAGCCGGAGCCTGAGTCACGATCGCGTCATCGCCCGCCGTGTATCGTCCGGTCCACCTGGGAGGAGGCGGATGAGCGAGCGATACGTGACCCGCGGGTTCGTTGGTCGGCGGGGCACCGAGGACGGCGGCGCCGGCGACCTTCGCGGCCGGACGCCGCCCGGCCAGTACCTGACGAGCGACTTCCCGGTCCTCTCGGCCGGACCGACGCCGCGGACACCGCTCGATCGCTGGAGCTTCCGGATCGAGGGCCTCGTCTCGGGCCCGGTCGAGTGGTCGTGGGACGAGTTCCTCAAGTTGCCCGCGCGCGACTGGGTCGTCGACATCAGTTGCGTCACGAAGTGGACGCATCTCGACATGCGCTGGCGCGGGCCGTCGGTGGACACGCTGCTCGAGTCCGTCGACATCGATCCGAAGGCCGCGTTCGCGATTGCCTATGCCGACGGCGGCTACACGACGAACCTGCCGATCGACGACGTCCTCAACGGCCAGGCCTTCGTGGCCTACGAATACGACGGCAAGCCGCTCGCCCCGGAGCACGGCGGTCCGGCGCGGCTCGTCGTCCCGGCGCGCTATTTCTGGAAGAGCGCGAAATGGGTCCGCGGGCTGCGCCTCCAGGAGCGCGATGAGCCCGGCTTCTGGGAGTCGCTCGGCTACCACAACCGCGGCGACCAGTGGCTCGAAGAGCGCTACTCGGGCGATTAGGGACCAGCGACCCGTGGCCGCGCCCATCCAATGGCAGCTCGCGACCGTCACCGGCGTCCGGGACGAGACCGCGTCGGTTCGTTCCTTCACGCTTTCGATGCCGGCCTGGCCGGGCCATCGAGCTGGTCAGCACGTCGACATCCGGCTGACGGCGGAGGACGGGTACTCGGTCGAACGCTCGTATTCGATTGCCTCGGCTCCGGAGGCCGCCGCGCAACCGGGAGGCAGCGTCGAGATCACGGTCGAGCGGATCCCCGACGGCGAGGTCTCGGCCTTCCTCCACGACGTCGTCGTGCCCGGCGACCGGTTCGAGGTGCGCGGCCCGATCGGCGGCTACTTCGTCTGGGAGGCCGCGCTCGGCGGGCCGCTTCTGCTCGTCGCGGGCGGCTCCGGGGTCGTGCCCCTCATGGCGATGCTCCGACATCGTGCGGCGGCCGGCTCGGGCGTCCCGGCACGGCTCCTGTACTCATCGCGCGGCGGGGACGAGATCATCTACCGCCCGGAGCTGGACGAGCTGGCTGCAGACGGGTCAGGGCTCGGCGTCGTGCACACGCTGACACGGTCCCAGCCGCCGGGCTGGACGGGCTACGCGCGCCGGATCGACGAGGCGATGCTGTCCGAGGTCCTCAGGCCGCTCGGCGCCTCGGCGAGGGTCTTCATCTGCGGCCCGACGGCACTCGTCGAGAACGCGGCGAACGCGCTCGTGCGGCTCGGCCTGCCGGCGGCACAGGTTCGAACCGAACGGTTCGGGCCCACCGGCACATGACCGGGGACGAGGAGGTCCGCATGGACGACGACTCGGTGATGGACTCGACGGGCGAAGGGCGCGTCGACGGCAACGCGGTCGGCGGCATGCTGGCGATGGTGTTCGGCCACGAGATGACCGCGGCGCCGGGCCGCTGCGCTCATTGCGGCACGATCAACGAGATGGGCGCGATGCACGTCTACATGCGCGGCCCCGGCGTGGTCGTTCGCTGCCCGGCCTGCGGCGAGGTCGTCCTGCGGGTGGTCGAAGCGGCGACGGCGACGTTCCTCGACGCGCGCGGCGTCGCGTTCGTGCGCATCGAACGAGAGAGCGCGTAGCTAGCGGGATTCCAGCCGCCGGATCAGCCGCCCGCCGGCACGCCGAAATTCGAGATCACGTACGTCACCTCGTCGTCGATCCCGTTCTTGATCGGATCGAGCGCAATCCGGAGCGGGAAGCCGAACCGATCGTCGTAGACGACATCGGGCTCGATGGCGACGTTTACCAGGACGAGATCGAACGCGGCCTCCATCGTCTTCGGCAGGTCCTGGACGCGGTCGACGAGCGCGGGGCCACCCTGATAGGTGACGCTCGTGGCGGCGCCTTCGATGACCGTGACCTCGAACGGGCCGCGATAGTCCTCGGGGCAGAAGCTCTGCCGCTCGACCGTGAACGTGTAGGAGCGAATCGCCTGGCTGGCCCACAACGCTCGTTGTCCCGCCGCGAGGTCGGCGATCGGGCCGCGCGGGCCGAGCGTCGCCGGGGTGAGCGTCGAGCAGGCGGCGAGGCCGAACGCGAAGGCGAGGCTGGCGAGGATCGCGAGCGGACCAGCGGTTCGTTTCATCGTGCGTTCAGGACGCCATTCCGCGCCGCTGGTTCCCGCTCGTGCCGGTAGAACGGCAGGTGTTCTTGCGCGAGCGGGCTGTTGCCGGCGATCGCGTCGGCCGCCTTCTCGGCGACCATCATCACCGGGGCGTAGATGTTCGCGTTCGTGATCGATGGAAACACCGAGGCGTCGACGACGCGCAGGCCATCGAGCCCGTGGACCCGCAACGTCTCCGGATCGACGACCGCATCCGGCCCCGTGCCCATCTTCGCCGTGCATGACGGGTGGAGCGCCGTCTCGGCGTCGTGGGCGACCCAGCCGAGGATCTCGTCGTCCGTGTTGATGTTCGGCCCGGGCGAGACCTCGCCGCCGTTGAACCGCTCCATCGCCGGCTGATTGAGGATCCCGCGCGCGACGCGGATGGCCTCGACCCACTCGCGGCGGTCCTGGTCGGTCGAGAGGTAGTTGAACTGGAGCGCCGGGTGCTCGCGCGGGTCGGCGGACTTCAGCGTCAGCGTCCCGCGCGCATCCGAGTACATCGGCCCGACGTGGACCTGGTAGCCATGGCCGCCGGCCGGCGCGGAGCCGTCGTAGCGGATCGCGAGCGGCAGGAAATGGAACATCAGGTTCGGGTAGGCGACGTCGTCATTCGAACGCGCGAAACCGCCGCCTTCGAAGTGGTTCGTCGCCCCCGGACCGCGTCGCAGGAACAGCCACTGGAAGCCGATCCACGGCCTGCGCCACGTCTCCAGCGCCGGCTGCATCGAGACCGGTTCGCGGCTCTTGTACTGGACGTAGACCTCGATGTGGTCCTGGAGGTTCTGGCCGACGCCGGGCAGGTCCGCAACCACCTTTAGCCCGTGCTCCGCTAGGTGCCCGGCCGGCCCGACGCCGGAGAGCAGCAGGAGCTGTGGCGAGTTGATCGAGCCGCCGCTGAGGATGACCTCTCCGGCCTCGATCACCTCGGTCGTGCGACCGCGCGGCCAGGTCGATGTGACGTCGACGCCGGTCGCACGCCTGCCGTCGAAGCGGACCCGGGTCACGAAGGCGTTCGTTCGGACGTGGAGGTTGCGGCGCTTTCGAACGGGATGCAGGTACGCGCGCGCGGCGGAGAGGCGGCGGGCCTTGTGGATGTTCCGGTCGAACGGGCCGAAGCCTTCCTGGCGGTAGCCGTTGACGTCCTCGGTCAGCGCGTAGCCGGCCTGCTGGACGGCCTCGAAGAACGCACCGAACAGCGGGTTCGTCGCCGGCCCGCGCTCGAGGACGAGCGGTCCATCGTGGCCGCGGTAGGGATCGCCCGGCGCGGCCGCGAGGGCTGTCTCCATCTTCTTGAAGTAGGGCAGGCAGTGCGCGTAGTCCCACTGGTCCATGCCCGGGTTCGCGGCCCAGCGCTCGTAGTCGAGCGGGTTGCCGCGCTGGAAGATCTGGCCGTTGATCGATGAGCTTCCGCCCAGGACCTTGCCGCGGGCGTGGTAGACGCGCCGGCCGCCCATGAACGGCTCCGGCTCGGACTCGTAGCGCCAGTCGTAGAAGCGGCTCCCGATCGGGAACGCGAGCGCCGCGGGCATGTGAATGAAGACGTCGAACGGCCAGTCTTCGCGCCCGGCCTCCAGGACGAGGACGCTCGTTCCCGGGTCTGCGCTCAGGCGATTCGCGAGGACGCAGCCGGCCGAGCCGCCGCCGACGATGACGTAGTCGTACCGCTTGGCGCCCACGCTCGCGATCCTAGCGCCTCGCCGACACCCGCTTGGGCGATCCCCTCCGTTTTCGCGAGGCGAATGTAAGCGACCCCACAGCCTCAACATCCGTGCGTTTTCTGCGGCTGGCGCAAAGGCAGTTACAAAACCTGCGCCCGACGGGAAGAACGCGCAGGAAACGGCGCCAACTCGTCCGTTGCATTCGCCTGGCGAAAGGCGCGAGGCGCGGGAACGTCAGGCCGAGCGCTCGATCTCGGTCCGGCGGCGGTCGATGAACGCGTCCAGGGCTTCGAGGCGGGAAGGTTCCAGCGCGGGCGGCTCGTATTCGGCGAGGAGCTGCTTCCAGACGCGGTTCGCGCGCTGGGTCGCGGTCTGAGCCCCATCGTCCTGCCAGGTCTCGAAGTTCCGCCAGTCGGAGATCAGCGGCCGGTAGAACGCCGTTTCGTAGCGCTCGAGGGTGTGCGGCGACGCGAAGAAGTGGCCGCCCGGGCCAACCTCGGCGATCGCGTCGAAGCCGAGGGTCGCCTCGTCCGTTGCGAGCGGCTGGAGGACCTCGGACATCATCTGCAGGATCTCGGCGTCGAGGATGAGCTTCTCGAACGACGCCGTGAGGCCGCCCTCGAGCCAGCCGGCGCCCTGGTACAGCAGGTTCACGCCGCCCATCAACGCGCCCCAGACTGCCATCTCGGACTCGTATGCGGCCTGAGCGTCAACGACGGACGACGCCGTCGCGTTCGACGATCGCCACGGCAGCCCGTAGCGCCTCGCGAGCTGCCCGGTCGCAAGCTGCGCCTTGACGGATTCCGGCGTCCCGAACGCCGGCGAGCCCGTCCGCATGTCCACGTTCGAGGTGAAGCCGCCGTAGACCATCGGTGCGCCGGGCCGCACGAGCTGCGCGAGCGCGACCATGAACAGCGCCTCGGCGTTCTGCTCCGCGAGCGCGCCCGCGATGGTGGCCGGCGACATGGCCCCCGCGAGCGTGAACGGCGTCGCGACGACCGGCTGGCCGAACCGCGCCATCTCGATGAGCCCGTCGGACATCGGCCCGTCGAGGCGCAACGGCGAGTTCGTGTTGATGATCGTCATGAGCGACGGCTCGGCGACGAGCTGCTCGCGCGAGATCCCGCGGATGAGCGCCGCCACCTCCAGGCCGTCGTCCACGACGGTCCGCCCGAAACCCAGGCAGTGCCACGTCTTGTCGAGCGTCGTCGCGAAGCAGCGATACATGTCGAGGTGACGAGTGAGGACCGGGAGATCGGTTGGCTCCAACGGTCCGCCGCCCTCCTGGTGGAGGACGTTGAGCGTGCCGATGACCTTCACGTAGTCGGCCATGTCGGCGAACGTGCCCGCTCGCCGGCCGCGGTCGAGGTCGCTGACGAATGCCGGCCCGCCAACGGCGCAGAAGACGACGTTCGAACCACCGAACCGGACGCTGCGCTCCGGATTGCGGGCGTGGAGCTCGAACTCCCTCGGCGCAAGCGCGACGAGCTCCTCGACCTGGGCCGGATCCATCCGCACGCGACGGTTCGAACGGTCCACGTGGGCGCCGCCGCGCTCCAGGATGTCGAGCGCCTGGTCGCCCAGGAGCTCGAGCCCGATCTCGGACAGGATGCGGAGCGATGCCCGGTGGATCGCCTCGACCTGGTCGGCCGAGATGACCTCGACCGGCCGAAACGGATTGACGAGCCGCCGCCACGGCAGCTGCGCAATGCCGCCGGCGGTTCGACGAGTCCGTCGCATCATCGCCACGGACGGCATCGTACGGGCCGGCTGGCAGGGCGGCGGGGCTCGTCGTACCCTCCGGTCATGGCGACAAAGACGATGCTGCTCGTGGGCACCCGGAAGGGCGCCTTCATCCTCGAATCGGACGCGGCGCGCAAGAGTTGGACCGTCTCCGAACCCCTGTGCGAAGGCTGGCCGATCCACGACATCTCGGTCGATCAGCGGACCGGCGCGCTCCTCGCCGGCGGCGGCAGCCCGTGGTACGGACCGGCAGTCTGGCGGTCGGAAGACCTCGGCAAGACGTGGACGCACTCGTCCGAGGGCCTGACGTACGGCGACGACGGCCCGAAGATCCCGACGATCTGGAACGTCACGGCCGCCAACGGCTCGATCTACGCCGGCGTCGAACCGGCCGGCCTGTTCCGCAGTGAGGATGACGGCAAGACCTGGAGCCACGTCGGCGCGCTCCGCGACCACCCGTCGCGACCCGAGTGGCAGCCCGGCGCCGGCGGTCTCATCCTGCACACAATCTCGCCCCACGCCACGGACAAGAACCGGATGTGGGTCGGGATCTCCGCGGTCGGAGTGTTCGAGACGCGCGACGGCGGCGCAACCTGGACGACTCGAAACAAGGGCGTCCGGGCGGACTTCAACCCCGAGAACATCTACCCCGAGTTCGGGCAATGCGTCCACAAGATGTACGCAGCCGCGGGCGAGCCGGAGACGCTGTACCAGCAGAACCATTGCGGCGTCTACCGCAGCGACAACGGCGGCGAGTCGTGGAACGAGATCACGCCCGGGCTGCCGTCGCAGTTCGGCTTTCCGGCGGTGGGCCACCCGCGCGACGCGGACACGATGTGGATCATCCCGATGAACGGCGACGATCGCGGGCGCTTCATGCCGGACGCCGCCGCGGCCGTGTGGCGCACGAACGACCGCGGCGCGAGCTGGACGCGCCTCGCGAAGGGCCTGCCCCAGCAGGACGCCTACATCACGGTGCTCCGCGAGGCGATGGCGGTCGACCGCCACGACAATGTCGGCGTGTACTTCGGGACCGAGGGCGGCGAGGTCTGGGCGAGCCCCGATGGCGGCGAGTCATGGCAGGAGATCGCGGCCCACCTGCCGGCGGTCTGGTCGGTTGAGGCGCACGTCGTCGACGCCTGAATGGCGACCGTCGTGCTGCCGCGCTCGCTGGTCGCGCTCTTCCCCGGCGCCGAGCGCCGCTACGAGATCGACGGCGCAACCGTGGCCGACGTCATCGACGGCCTCGAGCGTCACGTCCCGGGGATGCGGAACCGGCTGATCGATGCGGGGCCGGTCCTCCGGGAGCACCTGAACGTCTTCGTGGCCGGCCAACGCGGCGAGCTCGGAACGGCCGTCCCGGCGGGCGCCACGATCCACTTCATCCCGGCGGTTTCGGGCGGGTCCATGCGGAGGGGTACGTTCGGGTGATGCCCGGCCCCCCGGCCGCGCCCGACGATGGCGCGAATGGAGGGCCAACCGTCCACCGAACTCGCTCGCCCTGCGGCCGCGCCGCCGGTCCTTCCGGGCGACCTGCGCGACGACGCACCCTCGATCCGCCAGCGGCTGGGTCTGTTCCCGTGGGCCGTCCTCGGGACGCTGACGTCATTCCGGCGCCCGCACGTTGCGGTCCACCAGGCGGTGGCGGCGCCGGAGCTGAGCGAGGCGCTGTCGCTTCAGCACGGGCTCTTCGCGATTCGCGCGTTCGGCGTCGTGCTCATCCTCGGGATCGTCCTCATCCAGCCCGACGTCGCATGGATGCCGTACGCGGGCGGCGTCCTCGCGATGGTCGTCGCGCTGACCGTTCAGGCGGTGTGGTTCCGCTCCGGCCGGCTCGAGCTCGCGTCGGCGATCGCCCTCACGGGCCTCGTCTGTGATTCCACGGCCGGCTACCTCATCGGGCAGGCTTACGTCGAATCGAACTCATGGGTCGTCTACCTCGGCTATCCGATCCTGGCGATGGAGGCGGCAATCCTCTTCGGCCCGATCGGGACCATCACGTCGATCGCCGTTTCCTCATTCGCGTTCGTCGTCCAGGAAGCGGAGCGCATGCGCCTTGGCATCGCCGAGGACTACACACTCTTCGTCAACGTCCTGGCGCTCTTTCTCCTGTACGGCGCCTTTATCGGCGTGACGGTCGGCGAGAGTCGCCGCAACCGCGGTGACCTCCGGGCGATCCTCGACGTCGCCGGCCTGCTTTCCCAGCAGGAGTCGCCGACACGGATCGCCCAGACGCTCGACTCGCGCCTGCGCTCCCTCGTTGGCGGACGTGTGCGCTCGATCGCGGTGCGCCGCGCGGACGGCACGTACGAGATCCGGCGTTGGCGAACGCCGGAGACGCGGACGATCTCGATCGAAGCCATCGCGGCGTTGTCGGACCACGTCGGGCGCGACGTCGAACTCGACATGCGCGAGGGCCGGTCGATGACGATCGATATCGAGCGGTCGCGCGATGCCATCGTCGTCAACGGGCTTGGCCTTCCGAGATGGGTCCGCGCGATCACGCTCGTGCCGATCCACAGCGAGGGCCACCTCATGGGCATCCTGCCGGTCCTCTGGGATCGTCGGCGAACGCCGGACCCAACGGAGCTCGAGCTCCTTCGGGGCCTCGCAGACCAGACCGGTCTCGCCTTCGGCCAGGCGCAGGCCCGACGGGCCCGGGAGCTCGCCGCAACCGATTCGCTGACCGGCCTCGCAAACCATCGCGCGTTCCGCGACGCGCTGACCGCGCGCGTGTCCGAGGCGAAGCGCCATCACGGCCGGCTCGCGATCCTCTTCACGGACCTGGATCGGTTCAAGGCCATCAACGACCGCCATGGGCACGCCGTCGGTGACATGTTCCTGCACAGGATCGCGCAGGCCGTTCGAACGGCCGCCCGAACCGAAGACCTCGTCGCCCGCTACGGCGGCGACGAGTTCGCGCTCATCCTCCCGAACTCCGGGGTTTCGGCGGCGTTCGAGGTTGCCCGGCGGCTCCGCGAGGAGGTCATCGCCGCCGCCGGCGCGATGGACGTCGACCTGACGGTTGGCATCGCGCTCTATCCGGATGACGGCACGGACGTCGACACCCTCATCGAGCGAGCCGATGCCGCGATGTACTCCGGCAAGCGGCGGGGCGGCGGCCAGATCATCGCCGCGTCCGACGCGGAAGCCGTCGAACCCTAGGCCGAACCCTGGGCTGGCCCGAGGCTAGCTCGGAACCCCTAGGTCGAACCCCGGGCCGCGGCCCCCGGCCGGCCGCCAAGCCCAAACGCCTGCTCCACGATGTCGGCTCCGGCTTTCCGGGTCGCGACCGAATCGCGTCCGAGCCCACCGCGCCCGGTCTCCGTTGCGGGCCCCACGAGCCAGTCCCAGCCGTCCTGCTGGAGCCGCCAGAGGGTCTCGGCGATCGTCGTGATCGCCGCGCTCCAATGCTCGGCCGCAACCCCGCTCAGCTCGCGGCCCGCGAGGGCCTGGTCGAGCCCGTGCGCGACCGCGACGGCGGCGCGCGTGGAGGCAGCGGACGAGGCGAAGGAGCCGGTCGATCGCCGGCGGAGGACCAGCCCGCCCTCGGCCGGGCGGGACGCGAGCGTCGCCACGAGGTAGGGCCACGTGAGACCGCGTTCGACGTCGGATGGCTCGACGAAGGCGAGCGGATGCTCCGGGAGGAGGGCGCGGCGCAGGGCGACGTCCGCGGCGGAGCGCGGGACGGCGTCCGGCTCGTCCGCCAGCCACGCGGGCAGGGCCCCGATGTGGATCACCTCCGGGGCCAGCCCCGCCGCGCGCATCAGGCCAGCGGACATGAGCTGGAGCGCGATCGCGCGGCCGGCGCGCGTGGCCGCGTCGGAGGGGATGCCGGCGGCCAGGTCCGGCGCGACAGTCAGTGGCCCTGGCCCAAGCACGACCGCGGTCCCGGCGCGGCGATGGAAGCCGGCAGCAGCCACGTGGTCCGCGATCGCGCGCGCCGGATCGATGCCCGCGCTGATGATGTCGGTGACCGGGTCGCCCTCGACGATGTCGATCCGCTCGAAGGCCGCGACCACCGCGGTCTCCGGCGTCGCGAGGGCCGGCGGCGTCGCGAGCAGCCGGACATAGGCGCCTCGAGAGGCCGCCGCCCGATCGAGCGAGTCGCGCAGGCCGGCAAGCCCGCGCTGCGAGCCCGCCGGCGCGTCATCCGGGGGCGCCGCGGGGCCGCGGTCGCGGGGCAGCCAGCGCGGCACCTCCACCCCGCGTTCGCCGAGTCGGCGGACGAGCTCGCGGCCCGCGGGAACGTCGACCTGGACCACGTCCGCGCCATCGAGGACGAGCTGGCGCGCTTCCTCCGCCGCCTCGTGGACGGCCGGCTCGAGGAGGCTCGTGCCGATCCACGGCCCCGGCGCATCGCCGAGCAGCTCGAGGAGCTCGCGCCGGGCGGTCCGGTTGGCGTCGATCCGCTCGACAGCGGCGTTGACCAGCCGTTCGGCCTCGGTCTGCGCGGCCGCGGCCTGGTCGTTGCGCTGGAGGAGCTTCGCCTCGAGGCCAAGGTCCACGGCGCCCGACGCGACATCGAGCGCGAGGCGCTGCGGCGGGACGTCGTACTCGAGGAGGGCAACGACGAACGGCAGCGCGATCCCCGCGGGCAGGCGGGTGCGATCCGCCATGAGGTAGCGATCGACGACCTCCGCCGCCAGCGGCCGACCCTCGCCGTCGAGGCCCTCGACGCCGAACAGCCGGAGCACCGCGCGCTCGCGGCCCGGGGTGGTCTGGACCTCCGCCGCGGCCAGCCAGATCCGACCGAGCTCGTCGGCGAGCTCGCGGAGGTCTCGAAGGCGCGGCTCGTCCGCGCGGCCTGGGCGGTCTGGGCGGCCTGGTCCAACCATCAGCGACTCTCCGGGCCCGTTCGCGCCGGTTCGCCGATCCAGACGTGGCCGTCGCGGAACTGCTCGGCCTTCCAGATCGGCGCTCGTGCCTTCGTCTCGTCGATCGCGTAGCGGGCCGCCTGGAAGGCGGCGTCACGGTGCGGCGAGCAGGCAACGATCGCGACCGACGGCTCACCGAGCGGCACGGTGCCGGTCCGATGGACGATCGCCAGGCGTTCCACGCCGAAGCGGCCCTCGATCTCGTCCGCGATCGCCTCGAGGACGCCGAGGGCCATCGGCTCGTGGGCTTCGTATTCGAGCTCCTCGACGGAGCGGCCATCGTGGCCCTGCGCGGCCGCTTCCTGGCCCGGCGCCGGCGTGCCCGGCGTCTCGCGGGTCACGCCGAGGAATGCCACGATCGCGCCGTCCGCGGACGTCGCGAGGCGCGCCGCGAGCTCCGTGGTCAGCTCCACGCCGAACGGCTCTGCACGCAGCTCCAGGATCCGGCGCTCCCCTGCCCCACCACTGACCGGCGGGATGAACGCCAGCTCATCACCGCCCGCAACCGGCGCGTCGGCCGAGACGTATTCGCCGTTCACCGCGAACCGCACGGACGGGCGGCCCGGCGCGAGGACCGGATGGCGCTCGACGACGGCGGCCCAGGCGTCATCGACGGTCGCGCCGTCGGGCAGGTCGAGCTCGAGCTCACGCGTCCCGGCGAGCTCGCGCTGGATCGCGAAGAGGCGAACGCGAACCCGCACCGCTACGGTCACCCGCGATGGACGGCGAGGAGCAGGCCGTCACCGATCGGCAGGATCGTCGAGGCGAAGCGGGGGTCGGCCAGGACCCGCTCGCAGAACGCCCGAAGCTCTCGACTGTGGTCGCCCGGCTGCGACTTCCGGGCGCCGGAGACGCGGCCGCCCCAGAGGACGTTGTCGGCGACGACGATCGCGCCCGGTTCGAGCCGTGTGGCAATCGCTTCGAAGTAGCCGCCGTATTCGGGCTTGAGGGCGTCGATGAAGGCCATGTCGAACGGGCCTTCGAGCGCCGGCTCGCGAGCCTTGAAGGCGTCGAGCGCGGGCGCGTTGACGACCGTGATCCGGTCCTCCGCGATCCCCGCGAGACGCCAGTGGACACGAGCTCGGGCGGTTCGGTTGACGTCCGGGTCGATCGTCACGATCGTGCCGCCGTCGGGCTGGGCGAGCGCCATGCAGAGCGTCGAGTAGCCGATCGCCGTCCCGACCTCGACGATCCTTCTCCGATCCGCGGCGAGCGCTGCGAGCACGCGGCCGCTGGCGCGGTCAAGGATCGGGACGTTGTCGGGCGCCGCATCGCGCTCGATCGCGACGAGGGTCGGGTGGACGGGCGGCGCGGCCTTCTCGATCCATTCGTGATCCGCGAGGGTCGGGATCCAGTCCTGGCTCGTCTTCATCCGTGGTCCTCTTGGGCCTCGTTCAGGCGTCGTTCAGGCGAGGATGCCGGCGCCGAAGTACAGGCCGGCGGCGAGGATCGTGCCCGCGGCGATCGAGCCGACGTTGATGTACAGGAGCCCGGTCGCCGATTCCATCGACCTCGTGCGGGCGGTCTGGATCGCGGCCCATGACACGACGAGCGGGAAGATCAGCCCGACGACGAACCGCAGCCACACGAAGATCGCCCAAGGCCCGGTCAGCTCGGCGAAGCCGCCGTGACCGGCCGGACCGGCGCCGGTCGCCAGCCAGACCGCGAAGAGGACGACCTGCAGACCGACGATTGCGAGCAGGATCCGGGCGAAGAGGACGAGCGGCGCTTCGGGCAGCTTCGGCGTCACGAGGTACCAGTGGCCGAGGATCATCGCCGCCCAGACACCGCCGGTCGCCGCCGCGAGGACACCGAGCTGGACGAAGAGGAGCGCGGCTCCGATCGCGGAGCCGTCGGACCAGGCCAGGGCCGCGCCGGCGAGCGCGAGCACGGCGGCCGTGAGCCCGGCGATCGCGAGGAATCGGGATCGCTCAGCGCGCGCGATCGAGATCGTCGTCATCAACGCGGCGAGGGAGAGCGCCACCAGTCCGTACGTCCGGATCGTCGTGTCGATGCCGACGAGGTCGCCGCCTCGCGCCGGAAGCGCGCCGTCAGCTAGAAGCGCGAGGCCGCCGAAGACGGCGGCCGTGAACGCCACGAAGCCGAGGTAGCCCTTCGTGGCGGTGGTTCGGAACTGGCCCAGGACGACCGCCGCGTACGAGCCGATCGCGAGTCCGCTGAGGATCGTCCAGTTGATGAACGCCAGGTTCTGGGCGATCTGCTGGCTGGGCACGCGCCCGAGTGTAGCCCGCTCGGTACGATGGGGATCGGAGGTGCACCCGTGGCTTTCGACCGCTCCTGCACGATCACCTGGTACGGCCACGCCTGTGTCGAGGTCCGCACCGGCGAGGGCAAGACGATCCTGTTTGACCCGTGGTTCAGC
>Ga0075418_10005086_pt1 | contig 14898 bp, 19 predicted proteins | sample SoiMetdeltSBSDD2_FD_81776 | JGI IMG/M metagenome (GOLD analysis project Ga0075418, IMG submission 81776) | Bulk soil microbial communities from a Populus tree surrounding site in Tennessee, USA - Soil MetaG P. deltoides SBSDD2 | ecosystem: Environmental > Terrestrial > Soil > Tree plantation...
CCGCTTTTGGTCTTTCCGTCTCCCGTCTCCGTTCCCGCTTTTGGTCTTTCCGTCTCCCGTCTCCCGTCTCCCGTCTCCCGTCTCCCGTCTCCCGTCTCCCGTCTCTCCGATTCCCGATGAAGGTCTTTGGCACTCACGACCCCGCGACGCTCGCTCAGCTCGAGGACGTCCGCTCCCGCGCGGCCGACGCTGCGCTCATGGCGGACGGTCACGTCGGCTACGTGATGCCGATCGGTGGCGTCGCTGCCTATCGCGAGCAGGTGTCCGTCGTCGGAGTCGGCTTCGACATCGCCTGCGGGAACGCAGCCATCCGCACGGACCTCACGCTCTCACAACTGGGCGCCAGCGGAGAGGACGTTCAGCGGACGCTCAGTGGCATCGCGGACGACATTGCCGCCACCGTGAGCTTCGGCATCGGACGGCGGAATCAGGCTGACGACGCGCCCGTCGATGATCCGCTGTTCGAGGACGCGACATGGGACGCGGTACCTCACAAGCATCGCCGTGCCTTGCGAGACAAAGCGCGCGCGCAGCTCGGAACGGTCGGCAGCGGCAACCACTACGTGGACGTCTTCGCCGACGAAACCGCCACGATCTGGGTCGGCGTCCACTTCGGAAGCCGAGGCTTTGGCCATACGATCGCGTCGAGCTTCCTCGCCATCGGGCAGGGGAAGGAGTGGGGGCAGCATGCGCCGGAGCGCGAGGTCCTGCTCGACATTGGCGCGCCGGTGGGGCACGACTACTGGCATCTGATGAATCTCGCCGGTCGCTACGCCTACGCCGGCAGGGAATGGGTTGCGCGAAAGGTGGTCGAGCTGTTGGGCGCCAACGAAGTGGAGCTCGTGCACAATCATCACAACTTCGCCTGGCGCGAGACGCATGGCGGGGACGACCTGATCGTCGTTCGAAAGGGCGCGACGCCGGCGTTTCCGGACCAGCGTGGATTCATCGGCGGGTCCATGGGCGACGACGCGGTGATCGTTCGCGGCGTGTCGCCTAACGCGGTCGCGCCGGACGTCGCCGAGTCGCAGCGAGCGGCGCTGTATTCGACGGTGCATGGTGCAGGACGGGTGATGTCGCGCACCCAGGCCGCCGGCAAGCGAAACCGGAAAACGGGTAAGGTGCTGACGCCGGGTCGCATCTCGCCGGAGATGATGCAGGAGTGGGTGAAGGCCAAGGGCGTCGTCCTTCGCGGCGGCGGGCTGGATGAGAGTCCGCATGTTTACCGTCGACTACCCGATGTGCTTGCCGCTCAGGAAGGGACGGTAGAGGTGGTCCATACGCTACGCCCACTCATCGTCGTCATGGCAGGCGAGAACGAGTTCGACCCATACAAGGACTGAAGCCATGCCAATCGGGCTCGAGCGTTGCGCGTTCCGAGCCCGAGACCGGAGCCGCGCAGGAGGCCGAGCTAACCATTGCTGGCCCATGCTGATAGCGCCGATTGTGGGCTCGCGCGGTACGCATCTGGTCTGTGACTTGCCTGACGGAGTCGCGCGCGTAGACTCTAGCCAGGCAGAAGGTTGTATGTTGCAGTCGACCGTACTGGTCGTGGCCAAGGATCGCTTCATCGCGGCGTTGCTTGGCGCTCTGATCGAGCTGTCCGGCCGTCGTGTCGCGTTTCGCTTGGACAACGAGGGAATCGACTCAGCGGTTCGGCGCTCGAGCGCAGAGCTCGTGTTGTTCGACTGCGCCCTCGGTATTGCGGTGTGCGCGGAGATCGCCGCGGCGGCGCGACTCGAGGGCGCTCGGTTGCTCATGTTCTCCGCCTCGCACACGGAGCGCGAGGCGCGCGACATCGCGAACCTGTACGGCGCGCAGTGCTTCGTCCTCCCGGTGAAGCCGCGCGAGTTCATGGAGTCCGTCGACCGCGCCCTGGGAACAACCATCCCGACCTGACGGTCAGCTCCGGGCAGCCAGACCTCATTGTCGTCTGAGCTCCGCGATCTTCTCGTCGATTGCCTGACGAGCTCGTGTCGGCTTGCCTAACGACACGGAGTCAGCGGCCGGGCGCTCGTGCAACCCGAGCGCCCGGGATCGGTCTCCACCAAACTGCGGCTGGGTGCTGGGTGCTGGTGTGGTCGCTGGCTGATGCCGGCCGCTGCCCAATCGTTGCACCCGGCGGCATCCGGCCGCCAGCACGAGCCGCGAGTTCACCAGCCACCAGCCGCTCGCATGGACTGGTTTGCGCTCGCGTAAAAGGTCAAGTTTCCGGTCCCTCAACCATGGCATGCTGCTGCTGTGCAGACCATTTCGCTTCCCACTTCCCCCGCTGCGTTTGCCGACGCCGGCTGGTCCGACATCGCGCCCTACTATGAAGAGCTGGCCACGTCACCGCTGACGCGCGACAACGTGGAAGATTGGCTCAAGAGCTGGTCACAGCTCGAGGAGCTGATCGACGAAGCGGGCACCATGGCGATGATCGGCTATACGGGCGACACCGCCGACCCCGAAAAAGAGAAGGCTCATCTCCGCTTCTCGACCGAGATCTTCCCGCAAGCGCACGAGCAGGGGGTTCGGCTGTCGAAGCGATTACTCGAGCTGGACTACACCCGACCGGGCCTCGAGACGACCGTCCGTCGGTTCCGTACGGACGCCGAGATATTCCGCGAAGAAAACGTTGCCCTGTTTGCCGAGCTCGAAGAGCTCTCGGCGCAGTACCAGAAGATCGTGGGTGGGCTGACGGCGCAATGGGAGGGCGAGACGAAGACCATCCCGCAACTGCAGCCCTACCTCAAGGAGCGGGACCGGCAGGTGCGAGAGCGCGCCTGGCGGCTCGGCAATGAGGCCTATCTCGCGCATCGCGACGAGCTCGCGGCCCTCTTCGACAAAATGTTCGTCGCGCGCACGAAGGTGGCCGGCAACGCGGGCTTCCCGAACTATCAGGAGTACGCGTTCAAGTCCAAGCACCGGTTCGACTACACGCCGGCCGACTGCACCCGCTTCCACGAGGCCGTGGAGAAGACCGTCGTTCCCGCGGTCGTCCGTCAGCTCGAGTATCGTCGTGAGCGCCTCGGGCTCGATCGCGTTAGGCCGTGGGACCTGGGTGTGGAGCTCGAGCGCGTGGAGTCGCTCAAGCCGTTCGACGACGTGGGCGTGTTCGTCGATCGCGCGAAAACGATCTTCCGCCGGGTGGACCCCAAGCTGGGCAGCGAGTTCGCGCTGATGGCCGCGGACGGGCTGCTCGACCTCGAGAGCCGGAAGGGGAAGGCACCGGGCGGGTATTGCACGAAGCTCAGCTTCCGCGGCAAGCCGTTCATCTTCATGAATGCCGTGGGTGTCGCGGACGACGTGAACACCCTCGTGCACGAGGCGGGGCACTCGTTCCACGACTTCGCGGCGCACAAACAGCCCCTCATCTGGCAGCGCTCACCGGGGCACGAAGCCGCGGAGCTCGCGTCGATGAGCATGGAGCTGCTCGCGTCCCCGTACCTGCAGCAGCCCGACGGGTATTACACGGCCGACGAGGCGCGCTCGGCGCAGATCGAGCACCTCGAGGACATCCTGTTCAGCCTCCCGCACATCGCGAGCGTCGACGCGTTCCAGAGCTGGATCTACACCAGTGGCGAGGGGCACGACGCCGCGGCGCGTGACCGCGCATGGCTCGAGATTCGGAGCCGATTCGAGCGTGGCATCGATTGGTCGGGCCTCGAGCCGGAGCGCGTCGCGCGCTGGTACCGCCAGCTTCACATCTTCGAGTACCCATTCTACTACATCGAGTACGGAATCGCGCAGATGGGGGCCTTGCAGGTGTGGCGTCACAGCCTGACCGACCAGGCGACGGCCGTCAGGCAGTATCGCGAGGCGCTCGCGTTGGGTGGGACGGTAGGCCTGCCCGAGATCTACCGCGCCGCCGGTGCGCGCCTCGTGTTCGATGCCGAGACGATGGGCGAGCTCGTCGAGCTGGTGGAGAAGCGACTGACCGAGCTGCGCGCGGCATGATCCTCCGCGCGTTCCGCAAAACGTCGACCGGCGCCGCCGCCGGCAGTGCCGCGACACCCGCCGCATTCGGCGATCTTCCCGCCGATCGCGAGCGGCTCGACTGGCTGCTGTTCCAGAACGGTGGGGTCGTGCTGTATCACAAGCAGCAGATCCTGGCCGAGCACACCGCGTGGCTGGTACGCGACGGCTATCAGCTGCGCGAGCTCGACGCGTACGGGTGGAAGGACTCGAAGGCGTTCCACGAGGACGTGAAGCGGGTGTTCGGGTTCCCGAGTCATTACACGAATAACCTGGCGTCGCTCGTGGACGCGTTGGCGGAGCTCGAGATTCCGCCTGGCGGCGCGGTGGCCGTTCAGGTGAAACGCTACGACCGGTTCGTGAAGGTGGATGCGCATCTCGCCTGGTCGGTGCTCGACGCGCTCGAGACGACCTCGCGCCGGCTGCTGCTGACGGGCCGACGGTTGCTCACGCTGGTCCAGTCGGACGATCCGCGCATCAAGTTCGAGCGCGTCGGGGCGATGCCGGTGAACTGGAATCCGCGCGAATGGCTGGAGACCGACCGCGGAATCGGGAATAGGGAATCGGGAATCGGGAATCGGGAATAGCCGCGCGCCTCCGGCGCGCCGGCGGGAACGGGGAACCGGTTCCCGGCTCCCTTCGTCTCCCGTCTCAGGCTTCCCCACCTAACGCGGCGGCGGCCAGCGACGATCCAACCACGCCATTGTCGTCGCCACGGCGCTCACGCCGATGACCGCCGACGTCGTGACATCGCTGGTCCAGTGCTCATCGTCGTACACGCGCGACCACGCGACGATGGTCGCGCCGCTGTAGCCCAGCGCGGCGACCCAGGATCGTCTCGTGGCGATCGCGGCGCCCGCTGCGATCGAGAACGCGTGCACTGCGTGCGATGACGGCAGCGAGTGCCACTCGCCCTGTGTCGAAAAGGGCTTGAAGCGCCACGCGTCATTGGTGCTGTCCGGCCGGTGGCGCCCCGCGACCGGCTTCAGGACCCCGACGATCACGTTCGACACCGCATACCCAGCCGAGATGCGGAGCACCGCGTCAGCCGCCCGCCGGTGATGCGTGACTCGGGCGACAAGGTACGTGACCGCGAGCCCCGCGATGATGTTCCGCCCGGACCCGGCCGCGTTGCCCGCGTCGGCCAGCGTGCGCGCGAAACCCGAGTGGTGGTCGAGCCAGAAGGTGCGTGCACGTTCGTCGACGAGCGCCGCAGCGGTGATCGCTCCGGCAGCTGTCGCCCAGAAGCGCGGTCCCGTTGGCTGAATGCTTACCTGGGCGCCGGCCGGCGCTCCCAGGACCGCGAGAGCAGCCCACGCGACGACTGATGGAGACCCAACCATCACGATCGGTCGAGCCCGCTCGCACGTGCACGGGGCTTGCTCGACTCGTCTGTTGTGCGATGGCGCGCAACGCAGCAGCTTAGAGGCTGAAATATCACTGAGATCCGCGGACGCGACATCGCCCATACACGAGGGCGCAACCTTCAACCACCTTCACCAAGTCTCCTGCCAAGATACGCGTGCAATCGACATCAGCGCGCGTCACTCGTCGGCTCGCACCGTTTCCCCAGTGCGACGCACCCGTGCCGGGTCTTACCCTGTCCGCACGACCACGACGAGACGCCGTCGCCGCCAGCACCCGCTGGTGACCTGTCGAGCACAGCGACCTGCCGTTGATTCGATACCATCGCTGCCTAACAGCCTCTTTACGTAGGAACGTCGTCTCCAGCCCCAGTCAGGAGCCGGATGCCGCACGCGGAAATTGTTCGACAGCTCGTCGAGGAGCTCGAACGAGTTGGGGTCGACCCCGACCAGATGGTGGCAGGCCTCACCAGCCGTGCCGAGGAGGCGCTCCGTGCCCTCCGGGCACTCCCGGACGGCGCCGGACCCGCCGCTTTCCTCGCTGAGCTCCGGAATCAATCGTCGCCCGTCGGCATGCACGGAGCGGCTGCGGCGCCAAGCGACACACCGCATGACCCAGGCCCCACGTCGCCATGACTCGCGTCTCCGTGCGCGTTCGTGCGGTTCTCACGATCCTGAGCGCGCTTGCCATCCTGCCGACTGTTGCCCGTGCCCAGGGCGCATCGCCGAACGCGTCCGGCGTCGTAACGGTGACGAGTGCGTCCCCATTCGACTCGACACTCGCACGCCTCGAACGCGCCGCAGTGGCAAAGGGGCTGACCGTTGCCGCGAAGATCGACCACGCCGCGGCTGCCCAGCGCGCAGGGCTAACGCTCCGTCCGACCACGCTCGTCATCGCCGGCAACCCGGCGGCGGGCACTCCGCTGATGCTCGCGGATCAGACCATGGCCGTCGAGCTGCCACTGCGATTTCTTGTCTGGCAGGGGGAGGATGGCAAGGCACGCGTCTCGTACGACCCGATCAAGTCGATTGCGGCGCGGCACAAGGTCACGCGTCGCGATGAGCTGCTGACGAAGATGACGGGCGCGATCGAATCGATCGTGAGTGAGGCGACGAAGCCGTAGTCGGCAGCTGATGGCTGATGGCTGATGGCAGCCTGGCCGGGTCACTCAACTTCGTCTATCGAACGCGGCCAATCCTGCTTGAGAAGCCGCGACATCGCCCGGTCCGCGAGCAGCCGCCCGTTCGTCTGACAGCGCGCGCAGTAGTTGGTCTCGTTGTCGGCATAGCGAATCCGCTGCACGGGCGAGCCACACACGGGGCACGGAAGCTTGTACCGCCCGTGCACCGCCATCCCCTCCCGAAACGCCGTCACCTTCTCCGGAAACCCATCGCCCACTTCCTCACGCAGGCGGTTCGTCCAGTCGATCAACGTGGCTTTCGTCGCCTCGAACAGTTCGACGATCTGGTCGTCCGTGAGACGAGATGTGAGCAGGAGCGGCGACATCCGGGCGCGATGGAGGATCTCGTCGGAGTAAGAGTTCCCGATCCCGCTGAAGAGCCGCGGGTCGGTGAGCGACCGCTTGAGCGTGTGATTCTCGCTTCGCAGCCGCGACGCGAAGTCCGCGAGGTCCGCATCCAGCACCTCGAGCCCCCCGCGGTCGAACTGGGTCAACGCCTCGGCGCCCTGCACGACGTGAATCGACGCGCGTCGCTTCGAGCCGGCCTCCGTGAGGTAGAGTGTCCCTTGCTCGAACTCGAACGCCGCCTGAGCGAGCTTGCCGCCGATCGTCTTCCCGCCCTCACGCCATCGCAGCCGGCCAGCGATCATGAGATGAATGACGACGTACAACGCGTCGTCCGCACCGATCACGATGCGCTTGCCGAGTCGGCTGATGGTTCGCACGTGTGTGCCGACCACCGCCGAGAGCGGGGGATCGACAGTCCGGAGCACGAACGGGTTGAGCGCGCGAGCGCCACGAATCTCCTGCCCGAGAATTCGAGCGCGCAGTGTTTCGATGTAGACGGTGACGTCGGGTAGCTCGGGCAAGGATCACCAGGCCCGATGGGAGGGCAGCCGCGTCACGGATCGATCGCCGGTGCCTGGCTGCGGGGATTGAAGCCGAACCCCGCGAACTCTCCCTGTGGAGTGAGCACCATGCGAACCATGAACGGTTCGCCGCCGCCGCTGAAATGCGACGTCCTCCAATACTGAGTTTTTCCGAGGCGCTTCACAAAACGCTCCTCGATGACCTTCTCTTCGACTCCAACCTCGCCGGCCAGCTGCATGAGCGTCGCCATGAGCTGAGCCGGCGTGTTGTTCTTCTTTGCCTCGGGCGACTGGTGGACCCACAGGCTGTCGACCTGGCCGGTGAAGAACCACGCCGTATACTTGCGCGCGACAGCGAGCGAATCCGTGCCCGCGCTCGCCATCGTTGGCACGGTTGCCGCGGCGCCCGCCGTGTTCTGGGCGACCGCGCCGGATGCGCCAACAGCCAGCAAGCCCGCGATAATCGCGGTTTTCGTCACGGTTTCCATCACGGTTGCCACGATGACCCCCAATCGCTTCGAGCCGCGTGACGACTCGTACGAGTCACGAGTCCGCGCCAGCTTCGCCCGCCAGCGCGCGATGCACACGATAGGGGCTCGGCTCGTCCGCGTCGAGCCGGGCGAGGTCGAGCTCGAGCTGCCATTCCGTGAAGACCTCACGCAGCAGCACGGCTTTCTCCATGCCGGGATCGTCACCACTCTCGTGGATAGCGCGTGCGGATACGCCGCGCTATCGCTCATGGACCGAGAGTCGGCCGTGCTGAGCGTCGAGTACAAGGTCAACCTGCTCGCACCGGCCGTCGGGGAGCGCATGCGCGCCATCGGCCGCGTGATCAAGCCCGGTCGAACGCTGCTGGTTTGTACGGGTGAGGTGATCGCTGTCGCTGGCGGGGCGGAGTCCGTCGTAACCGCGATGCAGGGCACGATGATGGCGGTTCGTGGACGACCGGGACTGGTCGATTGATCACGGCGTGCGAGGGGTTCGGTCACACGCTCGTTGCGAGTACCATTAGACATGGCGCATAGGACGTTCAAGGATTCGAGCGGCCGCGAGTGGGAAGTGTGGGACGTCGTACCGAGCCAGTGGGTCGGCCCGACACTCGAAGGCGGATGGCTGGCATTTCAAAGTGGCGATGACAGGCGTCGGCTGGCGCCGCTGCCGCTCTACTGGGCGATGGCCCCGGAAACGGAGCTGCGCGACCTGCTGGCAAAGGCGAAACCCGTCGCGGCTCGCATAGAGCCGTGAGCGAGGCCCTCCCGGTTGCCCCATCGCTCGAACCGGTGCTCGACGCGGTTCGGGCCCCGCGCGAGGATGACGCACCCGAGGAGGTACGGGACCGGATTGCGGCGCGGACGCCGGGCTCGCAGCATCAGGGATTCCCGGTGGTCAATGCGAAGGGCGATCTGGTGGGTGTGGTGACGCGTCGTGATCTGCTCGACCTGGACATCGAGCTCACGGCCCTGGTTGGTGATCTGGTGGGGCGGCCGGCCGTAGCCATCTACGACGACTGCTCGGCGCGTGAAGCGGCCGATCATATGGTTCGGGAACGGGTGGGGAGATTGCCGGTCGTGGCACGAAGCGATCCGCGACGAGTGATCGGGATCGTCTCGCGCAGCGACCTGCTCGAGGCGCATGAGCGCCGGCTGCATGCACGGCATCGGGTGGAGCGGACCATCGATCTTGGCGCGACGCTCGCGTGGGTTCGCCCGATCGACCGTTGACGGAACCTAACGCGGGTCGCCCGAACGGCGGGCCGCGGCGCGTCGGGCGCGTCGCGATCGCCCTGATTGCCGGGCTCATCGTCGGCATCGCCGTCGCCCGCGCAGGGGTGCCGTGGTTGAGTCGGGCGGTGGCGCTGCTCGAGCCCATCGGATCGATCTGGGTGAACGCCATCCGGATGACCGTCGTCCCGCTCGTGGCGTCGCTGCTTCTCGGTGCCGTGGCGCGCGGTGGCGAGGCACACCGGGTCGGACGGCTGGGAGGACTCGCGTTCGGGACGTTCATCGGGCTGCACGTGTGTGCGGCGGTGCTCGCGCTCGCCGTCGTACCGGCGGTGATGGCCAGTGTCCCGGTAGACGTGGCGAGCGTCGCGCGTCTCCAGGCCGATGCGACGGCCGCGAGCGCGGTGACCAGCGAGCAGGTGCGCGCGATGCCGGGCTTCGGCCAATGGCTTGCCGGACTCGCACCGGCCAACGTGATCCGCGCTGCGGCCGATGGCGCGATGCTGCCGCTCATCGTTTTCACGCTGCTGTTCGCGCTCGCCCTGCGTCGGATCACGCCGGAGCGGCGGGACAACGTGCTGCGCGTGTTCGATGGCGTCGGCGGGGCGATGCTCGAGATCGTGCGGTGGCTGATTGCGCTCGCACCGATCGGTGTGTTCACGCTCGTCGCGCCGACGGCCGCGCGGCTTGGCGTCTCGCTTGCCGGTGCGCTTGGTTACTATGTGCTGGCGTACACGGTGATGATGATCGTGCTGGGGGTGGTGCTGTGCCTCGCCGGCGCGATCGGCGGCGGCGTGGGGGTGCGGCGCTTCTTCCGTGCGGCGTTACCGGCGCAGGCGGTGGCGTTCAGCTCGAGCTCCTCGCTGGCATCCCTTCCGGCGCTCATCGATTCGGCGGGCCGGCTGGACGTGCCGCCGTCGCAGGCCGGGTTCGTGCTCCCGCTCGCGGTGTCCTCCTTCAAGGTTGCGATGGCCGTGTCATGGCTCGTCGGGACGCTCTTTCTGTCGCGCCTGTATGGTGTCCCGCTCGGTGTAGGCGATTACCTCACCGTGGTTGCGGCGGCCGTGGCGCTGAGCTTCGCGACGCCTGGCGTGCCTAACGGTGCCTTCCTGTTGCTGGCGCCGGTGTTGGCGAGTGTCGGCCTCCCGGCTGCTGGCGTCGCGTTGCTGATTGCCGTCGACGCGATTCCGGACCTGTTTGCGACGGCGACGAACGTGAGCGGCGACTTCGCGGCGGCGGCGATCGTGAGGCGCTGGGCCACGCGGGAGCACGCCACGATCCTCGAGGGTAGCCTCACCCCTAACGAAAGCTGACGAGATCTCCATGCGCATCGGCATTGGTTCGGACCACGCGGGGTTCACGTACAAGCAGATGCTGATCACGGTGCTTCGCTCGCGCGGCCACGACGTCGTGGACTTCGGCACGGACTCGCCGGAGCCGGTGGACTACCCGAAGTACATCCGGCCGGTGGCGCTGGCGGTGGCGGCGGGCGACTGCGAGCGCGGAATCGTGCTTGGTGGTTCCGGGAACGGTGAGGCGATCGTCGCGAACCGGGTGAAGGGGGTGCGCTGCGCGCTCTGCTGGAACGTGGAATCCGCCCGTCTCGGCCGCCTGCATAACGACGCGAACGTGATCTCGATCGGCGAACGCATGGTGTCGCGCGAGGACGCCGTGGCCATCGTGGATATGTGGCTGACGACACCGTTCGAGGGCGGCCGGCACGTCCGCCGCATTCAGATGATCGACGAGTTCTAACGCTTCGTTGGGGGTCAGACTCCGTTCGAACCATTCCAGCGAAATCCCTTGAAACTTCCTGACCGTTCCGGTTAGACCTTTGAAGTTGCTGGCTCGAGTCCGATCCGCTTGAACCAGAGCAATTGCACCTCGTCCGGCAGGTTCGTATACGCCTGCGGATGCACCTCGCGAAGCGCGAACCCCATCCGCTCATAGAACCGGCACGCAGGCACGTTGACGTTCTGCGTTTCGACTTCGAGCCACTCCACTCCATGGGCGGCACTCCACGCTTCGACGGCCGCCACCAGCGCAGCACCCACGCCCTGGCCGCGCACGGCGGGCGCGACGCGAATGTCCCACAAGAGCGCCACGTCCTGCCGGCCGCGTAGCATGTTCACGTCGGGCGAGCGAAAGACGACTGCCGCTCCGCCAACCCGCTCGCCGGCCACGCGAGCCGCGAAGAAGCGCCAGTGCGACAGGTCGAATCGCGATGCCCAGGCCTCCGGCCCGCCGTTGTCGTCGTAGTCCTTCACGTACGGCTGCTCGACAACCCTCGGTTGTAGAACGAAGGTCTCGCGTCCGGATGGGAATTGCACGACGTCGACCACCTCGCGCACGGTAAACGCGATCGGTACTCGTGCGTACTCTGCGAGCGCAGGCGCGCGCTCCTCTTCGACGTCGACCGTCATGCTCGCGTCCCTGCGCGTGGTTCCCAACGTTGCTCGATCGCGGTCGGCCACGCATGTTCTCCCGCCCAAGCTCGGCCGCCACAATCCACCAGCGTAAACATGCGCCGCTACGCCTTCCTGTCGCTCGTCGCTCTCGTCATCGGCGTTGCCGTCGCGCCGGCGCAGGCGCAACGCCCACCCCGGATCTTCATCTCGGTCGACATGGAAGGCATCGGCGGCATCGGCACGCCCGCCATGACGAGCCCGACCGGGAAGGACTACGCGTTAGGCCGCAAGCTCATGACCGATGAGGTCAACGCCGTCATCGGCGCGGTCCTCCAGCGCGGGCCGGCGGAGATCCTCGTCAACGACTCGCACGGCGACATGCAGAACCTGCTGCACACCGAGCTCGATCCGCGGGTCAGCTACATCCAGGGCGCCGTCAAGCCGTTCGGCATGGTCGAAGGGCTCGATTCCACGTACGCCGCCGCGATCTTCCTCGGCTATCACTCGCGTGCGGGCACGCCGAACGGGTTCATCGCGCACACGGGCACCGGCGCGGTGAAGGGTCTCTGGCTGAACGACGTCGAGGTCGGGGAAGGGGAGCTCAACGCGGCGTACGCCGGCTCCGTCGGCGTGCCGGTGATCATGGCCGCCGGAGACTCGGCCTTCGTCGAGCAGTTCACGAAGACCGTGAAAGTCGAAGCGGTTGCCACCAAGTACGCCGTCACTCCCCAGGCTGCCCGACTGCTTCACCCGCAGGTCGTGCGGGATCGTCTCGTGGCGGCGGCCGGCAGGGCGCTCGCAAACCGCGGGACCGCGAAGCCCTGGGTCATCGGGAAGCCGGTAAAGGTCAGACTTCGGCTCTCGGACAACACGGTCACGCAGATCCTGCAGGCCATCCCGGGCGTTAGGCAGGTGGACGGCTTCACTGTGGAGTTCACCGCGCCGACAATGGCCGACGCGTATCGACTGATTCGCCTCATGTACCGCTTCGTGACCGTCTAGGGCGGACTCGCCTTCGCGTCGGCATCGCGTGCCCGGGCTTCGGTCTCACGATCGAGTATCGCTCGGAGCTGCGCGATGATCGGAATGTCGGCCGTGTGCTGTCGCCCGTAGCCAAGGTTGAACCGGTAGTCGAAGTCGGCGGGATTCAGCCCCTGATTGTGCTGCATGATCGTCTCGAGCTTGTCGAGGCCCTTGGCGAGCTTCGCTTCGGGGGACTGTGCCTCCTCGTACTCATCCCAGAGCGCCGTGATCTCGACGCGGACCACCTCTGGCAGTGGCGCGAGGAGCTCGAGGAGGTCACGGCGCTCCTGCTCGGCCTTGCCGGCGATGGCGCCTGCCGCCGCGCGCCGCGCCTGTTCCGGCGCCGACACGTCGCCGTGGATCGCTTCGCCCAGGTCGTGGATGATGCAGATCTTCACGAGCTTCGCGAAGTCGATGTCCGGAAACGCGGGCCTGAGGACGAGCGCCATGAGGCACAGGCGCCACGTGTGTTCCGCCACGCTCTCCTGCTGGCCGGCGGACGTGTAGCCCGTTCGCGTGGTGCTCTTGAGTCGTTCCGCTGCTCGCAGGAACTCGAGCACGCCCGCCAGCTCGGCCGGTCCCATCGGCGGCATTCAGAAGCCCGACAGCTTCGTGATCCTGCCCTGCGTGCCGACCGCCCAACCGGCGCGCGGCGACGCGAAGCCCACGGACCAGTAGTTGAGCGAATCGATCGGCGTCCAGGTGATGCCCTCGTCCTTCGACCACACGGCGCCGGTGGGGCCGACAGCAACCACGGTCGGACGCTTGGCGTTAGGCACGTAGACACCACCCCAGACGCCGGTCCTGAGCGGCACGCTGGTGCGCGTGACCCATGTCTTCCCGCCATCGCTCGTCGTCGCGGTGAACCGGTCGCCCGGTTGGGCGGCGGTTCCGCCGCCCAGGGCGATGCCGTGTCGGGTGTCGCGAAAGGCGACCGACTGCGGGCCGGAGCCGGCGCGCGTCGTGAGCGGCAAGGTATCGACCGACCAGGTGGCACCGTAGTCCGCGGTATGGAGGACCCGGCCGCGGTCGGCGTTGCTGGCCACGATCCAGGCATGTCCGCCGGTCTTCGCCACGAGGCACGTCCCGCTGGCCGCGAAGCTCCCCTCGTTAGGTTGCGCGCTCGGCAGGCTGGCAGGCGGCACGCGCGTCCACCGTGCACCGCCGTCGGTCGTGCGAAGCACCACGATGTCTCCGCCGAGCGCGTCACCAATGACGATGCCGCGCCGGCCATCCCAGAAGTCCATGCAATCGTAGAACCCCGCGGAATCGGGATTCGTGTACTGAAGCGTCCAGTGCGCGCCGGCATCCGTCGTCTTGTAGATGCGCGACTGACTGCCGTTGCCAATGCTCAGGAGGTACGCCGTGTTCGCGTCGACCGCGTGCACGTCGCGGAACTGCAGCGAGTCGGCGCCGGGCACGCGCGCCGCATGCCACGTCACGCCGCCGTCCGTCGTCCGGATGTAGGTCCCCTGCGCCCCGCTCGCCCAGACGATTCGGTCGTTGACTGCGCTGACCGCAATGAGCAGCGCAGTCGTGTTGCTGGTCTGAGCTGTACGCGTGACCTGGGCGCGGCCTGCTGCCGGAGCCGCTGCGAGGAGCGTGCATCCGCCGGCGCGAACGAGGCGAACAAGAACATGTCTCATGGCGGGAATCCCACGTGGTGACGCCGGTAACACCTAACGACTGCCCCAGCCTGCGCCAGGCAGCACGATGCCATCGGCCAGGCGCGCCTTCCACCATGGTGGGGCATGGTTGCCACCCGGGTGCACGAACGCCACATAGGCCGCGGCAAGCCCTCCGGCGCTCGATCCCGTCACGATGACGGTGTGCTCCTCGACCTTCCCGGCATGAGCGTTCGACTGCCCGGCTGCCGGCGTGCGTTGCGCTCGCAGCGTTGCGGTGCTCGCGAACGTGAGAGCGACGAGCAATGAAGCCTTCATCCACCGGTTGCGCGAATGGTCCGGACGCCGAAAACCGGCGCCACTCGGCCGCCCTCCACGGCCTGGAACCGCACCGTGACCTTGGCCTTCCCGCGGGCGACATCCGCTGGCACGGTGTAGCGGGCATCGTAGAAGCCGACCGCTGACCCGTTCGGCTCGAACCGGCCGATCGAGGTTCCGTCGACGAGGATCTCGAACTTCCCCGACGCTGGCGGCAGCCCGAGATCGTTGAGGTACGTGACGACGACCGCGATGTCGCCCGAGCCGTCCACTGGCATGTCGAAGGAGAACCACCCCGGGCCGCCTCGGCTCGCGCGCCCGGCCGCACGCTGAATGGCGCGATCGCTCGGGTCGCTCTGGTAATTGAATTGCCGTTCCCGCTCGGCCTCACCTGGTTCATCTGCCTCACGGTCGGGATCGCGCTCGGCG
>Ga0075418_10005092_pt1 | contig 14890 bp, 13 predicted proteins | sample SoiMetdeltSBSDD2_FD_81776 | JGI IMG/M metagenome (GOLD analysis project Ga0075418, IMG submission 81776) | Bulk soil microbial communities from a Populus tree surrounding site in Tennessee, USA - Soil MetaG P. deltoides SBSDD2 | ecosystem: Environmental > Terrestrial > Soil > Tree plantation...
AGACGATCGTCGTGTTCGCGACCGAGTTTGGCCGGACCCCCGGCTCGCAGGGCTCCGATGGTCGGGACCATCACATTTTCGGCTTCAGCGTCTGGATGGCCGGCGGCGGGCTAAAGGGCGGGATCGTCCACGGCAAGACGGACGAAATCGGCTTCCACGCGGTCGAGGACCGGCACTACGTGACCGATGTGCACGCGACCATTCTGCACCAGCTCGGGCTCGACTCGCACAAGCTCGAAATCCCGGGCCGCAAGCGGCTGGACATCGATCACGGGACGGCGATCAAACAAATCTTGAGCTAAACTTCGGCGACCGGAAACCTCGAACATGCCGAGCGGGAACGATGTCGCCAACTCCGGAAAGCGCGTCCGAATTAGCTGAATTGGCCGTCCAGATCACGCGCAACGTGACAGGATTCGAACTGGACTACTCACAAGAGACCCTCGAACACGTCGACGAAATGGTCCTAGGTTTCCGCGACGGGGGCCTGACCGTGCGGGAAATGGAAGAGTCGATGGTGGTTCTGGGGTGCTATTTGGGCGAGGTGATCGTCCGGAATTGTGGCGGAACATGGAAATGGTCCGAGGAGACGCAGTATCGGACGCTTGCGCCGCCCGGGACGCTCGTGCTTGAAATGCCAAACGAGGCCGTCTGGAATCCAATAGGAAAGGCGTTCAAGTTGTTGGAGAACGGGGCTGAGGACAGCCTTGCGTTCTTTTGCAGCGTCGTGTGCGCACAGTACGAAAGCTGAAAACTGCTTGATCACTCCACCGTCAAATACTGCACGCTGAACAACCCCGCGTCGTCGGTCCAGACCTGCTCGAGCGCCAACCCGGCTTCCATCGCCAGCTCGCGGAACATCTCGCGGGTGTACTTGTACGAGTGCTCCGTGCAGATGCTCTCACCGGCCGCAAACCAGATCGACGACCGGCCGATCCGTACCACTTGCCGTTTCCGGCTCACCAGGTGCATCTCAATCCGGCTGTAGCGCTCATTGAAGATGGCCTGGTGCTCGAATTGATCGAGGTCGAAGTTGGCCCCGAGTTCGCGGTTGATGCGGACCAAGAGGTTCTTGTTGAACGCCGCGGTGACCCCGGCCGCGTCGTTGTAGGCGGGGAGGAGAATCTCACGCGGCTTCTCCAGATCGACGCCAACAAGGAATCCGCCGCGCGGGCCGCATTGGCTGGCCACACCCTTCATCAGGTTGACCGCGTCGCCCGGGCCGAAGTTCCCGATGGTCGAGCCCGGAAAGAAAACCGCGCGCTTGCGCGGCGCGCGCCGGGTCGCGGGCACGTCAAAATCGGCCGTGAAATCGGCCCAGACCGGGAGGACTTCGATCGACGGGAACTGCCGGGCCAGGGCAGTCGCCGAAGCAATCAGGTGCTCGCCGCTGATGTCCACCGGCACGTACCCGGCGGGATCGCGCAGTTGTTCGAGCAGGAGCGGGGTCTTGAGCGAGCTACCGCTGCCGTATTCGATCACCAGGCAGTTGTGGCCCAGCTCCGCGGCCATGTCCGCGGCGCACCGGCGGAGAATCCCGATCTCGGTGCGCGTCGGGTAGTACTCGGGCAGCTCGCAGATCGAATCGAACAGGGCGCTGCCGCGCTCGTCGTACAGGTACTTGCACGGCAGCGTCTTCTCCGGGCCGGCCAGCCCGCAGAGGACGTCCTCGCGGAATTGCGCCAGGGGGGAGAGTGCGGGTCGAGCTACAGGGAGCGGGCGAGCCGCAGTCCGCTGAATTGCCATCGCGCCTCGGGGGGGAAGAAGTTGCGATAGGTGGCCCGAATATGGGTCCGCGGAGTCACGCACGACCCGCCGCGAAGGACCATCTGATTGCACATGAACTTGCCGTTGTACTCGCCGATCGCACCAGCTGCCGGCGCATACCCCGGGTACGGCCCATAGGGACTCTGGGTCCACTCCCAAACGTCCCCGAAGACCTGGGCAATCCGCGTGCCGTCGTTCGCCAGCGGCGCGGGGTGCAGGCGATCTTCCTCAAGAAGATTCCCCACGGCCGGCGCGTCGGTGCAGGCAGTTTCCCATTCGGCCTCGGTCGGCAGGCGAGCGCTTGCCCATCGCGCGTACGCGTCGGCCTCGTAGAAGCTCAAGTGACAGACCGGCTCGCTCTCAATCAACATCCGCATTCCGCCCAGAGTGAAAACCGACCACCGGTCACCCTGGCGCCCCCAGTAGAGCGGCGCCTCCCAGCCGTGGAGTTTTCGGGCCGCCCATCCATCGGAAAGCCAAAGTTCCGGCCGCTCGTACCCGCGATCGGCCATGAACGCGAGGTATTCGCCACAGGTCACGAGCCGCGACGCCACGGCGAACGGCTCCAGGAAGACGCGGTGCGAGGGGCCTTCGTTGTCGAACGCGAACCCGTCCCCGGCGTGGCCGATGCGGCGGACGCCCGCGTCGAATTCCAACCATTGGAGCGGGGGCACTGGGTATTGTTTGGGCGGGGTCAACTCCCGGTACGCCGGCCGCAGGGGGTTCTGCGAAAACGCGTGCTTGATGTCGGTGTGAATCAGCTCCAGGTGCTGCTGCTCGTGGTTGAGGCCGAGTTCGATAATCGGTCGCAGGCGGCCGAGGTCCGCTTCCTTCAATCGCGGCAGCCGGTCGGCCATCGCGGCATCGACGTGGGCCCGGTATCGCAGTACTTCTTCCGCGCTCGGCCGGGTGAGCAGTCCGCGTTTCGGCCGCGGATGCCGCTCGCCGACCGCTTCGTAATAGGAGTTGAACAGGAAGTTGAACGCCGGGTCGAACGGCTTGTACCCGCTGAATGCCGGGTCGGACAGAACGAACGTCTCGTAGAACCAGCTCGTGTGGGCCAGGTGCCACTTGGTCGGACTGACGTCCGGCATGGACTGGACGGCCATGTCCTCCGCGGAAAGCGGGCGGGCAGCCGCTTCCATCGCGGAGCGGACCTGGCGGTAGCGGGCGAGCAGGGTTGAGGGCGTCTTCGTCATGTCAGGCTCCCTTGTGACCAAGCGAGCGTCGCGGCGTAAGCCCGACGTGTCCGGATATCGAAAACACGTCGGGCTAATGCCGCGACGCTCGCCTGTCCCTTAACTGCTAAAGAACCCGCAAAAACGCGACCAAGTCCGCCTTCTCCTCCTTGGTCAACTTCACTTCCAGCACGATGTTGAAGAACTCGACCACATCCTCTAGCGTCAGGAGCCGCCCGTCGTGGAAATACGGCGGTGACTCCTTGATCCCCCGCAGCGGGAACGTTTTGATCGGCCCCTGCCTGGTCGCGACCAACCCGTTGATCGTCTGCGGCTTGTAGAAGCGTTCGACTTGCAGGTCGTGCAGCGTGTTGTCGGTGTAGTACGGCGCCGGGTGGCATTCGGCGCAGCGGGCCTTCCCGAAGAAGAGCTTCTGGCCCTTCATCTCGGGCGTGTCTTCGCTGTACTTCTTGGGGTCGAGTTTGCCGTCCCACCCCAGGGCCGGTGCCGGCGGGAAGTCGAGAAGGTTCTGGAACTCCGCCATGGTGTGAACCTGGAGGCTCCGGTCGAGGCGGTTAATCCCCTTGGCGCTCGACGTGACCAGGTCGCCGTCGAAATACGCCGCGAGTTGCTCAAACTCGGTGAAGTCCTCGACCGACTTGAGCGACCGCTGCGAGCCGAACAGCCTCTGAATGTTGACCCCCCGCAGACTGGGGGTATCGATCCGCCGGCGGTGTTCCTGCGGACGGATGTCGCCGACCAGGTGCGTCGCGGCCGACGTGTGGCCGTTCAGGTGGCAGTCGAGACACGCCACGCCCTGCATTCCCTGGGGATGGTTCGTCTTGCGATCGGCGGTGGCGTTGAACTGCTGTTGCGGGAACTGCGTGAGCAAGAGCCGTAGCCCGTCGAGGTCCTTACCATTCAGGATGCCGCGGAAGATTTCCTGGAAGTTCTCGATCGTGACGACCTTCCCTTGCGACACGTCGCCGAGGTCCGGCCGGGTGATCAGGAAAATCGCCGGCGGGAACTCGGGCAGAAACGGCTCCGGGATGTCGAAGTCGAGGTCGAATCGCTCAAGGCGGGCGAACTGCTTGATCTGATGTTGCGGGAAGAGCATGCCGCCCGCGCCGTGGTTTGGATGCGGCAGGGGCAGATAGCCTTTCGGGAACGCGGCCTTGTCGCGGATCTCCTCGGCGCTCATCCCGGCGAGCTTTTCGAATGTCATGCCGTCGGACAGCTTCGCTGTCGGGCCGACCGAGATCGGCTTGCCGCGAGTCATCTTGATGGTGTCGTGCGACTTGGCGGTCAGATCATATCGCTCTTCCAGGAGCGCCTTCTGCCGGGCCACAATGCCCGCCTTCGCCTCCTTGTCCTTGGCCATCATGTCGGCGAAGGACACCTGACCCGTCAGCGCCGGGCTGACCTGATCGTAGCTAGTCTTGCCAACTGCGGGCTTTTCACCCGGCGGGGGCTGAGTGGATCCGGTCTGTGCGAGATAGAACAACAGGCCACAACCAGCCAGACTCAGGAGTACGGGTCGCAGGTACCGCGGGACGGTGAGACGCATCGTCGGTCCTCCTTCGGTTGTGAGATCGTGCGTGAGCTGTTGTTGGCGGGAATTCCTCAAAGGCGGGAATAGGTAGCCCGAGGCGGAGTGTGTCGGGAATCCCCAGGATGGATGTTTGGAGGATCATGGCCGGCCGGCGGATTCGCGATCGGACGGAATCGGCCAGGTCGGCTCCGGAAATGGCAAACGGTGTGCCAGCGGCTGAGACGAGTCAGGCGGACTGGATGTCCAGAACCTGGTCGAGAAGGGTGACGTGCAGGATGTTGCGGACTGTCGGCCGGCAATTCTCCAGGGTCAGCCGCCCGCCCGCGACCGCCAATCGCTTGTGCAGGGCGACCAGGTGACCCAGGACGGTGCTGGTCAGGTATTCGATCGGCGAGAGGTCCAGGACGATCTTCCGTCCCTGCCCGTCGCCCAGCGCAACCAGCTTCCTACCAATCTGGTCCGCGTTGTATTCGTTCAGGCTGCTGCAATTCACAAAGCGGACGACGGTCCGGTCGCCTTCCGTCGAGAGTTCGAGCCGGGGTTCGTGGGCGTCCGTCGGCATGCGGTGATCCTTCGTGTCGGGAGACCGAGGCCGGAAAGTCGCAAAGCCTAGTATACCCGATCGCTTGGCGGAACCAAGTCACTGCCCGAGACCGACCAGCGCCAGCGAATCCCGGTGGATCATCGCCTCGATCGCGGCTTCGCTCAATCGGGGCAGGGCGGTCCCGTCGAGCATCGCGTTGAGCCGCCGCAGCCCGTCGATGGACGCGGACACCGTGGTGAATGGGTAGTCGCTCCCGAACAGCACCTTGTCCCAGACACCGTACTCCTGAACAAGCATCAGACTGTGATAAAGCTGGAACGGTCGATAATGCAGGGCGCTGATGTCCGCGTAAACGTTTGGGTGCTTGCGAATCGTGACCACGCACTCGGGCTCGTACGGGTGGCCGAGGTGGGCCATGATGATCTTCACGTCGGGGAACCGGATCGCGACGCGGTCGAGGTGCCTAGGCAAGGTACACTCGAGCGGCGCCTGGGCAACGAACGTCGTGCCCGTGTGTAGTAATACCGGCAGCCGCTGTTCGGTCGCGTACTTCCAAAGCGGGTCGAGCCGCTCGTCGTCCGGCCGGAACGCGGCGTACATCGGCAGCAGCTTGATTCCACCCAGGCCGAGTTCGCGGTGCCCCGCGAACATCTCCCGTTCCCAACCCGGCTGCGTCGGATCGACCGAGAGGAAGCCGATCAGCGTGTCCGAGTGCGCGTTCACATAATCGGCGACGTACTGGTCATCGACCCAGACGCCGCTGAGTTTGGCCTTGCCGCCGAATACAACCGTTCGCGTGTCCGCCGGGGCCGCGTGACGATAGTCCTCGTACCGAACCGTGAGATCGACCTCGACGCCGGCTCGCGCCCGCTTCGCCTGCCGGCGAAAGTCGTCGCCGAAGTGAGTCGGGTATTCCCAGGCGTGGCTGTGGATGTCGATGATCATGACGACCTCTGGTTTAGCCGCGACGCGCAGGCTTTGCGGAGCGGAGCGCGAAACCCTCGCACTTCGTTGGCGCCCCTTCGAAGTCAATGGCGAGCCCGGTTGCGTAAGCGCCGGGAGCGTTTGGACCATCAATGACACGACTGATCGCCCAGCACTCCCGGCGCTTACGCGATCGGGCTCGCCGTTGCGCATGGGATTGGCGCTTCAGACTCGACACGCCCCGCGCTCCGCTGCGCAAAGCCTCCGCGTCGCGGCTAACCTCGGGCGAACTGCGACTCCCGCGACGCCTGGTATCGAATCGCCAAGTGCGGCGTCTCCAGCCGCTTGCCGGCCGCGAGCGACTTCACCCCGGCCTCCACCAGCCCGGTCGTCAGCAGCGTCCGCTCGATCGGGTACGGCGGTTTGCCGGTTAAGAACATCTCCTCCGCCTTGGACATCAACGCCGCCGAATAGACGACGTTTGGATTGGGCGGTAGGTAGAAGAGCGTCGAGAGCAGTTCCTTCTGGCCCTTCAACCGGGCCGCGAACGTGAAGTCGCCGACCAGGCCGTTCATGAGGAGCATCGTCGCCTTGGCCCCGTCGATGTACTCAAACAGGTAGGCGACCGGCTGCTTGACCCACTTGCGCATCTGCTCCGCGGTCGGGTAGCGGTGGTTCGCGGTCTCCGTCTGGGCAAGCGTCTGGCTGCGGCACAGGCAGGCCTCGAACAGCCGCGGGTCCCAGGCCCTCGCGTCCATCGCTTTCCATACCGCGTCGCCGCGAAGCGCGTGCAACGATTTCACGCCGGTCTCGCCCCCGCTGCGCCGCTCGGCCATGCACTGGATCGTTTCCAGCGCGTGGAAATCGTAGCTATCGACGCGGCCCATCGCGACGCAGAGCAGCTCCTCCACCTCGGCCAGGAACGGCATGTCGATGGCTGGCATCCGCCACGTGACCGGTAACGACGACCCGGCCAGAAATGGGACCTTCATTTTGTGGGCGGTATCCACCATCTCCTTCGCCCACTCCCATTTCCACGACAGGTGCTTGTCGTTGAACACCGGGACGACGCGACCGTCCTTCGCGAACACGTCCACCGTTTGCTTGAAGAACTCGTATCGCGGGTATTGGGTCTGTCCGAGTTCGTTGACCTTGTAGTTGCCGTGCTCGCCGATGATCAACACCGCGTCCACGGCCAGCTTGTCGCCACCGCAGCGCAGGGCCTCGGCGATGGTCGGATAAATCTTGAAACCGAATTCGCGCTCGCGGTCGCGGCTGAGGTCGTTCTTCGGGAACTGGTCCACGTACGCGGACACGACTTCGAACGGCGGACGGTGCCACTGGCCGTTGATCGGGTAGCCGGTCAGGAATCGCTCGGCCATGTGCCAGGCGTGCGAGTGGTAGCGCCATTCGGTCGTGATGACGGCGAGCTTCTTTCGCGGCGGGTCGTTGGCGCGCCCGGTCAAGGCGAAGGCCATGGCGGCAGCGCTGCCGAGGAAGGTGCGGCGGGTTGTCATGAGCTGAGTTCCCGAAGCGGTGGGAGCGCGATTATCGCTGGGCGTCGGGAAAGGATTCAAGGAAAAATGGCGGCGTATTGAGGCGAGGCTGTGGCTATCACGCTTGTGCTGTCGGAGTTGTACGCGAATGACGTAGGCTGGTAAAACGGCCGGCCGGAGGGGCTGTCCTCAGCGTTTCTGTTTCGTCGGGACGATTCGCAATTTCCCCCGCACCTCGTCCACCGCCAACTGCTTAGCCTGTTCGGGCCTCATGGCGAGGCAGACGCTGACGCCGCGGTCGGGTTCACTCGGGTCCTCACGCAACCGGTCTGTCATCGAGGACGGGATTACGAACACGCCCGATAGCACCCGTTCGTCTGGGCCCGGGTGCACTTTGCCGTGGGGGGTCAGCCAGACATCTATCTTCGTGCCACGGGTGTACCCACTCCCGAATCCGTCGGACACATCGCCCCGCAAACTCACCAACATAAAGCCGTCCGGCAACCCGGCCCACGAGTCGCTCTCCGCCACCGGATCCCCCGCCTTCATTGTTCGGACCGTCTCGGTGCCGATCAACCGTGTCGGCTCCCCGACCGCGTCGGGCGGGACGGCTTCGGGAGGCACGTCCGCCCATTGAAACAAATCGTCGAGATTCTCGGCCGTGATCGCGGTGCCGGCCGGGATGTCGTGGCCAGCGACCAATGCGCGGGCCGTCGCGGGACGGGGCGCCGGATCCGCCGCTTGCCGGATGTTGCGAATGCCGATGACAACGAGTGTCACCACCGACACGCAAACGAGAGCCACGATGCAGAGGGACCGCCACCCCCCGACCCGGGGCGCGGTCACGCGGCCAGCGGTCGCCGGCACGTCGAGCGGGACCGCGTCGTCCGGTTCGTGACGGGGACTTGTTTCGCTCATCGGTGTGTCTCAGTGAATTTCGCACTTCTGCCCCGCTCGCTCTCAGCAGTCCAACCTGTCGGGGCCAGGAGACGGGCAACGGCTTAACGTCGCGGCCACCCTAATCGATCCCCCTCTTCCTTGATCTCGTCGATCGCGGACTCGGTGAGTCCCAGGTCGGCGACCAACTGCTTGCGGGCCCGCTGCGTCTGTGAATCCACGAACACCTTGTATGGAATGGTGAACCCGGCCTTGTCGCCCGCCTGCGGCTTGCGGCCGAATTTCCGCACAGCCGCGTCCTCGACTTCGTCGAGTGCCGTCACGATCTTGACGTAAGTCTCCTGTCGGGGTGTCTTCGGCTCCGAGCCGGCGGTTGCCGTGGCCTCGCGGCCGAACAGACTGATTGCGCCCGGCTTTCCCTTTCCGCGGACCGACCGGTCAACGAATGCTAGAAGGATGCCCAAACCGGCCGCCAACAGGCAGATGTAGAACAGCCGTCGCGGCCGGGTCATGCGGTTTTGCTTTTGGGGCGAACCAACAACTTGACCGGTCTGCATGGCTACGCCTCGATGTGCTAGCCAAGTCTAGAACACAACTGGCGGTTGAGCCCTGGGCTTTGAATTCAGCCCCGGCCCTTGTTCCGCGCGCCGCACTCGGCTACGTTGGGCGGCCATGCGCTACCTGGTGCTATCGCTAGTCTGCCTGGCGTGTGTGATTGCCTACGTCCAGCGAACCGCATTGAGCGTTCCGACCAAAACCATCCAGGCCGACCTTAAGATCAACGAACAGCAGATGGGCCTGGTCATGGCCTGCTGGTTCTGGGCCTACGCTCTCTTGCAGATACCCGCCGGGTGGGCCACCGACCGGATCGGCAGCAAATGGGCACTCATCCTGTTCGTCACCGCGTGGTCGCTCCTCACGGGTCTGGCCGGGTTTGCCCATGACTATGTCACCCTGCTCGCTCTGTGGTCGTTCATGGGTCTGGCTCAGACGGGATTGGTACCAGGCGCTGCGAAATCGGTCGGCGTCTGGTTCTCTCCGACCGGGCGGGCGTTCGGTTCCGGGATGATCGCCTCGAGCATGGGAATCGGCACGGCGGTGGCCTCGGTCGTGGCCGGCTGGCTGCTGTTCGTTTTGTTAGTTTCGTGGCGCGAGATGCTCGGGCTGTATGTCCTGCCGGGTGTCGCGTGGGCGATTATCTTCGCGCTGGTAGTCCCCGGCGGTCGCGACCCCCCGCCGTCGCCTCCTCCTCCCGAAGGAACGTTCGAGCGGATGTTCCGCAGCCCGCCGATGCTCTTGCTCTGCGCGCAGCAGTTTTTTCGCGCCGCGGCGATGGCGTTGTTCTTCACCTGGTTTCCGCGATTCCTGCAAGAGACCTTTGGGCTAACCGAGTTCGAGTCCGGCAAGCTCGCGTTCTGGCCCGGAGTCGGCGTTGTCGTCGGCGGGATCCTCGGTGGCATCTCGTCCGATGCCCTGTTGAAGTGGACCGGAAGCCGGCGACTGAGCCGCCAAGGAATCGCCGTCGCGGGGATGGTCTGCTGCGCGGCACTCTCGCTGTCGGCCTATTTCGCGGACAATGCGACGACTGCCATCGTCCTCATCACGCTGGCCGCGTTCGCGGGGACGTTCGGCGGCGTGAGCGGATACTCCGTCTGCATCGACTTCGGCGGCCGCCGCGTAGGCACCGTGATCAGCGTCATGAACATGTGCGGCAATGTCGGGGCCGGGGTGTTCCCGCTGGTGGTCGGATTCGTTGTCGCGCGGACCGGGAATTGGAGCTTCGTCCTGCCCCTTTTCGCGTGTATCTTCGCTATCGACGCCGTTTGTTGGGCGTTTCTCAACCCGACCCGGCCGCTGTTCGAGGAGGATGATGGATCGCATTGAGACGCCGCAGACGCGCTGCCGCGCCGGGTTCGCCCGCGCGGACATCACCCCGCCGGTCGGCATCTACCACCGGCTCTGGGGGGCGGCGCTGCACGAGCGCTCGACCGGCGTGCATCGCCCGCTGTTGGCGACCGCGATGTGGATGGAACCCGCCAAGGACCGAACCGGCGACGCGCAGTTGATCCTTGGGCTCGACCAGTGCCTGCTCGACGCGGGCGACGTCGCGGCGATCCGTTCGCGGGTGTCACAGGTGGTTGCGCTGCCACCGAGCCAGGTTCACGTCTCCTGCTCGCACACGCATGCGTCCGGCTGGATGTCGCGGTCGCGGGCCGCGTACCCGGGCGGCGAGCTGATTGAGACCTACTTGAAGCAACTCGTTCGTACGTGTGCCGACCTGGCTCGCCGGGCCGCAGAGTCGATTCAACCCGCCGACATTATCTACGGCACGGGGCGCTGCGCGCTCGCCGCACATCGCGACCTGTTCGATGTCGAACGGCAGCAATATGTCTGTGGCTTCAACCCGACCGGTCCGGCCGACGACACCGTACTCGTGGCTCGCGTGACCACCGGCGATGGGACCATCGTGGGAACCGTCATCAACTATGCCTGTCACCCAACCACGCTGGCCTGGGAGAACACGCTTCTCAGTCCCGACTATGTCGGGGCGATGCGCGACGTGGTGGAGCAGCACACGTCAGCGCCGTGTGTGTTCCTGCAGGGCGCGTCCGGTGACCTGGGCCCGCGAGACGGTTTCGTTGCAGACCCGGCCGTCGCGGATCGCAACGGCCGGCAGCTCGGCTTTGCGGTCTTGTCCTGTCTGGAATCGCTTCCCCCGCCCGACACGCGGTTCGAGTACACGGGGCCGATCGTCTCCGGGGCGACCCTCGGCATCTGGCGGCATCGGCCATTGGATGCCAAGTCCGCGGCGCGACGTTCCGCTTGGGAATGGCGAACGCTGACCGTCGACCTGCCCTTTCGTCCCGACTTGCCGACAATCGAAGCGACGCGAGCGGAACTGGCCCGGTGGGAGGCCGATCGCGAATCGGCGCGAATTGCAAACGACCTTGAGCGGATGCGCGATTGCCACGCCCACGCCGAGCGGGCCAACCGGCAGCTTGCGCGGCTCGCGGAGTTGCCGGCCGGGGGGACTTACCCTTACGCCGTCGTGCTTGGCCGGACTGGGACGGCTTTCTGGGTCCTCGCATCCGGCGAGTTGTACCAGGTCTTTCAAACGACCCTGCGCGCGAAGTTCCCCGGCACGGCCGTGATGATCGCGACGCTGACCAACGACTGGCAACCCGGATATTTACCAACAGCCGAAAGCTATGGGCACGGCATTTATCAAGAGACGATCGCCGTTGTCGCGCCGGGGAGTTTGGAATTGTTGATTGAGAGCGTGTCACGCCAATTGGGAGAGATGTAGACCAAGCCCACGGGCATACCTCCGTCGGCTTTTTGGAGAGGAACTATGTCCCGCGCTGCCACTGAGTATCGCTACGAGAAACTCACCTGGCCCGAGATCAACGACGCTGTTGACATGGGCAAGGTCTGCATTGTCCCTTGCGGGGCCGTCGAGCAGCACGGCCCGCACCTGCCCCTCGACGTCGATCTGGTTTGTCCGGTCGGCATCGCCACCGGGGCCGGCCGTACCATCCCGGACAAAATGCTCGTGCTGCCGGTGGTGGCATATGGCTACACCGGCCACGTCATGGATTTTCCGGGCACTATTAACAACGACTTCGAGCACTTCATGCACCACGTGCTCGACATCACCAAGTCGCTCGCTTACCACGGGTTCAAAAAAATCGTGCTTCTCAATGGTCACGGGTCGAACATGCCGAACCTCGACCTGGTCGCGCGGCGCACCAACCTGGAGACGGATGCCGAGTGCGTACTGGCCGGGTGGTGGAACCTGCTAACCGTGGACAAGAACTTCCTGCCGCGATGGCGTCAAAGCAAGTTCCCCGGCGGCTGCGCCCACGCCTGCGAGCTGGAGACATCGCTCTACCTCTACCTGGACGGCGACAACGTGCGCAAGGACAAGATCAAGTCGGGGACCATCTCCTTCAACGAGGAAAACAGTCCGTTTAGCTGGGTGGACCTGTTCGCGGCGGGCCCAGCGACGGTGATCTCGTGGACGAGCAGCTACACCGAGAGCGGCGTCCTCGGCGACGCGGAGCTGGCGACGGCCGAGAAGGGCAAGGAAGCCTACGAGGAAGCAGTCCAGCAACTGGTGCGATTCGTCACGTGGTTCAAGGATCGGCCGAAAGATCAACGGCGCGACCGCCATCGCAAGACGCCGAGCATGCCAATTCCCTGGGGACAGCGACCTGTGAAATGACGGGAACCACGAAACATACGAACGACACGAAAAAGATCTCGGGTTTCTTCCTGCCTTTCTTTCGTGTGATTCGTGTGTTTCGTGGTTCCGTCTGGAGTGCGAGATGAAGATCGCCGACTTGCGATTGACTGGCCTCACTGGCGGCACCGTCGAGGGCGGCTGGGCGGAAGAGCTGGTCCCGGAGGACAACATCCACACGATAGTCGAAGTCGTGACTGACGATGGCTTGATCGGCATCGGCAGCGCCTACACCAGCCTCGCACTTGTGGACGCTGGCGTGCGCCTGCTCAAGCCGCTCCTGATCGGCGAGCGGGCCGATGAGCCGGCTCGCGTCAGCGAAAAGCTCCGCCAACACACCTTCTGGCAAGGCCGAGGTGGCGCGGTCGAGCACGCCATCAGCGGGATCGACATCGCCCTCTGGGACCTCTTCGGCAAGATCACCAATCAGCCCATCGCGCGGCTGCTCGGCGGCATCTATCGCGACACAATCAAGCCTTACGGATCGCTCTTGTTCGACGAGCCGGAGGCCCTGCAATGGAAGCTGTCCCAGGCGACTGCCCGCGGGTTCAAGGCGATCAAGCTCGGCTGGAAACCGTTCGGCCGCCGGGACAACGAATCGGACGAGCTATTGATTCGAACGGCGCGCGAAGCGGTCGGCTCGGATGTCGAGCTGATGGTCGATGCCGGCGGCAGCGACGCGTACTGGCCGCACGGGTATAAATGGGCCCTGCGAACGGCCCAGATGCTTGCGGCGTACGATGTGGTCTGGTTCGAAGAAGCTCTGCCACCGGACGACGTGGCCGGTTACGTCGAGTTGCGCCGTCATTCGCCTGTCCCGATCGCAACTGGCGAGGTCCTGACGCGCCGCCAGAGCTTTTGGCCGTTCCTGCAGCAGCACGCTGTGGACATCATTCAGCCGGACGCCACCAAGTGCGGCGGTCTCACGGAAGCGTGGCGAATCGGCTGGATGGCTTACGAGCACAACATCCTGCTTGTACCGCACGGCTGGAACACGGCGGTCGGCCTGGCCGCCGATTTACATCTCACGGCGGCGATGCCGGTGGCTCGTTACGTCGAATTCCTCACGCCGTCGCCGTACGTGGACCGGTTGGTAACCGTTCCCATGAAACCCGACGCGGATGGCTATTTGCACCTGCCAACCGGACCGGGACTGGGAATCGAGCTGGACCGGACGGCGCTGGCGGAATTTGCGATCTGACGTTATGTGGTCGGGGTCAGCCGCAATCCCCGCGGAACGAATACGCGCTCGGCCAGTTCGAAGAGGCCATGGGCCGCCAGTGCCATGATGGCCGCGGGCACCGCGCCGAACAGGATTTCACGGTGGTCGTTCATCTGTAGCCCGGTCTGAATCGGTTGCCCGTAGCCGCCAGCGCCGATTAGTGCGCCCAGCGTTGCCGTCCCGATCGTGATGACCGCGGACGTTTTGATCCCCGCCAGAATCGACCGCGAGGCCAGCGGCAAGTCCACGCGGATTAGCTTCGCTAACGGCGACAACCCCAGCGCTTCCGCGGACTCCGCCATCGACGGCGGGATGTTCTTCAACCCCGCAGCCGTATTCGCCATGATCGGCAGCAAGCCGTACAGGAAGAGCGCCACGATGGCCGGGACAGTCCCAGTCTTGAGCAGCGGGATCATGAAGACGAGGAGCGCGAGCGACGGCACGGTTTGAATGAGCCCGGCCAATCCGATCAGGAAACCCCCGAGCCCGGGCCGGCGCGCGGCCACGATCCCGAGCGGCAGCGCCACAAGGATCGACGCCCCGAGGGCCACGCCGACGAGGGTGAGATGCTCAAGTGTGAGCCGCCACAGTCGCCGGGCGTCTGACTCGGTCGCGACGGTCGCCTGCACACCGAATTGCTCGCGCACGAAGTCGGCCGCGATCTCCGTTGGGGGGACTTTGTCCACGGCCCGGCCGTTCATGGCGATCACAACATCGGCCGGCACCCGTCCTTCCAGCCGCTTGAACGCGGACACCGCGGCCGGGGCCCGCTGCTCCAGGTCGAGCCGATAGACCAGCACCGCTTCGTAGAGCGGGAAGAAACCGAGGTCATCTTCCAGCGTGACCAGATCGAACAAGCGAATCTCGGCGTCGGTCGTGTACAGCTCGGTGACGTCGATACTTCCCTTCGACAGCGCTTCGTATGCGACCCGGTGGTCCATTCCCTTCACGTCGGTCTGCGGAAGCGCGTAACGGACCTTGAGTCCGGGCCAGCCGTCCTCGCGTTTCATGAACTCGTTGCTGAAGCCGAGTTTCAAATCGGGATGACGTCGCAAATCGGAGATTGA
>Ga0075418_10005093_pt1 | contig 14889 bp, 9 predicted proteins | sample SoiMetdeltSBSDD2_FD_81776 | JGI IMG/M metagenome (GOLD analysis project Ga0075418, IMG submission 81776) | Bulk soil microbial communities from a Populus tree surrounding site in Tennessee, USA - Soil MetaG P. deltoides SBSDD2 | ecosystem: Environmental > Terrestrial > Soil > Tree plantation...
GTCTGGAAGTGGGAAAGGGTGACGGGCAACATGTCCGATGTCCTTGGTCACCATCCTCAATCGAGACTAGCCGCGAGCACGGTGAGGTCGTCCGGCTGGGGACGCCCCGACGAAAAACGTTCGACGCCCTGAAGCAACTCGGCAACGAGGGTCGCTCCCCCCTCCAGGCGTGTGTAGATGTGCGTGTGGATGCGCTCCTCCCCGAAGAAGTCACCTTCGGGGTCGACCGCTTCCGAGATCCCGTCCGTGTAGGCGAGGAGACGACTTCCCGGCTGGAACTCGGTAGTTTTCTTTTCCCAGAACCGTTTGCGAATGGCCGGCGAGAGAATCGGCCCCGTGCTGTCAAGCGCAACGATACCCGGATGCGAAGCGGCGGCATGGGCGGTCCACATCAATGGAGCCGGATGTCCGGCGTTGACGTAGTCCAGGCGCCGTTCTTTCTCGTTTACCACCGCCGCAAACGCTGAGACGAAGCGATCGTGATCGAAGCTCCCTAGAGCCAACCAGATGCGTTCCACCACCGCGAGTGGATCGAACTGGTCGATACTCGAGGACCTAAAGCTGGATTTCACTATTCCGGTAAGCATGGCCGCGGAGACACCATGACCGGAAACATCGGCCACGAGCAGCGCGGCGCCTCCCCCGCTCAGGGCAACGTAATCGTAAAGATCCCCGGCCAGGAGCGAGCAGGACACGGATCGACAGTCAAGCCGGAGCGAACCGATCACCGCTTCGGTCGGAGGAAGCAGGCTCTGCTGGAACCAACGCGCCTCGGACAGCTCGCGTTCGAGGGTCTGAACATGCGAGCGGTTCGCCTCGGTCAACGCGCGAGCAGCCAGGCAGCGGTCCACGAGAGTCCTCAAAACCTCGCTGTCGAACGGCTTCTGGATGAAATAGAACGCATCCTCGCGAATGGCTCGAACCAGCTTGCGGTCGGGCTCGGAAACACTCCCCGTCATCAAGATGACGTCGAGGTCCCGATGCTCTCGTTTCAGCCGATTCATCAGCTCGAATCCGTCCTGGTCGGGCATGCGGATGTCGACGATGGCGAGCTCGGGCCTGAATGTCGCGGCCAGGGCCATCGCGTGCTCTGCGGTTGCGGCGGCGGCTATTTGATGGCGTCCACCCAGGACGCGCTCGACCGCACGGAGCATTCCGGGCTCGTCGTCGACAACCAGGATTCTTGCCGCCTTCAAACCGGGTCCTCTGCTCGGTCAGGCAGCCTGTCCTCGAGCGGCGTGGGGTTGACCGCCTCCATCTCCGTCCGCTTGGAGCCTGGAAAAAGCAGGTGAACACGCGTCCCCTCGGTCACCGAGCTGTCGATCATCATTTTTCCTTCCATCTCCCAGACGATCGAGCGGCAGATGGATAGACCAAGTCCGGTTCCCTGCGGTTTGGTGGTGAAGAAGGGTTCCTGCACGAGGGGCAGGTGCTCGGGATGAATCCCTGTCCCATTGTCGACAATCAGGACGTGCACTCCGTCCACGTCGGCCCAGACCGAGACGTCCAGGCGTCCCCCCTGGGGCATCGCATCGCGAGCATTGCTGATGAGATTGAGCAGAACTTGCTCCAGATCGCTTTGTCCGCCGGCAATGTCACCAATGCCTTCGGGCAGATGTACCGTGACCTCGATCCCGCGCCGCTCCAATCCATCTTTCAAGATCGCGAGCGTGCCATCCAGGGCCTGGCGTAGCGATGCCTCGCTGGTCCGGCGGGCTCCGCGGTGAGACATGGAAATCATTCCCCCGAAGATCCGGCGAACGACCTCGAGAGACTTTTGGATCTGCTCCAGGTCCGCACGAAAAATCTCCGGATGCACCTCCTTCGATTCAATGTCGTTTTTCATTTGCTGGACAAGGGGTAGCACCGCACCAATGGCGTTGTTCACGTCGTGCGACACGCCTCGAGCCAGCTCCGCAATGATGTTCTTTTTTTCCGCCTCGATCATGCGAGCGTGCAAATACTCGGTGCGCTGCGAGTTCTGGATAGCAACAGAAACTTGGGACAGAAAGCGCTCCACGAGCCGGGCATCGTAAGTTCCCAGGCTGCCGGGTTCGCGGGCCGCGATCTTCAGAACCCCGAAAATTTCGTTCCCGGTCGCCACCGGAGCCACCAGCATGCAGGCCTCGCGCTCCATCCCCGTCCGGTCCCGGTTGTAGTCGAGAAGATGAGGCAGAGGCCCCGAAAGCGATCCGTTCCAGTCCTGCCAGGACTCACCAGATCGATCGAACCCATGAATGCTTCGTGAAGCGAGAGCATCGAGGACGGCTTCGGTGACGGGGAGCCGAAGACCTATGGAAAGGCTCTTGGCTTTCGTCCAAGCAATCTGCTCAGCGGCCAGTGTCAGCGACGTGTCGTCCCGAACGAGGAGAGCGGATGAATGATCATACCGAGTGAGCGTGCGGAGCCCATCTAGGATCTGATAGAAAAGATCCTTGGGCCGCAACTCCTCCATGATCTTCCGATCGATGCGGTCCCGAACCTCCAACATGCGCGCCTGATCGAGTTCCTCCAGAAGCTGGGTCATGACGGCGGCGACCCGGGTGAGAAGGTGTCCTTCCCCGCGCTCGAACGGCAGTTCCACACGTTTCAGAGCCAGCACGCCCCAGGCCCGGCTTCGTCTCCGGATGGGGGCCAGGAGAAGATGATGAGGAATCTCGGGGCGCTCCATTCTGATGAAACGCGCCAGAAGGTCGAGGTCCCAGTCGTCCCTTGAAGGAAACGCGGTGAAGACACCGCCGTCTTTTCCCGGCTCCAGAGTGAACAAAACGGCATAGTCGGCCTGGAAGAAATCCTTGGAGTCTCGCACGAAATGGGAGAGTGTCTTCCGCACGTCACGGGTGGACTTGGCGTGTGAGGTGAGGGCTTCGAGAAGCTTGTAAAGCTGCAGCTCGCGGTCACGAGTCAACATGGCCTTATCCTATTAGTGAACCCCAATTGTCCTACATATGCCGAGGCTGCCGGAATCGAACCGGCACGCTTTCGCCCCAACGGATTTTAAGTCAAGGGGGAGCCCCGGGGTGTAACCTTCTACCTTGTTTACCTGAAACAGAAGGAGCCACCCATGCATGGCAACCTCATGCGGTTGATCGGGGGGGCGCTCATTCTCTCCGCCCCTGTGCCCACCTCAGCGGCTTCACGAACCAGCTCCTCGCTCGAAAACGCAGCCTGGATCGAATCGGTCGTCCTGACCTCGAGCGACAGCTCCCTTACCCGTGACGGGGTCGACGATGCGGTACCCGAGCCCCTCACGGCTTCGCTGGTTGGGGCGGGCTATTCCCTGGACGGACAAGTCGTTTTTCCCCAGGAGGGCGCCCCCAACGTTGACGTCACCCTGGGTGCCCAACATCAAAGCGGTCTCACCCTCACCGGCTCTCTCGTCGGTTGCCGAATCGATTTCCAATTTCGGGTGCTGGAGAGCGCAACGCCCCCGGTCCCGGTAACCACGGTTCCGGTACACATTCATGCGCAGGGGACGGCCGACGCGACCGGCGATTCCACGCTCCGAGCGGCCTCGTTTTCCCGATTCACCCTCATATCCATCGCTCTCCTTGAATCCTGGGACGTATCTGCGGACAACGTCGGCGGAGGTGCCCCCCCATCGGACTCCTTCGACAATGACGATCAACTCGAATTGGCACCGGACGAAGTGGTTTCCGGAGAGATCTTCGTCGACGCCGGCATTGGCGCCGAAAGTCCTACCGAAGGAACGGCGTCGACCGCCGAAGCGACGTTTGACCCCGTGATCGAAATCGCGGACATGACTATCCCCGGTACCACGGCGAGCTATCGGGACTATTTCACGGTCGAATTCTCGCCCGGGTATTTTGCCTTGGGTCAGGTTCCAGTTGAACGGACGACCTGGGGGCAGATCAAGCGGCTCTATCGGAACTAATCTGTCGGGGGCCGGAATCTTCTTCTTCACCTTCGGGGCCATTAGTGTTGAGACGACGGCCACTCGTATGATTGTGGACTGGGAGGACAAACCCGATGAATTTGCTTCGCACTAAGGTGTGGATTGGACTTAACTCAGGGCTCATGGGCCTGCTTTCCTCCGCATGTGCCCTTGCTGCAGATCCCACGCTGCTCATTGCGCCGACTGGATCTCAGACCGGCACTTACGGACTCTATTACGGACTCACGCTCTCCGGCACCGGCGATGTCAATGGTGATGGCTTTGGAGACTTCGGGGTAGGCGTCGGGAGAGGTGCATGGATCTACTTTGGAGGCGTGTCACCCGACTCGCATCCTGACCATTCACTCGGCAACTTCCCCGACGGATCTGCGAATGTGATGCACGGCGTTGGTGACATGAATGGCGATGGATTTGGCGACTTCGTCGTCGGCGCGGGCACTACGTGGCATGGGTTCTACTTTGGAGGCCCCTCTTCCCCTTCGAGTCAGCCACAAATTGAAACTTGGTCTTATCCCGTGTCCCCAAATTATGCTGGATCCTCCAACGTATTCCCGCCCAACAGCGCTGCGGCAGGAGATATGAATGGGGATGGGTACGACGATGTCGTTATCGTAGACAAAGAATCCAACTCGAGGGCCGGCCGCGGGTACGTGCTGCTGGGAGGTGCAAGTCCTGATGCCGTAGCCGACAAGTCGCTACCGGCGCCACCCGGTGCATATCTTTTCGGCCGGTCGGTGGCCGGAGCTGGCGATTTGAATGGGGATGGCTACGACGATGTGATCGTAGGGGGAAACTTTCACGCGTACATCTTCTTCGGTGGGACGGTCCTCGATAGCATCCCGAACCTGACCCTTACGGAACCGAGTCCTAGCTCCGTTTTTGGTTCCGCAGTTGCCGGAGGGATCGACGTCAATGGGGATGGATATGACGATGTGGTTGTGGCAGATCCGTTTTTCAACGGTGGGTACGAGGACGGAGGTCAGATTTACGTCTACTTTGGCGGGGCAAACATGAACAGTGTGGTCGATGTGGTTTTGGTCGGAGGGAGCACTTACGCGGAGTGGGGAACGAGATTAGCTGGACTGGGGGACCTGGATGGTGACGGATTCGGAGATTTCATTGCGGGCACTGCGACGAACCGGGTCCTTCTCTACCACGGAGGACCCGACGCGACCGCGATCAGCCGTCAAGTGATCCCTCAGCAAGAACCAGGTGAAGACTTCGGCCACATCGCCTGGGCCGGGGACCTCAATGGGGACGGCAACGCAGAGTTTCTCGTGGGCGCTCCTCTCAACGATGCGGCGGGACCCGATTTTGGTCGCGCATACGTGTTTACCGGCTACGTCTCACCGGTCGCGATTGCTGACGATCCCGTACCGCCTGGTTTGATTCTTGTGGCTCGAAACCCGCAGACTTCGGGATACCTTGATCTGAGCGTAACTGCCCCCCGAGGTGGAGCAACCAGACTTGACCTCTTCGACGTGGCCGGACGCCGCCTCACCCGGTTAGACCTGGGGAACATGAACGCGGGAGAGCGTCACGAGATTCGCTGGCCGCTCCAAACTCTTGTCTCTGGAACTTACTTTGTTCTTTTACAGCTCGATCACACAGTAATTGCAACCAGCCGAGTGGTCTTCGTCCGCTGAGGGCGGCGGGTATCAGCTATCGCGCGATGAGTGCATGCCGGGGGCCGGAATCGAACCGGCACGGAGCTTACGCCCCAACGGATTTCAAGTCCCCCGTCCGATTTGGCCCGTTGCTGCCGTCCATCAAGGAACACGATCCAGCGTGTAAACGATGCGGCAGTTGAAGAGCGCAATGGTCGACCCCGTGACTGCATTCCACGTCGCAGTTATAGCGAGACTGGAGGCCGAGTTATTCACCGCGTAGTTAAGCCCGGTTGCTGCCAGTGTCGTGACGCCGGGTGTGGGTCCGACCCCGGAACTCAGCAAGCTGATTGGGTTCGCCGGACCGTTCCAATCCTGTGCGACCAGGCTGACCGTAATTCCAGAAGACGGAGAGTTGTCCAGGACACCGGCATGGAACTCCCGAATGATCGCTCCAGAAGGCAAATGTACGGCGGCCCGGAAGTCCCCATTGACGAGGTTGACGACGGTGATCTGCGTGTTCACTACAAAATCCATCGTCCGATTTGCAGGAACGAAATCGGCGGTGGAAATCGCGTAGGCGTAAGGAATCTCGGGGCGAAGAATCTGACCGGCCAGCGTCACGTCCCCGGTGACGTGAAGTGGGGTGACCGGCGACGTCGTTCCGATGCCGATCTTTCCGGACGAGCTCGTGATGACGCCTCCCGAAACACGGATCAAGGACGACGCATCCAGGGCCAGCTGGTTAGCCGCCACCGCATCCAAGGAAATCTTGCTTGAAGTAACGGCGTTGTTGGCGAGCTTCACCGTGGTCACAGCATCATCAGCGATCTTACTAGCCAGGACGGCGTTGTTGGCGAGCTTCACCGTGGTCACCGCGTCGTCGGCAAGCTTGCTGGCTAGGACGGCGTTGTTCGCGATCTTTACGGTGCTGACCGCGTTGTCGGCTAGCTGCACCGTACCCACGGCTTGCAGAGCAATCTTGGGAGTGGTGACCGCCTCTGCGGCCAACTTGAGAGTTGTAACTGCTCCGACCGCCAGCTGAGGCTCCGCCACTATTTCAAGAGCAAGGTCGCCGGCGGTGATGCTGAGAGGAGCAATCTTGGCCGAGGTCACCCCGTTATCGGCCAGCTGCAGCTCCCCCACCGCGTCTAAGGCGATGGTCCCCGAGGTGACACTGAGGGGGGCCAACTTTGCGGTCGTAACCGTCGCGTCGGCTAGCTTGACGCCGGTCACGGCATTGTTGGCGAGCTTCACCGTAGTCACGGCATCATCAGCGATCTTGTCGGCCAGGACGGCGTTGTTCGCAATCTTGGCCGAGGTCACGGCATCAAGAGCGATCTTGTCGGCCAGAACAGCGTTGTTCGCAATCTTGGCCGAGGTCACGGCATCAAGGGCGATCTTGTCGGCCAGAACAGCGTTGTTCGCAATCTTGGCCGTGGTCACCCCGTTATCGGCCAGCTGCAGCTCCCCCACCGCGTCCAAGGCGATGTTCCCCGAGGTGACACTGAGGGGGGCCAACTTTGCGGTCGTAACCGTCGCGTCGGCTAGCTTGACGCCGGTCACGGCATTGTTGGCGAGCTTCACCGTGGTCACGGCATCATCAGCGATCTTAGTGGACAAGACGGCATTGTTGGCGAGCTTCACCGTGGTCACGGCATCATCAGCGATCTTAGTGGACAGGACGGCGTTGTTCGCAATCTTGACCGTGGTCACGGCATCATCAGCAATCTTACTGGCCAGGATGGCGTTGTTCGCGATCTTGGCCGTAGTCACGGCATCAAGGGCGATCTTGTCGGCCAGAACAGCGTTGTTCGCAATCTTGGCCGTGGTCACGGCATCAAGGGCGATCTTGTCGGCCAAAACTGCGTTGTTCGCAATCTTGGCCGTGGTCACGGCATCATCAGCAATCTTACCGGCCAGGACGGCGTTGTTCGCAATCTTGGCCGTGGTCACGGCATCATCGGCGATCTTACCGGCCAGCACGGCGTTGTTCGCAATCTTGAGGGTGCTGACCGCATTGTCGGCCAGTTGCACCTCACCCACGGCTTGCAGAGCGATCTTGGGAGTGGTGACCGCCTCCGCCGCCAACCTTGAGGTCGTAACCGCCTCCAGCGCCAGCTTGGGTTCGCTTACGGCCTCGGCGGCCAGCTTTGCCGTCGTGACCGCTCCATTCTCTAGGGTGAGGGAGGATATGGCTCCGGGGGCCAGCTTGGCTGCCGTCACCGACGCATCCTCGAGCTTGGCCTCCGACACACTGGCATCCGCGATCTTCACTTCCGTGACCGCGGCGTCGGCGAGCTTGCTCGTATTCACCGCCGTGTCCGCAAGTTTTGCGGTGATGATCGATCCGTCCAGAAGTCCGAGAGTGGTCACGGAATAGGGGGCAGCGGTGATTTTCTGGCGAGGTGACAAAGTAACGTAGCTTCCACCGCCGGACGGGCAGCGCACTGCAATCTCGAGCCACCGTTCCTCGCCGCTTCCGAACGGCGACGATCCAAACTCGTTGCCCCCATTCAGCTCCACCGTCAACACACCATTCGAAACGGAAATGCTGAGAAGCGTCTGGGTAGCTCCAAGCTGTGTCCCGGCAGACACCGCATCCCATAGGCTGAACTGACAATCACAATTGTCATTGACGAGCGCACCGCTCTGCCGGAGCTGACCCTGGTAAATGAATCCCTGCCCCAGTGGGGTAGCGGGCAGCTGGGTACTGAATAAGATCATCGAGGAGCAGGCGACCAGTAGAAACATCCGTGTTCTCATGGCTTGTCCCCCTTTCGCACAAATCGCGCTATTGAATCAGCGCGATCTTCTGACGCGCTTCGAACCGGCCGGCGCGCAGGTGAATGATGTAAATGCCGCTGGACACCGCACGGCCCTGTGAGGTTGCTCCACGCCATACAACTTCATGTCGGCCAGCGGGGAAGAGATCATCTGCGAGTGTTTCCAACTTCCGACCTTGCACGTCGAACACTCGGATGTGCACCGGGCTCGGTTCGGGAAGATCGAATCGAATCGTGGCTGCGCCATGGAACGGGTTGGGGGAAGCAGCGTGCAAGCGAAAGACGAGAGGAAGCTCACCCGGAGGAGGATCGACGCCGGTCGGAACCCAGTACCCCGCCGCCCAGAATCCGCCGGACAGGGCAAAGCGGCTGCCGAAGGAAAGGCCGGTCTTGGATTGTCCGATGGTACCGACCAGAGCGTAGCTACCGCCGGAGCAGGTACCGCCACCCGAGTTCACGGCGAAGAGGGTGATGTCGAAGGCGGACGCGGCAGAACTGAGGATCAGAGAGGCTACGATCCCCAGAACGGGCGGAGCCAAATCTCTCTGTTTCATCGAAGGCCGTCCTCCTCGGGCTCCCGGGCCGGACGTTGGCGCCACCCTCCTTGGCACTCTCACAACTAATCCTAGTTTTTTCGATTGTCAAGCGTTTCTTGCATCCGAGGTGTATATTGCTCTTGGGCGTAGGGTTGAACGGCTTTGTTCATTCAATTGCGAAACGCTCCGACAGTTTTCGGTTTTCCGATCCGCATTACGCCTGCCTATCTCTCCCCTTCCCTGCTTAATCTCGAATCGAAACAGTCTCTGCCTCCGCCGGGGTCACCCCTCTCAACGGCGACTAGGTCGCTCATTACGCCGGGAGGTAGACCATGATCCGATCAGTCTCGTTTATTTTTGCGTTCCAGCTCGTCTCCATTCTTACTTTTTCTGGAAGTGCTCTGTCCCAAAGCATTGATTACAGCCGCCATGTGCAATCGGTCGTTGTGTTTCAGTTTCTTAGATATGCCGGGGGCCGGAATCGAACCGGCACGGAGCTTTCGCTCCAACGGATTTTAAGTCCGTTGCGTCTGCCAATTTCGCCACCCCGGCGCATTGGGCGCCAGTAGGTTAGCGGATTTCACGCACCCCGTTTGGCCAAGGACCAACCGCACCGATCGTCACGCACGTCCGGTAAGAACTTGTTTGGTCTTCCTATGACCCCATCCTCTCGAGAAATGGTGCCTCGGGAATCCGGGGCGGTTCAGTTTATACTCCGGCCGAACCCCTTTCCGCTTGGAAGAAGCGCCAACCGTTCTCGCCAGAGCCGGCATCCCACATTGGAGGCCTGACTCCTCTGACGTATCTCCTCAAACAAATCCTCCTCGTCGTTCCCGTTCTGGCCGCCCTGTTCGCGCCCGGTTACGCCGCCGGCGAGCTCCTCCAGAAGCGCGGCATGGCTCCCCGTGGATACTTGACGCACGCCGTGCTCGGCCCGGCCATCTGGATCGTCCTCCTGTTCGTCTTTTCCTTATTGCACGTCCTGACGAAACCGACACTGCTGGTGGCGGCCGCCTCGACGATCGGGCTGGCCGTGTTAGCCGGCCGGCCGAAAAATGGCTGGCCCCGCTTCTTCTGGGTGAGCCGCCCCGTTCTTTCCGGCCTGGGATGGCTCGCTCTCGACCTGTCGATCCTCGGTACGCTTCTTCTGTGCTTCTTCAACAGCCTCCATCCCCTGCCTGCCTGGGATGCCGATACCTACCATCTCACCTTGCCCCGCCTCTACCTCGCCAACCACGGCTTCCGGGACGTTCCATGGAGCGTCTACGCGTTCTGGCCGCGAAACATCGACCTGCTCTACGCCTTGCCGCTCGCGATCGGGAATCACGTCACGGCCGCGAGCGTTCACTTCGCGTTCGTGATCCTCACCCTCGGCGTCATCAAAAGGCTGTCCGCTTCAGCCGGGACTTGGCGAGCCGGCGCGATCGGGGCGGCCCTTTTTTTGGCAAACCCGATCGTTCAATTCGAATCGTCCGTGGCCTACGTCGACATCGCATTCGCGTTCTTCATGGCCGCCGCTTTCGCTTTCGCCATAGCCTCCCTGGATTCAGCCAGCCACAAGTCCTTTCACGTTCTGATGTGCGGCGTGTCGAGTGGACTTCTCGCCGGCGTCAAGCTGACCGGTTTCGTGGGAGCCGGCCTGATCGGGGCGCTCCTCGTCTTCGAAGGAAGACGCCGAGGAGATCGGGCATGGCTTCGAACGGCGGCGCTCTTCCTGGGACCGGTTCTGCTTCTTGGCCTTCCGTGGTTTCTCCTGACCTGGCTCTCCACAGGAAATCCGGTCTACCCATTCTGCTGGGGAACGTTCGGCGGGCCGTACTGGAATGATACGTTGACCGCGCACCTCGTGGCCTGGAATTCACGAATCGGGATGGGGCGCGAGGTATCCGACTGGCTTCTATTGCCCGTTCGTGTCTTCTTGGACAGCGGTAACGACTACAGGCACTTCGATGGGCGCCTCAGCCCGATCTGGGTCGGACTCATCCCGCTGGCCGGCCTGGCCGCGATCCGTCAGCCGCTCGTCAAGCGGTGCGTCCTCGTGGCCGGTGGCTACTTTGTCTTCTGGGCCATCTCCTCCCAGCAGGCTCGACTCCTGATCCCGGCGCTTCCCATTCTGGCGACCGCTTCGGCCGTGGCCCTGTTTCGGTTCGTCGAGATGATCAAGAACGCGACCCTCCGGCGGACCGTCTGGACCGTCGTTCCGGTCGTGGCGGCCGCCCTCCTCTTCTCGAGCGGCGGCGAAGAGCGAACGCGGGCCCGCCGTCTCTTCTCGAACATCGGAATCTCCGGCGCATCGCTTCCGGAAGCGGCCGTCCCCGAGATCTTTCGGATCATCGACACCTTGCCCGAGAATGCCCGGATTCTCTTCCTCAACACGAACCGGGGCTTCTTCTGTCACCGGGAGTTCGTGGCCGACAGCTTCTTCGAGGCCTCTCAGATCAACGAGCTCTGGTTCAAGGGACGCACTCTTCCGGAGATCGTCTCTCTCCTCGAGCAGGAGCGGATCACGCACGTTCTTCTGTTCGTGGTCGACGCCGGCATCAAATATCCCCTGGCCGTGGGCAGGCTCTTCGAGGACGGGCGGTACGTGCGACCGGTCGCGAATCTGGAACGGGAACGGATGATTCTATACGAGCTCGTTCCGGCGGAGGCCCAACCCTGAGAGCTCACGACCCTCCGGGCGGCCCGGTACGGAAGACTTTCAATATCTTGATGCCGCCCGATTCGATCGCGAAGACCTCGGGGTAGCCGTAATCGAAGTCGTAGTAGTAACGCATGTTCGTCAGAAGATACTTGGATTCGCCGCGGCGGTTGACGAGCTTCAGGCGCCGCCGGTCGGCCAACGGGAGAATATCCAAGTTGAGCGCTCCCGCTAGATTGTCGACCCTGATCGTGATCACCGGATCGGAATCGGTGGCCAGGAGCTTCTCAAGAGCCTGCCGGTAAGACGCGCCCCAGTAGTCAAGCTCGAAGCGGCCGGCAACCATCGAGCGGGGCAGGCTGAAGTAGACCTGCTGTACGGGATGGTTGGCGACCATGAACGCGGCGGTCGAGACGAGGGACACGAAGCAAAGGGCGGCAAGGCCGACCCTGGACGCCCTGCCAACCCACGCCGGCAGCCGGGCCAGGAATCGAAAGGCCGATCGGAGTCCTTCGAGCGCCAGGATGAGGAGAGCCGGATAGACGAAGTAAAGGTGGCGCCAGCCATCGTACAGGGTCGAGTCGAGAGCCATGACCGATATCACGGGCGCGACGAACCAGGTCACAATGGCGATACGCTCGAGCTTGTCGTTCCGGGAGCCGCCGCGCCTGAAGAATGAAGCGATACTCGTTGCGGTCCCCAGGAGGGCGGCAGCGGTATAAAGGAGCGGCGTCGAGATGGCGATCCATACCGGAGTGTAATGCCATGGAATGGCGTTGCCCTTGAAGTAACGACCCATGTAGAAGGTCATGCCAGTCCACGGGTAGGCGCGCATCGTCAGTAATGCATTCACGAATTCCCGGATCGGATTCTCCCACAGAGTGGGCCAAAGGGCCGTCGTCAAAACTGCCCAGAGCAGGACATAGAGACCGGCCGCGCGCCATTTGCGGGACCCTCGGCCAGAACCCAGAAGCAAGACGATGATCGTGAGGACCGGGACGAGAACACCGGTGACCCGGACGCTCATGAGGAGAGCCGAGGCCACCGCATGGATGGAAGCGCGCGCGAGCGACGGACTGTCGGACAGCCTCAACAGAGTGAACATGCTGAGTGTGAACAGGGAGAGTGCGGGTATGTCCTTGGAATTGAAGAACCCGTGCGCAAAGATCGGCGGGGACAGGACGAGCAGGACGATCCCGGCCAGGCCGTAGAAACTGTCGCGAAAGTACCGGCGGCACAGGAAGTAGAACGCGACGATGCCGAGCCAGAAGGTCAAGAACGTGAGGAGATGGCGAAAGAGATAGATGCTGCGGGAATCGTTCATCTCGAGTGCGCGCTCGCCAGCAACCAGAAGGAGCTCGAAACCGGGGCCGTGATATCTATCACGGTGGCTCCGGAGAGCCGGGTCGCCCTTGAAGACGTAGTCGTGAACGACCTCTCCATAGGCGCGCTGATCGCTTTCGTCCCATGTCACTCCGTAATCGTCGAACAGGAATAGCCCGAGAAAGAGAAGCGCGGCCAGGAATACGAAGGCGGCGATTCGCACGGAGCGGTCACACGGGGTTTCGGGAAGGAGGAATCGGATCTGCCTGAAGCGGTTCAATCGCGCGTCTCCTCCGTTAAGGTTAGCGGATTTCAGGCACCGTATCCTCTGTCTTCGAACTACCTTCGCTCACCTTTACCCACAACGGCAGCGCGCACGCTGGCTTCGAGTATCTCTTGGCGCTTTCGCGTCGAAGTTCCTCCGAACCCTGACGGAGCGCGCAAACGTCCGTTCGCCCTCGCCACACGCGACGTTCACAAGCGGCTGTTGGACGCCTGTCGAGGGGGAAACCGCAGAGCCGTGGGACGCTGCGTTGCCGAGGAGTACAAGATTTTCGGGCGACCGTAAGGCAGTTCTATTGATGGTCGTCGGCCGCGTTCGACGCCTTTCCAGGAGCATCCTCGACTAATGGTATGATTCCTCTCGGTTTCCCCCGCCGCTATCCGTTCTTGAACGGAGTCGATCCATGAACCTGCGCCGCGCGTGCCGTGTCGTGTCGTGCCTTTCGCTTCTCGGGGCGAGTTCCGCCCTCGCTTCCTGGACACCCAACGGGAACTTGATCTCCGGGACTCCCTCGAACCCTCCTGCGTTGTCGGCAGCTCCCGACGGTTCGGGTGGCGCACTCCTCGCCTGGACGCAGCTGGGCCAGGGAGCGCAGGACGACGTCTACGTCCAGCGCATCGATCCCAATGGGAATCCGCTCTGGGGTATTGGTGGGATCGCCGTCTGCGACACCACAGGTTACCAATCCGATCCCGCCGTCGTGTCTGACGGCTCCGGGGGAGCCATCGTGGTTTGGAGCGACGGCCGGGATTTGATTTCCGGATCCCCCCTGTATGCGCAGCGAGTCAACGCAGCGGGGACGACTATGTGGACGCGCCAAGGAATTCGAGTGAGCGGGGCCAATGCGCGGCAGTCAGTTCCCGCTCTTACAACCGATGGCTTCGGCGGTGCGGTGGCAGTGTGGATGGATACGCGATTCGGCGACTACGACATCATGGCGCAGCGAGTGGAGTCCAATGGGACGATTTCCTGGGGTTTGGGGGATCGTATTGTCGCCTTCACGACAGGCCGGCAAACCGGGCCCCAGATCGTGCGGGACGGCGCGGGTGGATACGTCGTGGTATGGACGGATACCCGCAACGGCGGAGATTTCGATTTCGACATCTACGGCAATCGCTTGAATTCGAACGGGTTGTACTCGTGGGCGCAGAATGGTGTCCCCGTATGCGTGGACCCCAATCCCCAGATGAACCCCCAGCTCGTTCCCGATGGCACCGGCGGCGCGATCTTCGTGTGGGAGGACTATCGCGGACTCGGGGGGCCTGACATCTATGCGCAGCGCATCAACGGCCTGAATGTCGCCCAGTGGACGGCGAACGGGATCCCAGTGAGCGCCGCCGGCGGTGCCCAAGAATCGCCCCAGGTGGCCCCCGACGGCTCCGGGGGTATGTTCCTGGCCTGGGATGATTCCCGGAGCGGTTCCAACTTCGACATCTATGTGCAGCACCTCAACACTGCGGGAGCGTCGGCGTGGACGGCGAATGGGCTTGCCGTGTGCACTGCCACGGGAAATCAATTCAATCCCAGAGTCGTTCCCGATGGGGCCGGGGGCTTAGTGGTGGCCTGGGGGGATGCGCGCGCGGGTACCTACAGCGATCTGTATGTGGATCGCGTGTCATCGACTGGTTCCCTGACCAGCGGCGGTAATGGTTTGGCCTTGGCCGTGGCTGACTATGACCAGCAAGTGCCGAAGCTCGTGCCCGATCCATCCGGGGGAGCCATCGTAGCTTGGGAAGACAAGCGGTATAACGGCGCCTACCCGCAGATATACGCGCAGCGGTTCCTCGTCGCCACCAC
>Ga0075418_10005095_pt1 | contig 14886 bp, 8 predicted proteins | sample SoiMetdeltSBSDD2_FD_81776 | JGI IMG/M metagenome (GOLD analysis project Ga0075418, IMG submission 81776) | Bulk soil microbial communities from a Populus tree surrounding site in Tennessee, USA - Soil MetaG P. deltoides SBSDD2 | ecosystem: Environmental > Terrestrial > Soil > Tree plantation...
AAGCGCGAAGGTGTGGATAGGCTGTAGCTTGCCGTCTTCGTAAACTCGAAACTCATCAACCTTCAGGTCCTTCACCGGATTGCCCTGCTTGTCCGTGACGATTGCATTGACCACGACCACATCGACCGGGACCTTGAAGGTGAACGTGCCGGACTTGTCGTCCTTCGTGGGCGTGGCCGCGTCCTTCTTGGGAGTCTTGTCGGCGGCCATGCACAAGGTAGCCAGCAACAAAAAAAGCCAAAGGGACTGCGCCAAGGGTGCTCGTTTGAATGAACCTGATAAACGCGACATAGGATTCGCCGGTCGCTACCCGGAAGCACCGAGTGATCGGATGATCGATGGATCGATTATGGTCCTTCTCTTCATGAAAGACAATGATTAGTACCCCAACTACATTTCGGCCCAGGCGACGACCGTTCGACGAGGATTCTTCGATCTTAGCTCGGCTGCCAGCGAGACCTAAAGTCTTTCCGTGCTAAAGTTTCCACGGTTCAAGGACGAAACGTTGACTGCACGCTTCCGAACAGGGAGCGGAACCCAACCAGCTTCAGCGAGTGTCGAGGTGCCATGAATTCCATTTTGTTCGAGAAGGTCGACAACTATGCGCGGATCACGCTCAATCGCCCACCCCTGAACATCATGAACATTGAGATGATGTCGGAGATCGGTGAAGCACTTGAATCGCTGCACAACGAAGATCACATCAAACTGATCGTCTTCAATTCAGCGTGCAAGGTATTCAGCGCAGGCGTGGACATGGCCGACCATACCCCGCAGAAGGTGTTTCAGTTGCTCGAAGCCTTCCACAAGATCTTCCTTTCCATGGGTGAGATTGGCAAGCCCACGGTGGCAGCGGTGAATGGGGCAGCGTTGGGCGGTGGCTGCGAATTGGCGACTTTTTGCGATGTGGTCATCGCTTCAGAGACGGCCAAGTTTGGCCAGCCCGAAATCAAAGTGGGTGTTTTCCCGTCCATCGCCACCGTGGTGTTCCCATATTTGGTCGGCAAGAAGAAAGCCATGGAGCTGATTCTCACAGGCGAGGCGATCGAGGCTAGGGAGGCGTTATCGCTGGGGTTGGTGAACCGTGTCGTTCCGGCGGATAAACTCGAGAGCGCCGTGAAGGAGTTCGCTTCGAAAGTCACCCTGAGTAGCGGCCCGGTTCTTCAGATGATGAAGAGAACGATGCTCTCGGGCGAAGGGTTGAGTTTTCAGGATGCTCTGAAGACCGCACAGGACATCTATCTGAACCAACTCATGGCTTTGGAAGACACTAATGAAGGCTTGCAAGCGTTCGTCGAGCGCCGGGCTCCTGTTTGGAAAGACAAATAGGACGCTGGCTGCAGAGAACGGCCCGTTTCTGAGCGACTTTCTCCTTCTATTGAAGGCCCCACGCGCCACACTTAATCTCCCATTCTTTCTTCCGATTCCCTCATAAAGCTGCCAAGAAATCGTCCGATCGTTGACGCTCCCGAATTCTTTCACAGCCTTCCCCCACAAAGGTACAATCCTCTCCGAGGTATTCTTAAAGATTTTGTGGCAGGAGGCTTCTTATGATCGGTTTCGATCTCTCGGAGGATAACCTAAGCGTCGAGAGCCTGGTGCGAGAGCTGGTTGCCAAAGAAGTGGCACCCAACATCGCCGAGCAGGATGCCCGTCACTTCTTCGACCGCACGATCTTGAAGAAGATGGCGGAGACCGGGCTACTCGGCATCTGCATTCCTGCCGAACACGGCGGCGCCGGGTTTGACTACATCAGTCTGGGTTTGGCTTGTGAAGAGTTGGAGTACGGCGATACCTCGTTGCGGGTGATCATGTCGGTCCATGTCGGACTCAACGGGCTGACGCTGCTGAGTTGGGGGACTGCCGACCAAAAGGAGCGCTACCTGGCGCCACAGTCGAAGGGATTGAAGATCGCCACCTTTGGCATGACCGAACCAGATGCCGGCAGCGACGTAGTGGGTTTGCAGTCAACGGCACGCCTCGATGGAAAGGACTACATCTTGAATGGCGAGAAGACCTGGATCTCGCTGGCCGACGTGGCAGATCATTTTCTGGTGATCGCCTGGAGCGATCTGGCGAAGAAGAAAGCGCGCGATCACACGGGGCTCTCCGCGTTTATCGTCGAACGCAACATGCCTGGATTTGCGAGCGGCACCCTCGATCAGAAGTGGGGAATCCGGGCAGGGAACACGGGGTTCTTTTCCATGAGCGACGTGCGTGTGCCAGTGGCAAACCGCGTTGGCGAGGAGGGAGAGGGCTTCAAGATCGCCATGTTTGCGCTCGAACAGGGCCGCTACACCGTGGCCGCGGGTGCCACCGGATTGATCAGAGCTTGCCTCGATGCAAGCCGCAAATATGCGTTGGAGCGAAAGACGTTTGGCAAAGCGATCGGCGAGCACCAACTCGTGAAGGAAATGATCGCTCAGATGGTGCTGGACTACGAGGTTTCCCGCCTATTGTGGCTGCGCTGTGGTTGGATGAAGAATCAGGGCCGGCGCAACAACCGGGAAACGTCTCAAGCGAAGTGGTATGCAACGGTAGCTTCGGAGCGGGCTGCTTCAGACGCGGTGCAAATTCACGGCGCCTATGGTTACTCGGACGAATACCCTGTGGGACGCTATTATCGCAACTGCAAGGGTGCGGTGATTTACGAAGGAACGCGGGAAATCCACAAGCTCATGCAGGCCGACTACGCCCTCGGTTATAGGCAGGACAAGCCGGTGCGGTGCTCCCTGCCTGCCATCGACTCGCGTTAAAACTGCCGAAGACGATGACATCTCGAAGAACCGACGCGCCGAATTGAACGTCAAGCGATAATCTCTTTGACCACTCGGCCGTGCACGTCGGTGAGCCGAAAGTTTCGTCCATCGAAGCGATAGGTCAGCTTCTCGTGGTCCAGGCCGAGCAGGTGCAGGATGGTGGCATGCAGATCGTGCATGTGTACATTGTTCTCCACGGCGAGATGGCCGAATTCATCAGTTGCACCATAAGCGAAGCCAGCCTTCACACCACCGCCTGCCAGCCACACCGTGAATCCGCCGGGGTTATGATCCCGTCCCGTGCCGTTCTTTTCTGCGTAAGGCGTTCGTCCAAACTCGCCGCCCCACCACACCAGAGTGTCGTCGAGCAATCCTCGCTGCTTCAGATCGGCCAGTAAACCGGCAACGGGCTTGTCCACAGCGGCGGCGTGGTCAGCATGTTTCGCCAAGTTCGAATGCTGATCCCAGGCCGGGTTGGCCGTGTTGTCGCCATAGGTCACTTGCACGTAGCGAACGCCGGCCTCGCAAAGACGGCGTGCCATCAGACATTGTCTGCCGAAGTTGTCGGTAGCCTTCTCGCCGATTCCATAAAGCGCCAGTGTAGACGGAGATTCTTTCGACAAATCAAGCACGCCCGGCGCATTGTGCTGCATCCTCCAAGCGAGCTCGTAAGAGTTAATCACCGCGTCGAGTTCCTGATCCCCAGCCGCAGCCTTCCTCTGTTCCGCGTTCAGGTCTCGCAAAAGTTCGAACTGCCGTGCTTGCTCTGCAGGCGACAGCAACGGGTTCGACAAATTGCGAATCGTTGCTTCCGCGGCCGGTGATCCTGCCCGTCCTAAGGCTGTGCCCTGATACACGGGGGGCAGGAAGGCGTTGCCGTAGTTGCGTGCACCGCCATTGCCGCTGGAGGGGCTGATGGTGACGAAGCCGGGCAGGTTGTCGTTCTCCGTGCCCAACCCATAGGTCAACCAGGCGCCCATGGAGGGCCGAATGAAATTCGTCGAGCCGCAGTGCAAAAACAAAGTTGCCGGTCCGTGCGCTATACCTTCAGTCTGCATTGAATGAATGAAGCAGAGATCGTCCACGTGCCGCGCCATTTCCGGGAAAAGCTCGGAGACCCAACGCCCGCTCTGGCCGTGTTGTGCGAACTTCCACAGCGACTTCATAACGCGCTGGGAGGTGCCGCGCTGGCCAGTGTTGGCGATGGTGCGTGCGTCATTGAAGCCCAGCATCTTGCCGTCTTCCCGATTCAGGAGTGGTTTGTATTCGAAGGTATCGACATGGCTCGGCCCACCCTGCATAAAAATGTAAATTGCGCGCCGCGCCTTCGGAGGGAAATGGGGTATCTTGGGCGCCAGAGGATTCAGAGCGGCGGATGCCTCGCTAGTAGCCAGCCCGGCCAGTGCGAGGTAGCCGAAACCACAGCCAGCCGCCTTCAGTGCCTGGCGGCGCGTCATCCGCTGCGAGGGAAAAGCAAACGATTCAGGATGAGGTTGAGTTGAAGGCATTTCAAGACCTCCTCGAAATCTCATGAGAGCGCGGACTTCGCGTCTGCAGCGCTGACCCGAACGATGCGAGGTGTCGAACTTTGCTCCATCGAGGGGCGCATCCGCAGGCGCACCCCGGTGAAGATTCCTGAGTCAATCCAAGTAACGAAAATCCAGCGACGCAAAAATTGAGTGACACAACTGCGCCCATGCCTGTGGTCGCGCTCCGCTCGAACTAGCAGCTGGTTCACTTAAATACTTCAAGGCCAAGCGAAGCTCGCCCTCCGCTGGTTGTCGGCCCAAGGCGAGCCGGTAGGCCTCTTCGACACGCGCTTTGTCGTCCAACCCTGACTTGGCCAGAAGACGGTCGGCAAAGTAACGTGCTTGCTCCATGACGAAGGGATGATTCATCAAAAAGAGAGACTGCGGCGCGACCGTTGTTACGTTCCGTTGACCAGTCACCCTGCTGGTATCCGGGAAATCGAAAACCTCAAACAGCTCCGGCAACGCGTTACGCAACACTGGCAGATACACGCTGCGTTGCTTGCTGGTGTGCTTGTACGCATAGTCGGCGGCGGTGTCCGTCGCGATGGTTGGACCGCCTGTGCCGGGCTGAAGCTCTCCACTGACGTAGAGGATCGTGTCGCGAATGCACTCCGCCTCAAGACGGCGACGATTCATTCGCCAGAGCAGACGATTCTGCGGATCGGCTTTGGCAGCCTTGACGGCCGACGCCAGTAGTGTCCGTCGGTCTTTGTGTGGCGAAGTAGTGCCACCGTCCGCAGCTGAGTTCAGCTGATAGGCACGCGAAAGAACAATATCGCGGACAAGTTTCTTGATCGACCAGCCTTGCTCCACAAACCGAACCGCGAGGTAGTCGAGCAGTTCGGGATGTGAGGGTTCTTCACCCGTCGTGCCGAAGTTGTCGACCGTGCCGACCAACCCGGACCCAAAAAGCCAGTGCCAAACCCGGTTCGCCATGACGCGGGCTGTCAACGGGTTGCTGGGGCTGGCAAGCCATTCGCCGAGCTCGCGGCGTCCGCTCTCATTGGCCCGAATCGAAGGCGGTTTGCCATACGTGGCGACCTGTAGAAAGCCGCGCGGAACCTTTTGACCAAGCGTGTGCACACTGCCTCGGAAATGCACCGGAATGTCTCCAGTCCCAGTATCTTCCTGCACCGACATCACCATCGGTCGCGCCGGACCCTCTTCGTTCAGCTTTTTCAGCTCGGCCTCCAAGGCCTTAATTTGGTTTGTGGCTGCAGAGGCTGGATCGTTGCCGGCCTTATCCGGAGTTGTCGGATTCGTTCGTTGCTTGCTGTCACCGGAACTGGAGGGGTTGGTGGCGCTCACCGGAATGAACTGCACCGCGTCGGCAGTGACATAGCCGGTCGTGCCTTCGCTGGAAACGAGTGCGTACCCGAAGCCGTTGCCTTCAAAGCGGAACTGACCCAGCGACACGAACCGTCCATCGATGGTTGGGGGATCCTGTTCGTTCACTCGTACCTGAGTCTCTCCGTCTGCATGAAAGACGGTTACAGGGACGTTGGGTGCACGATTAGGGGCATGCACATAGGCCAAGCGCACTTCGTAGCTGCCTAGCCGAGTAATATCGGGCAGGAAGGTGAGTGTTTTTTCGCCCTTGCCGACATTGAGATCGTGAAGATAACCGTCGCCGATAAAATGGCTGGAATACTGCGAGTGCTTCCATTCGCCAACGACTCTAGCCTGCGAACTATCCACCACAATTCCTGGGAGTTCGCTGGCCGCGATGATGCTAGGTTTCACCGGTCCCGTCACTTCGGCGCTCTTAGCTGCCACCGCTTTGGCATTCTCCTTCGCTTCCTTAATCTTTGCCTGCAAGCTCTCAACAGCCGCTTCGTGCTTGCGGTAGATGACCTCTTGTGCCTCCTCCAGTGGCAAAGGACGCTCTGTCCATTTCGATACGTTGGCGTGCTCCAATGATTTGACGTTCCGCAGAATCCCTGCCATCGAGTAGTAGTCGCGAGTGGGAATGGGATCGAACTTGTGGTCGTGGCAGCGGGCACAACCAATGGTTTGTGCCAAAAACGCCTTGCCCAATGTGTCCAGTTGCTCGTCCACCACGTCCATTTCCAGTTGCTTCTTGTCTTGCTCCTCCAAGTTGGTGTTCCCGAGCATCAAGAACGTGGTTGCAAGGAGTCCTCGCTGGCGCTCCTCTAGGGTCTGGTAGGACATCAGGTCGCCGGATACCTGCTCCCTTACAAACTGGTCATAGGGAACATCCCGGTTGAAGGAATCGATGACATAGTCGCGATATCGCCAAGCCTCTTTGAAGATGAGTCCTCGCAACGTAACGGACTCGCCAAAGCGAGCTACATCCAGCCAGTGTCGTCCCCAGCGCTCGCCAAAACTCTTGGCCACAAGCAGCTTGTCTACCACGATGGCGTAAGCGTCCGGTCGGGTGTCCTTTTCAAACAGGTGGATCTCCTCCGGCGTCGGTGGCAGCCCAGCCAAGTCAAAGTAAACTCGCCTCAGCCACGTCGCCCGACTGGCGTCACCGACGGATCTGAGACCTGCGCCTTCGAGTTTGGCAAGGATGAAGCGATCGATGTCAGTACGTGGCCAGCGAGTGTCCTTGACGGAAGGCACGGACGGCTTGCTGGGCTGCCGGTAGGCCCAATGCTTTCGCCCGCTTTCGATACCCTTGGGGCGAGCGCCGCCGGCTGTTGCATTACGAGTATCTGGCGCCCCGATGCGGATCCATTCGGTCAGGGAGGCTATCTCTTCATCGGGCAACTTCTCGGTGGGAGGCATCTTTAGCTGGGCATCACTGTGTGAGACGGCCTTGATCAACAACGATTCTTCTGGCTTTCCAGGCATGAAGGCCGGGCCACGCGCACCACCCTTTCGCAGACTCTCGGCAGAATCAACTCGCAATCCTCCCCATTGAATCTTTTCACCATGACAGGTGTAACACCGCTCCACGAGAATTGGGCGGACCCGCTTCTCGAAAAACTCGGAGTCTTGCGGACTGGCTGCGCCTCTGCCTTCAGAGATCAGCAGCCCGCAGCACAAGACTGATCCCGCGAGCAAAAGCGAATAAGATCGCATGTGCGGAAGTATACCAAAGGCTCGAATCTTCCTAGTTCCAACTTGAACCCCCAGGGAGATCGACTGAATACGGATGGCTGCCCCAATATTCAAGAAGACACCAGAAAATTTGCTTGACAAGGCAGCCTGAATATCTAGAATCTCAAATCTAATATATCAGATATTACATTGGCCGTGTCAAGAACCGTTCGTGAGCCCAACAATGATGGCGACACTAGAAAACTTCGTGATCAATCAGGCGAAGATCAGCGAGCAGGTCTATGAGTACCTGCGCAGCGCCATCATGACTGGCCGGTTTGCGCCGGGCGAACGGCTTGACTTGGAGGAACTGGTCGAGCAGCTCAAGGTATCGAAGATGCCCATCAAGGAGGCAGTCGGCCGTTTGGCTTCCGAAGGGCTTCTCGACATTCAGGCACGCCGCGGCACGTACGTCAGCCGTGTGGATGCACGGGACCTGGCCGAAACCTTTGCCGTGCGGCGTGCCTTGGAGTTGCTGGCAGGTGAACTGGCCGTCGAACACGTCACGCCCGAAGCTATTGCTCGGATGAATGACCTGATTGCCAAGATGGAAAAGTCGGCCGCCGCGCGCAATGTGAACGAACATCTGGAAAGGAATTTCGAGTTCCACGAGCTAATCTTGGAACTCTCGCACAACCGTAAGCTGATGGAGATCTACCGTCAGTTGCGAGCATCCATCCATATCGCCGGTGTCCATTTTCGCTCGGAGAATTGGCTCGCCAGGGTGGAGCAAGAACAGCGCGAACATCGAGCCATCGTTCGAGCACTTGAAAAGCGCGATCATCAAGCAGTTGTGCGAGCGATCTCAAACCACTTGAAGCGTGCCAAGGAATCGCTCATAGCCGATGTCCAAGGCTCGCAAAAAGAATAGAGCAGTGCTGCAGCTGAGGCTGCTTGGACAACCTTTCGATGAACTGCCGCCATGGCGCCAGATCGATAGCTTGTCGTCGCCTGCATGAACGGCCTTTCAGTTTGGTGGCCCCTTCCTAAAGCTCTCTGCTTTCAGATCTGCCAAGGAGGCACAATGTACAAACGTCACTTATTCTTGAAGAGATATTCGACGGTATTCCAGCAGGGCTTTGCTTTGGTCCTGGCGCTGCTGATGTGTTTTCCGGGCTTTGCCCAGCAGGGTCGGGGAACCATTTCCGGAACCGTGACTGACCCCAGTGGGGCTGCAGTTCCGGGAGCCAATATCACGATAACGAGTGTCGGGACCAATGCTGTCTTCAGCACTCAGAGTAACGAGGAAGGTTTCTTCACGGCTCCAGGCCTTGCGGTAGGCGAGTATGTTGTGAGTCTAGAGCGACAGGGCTTCAAGACAGCCGTCCGTAAAGGGATCACTCTTCAAGTGGACCAGAAAGCGCTGGTCAACATGAAAATGGACATCGGAGAGATCGCTGAAAGCGTCGAAGTCGTTGCGGAGACACCACTGGTGGATGCAGGCAGCGCAACCTTGGGTACAGTGATTGAAAACCGGCGCGTGAGCGATTTGCCGCTGAATGGCCGAAACGCTCTGTCCCTGACGTTGCTGAATGCAGGCGTTGTTTCCAACGCTGGCCCCACGAACTCAGGCTTCGGTGACCGGGGCGTTCAGATTTCTTCTCTGAGCATTAATGGAAGCCCGAGTTCGATGAATTCCCAGATGCTCGATGGCAACAACAACGTTCTGAGTTATGTCGGTGAAGTAGGGGTTCCCCCTGCCGTTGACGCGGTAGAAGAATTCAAGGTGCAAAGCGGCACCATGTCGGCGGAGTTTGGCTTTACGGCCGGCGGAACGATCAACCTGGTGACCAAGTCGGGCACCAACCTGTTCCATGGGACTTTGTACGAATTTCTACGCAATGACAAATTTGACGCTCGCAATACCTTTGCGACCCGCCGGCTGCCGCTCCGCTATAACCAGTTTGGGGGATCGCTCGGAGGTCCCATCATCAAGGACCGCACGTTCGGCTTCCTAAACCTGGAGGAGTACCGGCTGAGCAGCAGTACGCCACGTATTTCGAGCGTGCCGTTGCCACAGTGGAAGAACGGAGACTTCAGCAATCTGAGGACTGCGACTGGCGCACTCATCCCTGTTTATGATCCAGCCACGACGCGAGCCAACCCCAACGGTCAAGGCCAGATACGCGACCAGTTCCCAGGGAACATTGTTCCAACGGGGCGTTTCGATCCGATCACGAGGAAAATTCTCGATTTTTGGCCGGCTCCCAACCGAACCCCTTCGAATGCGTTCACGTTCAGCCAGAATTTTGAAGACAGTGCCCTCACGAAAGTCGAATGGACCCAGGCCAGCTTCCGAGTGGATCATCGATTCAACAACGCAAACTCGATTTTCTTCCGCTATACCCACGCACGGCACCAGTCGTCTGGCAACAGCATCTACACCGATCCGACGGTGGGGCAGAACCGCGAAGATGATCAGATCAATCGTAACCTCGTCTTGTCAGACACGCATACCTTTTCGCCAACGCTTATCAACAACCTGCGCATCGGTGCCATGCGGCAAGCGTTCGATTTTCAGGCGATCAACGCCGGAAAAGATTGGCCCACTAAGTTGGGGTTACCTTCGATTGTGCCGCCGGACCAGTTCCCCCAGTTCGATTTCGGATTTGGCCTCATCGGCGGCCAGGCTTACGGCACTCGCGGATCCTTGAATTGGGACATTCAGGACTTGGTGACGAAGATTGCTGGCAATCACACCTTGAAGATTGGTTACAACCATCGAATCCTGCAAGGTTCGAATCGCCAGGGCGCGGCTTTGTCCGGCGACTACCAGTTTGCCGGTCTGACCACCAATCCACAGAGCGCGGCCGGCACTGGCTCAAACCTGGCGCAGTTCCTGCTTGGCGAGGTGAGCACCGCCGGTATAGATCGGATTCTGGGGAATTCCTGGCATGCCGTCGCCATCAGCTCCTTCGTGCAAGACGATTGGAAGGTATCGCGGCGCCTGACTCTAAACCTGGGCCTGCGCTGGGATTGGCAGCAGAAGCCGTACGAGAGGCACGACGGCCACATTAACTTTGATCCGGCTGGCCAGGTCGCCGGCCAACCCTTTCGAGGCAAAACAGTATATGCGGGCGTAGATGGACAGCCGCGCTCGTTCCTCAAGGAGGACTGGAACGACTTCGGCCCGAGACTTGGCTTCGCGCTCGACGTCTTGGGAAGCGGCAAGACAATCTTTCGTGGAGGCTACGGAATTTTTTACCCGTCGATTTTCTTCCGAACGTTCCTCGGCGATACTTCGCTGTTTTCCACCACTCGCACGAGTTACGTCGCTCAGGGGCCAGGGTTGCGAGCCTTCCGGTTCCAGGATGCCTTCCCGACGAAACCCATTGAGTCGCCGGGTGTGTCGGCTGGTCCACTGGCTTTGCTGGGTCAGACCGTCTCGATTAACGAGAGCGACAGCACTACCCCGCTAACACAGCAATGGAACCTCAGTTTGCAGCAAGAGTTTGGCACCTGGCTCTTTGATGTGACCTATGCGGCAAACAAGGGTAACAGCTTCGCGGCAAACTCATACAACCTGAACCAGGTTGACCCAGCGGTGCGGCTCCAACTGGGTCAGGCATTATTCACGGCAGTGCCCAATCCCTACGCTGGCTTGGTGCCCGGAGGCCTTGGGGCCGCCACCATTACGCGTGAGCGATCCTTGATGGCATTTCCCTATTACAATGCCGTGAACGTGCGCAACCCGCGCATGGGGAACTATCTCTCGCACCAGTTGCAGGTAAATGTCCGGAAGCGCCTGCACAATGGGCTGTTGCTCGATTTTGCCTACACCAACGGGAAAAAGATCAGTGACTCAGTCTTGCTCCCAGTTGACTTCGGTACTGTCGCCCCGCTCGAACAGGTTACCCAGTATGAATTTCAGGATCCCCTGTATAACCGTCAGGCCAATCGGTCGGTGGATCCGGGGGACGTCTCTCAGCGTCTTGTGATGAGCGCTCTTTATGAACTGCCCTTTGGACGCGGCAAGCGGTGGAACCCAGCCAATGGCGTGCTGAGCAAAATCGTCGGCGGCTGGCAGATCAACCTGATTGGTGTCATGCAGAGCGGAATTCCTCTGACCGTCCGCGGAGCCAACAACTTTCAGGCGGACCGCCCGAACTCAACCGGAATCAGCGTCGAGTTGCGCGGCGACCAGCGAGGCGTAGCGCGCTGGTTTGACACGGCTCAGTTCGTGAACCCTCCGGATTTCACCTTTGGGAACGTGAGCCGTACCATTCCCGATGTGCGCCATCCCGGCACTGTCAACTTGGACGCATCCCTGATCAAAGATACCCAGATCACGGAGCGATTGCGGTTCCAGTTTCGTGTCGAGGCCTTTAACTTCCCGAACCATGTCAACCTGGGGTTGGTCGACGACACGTTTTCGCCGGGACCCGACGGTCGAAATGCCCGTGCGCAGTTCGGGACAATCTCATCTGCCCGGGACGCGCGCATCATGCAGTTTGGATTGAAGCTGATTTTCTGAGGCGGAACCGCGCAGACAGGCACTGAGACTCAGGGAAGGATCTGCACGCAGATAAACGCAGATGAACGCCGAAATTGACGCCCAAGGGACAGAATGAGCCATCGCAATGTCTGGTCAACAGCAGAGGCTCTTGCCAGTGGCGGAGCTAAGCTAGATGACCCGCTGCCACCGAGAGTTCAAAGTTCGAGCAAACTCGAAAGCAACTCCCTCTCCCGTTTGTGGGGAGAGGGTGGCCAAAGCGACGGCGGTCGCGGAGGCCGGGTGAGGGGTGGCGGTCACTGGGGCTGAGATCTGAAGTTCCGTGATATCGGGTGCGTCCTCTTGCAGAAGAAACCCATCCACAACCTGCGCTGGTGGATTGCCGGATTAATTTTCCTCAGCACCGCTATCAATTACATCGATCGTCAGACGCTGTCGGTGCTGGCGCCTCAGTTAACCCGGGAACTCGGTATCAGCAACATTGAGTATGGTTGGATCTCGCAGGCGTTCCTGATTCCCTACACGGCGATGTTCATCATCGCCGGCATTCTGATCGATCGTTGGGGTGTGAAGCTGGTTTACGGTGTCGCGGCAGCTTGGTGGTCGATTGCGGCCATCTTACATGCGCTCGCCGATTCTGCCGTTGGATTTGGTGTCTTTCGTTTCTTGCTGGGCACAGCCGAGTCGGCCAACTTCGTCGGTGCTCAGAAAGTCGCCGCGGAATGGTTTCCCCCCAAAGACCGGGGCACGCTCAACGGACTGGTGCAGGCGGGAACAGTAACAGGAGCGCTCATTACCCCGCCGCTGGTTGTCTGGCTTTCGTTGCACTATGGCTGGCGCACGGCTTTTGTTGCAACCGGCGCTGCCGGCTTGCTCTGGGTAGCCGCCTGGTTTGCCTGTTATGATTTGCCCGAGCATCATCCGCGCATCGGCGCCACGGAACTGCAACTGATTCGAGCCGAGGTAGGCGATGAGACAGCATCCATCGGAACGACGGATGTTCGATGGGTGGATTTCTTTCGGTTTTCCCAGATGTGGGGATTGCTGGTCGCCCGCATCATCTCGGATCCAGTCTGGTGGTTTTATCTCTTTTGGTTGCCGAAATACCTCACTGAATCGCGCGGGCTCAGCATGCAGGAAATGGGAATGGTGGTTTGGATTCCCTATCTGGCATCGGATTTGGGCTCCGTGATCGGGGGCTGGTACTCCGGTCGATTGATCGCCCAGGGTAGACAAGTTGTGGATTCACGGAAAGCGGTGATGCTTTTCTCCGCGCTTTTGATGCCTGTCGGAGTCGCCCTCGTGCTGCAACCGCCGACACCTGTGACCGTGCTTCTCATCAGTCTGGTCCTATGCGTTCATTCTGCGTGGAAAACCAACCTGGTCACTCTGACGGTGGACATTTTTCCACGCCGCGTGGTGGCTTCGGTTCACGGCCTGGTGGCAACGGGCGGCGGCATTGGCGGTGCCATCTTCACGGCCTTGGCGGGCTATCTCATCGAGTGGGGCTCGTATACACCGGTGCTGGTGCTGATGGGATTCTTGCATCCGATCGCCTATCTCTGCGTTCGCTGGATGGTGAATCGAGAAGCAACGTTGTCAGATTTCCTCAAGGTGACCGTCGCTAGCCCGACCGAGGTTGGATAGTAAAGGTCTCTTGAGGATCGACAACAACGGCAGGTCAATCAGAAAACAAGGCCAATGAAGATCTCTCGGATTACTGCGTACGCCATCAAGATTCCGCGTGAACTGGCCGAGGTGCAAGGCACGGCTGGTTCTCCTGCTCCGTTGAATGAAGGTGTTTCAGATTATCGTTTTGCCGCGACCTACCAGACTCTTTACTCGTCGAAGATCGAGACGGCGCTGGTCAAGATTGAGACCGATGCTGGCATCACGGGCTGGGGCGAAGCACAGTCGCCGTTAGCGCCCGAAGTGGTGTGTACCATTGTCCGTACGCTGTTGGCTCCTCTCTTGGTCGGAGAAAGTCCGATGGCGCACGAGCGCCTTTGGTCTCGCTTGTATGCCTCTATGCGTGTGCGGGGCCACTCGGGGTCCTTCATGCTCGATGCGATCGCTGGCATCGACGCCGCCTTGTGGGATATCCGAGGCAAGGCGCTGAAGGTTCGCGTCTGCGATCTACTGGGCGGCCCTTTCTGCGAGGAATTACCAGCCTACATCTCCGGACTGTCTGGCGCAGACGATGAAACGCGCATCAGTCAGGCTGAACGATACCAGGCGCGTGGCTTTAGCGCCTTTAAGCTGTTCATGGATGGCGAGCCTGACGCGCTGCTTCGTTTGTATGATGGAGCGCGGGAAAAGCTGGGGTCGAACGCTAAGCTGATGGTAGACGCCCTATGGCGAATGGAACAGGCCGAAGCTCACCGATTTGGACACCAACTGGATATGCGGCGGGCAGCTTGGTTTGAAGCACCACTGAAACCAGAAGACGTCCAGGGCCACGCCCGGTTGGTCGCTGGTGTTGAAACGGCGATTGCCGTGGGTGAATGCTGGCGCACGCGCTGGGAGATGCGGCCGTTCTTTGAAGCCGGAGCCCTTGGGGTCTATCAGCCCGACGTTGGCCGTACCGGCATTACGGAAGGGATGAAGCTCTGTTCGCTGGCTGAACTCTGCAACGTGCCCGTGGCGTTCCACGTCAGTATCGGGTTAGGCGTGCAGATCGCCGCCGCCTTGCATGTTGCGGCTTCAATTCCGAACTTGATGTATGTGGAATGCAATCCGAAAGTGTGGGAAGTGGCCGAAGGACTGTTGAAGGCTTCACTGCCCGTCGGAGCCGGCGTGGTTGGTATTCCCGAAGGTCCGGGGTTAGGTGTCGAGATTGACGAAGAGAAGTTGCGGCCATTTGTGACTTCTTAAGAGGAGACTCCAATAAAAAATCGAGAAGGAGAACGACGACGAGGAATTTTCATCCATCGTGGCGCCGTAACGCGGCATGGACGCGGCGTTCTCACCGTGCGTACGTTGCTTCCTTTGGCATCTAGTGCGCTGGGAAACTGAGACGTTTAAAAGAGAAAATGACATCACACTACGCAGGTATTTTCCCGATTGTTCTGACGCC
>Ga0075418_10005096_pt1 | contig 14885 bp, 16 predicted proteins | sample SoiMetdeltSBSDD2_FD_81776 | JGI IMG/M metagenome (GOLD analysis project Ga0075418, IMG submission 81776) | Bulk soil microbial communities from a Populus tree surrounding site in Tennessee, USA - Soil MetaG P. deltoides SBSDD2 | ecosystem: Environmental > Terrestrial > Soil > Tree plantation...
CTGATCATGGTGTCGCTCGTCTACATCAACGAGCTGCGCCGCGGCTTCGCGCTGAAGCCGGTTCTCTTTCTCCTGTTCCTGAACAGCCAGTGGCTCCACATCTTCTGGATCACCGACGAGTTCGTCGTCGCCTCGAACCAGAATGCCAACACGGGCTCGCTGCCGACGTGGCTCGCGTACGTCGCGATCCTGATCGACTACCTCGAGCTACCGGTCATCTACGACACGTTCAGGAAGATGATCGCCGCGCTGCACGACCGCCGGTTCGGCGAGTTCCTGCGCGAAGACCTGCGGGAGGCCTAGATCAGCGTGCGCCCGACGCCGCCTGCGAGGCGGGCTCGCGCGAGGCGGTCAGGATGCGGCGCACGTACAGCGAGATCAGCAGCATGGCAGCCCCGACGGTAGCAGTAAGGGGAGCCTTACGCAACGGGGAAGGTTCGTGATCGTCCCGACGGCGCACGAGCATGCCGGCCGGTCGGCCGTGCCGACACCCGCCTGACACCGCAGCGGCTCTCGCCGGAGGAGGCCGCGCGTGTCAGGGCCTCCCCCGGCGACGGGCATTCACTTCTCGGTGTTGCGCCGGCCGAAGCCGTACTTCGCGACGACCCAGGTGCCGATCGAGGCGAACACGGCGACGGCGATTCCCGACGGGATCGTCGTGCTGTTCGTACCGGAGCCGTTGACCGAGACGAAATCGGGGCCCCACACCGCGCAGAGCGCGACGACCACCCACATCGCGGTGATGGCGAGCGACGCCCACATCTCCGGGACGAGCACGTCCCCTGTCCACCGACGCTTCTCGGGTGCGATCCGCGAGGAGGGATGCGACGCAGTCGACATCTCGCACCTCCTTTCTCCCGGAGCCTCTCAGGCGGACGGATCTGTGCCATCCGCGCGCGTACGGACGTCGATGCCCGGAAGTACGTATCCCGCGTCGGTCCGACGCTCGCCGGCCCGATCCACTAGAACGGAGGAATGGCGCTCTACGACCCGGAGCGGTTCGAGCCCCTGCTCGACGAGCCGTGGGCTCCGTCGCGGGTCGAGGATGCGATCGCCGTGATCGTCGCCGATGCCGACGCCGCGTTCGATCCCGAGGGGCTCTGGCCGGCGCACGAGTCGGACGCGTCGGAGGGGCCGCTGCCGCTGAAGAGCCTGTACGCGGGTGCGGCCGGCGTGATCTGGGCGCTCGACGAATTGCGGCGAAGCGGCCACGCGGAGAGCTCGCTCGAGCTCGCCCGTGCCGCCTTGCGCACGCTCGAGCTCGAGCGGGCGGCGCCGGACTTCGCGTGGGACGAGCACTACCACCCGGCGTCCCTCTTGAGCGGCGAGACGGGGCCGTTGCTCGTCGCCTTCCGGCTCACCTCCGACCCGGCGCTCGCGGACGAGCTGTACGCGCTCGCCCGTGACAACGTCGCCAACCCGACGGACGACATCAGCTGGGGCGCGCCCGGGACGCTGCTCGCGGCCATGGCGATGCACGAATGGACCGGGGAGACTCGTTGGCTCGACGCCGGTCGCGAGTCGGCCGTCGCGCTCCGTGGCCGCCGCGGCGAGGACGGGCTCTGGCGACAGGACGACGACTACCGCGGCCTCACGACGATGCACGGCGCGGCCGGCAATACGCTCGTCCTGACCCGATTCGAGCCCGACGACGTTCTCGCGGGCGAGACCGCAGCCGTTCTCGCCCGGCACGCGTTCCGCGAGGACGGCCTCGCCAACTGGCCCGGCACGCCACGACCGCAGCTCGCACGTCCGCGGGACGGCCGGATCTGCCTCCAGGTTTGCCACGGCGGCCCGGGTGTCCTCGTCGGCGCCTGGGAGTTCATGGACGAGGAGCTCCTGCTCGCCGGCGCCGAGCTGATCTGGCAGGCGGGCGCGCACGGGGACGAGAAAGGCCACGGTCTCTGCCACGGCACCGCGGGGAACGGCTTCGCGCTGCTCAAGGCATTCGCGCGCACCGGCGACGAGCTGTGGCTCGACCGCGCACGCCGCTTCGCCGTCCACGCGCTCGCCCAGGCGGAGCGGATCGCCGCGACGAACGGCCGCCGCTACTCGCTCTTCACGGGAGACGTCGGCACGGCGCTCTTCGCCGCCGCGTGCCTCGACGCCGACCCGCGCTTCCCCATCTTCGACGTCCTGTAGCGGACATCGGAGATGGGCCGGGCAGGGATCGAACCTGCGACCTTGGGATTAAAAGTCCCCTGCTCTACCAACTGAGCTACCGGCCCCGCCGCTGAGTGTAAGCCGCGTCGGTGGTCGCTCCCGGTCGCGTGCGACAATGGCCCCGTGGTCGTCGAGCTCGAGCAAGTGCCGCTCCTGCGCGGCGTGTTCCACCTGTGGGCGTTCGTCGCCGCGATCGCCGCCGGGATCGTGCTCGTGGTGCTCGCCGACGGCGTCGTCGCGACGGCCTCCTCGTGGGTCTACGCGACTGCCCTCGCGGCGATGTTCGGGGCGAGCGCGCTCTATCACCGCGTCTCGTGGAAGAGCACGGCGAAGCGCCTCTGGGCCCGACGGCTCGACCACTCGACCATCTTCGTGTTCATCGCAGGCACATACACGCCCTTCGCGCTGCTCGGGCTGCACGGGGTGATGCGCTGGATCGTGCTCGCCATGGCCTGGGCGGGGGCGGCGCTCGGGCTCGCGCTCGAGCTCGCGTGGATCGACTCGCCGCGTTGGCTGAGCGCGGCCGCCTACCTCCTGGTCGGCTGGGTCGGCGTCCTCACGGTCCCGCAGCTGTTCAGCGGCATGGGCGTCGCCGTCGCCGTGCTCCTGATCGTCGGCGGGGCCGTGTACTCCCTCGGCGCGGTGATCTACGCGACGAGATGGCCGGACCCGTTCCCCCGTGTCTTCGGGTTCCACGAGGTCTTCCACCTGCTGGTGGTCGCGGCGGCGGTCATCCAGTTCGTCGCGGTCTGCCTGGTGGTGATGTAGGTGGCACGGCGAGTCGAGCTGACCGATGCGGAGTGGCGCGAGCGGCTGTCGCCGGAGCAATACGCGGTGCTCCGGCAGCAGGCGACGGAGCGGCCGTTCACCGGCACCTACACGGACACCGAGGAGCCCGGCGTGTACCGCTGCGCCGGCTGCGGCGCGGAGCTGTTCCGCTCGGACGCGAAGTTCCACTCCGGCTCCGGTTGGCCCAGCTTCGTCGAGCCGGCAGAGCTCGCCGCGGTCGAGACGCGCGTCGACACGAGCCACGGGATGACCCGCACCGAGGTCGTCTGCGCATCGTGCGGCGGCCATCTCGGTCACCTCTTCGACGACGGGCCGGGGCCGACCGGGATGCGCTACTGCATCAACTCGTGCGCACTGGACCTGGACTCCGCCGCCGATGGCTGAGCTGCCCGCCGACACCCGGCTCGGCGCGATCCGGCTCCGAGCGGGGGATGTCGGCCTCCTCCGGGACTTCTACGAGCGGGCGATCGGGCTCCGTGCGCTCGAGTCGAGCGACACGGTCGCGTTGCTCGGCGCGGGGGACGGCGCGCTCGTCGAGCTCGTCTCCGATCCCGACGCGCCCGCGCGGCCGCCCAGGACCACAGGGCTCTTCCACCTCGCGCTGCTCGTTCCCGCGAGGGCCGACCTCGCGCGCGCGCTGCGGCGTGTCTTCGAGGCGGGCTGGCACCTGAGCGGCGCCTCGGACCACCTCGTCAGCGAGGCGCTCTACCTCTCCGACCCCGAGGGAAACGGGATCGAGCTGTACCGCGACCGACCGCGCGAGGAATGGCCGCACCAGGGGGACGAGGTCGCCATGGCAACGCTTCCGCTCGACCTCGAGGGGCTCCTCGCAGAGCCGGGAGGGGACACCGACGCGGCGGCGATGCCGGAGGGAACAGTCCTGGGCCATGTCCACCTCCAGGTCTCGGACCTCGACTCCGCGGCGGCCTTCTGGGTCGACGCGCTCGGGCTCGACGTGACCGCGAGCCTCTATCCGGGCGCCCTGTTCGTTTCGGCCGGCGGGTACCACCACCACGTCGGGCTCAATACGTGGGCCGGCGTCGGCGCGCCGCAGCCACCCGCCGGCGCGCGGGGCCTGGATCGCTTCGAGGTGGTGCTGCCCGACACGGAGTCCTATGCCGCCGCACGCGAGCGGCTGAGCGCGGTGGCCGAGGTGCGTGATCTCGACGGCGGAGCGGTCGCCGAGGATCCCTCCGGCAACGCCGTGCTCCTGCGCGCGTCTGACGCCTAGCGCGAGGCGAGCAGGCTGCGCACGCCGCGCGCGATCATCACGTCTTCGCGCGCATGGACGACCTCGGTCCGAAAGCCGCCGAGGAAACCAAGCCGACCGGCCACCGCCTCGCGTACGTCGGGCCGGTTCTCGCCGACCCCGCCCGAGAACGCGAGCACGTCGAGCCCGCCGAGTGCGACCGCCATCGCCGCCGCGGCCTGCGCGACGCGGTACGTGAAGACCTCGAACGCGAGCGGATCCTCCAGGCCACCGAGCGCCTCGAGCCCCGACTCGTGCTCCAGCGACCTGTCCAGATCGGCGACCGTGAGGTGGCGCTCACGGAGGAGGTAGAGGAGCGCCCCGGGGTCGACGGAGCCCGAGCGCGTCGCCATCGGCACTCCCTCGAGCGGGGTCAGCCCCATCGTGGTGTCGACCGAGCGCCCGTCGAGGACGGCGCTCACGGAGCAGCCGCCGCCGAGGTGACACACCACGAGCCGGGGGACGGGGAGCTGATCGGCGGCCCACGCGACCGCCAGGCCGTGAAAGCCGTAGCGGCGGACCCCGAGCCGCTCGCGCCAGTCCGCCGGAACCGCGTAGGTGCGTGCCTGCTCGGGCAGGGTCGCGTGGAAGGCTGTGTCGAACACCGCCACGTGCGGCACGTCCGGCAAAGCGGTGCGTGCCTCGGCGATCGCCTCCAGCGCCGGCTCGTTGTGGAGCGGCGCGACCGAGCTCATCGCTCCGATCTCGGCCAGCACCGCGTCGTCGATCGGCACGGGCTCGACGAGCGTCGGCCCTCCGTGGACGACCCGGTGACCGACGGCGTCGATCGGGCCGGGCGGCTCGGCGAGGCTCGTTACCGCCTTCGACACCTCGTCCGGGTCGACGACGGAGAGCTTGAGGCTTGTCGATCCCGCGTTGACGACGAGGACGCGGCTCAGTACGGCCACGTCCAGTCGCGGATCGCGGGCAGGTCCTCTCCGTGCTCGCGCGTCCAGGCGCGCGCCTCGAGTCGCGCTTGCTCCATCTCGTCGCGGAGGTGCGCCGCCGACGCGGCCAGCCCGGGGACGCGATCGACGACGTCGACCACGAGCCGGAACCGATCGAGGTCGTTGAGCATCACCATGTCGAACGGCGTCGTCGTGGTGCCCTGCTCCTGGAAGCCGTGGACGTGGAGGTTCCCGTGGTTCGTCCGCCGATACGTCAGCCGGTGGACGAGCGAGGGGTACCCGTGGAAGGCGAACACGATCGGCCGGTCGACGGTGAAGAGGGAGTCGAACTCCCGGTCCTCGAGGCCGTGGGGATGGATCGAGTCCGGCTGGAGGCGCATCAGGTCGACGACGTTCACGACACGAACTGCGAGATCGGGCAGTCGCTCGCGGAGGATCGACGCCGCCGCCACCGTCTCGAGCGTCGGGATGTCGCCGCAACACGCGAGCACGACGTCCGGCTCGCGGCCCTCGTCGGTCGAGGCCCAGTCCCAGATCCCGAGGCCGCGCGTGCAGTGGGCAATCGCCTCGTCCATGGTCAGGTAGTCGAGGGCCGGCTGCTTGCCGGCGACGATCACGTTCACGTAGTCGCGGCTGCGCAGGCAGTGGTCGGCCACGGAGAGAAGCGTGTTCGCGTCGGGTGGCAGATAGACCCGCACGACCTCGGCGCGCTTGTTGACGACCACGTCGAGAAAGCCCGGGTCCTGGTGGGAGAACCCGTTGTGATCCTGGCGCCAGACGTGCGAGCTGAGCAGGTAGTTGAGCGACGCGACCGGCCTCCGCCACGGGATCTTCCGCGCCGACTCGAGCCATTTCGCGTGCTGGTTGAACATCGAGTCGACGACGTGGACGAACGCCTCGTACGAGTTGAACAGGCCGTGGCGGCCCGTCAGGAGGTAGCCCTCGAGCCAGCCCTCGCAGAGATGCTCCGAGAGCACCTCCATCACGCGTCCGTCCGGTCGTAGCTCGAGCTCCGCGTCGACTGGATCGACCCGCGCGCTCCACGCGCGCCCGGTCACCTCGAACACGGCGTCGAGCCGGTTGGAGGCCGTCTCGTCGGGCCCGAACAGCCGGAAGTTGTCCGGGTTGCGGGCGATCACGTCGCGCAGGAAGCCGCCCAGCACCCTCGTCGCCTCGCTCGTGTGCACGGCGGGGCCCTCGAAGCTGATCCCGTACTCACGGAAGTCGGGAAGATCGAGGGCCCGGAGGAGCTCGCCGCCGTTCGCGTGCGGGCTCGCGCTCATCCTGCGCGCGCCGCGGGGCGGCAGCGCCGCGAGCTCCTCGACGAGGGCGCCGTTGTCGTCGAACAGCTCCTCGGGCCGGTAGCTCCGCAGCCATGCCTCCAGCGCGGAGAGATGGTCCGGGCTCTCGCGCACGGTAGGGATCGGCACCTGGTGCGAGCGCCACGTTCCCTCGATCTGCTTCCCGTCGATCTCCTCCGGCCCGGTCCAGCCCTTCGGCGTGCGCAGGACGATCATCGGCCAGCGCACCTCGGGTGGAGCCGAGCCCTCCCTGGCTCGGCGCTGAATCTCCTCGATCGCGTCGAGCACGGAGTCGAGCGTCTCGGCCAGGCGGCGGTGGACGGGCTCGGCCGGCTCGCCGTCGAAGCCCCCCGAGACCACGTGCGGCTCCCAGCCGTAGCCCCGCAAGAGCGCGAGGAGATCCTCCTCCGGGATCCGGGCGAGGATCGTGGGGTTCGCGATCTTGTAGCCGTTCAGGTGGAGGATCGGCAGCACGACCCCGTCGCGCCGTGCGTCGAGCAGCTTGTTCGAGTGCCAGCTCGTAGCGAGCGGGCCGGTCTCCGCCTCGCCGTCCCCCACGACGCACACGACGAGGAGGTCGGGGTTGTCGAACGCGGCGCCGAACGCGTGGACGAGCGAGTAGCCGAGCTCGCCACCCTCGTTGATCGACCCGGGCGTCTCCGGGGCCGCGTGGCTCGGGATGCCGCCGGGGAACGAGAACTGACGAAAGAGCGCCCTGAGCCCCGCGAGGTCGGTTCCGATCCCGCTGTAGAGCTCCGAATACGTGCCTTCGAGGTACGCGTTCGCCACACAGGCGGGGCCGCCGTGGCCGGGCCCGACGACGAGCATCGCCTCGAGCTCGCGCTCGACGATCGCGCGGTTCAGGTGGACGTTGACGAGGTTCAGCCCGGGCGTCGTGCCGAAGTGGCCGAGGAGCCGCGGCTTCACGTGCTCGGTTCGTAGCGGCTCGCGCAGGAGCGGGTTGTCGAGCAGGTAGATCTGCCCGACGCTCAGGTAGTTCGCCGTCCGCCAGTACGCGTCGATCAGGCGTAGCTGCTCGTCGTCGAGCCCGGTGTCGGCCTCTGCGCTCGTTGGTGCTGACCGGCTCATACGGCAGTTCTACCCCCGGGACGGGAGCGCGGGCAGGGTGCGACGCGCGTGTGGCTACCCGCGACCGACCGCGCGCGCGAGCTGGGCCTTCGTCATCTTCGACCGGCCCCTGACGTTCTTGTCCTTCGCCTCCTCGTACAGCTGGTCGCGCGTCCGTCCGCGCGGGCTCTTGCGATGCGCGCGAATCCCGCCGCGACGCCCCGAGGAGATGTCTTCGCGAGACAGCCGCGACGACGTCTGCGCCTCGCCCTGACGCGCGCGCTCCTTGTTCACGGTGCGTGCGGCGATCTCCTCGGCGGTGTCCTCCGAGCGCCCCTCGTCGAGGAGCGAGTCCTTGATGTGCTCGTACTGACGGGCGCGCTTGGTGCCCTTCTTCACGCCACGTGGGGGCATGGTGCCTCCTTCGCTTGGACGACGGTCTCCAGGGACTCGGATACCCGTCGCGGGACGGCGAAAAACCGCCTGGCGCCGTGCCGCGCTCGTGCGAGCCCGGCCATCGAGCTGCTCCCTGACGATCGTCAGGTCCTCGACGAGCTCGGCCCTGCGCTCCGCACGCTGGTCGCCGGCGCGGAGCACCGCGGACGGATGGAGCGTGACGACGACCGGAACCTCGACCTCGGGCCGCTCGAGCACCGAGCCCCGCAGTTGCGTGACCCGCGCCTTGCCTCCGAGGACGGCCTTGGCTGCCGTGGCCCCGAGCAGGACGAGCAGCTCGGGCTGCACGGTGGAGAGCTCGAGACGAAGCCAGACGTCGCAGGCGCGGATCTCCGTCCAGTTCGGCGTGTCGTGGATCCTCCGCGTGCCCTTGGGCCGCCACTTGAAGTGCTTCACCGCGTTCGTCAGGTAGACCTCGCGCTCGCGCAGGCCGACCTCGCCCATGACCTTGCGGAGCAGGGCACCCGCGGGGCCGACGAACGGACGTCCCTCTTCGTCCTCGACGTCGCCGGGCTGCTCGCCGACGAGCATCGCCCGCGCGCGGATCGTCCCCTCGCCGAACACCGTCTGGGTCGCATTCCGCCAGAGGTCGCAGCGTCGGCAGCCCTCGGCCTCCTCGCGGGCTGCCTCGAGCTCGTCGGTTCGGCTCACGCCGGTGCTGATCCCCGGCCCCGTTGCCAGGCAAACCTGCCACGATCCACCGCCGTTTGCGCGGCGCCTCGAACGGCAACGCCACGTCGGATGAGCGAGGCGTCGCGACCTCCCGACTTCATCTCGCTCGAGCTCCACCGGGACAACGACCGCGCGATCGAGAGATGGGTCCGGCGGATCGCTCTCGCGGTGCTGCTCGGGCTCATCGTCGTTGCCCTCGCGAACGTCTTCGGCCAGCGGCCGAGCACCGACGAGGTCGTCGCGTCCGCCGCGACGCTACAGGTGACCGGCCCACACGCCATACGAGGCGGGCTGCTCTACGAGGCGAAAATCCACGTCGTCGCGGCGAGCGGGCTCGATCGACCGACGATCGTGCTGGCGGAAGGATGGCTCGACGGCTTCACGCTCAACTCGATCGTGCCGCAGCCTCTGAAGGAGACGAGCGAGCCGGACGGAGTCGCGCTCGCGTTCGCGCCGCTCGCGGCCGGCGAGACGCTCACCGTGTTCCTCTCCAGTCACGTCGATCCGACGACCGTCGGTCGCCGTTCGCAGGGCGTTCGGCTCCGGGACGGCGCGCAAGGGCTCGCGGAGCTGACGAGAACCGTGACGGTCTTCCCCTGAGGTGACCCGTGGACATCGTCCTGCGCGCGACCGCCGCGTTCGTGTTCGTCTTTCTGCTTCTCCGAATTCTCGGCCGGCGAGAGCTGTCGACGCTCGAGCCGTTCGACGTGATCCTCATCGTGGTGATCGCCGACCTGCTCCAGCAGGGCGTGATGCAGAGCGACATGTCGCTCACCGGGTCGACGCTCGCGATCGGGACCTTTGCGCTGCTCGTCTTCGGCACGTCCTGGCTGAGCTATCGCTTCAAGCCGATGCGGAGGGTGCTCGAATCGCCGCCGGTCGTGATCATCGATCGCGGAAATCCCGTCGAGAAGAACCTTCGTGCCGAGCGCCTCACGCTCGAGGAGGTCGCGTCTGCCGCGCGGATCCAGCAGATCGCCTCGCTCGACGACGTCGAATGGGCGATCGTCGAGCCGTCCGGCCAGATCAGCTTCATCCCGAAGGCGTCGGGGCGCGCCTAGAAGCGGACGAGCGCGAAGTCCGTGTCGATCACGTGCCGGGCGACGTTGTAGACCGGCACCGAGCCGATCGACCCGTACGGTCGGCCGTGGTGCGCGTGGCCGTGGAAGACGGCTTCGGGGCGGTGCGCGCCGATCGGTCCTGCGAGGCGGCCGGACCCGAGAAACGCCCAGATCCCCTCCGGCTCACCCACCAGTGTGTCCGAGACCGGGGCGTAGTGGAGGAGCACAAGCCGGCGCTCGCAGCCCGCGACCGCCTCGAGGCCGGACTCCAGGGCCTCGACCTGCTGGGTCGTCTCCGCGTAGACCTCGCGGAGCAGGCGCTCGCCGAAGTCTGCGATCTCGGCGCCCGGGAACCCGCCGACGAAGCCCTTCGTCCCCACGACGCCGACCTGTATTCCGGCGGTCTCGAGGACGACGTGCCCGCCCTCGAGCACCGTCACGCCCGCATCCTCGAGCGCTGCGGCGACCGCGGGGGCCTGCGAACTGTGGTGGTCGTGGTTCCCGAGCACCGCGAGCACGGGCTGACGCACCATCCGACACGCGTGGGCGAGCGCCGCAGCCTCGTCCGCCAGGCCGTGCGTGGTCAGGTCGCCGGCAAGGAGCACGAGGTCAGCCTCGTCGCCCAGGGACCCGAACGCCCGCTCGAGATGCTCGCGCCGCTCCTCGGAGGCGTGGACGTCTCCGACGGCGGCCACGCGGAGGCCGGCCATGGCGGGTATCTACCCGCTCCCGGTTCGGCTCACCCACGGGAGGGGTACATCAGGCCTCATGGGCACCGAGCCGAACGACGCGTTCCGCGAGCTCGTCGAGACCATGAAGCGCAGCGCCGCTGCCCTGAGGGACGCGCAGGTGCCGTTCCTGCTCGGCGGCGGGCTCGCCTCGTGGGCCCGCGGCGGGCCGCCCACCGACCACGACGTCGACCTGCTCGTCCGGGAGCGCGACGTCGACCGCGCCGAGCGGGCGCTCGAGGAGATCGGCTTCCGGCTCGAGCAGCCGCCGGAGGGCTGGCTCGTCAAGGCCTGGGACGGCGACGTGCTCGTCGATCTCATCTTTCGCCCCGCGGGCGGCGCCGTCGGCGACGAGCACTTCGAGCGCGCGACGGTCATGGAGGTCGCCGCCCAGTCGCTCCCCGTGGCGTCGATCGAGGACGTGCTCGCTGCGAAGCTGCTCGCGCTGAGCGAGCAGGAGCCGGACTTCGGCCCTGTGCTCGAGATCGCACGGTCTCTCCGCGAGCAGATCGACTGGGACGCGGTGAGGGCTCAGGTCGACCGGACGGCTTTCGGTGCGGCGTTCTTCACCCTCGTAGAGCGGCTCGGGATCCTTCAGGATCCGGTGGGGGAGCACGCCGTAGCGACCCGCGCGTCCTGATTGCGTCGCTCAGCCGCGGGCCTCACCGGCGATCCGTTCGAGCGCGTCCGCGACCTCGTGGAGCGGCGCCCTCGTGTCGAGTTCGGCGGTCGCGCCTGCGCGAAGGAGCGGCTCGACCTCGGCGAGGTCGTGGAGGATCGCCGCGCGCTCCTGCTCGGCCCGTCCGAAGCGGTTCGTCTCGCGCGTCGCGACGCGCTCGAGGATCACGTTCGGAGGCGCGCTCAGCAGCACGACCGCGTCGAAGCGCGAATAGAAGCTGCCCTGGTTCGCCACGCAGCCGGAGACGAAGAGAGTGCCGTCGGCGTGCTCGTCGAGCAGCGCCTCGACGGCCTTCGCGCGCCAGAGCCTTTCGGTGCCTCCGCTCTCGGACAGCGGAACCTCCTCGATCCAGTCCCCGTAGTCGGTGTCCACGACCCGGTGGCCTCGCCTCGCGAGCTCGGCGAGGACCGAGGACTTGCCGGTCGCCGACATGCCGGTCACGAGCACAGCGCTCACAGCGCCATTCGTACACGTCTCGCTCGCCGGTGTGCGCGACGCCCAGCTACCCGTGTCGTCGTACGGCTTCGACCTGTCGTGCGAAGCGGGGCTCGAGCAAGCGACGCCCACGTTCGATGAGACGCCTGCTCGTGTTGACCAGCGAGACGACGAGCACCGTCGTCACGAGTGCGCCGATGAAGAGGCTCAGCTCGGATCCCGTGCCCGCAGCGTTGGCGACGAGCCCCACGACGGCCCCAGCCAGAGCTGCGTTGATCACCGCGACGAGCGTGGACGTCTCGCCGATCAGGCGGTAGAACCGGCTCCCCCTGCCCGGGCCATACGTCTCGTACAGACCTTCCTCGTCGTCGTGGTGACCCGTCACGAAATACGGCTCGAGCCCCGGCGCGAGCTCGAGATAGGCGTAACGGAGGCGATTCATCCCGGACAGGAGCCAGAAGTCGTCGATCCGGGCTTCGATGAGGCGGATGTATGTCGCCACCCCGACGAAGAGAGCGACCGGCAGAACGAGGAGTGCAAACGCGGTGAAACCGTCGCCGAACTCGGTGGCCCGAGCGACCAGGGCCAACGCCACGACGGTCGCGGACACGACGGTCAGAAAGATGGCGGCCCGACTGAAGACCGCGCGGTAGGTGACGTCCCTCGCCGCGAGCAGGCTCCAATGCTCGGTCGCGAGGATCTGGGCACGCACGCCCTGCGGCACCTCGGCGCGCGGAGAGGACGGTGGCTCCTGCTGTTCGTCCATGCGTCCGACTTTCGCGGATCGTGCGAAACGGGGTTCGAGCCTGCGACGCCCGCTCGCAATCATGCGCCTGTCGACATGGACGAGCAGCGCGACGACAACCGACGTCACCACTGCGCCGATGAGCAGGCTCAGCTCGGATCCTGCGCCCACGACCTTGGCGACGAGGCCCCCGACGACCCCGGCGAGAGCGGCGTCGATCACCCCGACGACCGTGGACGTGCTGGCGAGAAGGCGGAGGAACCGGTTCTCCGTGCCCGGGCCGTACGTCTCGGACAGCGCTCGCTCGTCGTCGTGGTGGCCCGTCACGAAATACGGCTCGTGCTCGGGTGCGATCTCGAGATAGGCGTGACGGAGGCGATTCATGCCGGACAGGAGCCAGAAGTCCTCGATCCGGGCGTCGACGAGGCGGATGTATGTCCCCACCCCGATGAAGAAGGCAATCGGCAGAACGAGGAGTGCGAACACGTAGAAACGGTCGCCGAACTCGGTCGCGTCGGCGGCAAGCGCCATCGCGACGACGGCCGCGGACACGACGGTCAGGAAGATGTTTGCCCGACTGTAGATCGCGCCGTACGTGATGCTCCTCGTCGCGAGCAGGCTCCAATGCTCTGTCGCGAGGATCTGGACGCGCACTGCCTCTGACACCTCGCGGTGCGGGTCGGTGGGCATCGCGCCTCCTCCAGGTCGGGGGCCGAGCCGTCACCGGACCCGGTTCGCGAGATCGTACGCCCGAACGCCCGGCCTGATGCTGTCCCTCTCGGGGACGAAGCCGGGTTGATGCGCCAGTGTGCTCCGGGATCACGCCCTAGCGGGAGGGCAGGCCACGGTACCGGGGCCGCTAGCCGCTGCCGACCTGGAGCACGACCTTGCCCCGCTTCCCGGGGGCGGCAACCCGCTCGAACGCCGCCCGCGCCTCCGTGAGCGGGAAGACCGAGTCGACTTCGGGTCGAAGCTCGCCTGCGTCCACCATCGTGCCCAACTCCAGCAGTTGCTCGCGGTCGGGCTCGACGACGAAGTAGGTCGCGCCGGGCACGTCCTCCACGATCGAGACCACGCGCTCGCCGGCGGGGAGCTCGCCGCCACGGGTGTCGAAGACCAGGTCGACCGGCCCGCTCTCCACGACCTCTGCGCCGGCGTGTCGCGCCAGCTGGACGGCGATGTGCCCCACTCCGCCCGAGGCGCCCGTGACCTGCACCCGCTCGCCGCGGGCGAGCCGGCCGTGCACGAACAACGCCTGCCAGGCAGTCAGCCCGCCCATCGGTAGCGCTGCCGCTTCGACGTGGCTCAGTCGCGCCGGCTTCGGCGCGAGCGCCCGCTCCGGGACGAGGGCGTACTCGGCCGCCACGCCGTCGCGATCGAAAGGCGTCAGCGCATACACCTCGTCACCGCTGTCGACGAGGACGCCCGAAAGCTCGTACGACGGAATCGCCGGCAGTCGGTCGACCGGCCACTCCAACTCGCCACGCGTGATCGCCGCCGCATGGACGCGCACCAGAGCCTCGTCTGGACGGGGCGTCGGCGCCTCGATCTCCTCGACGGTCAAGCCGTCTTTGTGCAGGCGTACCGCTAGCACTGGCGCTCTGCTCCTACCGCAGTTGGACTTCTGTTCTCATGAGACACGGACACCTTAAGCGAGATGGCCCGCGACTTCCGCCGCTCCTTCGCGACGTGCCGGTCGACTAGCCCTCGCGGCGGTCGGCCGCGTCGTCGTAGAAAGCGCTCGGGCCGACGGTTCCAGACGCGGCTCAGGGGCGCTTCCGGAAGAGCCACGCCGGCACGATGACGACGAGAACCGTCCCGCCGCCGAGAATCGGAATCATTCCGTTGAACTCGTCGTCGGCAACCTCGCTTCCAGCTACTCCTCGCCTTCCCAGTAGTCGAGCTCGGGACCAGGACGCCCGAACATGATCCGTTCCCCCGCCACGCTGCGTGCGCCCACCTTCCCCGTATCGAGGTACTCGACGATCTCCGGGGTGACGAGTGTCGAGAGCATGAGCACACGGATCGGGGAGTCGCTTCGGTTCCAGACCTGATGCGCTCCCGCCTTGCCCCGGGGGAAGCAGACGACGTCACCTTCGTCAAGCTGGCGTTCCCCCTCGGGCGTGCGGAGCGTGGGCTGGCCGCGAACTACGGAGGAGCCACTCCTCATTGGCGTGATGTGTGTGATACGGCCAGACCTTGTTGCCAGGTTCCGCCTCGTACAGTCCTGCGCCGATCAATTCGCCGCCGATGTGCTCACCGACCTTTGCCCTGAAGTTCCAGCCCTCCCGTTCGTTCGAGTTACCCAACTCGTCGTTGTAGAGGTTGAAGACCGTCATCCAGGATGACCTCCGGTGCGACTAGCCCTACCGCGCTAAATCCCTGGCTATACGTCTACCCCGCGGAGTAGGGGACGGCGGCATCATCCCACTGCACGGCGGAGGGGGCGGCTGGGCGGGGAGCGAAAAGCGGGGGGTGTCCCTTCCAGCCGAAGCCGTCGCAGCAGCGCGCGCTTCCCGTGATCCAGCGCGAGCCGCGCCTGCATCTTCGCGCCGCTGGTCGACGACGCTTCGACGACGACCGTCCCCAGCGACAGCCCGGACATGGTTCGGTTCCGCAGCGGGAAGTTCC
>Ga0075418_10005097_pt1 | contig 14884 bp, 10 predicted proteins | sample SoiMetdeltSBSDD2_FD_81776 | JGI IMG/M metagenome (GOLD analysis project Ga0075418, IMG submission 81776) | Bulk soil microbial communities from a Populus tree surrounding site in Tennessee, USA - Soil MetaG P. deltoides SBSDD2 | ecosystem: Environmental > Terrestrial > Soil > Tree plantation...
GCTCTGGGGCTTTTATGCCGTCGTCAAGCTCTACCACGGCTGGCAGAACCTGCCGGCCAATTGGCTGGCGTGGTACGGAGCAATTCTTGGCGTGCTGTATCTTGTTTGGAAGCTGTCTCGCGAGGAGCGCTTCCAACAGCGAATTCTGCTCTGCCTGGAAGAAGCACCTGCATCTGGGAGCCCTCCGTCGCGAGTGATGACAATCGCCTGGCTGGCGGCCGGTTGGTCGCTCGTGGCCGCCAACCTTGCCTGGCTGGAATTCCGCCACCCTTTCACGTTTACGCACGACGACAACCTCTCGCAGTTTCTGCCGGTCATTGTGCACGGTGCCCGCAGCCTGTTCGACGAAGGCGTCCTTTCCACTTGGAACCCGCACCAATTCACTGGGTATCCGACCGCCAGCCTGGGCACGTACGCCCTTACGTATCCACTCACGTATCTGTCGTACGCCGCCGCGCGATGGCTGCTGGGCAACGAATACGCCACGATCGAAATCTTTGGCGTCATCCATTTGGCGGCCGGATATGGCACGATGTTTTGGGCCGCGCGTTCGGTCGGGCTGCGACCTGCTCTGTCCGCTGCCGCGGGCCTCTGTTTTGCGCTCTGTGGCTTTTTTCTCATTGGGGGGCGTTCCTGGTACTACATGCTCCCGCTGGCCACCTGGCTGCCACTTGTGGCCGTGTCGATCTGGCGCCTGCGCGGCGGGCGAGTCGGCTGGCCGTGGGTGCTGAGCACGGGCCTTTTGCTGGGGATTTTGTTTCATGCCGGAAATGCGCAGATGTGGATCTATGCCGCGGGTTTTTTGGGGATCGCGGGTGTGTACCTGGCGCTATACGGCGGACAGTCTTGGCGGCTGCTCGTTCCCGTTGCCTGTGCCCTCTGGCTGGGGCTGGCGATTGCGTCTCCGCTCTTTTTGCCGCAGTATTTGGAAACGTCCGGACTGGAGCGGTTTGCTGGCGGAGAGCCGATCGTCAAGGGGTTGTTCGGGTTGTTTGTGCCATGGCCATTATCCTTTGCGGATCGGCCGGGCATGGCCGAGGCCAACAATCTGCGGTTCATCACCCAGTTCTACTATGCGGGCACGATATTCACGGCCGCTGCGGCCATCGGACTGTTCTCGTGTCTGTGGCACCGCTGGCCGCGGCGCGTTGCCGCCGCCAACGTGCTGCTGGCGCTGGGACTCGTAGCCTTCATTTACGCCCTCGGTCGTCCCGGAATGGTGTGGGGACTTACCGGCGAGCTGCCAGTGTTCAAGCAGTTCCGCCATCCGATGAAATTTCTGGCCTTCGTCCACGTATTCGGCATTCTCGGGGGCGGGCTCGTCGTCGAGCGGCTCTTGCGACGTTTCCCTCGCCCGCAATTGGAATGGCTCATTGCCGGGGCGTGTGCCGTGCTGATGACCTACCACACCTATCTGGCGTTCGCCGCGTTCTTTTCGTGGAGTATTGCGCCGTATCCCGATTCGCCAGGTTGGCTCCAGCAGATTGCGAGCGACAAATCCGGGCGGCTCTATCCCGTCGCCCCGCGCCGTTGTGCCGCCCGGAATTACGAGTTGTCGCAAATGTTGAACCTGCCGACGATCTATGGCACATTGAGCCTGACCGGTTACGATCCTTTGATTGAGGAAAACTCACAGCACAAGGAGTTGCGTCGCCGATTGCTCGAGAACCCGCTCGCCACGCTCCGAGCTTTTGGCGTGCGGCATGTCGTCGTCTATCCCACACAGGAGCTGCCGGAGCTGTATCCAGGGCAAACGTATTTCCGCTGGTATTACTGGGAGCCCACGGAGCGGGCAGTGCACCAGGCCGCCGAGCAAGTCGGCCGGCTCACACATTGGTCGCCCGGCGTTGCTGTGTACGAGATCGACGGTGCAGCGCCGCTGGCGTTCGCTACCGGCGACGAAGCCAGGCCGCTGCCGATTCGTTTCCACTCGAGCGGAGCGGATGTGTCGCTGCCGCCGGCGGCCCGCGGCAAAAGCGTCATCGTGAATGTTCTCCCGCCGAGATTTCTCTATGCCTATGCTGATGGGATCCGAATCGAGCATACGACTGACGAATGGGGACGCTTGAAGTTGAATACTCCGCCGAGCGCTACCGAGCTGAAATTGCTTTATCGCCCGCCGTGGCTGGCAGGAACGCTGCTGGGGCTGGCTTTGGCTGTCAGCAGTTGCGCCGCCTATTCCTGGTTCCGATGGCGCTGCCCCGAACCGCTGGAGAAACATTCATGCGACGCACGATCATCCTGTGCCTGATTTCCGGCGTTCTCGGCGGCCTGGCTGCCAGCATGTATCACGAATCGCCGCCCGACGACCGGGCACAGGCGCAAGAGCCGCTGCGTCAGCCGCCGGCGTTTCGCCAGGCGGACGCGGCCATCAATCGTCGCGGATCTAGTGCGGAGTCGATCCCCGCGGATGTGCCTGCCGCCAATGCCGCCGAGCTGGCGGAATTCACGCCGCAGGAACAGACGAACATTCTGGTCTACGAGCGGGCTAACCAGAGCGTCGTGCATATCACGACGAGGGCCGATCGCACGGCGCTCTTGATCCTGGAAGTTCCGACCGAGGGGACTGGCTCGGGATCCATTCTCGATCGGCAGGGCCACATTCTGACGAACAACCACGTGATCGACGGCGCGCAGGAGATTCGCGTTACGCTGGCCAGCGGCGAGTCGTACGACGCTCACATCGTCGGCCGTGACGTCCCCAACGACATGGCCGTGCTGAAAATCGAGGCCCCTGCCGAGGTTCTGGTCCCCATCGAGCTGGGCGACTCCTCCCGCCTGCGCGTCGGCCAGAACGTCTATGCCATCGGCAATCCATTTGGTCTCGAGCGGACGATGACGACGGGGATCATTTCCAGCCTCAACCGCTCGCTGCCTTCGAAGACCGGCCGCACGATGAAATCAATTATCCAGATCGACGCCGCGCTCAATCGCGGCAATTCGGGCGGGCCGCTGCTGGACAGTCGCGGGCGGCTCATCGGCATGAACACCGCCATTGCCAGCTCCACTGGTGAAAATACTGGAGTCGGCTTCGCCATCCCGGCCGATACGATCAAGCGAGTGGCGACGCAGCTCATCCGCAGCGGTCGCGTGATCCGGGCCGACGCGGGCATTTCGCACGTTCTGCCGACCGAAAATGGCCTCTTGGTGGTAATGCTCACTCCCGGCGGTCCGGCCGAGCGGGCCGGCCTGCGCGGCTTCCGCATCGTGCGCGAGCAAGAGCGGCGTGGACCGTTTGTCGTCGAGAGGAAGAAAGTCGATCGCAGCCAGGCCGATATGATTGTGTCCGTGGATGGCGAGCAGGTGACGACTCGCGACGAATTCCTGTCGCTCATCGAGCGCCGCCGCCCTGGCGAGCGTGCCCTCCTGGGCATTGTCCGCGAGGGGGAGCTCGTGGAAGTCACCGTGACGCTGACTTCTGAAGAGTAGCTGCCGCTTTCGCAACTCTGCAATCAGGGGAACAGGCTTGACTATCTCCGCTGAATTCATCGCCGCCATCATCAACGCCTTTGAGGCGAACAAGCGGCTGGCGGACCGGGCCATCGCGCAGGTGCCGGACAACAAGCTGCACGTCGCACTCGACGAGAACACCAACTCGATTGCCGTCATCATGAAACATGTCGCGGGGAATCTGCTCTCGCGGTGGACGGACTTTTTGACGACAGATGGTGAAAAGCCGTGGCGGAATCGGGATGACGAGTTCGTAGATTCTTACCGCAATCGCGACGAACTCCTGCAATACTGGGAGCGTGGCTGGTCCTGTCTGCTGGCGACACTCCAGAGTCTCACGCCGACGGACCTCGACAAGACGGTCACCATCCGCGGCGAGCCCCACACCATTCCACTTGCCCTGGCCCGCTCCCTGGGCCACACCTGCTACCACATCGGCCAGATCGTTCAAGTCTCCCGTATCCACGCCGGCGAAAACTGGACTACGCTGACAATCCCCCGGGGCGGCTCCCAGCAGTACAACCAGGCGAATTGGGGGCAGGCGGGAAAATCGCATTCGTGAGCGAAACGTCACGCACGCACGACCACCGCTTCCCGGCAAACCGCAGCGAATTTCCCGCCTCAATTCGACGGCTCGACGACCGTTAGCTCCGCATCCAGCTTCGGCGGCGGCAGTTCCTGCACCGTGCCACGAGGCCAGTGGATCGTCAGGCCGCGAATGCTGTCGCCGGCCGGAATGCCGAAGCGGATCAAATTCTCGGGCGAGGAGAGATAGCTGCGGCCGCCGCAGCGCTGCGCCTCCTGGTCGCCGCGGGATGTGTGCAGGACAACCCGCGTGCCGATCGCGTCGCGGTGACTGCGTACGCCGATCAGCCGGATCGCCAACCACGAGTTGCCTGCATTCTGGTCGTTGCGAAGCAATGCCACGGGTTCTTCCAGGTGCGAGATCGCCGCATCCAGGTCGCCGTCCCCATCCAGGTCCCCCAGCGCCAGGCCGCGACCGAGGTGCGGCATATCGAGATAATTTCCCGCGCCGTCTTTGACCGCGTGGAACGCACCCACATCGTACCAGAACAAGATCGGCTTCTGTCTGCGTTCCGAGAAGATCGGAAACAGCGAGGTGTGGCCGTTGGCCACGAGAATTTCGTTATCGCCATCGAGGTCGAGATCGCCGCACTGCGTGCCGAAGGCGACCTGGGCGGTGCCGACCGCCGAAATGCCAGCCCGCCGGCTATCGTGCTCAAACTGAGCCTGACCGACGTTGCGGTACAGAGCGAAATCTTCCGATTCGAAATTCGCCACGAACAGATCGGGCAGACCGTCACGATTGAAATCGCACACATCCACACCCATGCTGCCGTCCATGCTGCCGCTGGCGCTGGCCGCCGCACCGCTAACTTCTCCCACCTCACTCAGCTTTCCCAGGCCGTCGTTGAGGTAGAGAAAATTCGCCGTCGTGTCGTTGGCGACAAACACGTCGACGTCGCTATCTTCGTCCAGATCGGCCAGGACGACCCCCAGCCCTTTGCCGTCAGTTCGAAGGCCCGCCTCTTTGGAACCATCGCGAAACGTGCCGTTCCCCTGATTGATATAGAGCGTGTCCGGCAGCGGCTCAAATTCCTTGGGAGAGCAGATGTCGCGTTCGCCCGGATCCTGCTGGGAGGGGCATGCCGGATTGTTGTCCAGCGACCAGTTCACGTAGTGGACGACATACAGGTCGAGCTCTCCGTCGCCATTGATGTCTCCCCAGCCGGCGCTCGTGCTCCACAGCCGATCGCTGAGCCCCGCGGCATCCTGAACCTCCAGAAAGGTGCCGTCTCCCAGGTTGTGCCAGAGCTGAAGGCCCCCATAACCCGTCACTAGCAGGTCGGGAAATCCGTCGCGGTCATAGTCGCCCACTGCCGCGCCGTGGCTGTAATGTCGCGGCGTGTCAGTCCGTGCGAGTGTCGAGACCGGCTCGAATTTCCATTCGCCCCGGTTGCGAAACAGCCCCAAGGGGAGTCCCCGCAACGTCTTTTCACTGCCATACAACCCGCCGCCGGGAAACGACAGATCAAATTGGCCGTCAGCATCGTAATCAATCATGGCCACGCCGCCGCCGAGCGATTCCAGGATTGCTCGATAATCGGCTTCAGGGTGGTGATCGTACTTGAATTCAAGCCCAGCAAACGGGGCCACGTCTCGGAACACAACTGGAGACGCTGGCGCCGCCGGCGGCGGTCGTGGCGCAACGACCAGCGGCCGGGCAGGTTGCCCGCAGCCGACGCAGAACATTAGGAAGACGATAGCACCGCCAGCCGCCATTACCGGCACGGGCGCAGTGCGCCCCTTGCGTGCGTGCGACCGAAGTTTCAAGATGATCCTCCGCCATGTGGCTGGTGATGCCTGCTTCGATCTTTTCACTCCGGAACCTGACCGTCAAGGAAAAACTGCGATGCACGTTGCTGCCGTCCGCCAGATCGTGTCGCTCATGGACCCGGCGGCCAATGTCCTGCTCAATATGACGCCCGACGTGGCGGCCGCGGCAGTGGCCTCCGGCGATTCCGAGCGCGTGCGGCAGATCGACGGCCAGTTCGCCATCGTGCAGCAAGTTGGCAACCTGGTGCGCATGGCGCGATCGATCGGTCGCCCCATGCGGTACTTCCTGGCCAAGCAGAAGGATGGGCCGCTGCTCGTCGTCGCGGAACGGATCGACGAGATTCGTGACTTCCTGACGTCGCTCGATCTGGCCGGTCAGTTCCATCCGTCGTACACGCGGATGGTCCCGGCCCATTACTTGCTGGAGATTGCGCTGGTCGGCTGCCCCGACCCCAATCCAACCTACACGCGCTACTTCACGCCAACGCGAAATTCTCTGCCGGCCGACCTGGATGCAATCGGCCGGGCTTACATCGGCGCGCTGGCAGGCGAGTGCCAGAAATGGTTGGTGCGCATCGACAGCCGCGAGCCGATCGGCGTCCTCTTTTCAGGCGGCATTGACAGCGGCTGCGTGTTTCTGGTGCTGTATCATTTGCTGCTGGCGAGCGGTCAATCGCCGGCACGGCTCAAGGCCTTTACGCTGTCCATGGACGGGCAGGGCGCGGATGCCAGCCAGGCAGCGCAGTTTCTTGCCGAACTGGACCTGGCGCTGTTTCTCGAAGTCGTCGATGTTCCCCGCAGCGCGGTCGATTATGCCGCGGCCGTGCGGGTCATCGAGGACTACAAACCGCTCGACGTGCAGTCGGCCACTGCGGCATTGACCTTGTGCCGCGGCATTCGCCAGCGATATCCCAATTGGAAATACCTCGTTGATGGTGACGGCGGCGATGAGAACCTCAAGGACTATTCCATTGAAGAGAATCCCGAATTGACCATCCGCAGCGTCCTGAACAATCCGCTCTTGTATCACGAGGGGTGGGGCGTGTTCGCCGTCAAGCACTCGCTCACCTACAGCGGCGGCCAGAGCCGCGGACACGTGCGAACCTATGCTCCTGCGCGACACTTGGGCTTCGTGGGCTTCAGCCCCTTTGCTCTGCCAAACGTAATCGCTGTGGCGGAGGGGATTCCGTTCGTCGAGCTGACTCAGTGGGACCACGAGCGGTTATACGCTCTCAAGGGGGAGATCGTGCGCCGCGGCGTCGAGGCAATTACGGGGATGACGATGCCTGTGTTCCCCAAGCGCCGGTTTCAGCACGGTGTGGCAGGGTCGGCGGCCAGCGATGGGCTCTTCCCCAGCGATCCGGCCGAGTATCGCCGGGCGTTCGCGGCGATCCATGGGTAATCCCTTGCTGATCACCGATCACCAGGTCGTCGCCGCCCGCGGGCCAAAGAATGCCGTTGATCGAGAGCGGCCATATGCGTTTCTGGTGGAGGGTGAACGCTCCGCTGCCGGCATTGTCGAGCCAGTGGCGACGCTGTTCCTTACCAATCGCGAGTGTCCTCTCCGCTGCGTGTACTGCGACCTGTGGAAGAACACGACCGATGTTCGCGCCAAAACCGGAAACATCCCGCGGCAAATCGACTTCGCCCTTAAGCGATTGCCACCGGCCAGACACATCAAGCTCTATAACAGCGGAAATTTTTTCGATCCGCAAGCGATCCCGCGCGAGGATTTGCCGGCGATCGGCCATCGTGTGTGCGGTTTTGCCACGGTTGTCGTCGAGAACCACCCGATCTTCTGCGATGAGCATTGCGTCGATTTTCGCCGACGGCTGGAGGGCGAGCTTGAAGTGGCCATCGGCCTGGAGACGGTCGATCCCGACGTACTGCCGCGGCTGAACAAGCGGATGACGCCTGACGATTTTTCCCGGGCCGCTGGGTTTCTGCGAGGCCACGACATTCAACTGCGGGCGTTCGTATTGCTTAAGCCCCCTTTTTGCACGGACGAGTTGGCTGCGGTTGATTGGGCCGTAAGGAGCGTCGAGTTCGCGATCAGCCATGGCGTCCGCTGCTGCTCGATTATTCCTACGCGCGGCGGAAACGGCATCATGGAGCAGCTCGATCGTGACGGACTGTTTTCACCGCCGAAGCTTGAGTCGCTGGAAGCGGCGATTGATGCGTGCTTGGGGCTCTCCGCTGTTTCCAGCGGGGCCGTGCGCGTCTTTGCCGACCTGTGGGATATCGAGCGCCTGGCCAGTTGCCGCCAGTGCGTCGGTCGACGAATTGAGCGACTGCGGCAGTTGAATTCGTCCCAGCAGCCGCTGCCTGAGATTGCTTGCGGGTGCGGAGACGAGGTATGAAGCGGTTGGATACCGACATTGCCATCCTCGGCTCGGGCTTTGCCGGCAGCCTGATGGCGCTCGTTCTGCATCGGCTGGGGATCGAGTCAATCGTCCTCGATCGCCAGGCTCACCCGCGGTTTGCCATTGGCGAGTCCTCAACTCCGCTGGCTGATATGGCGCTGCGGGACATCGCGGGCGAGTACGATTTGCCGCGGCTGGCACCCTTGTCGAAGTACGGCACCTGGATGGCGACGTATCCGCACGTGATGCGGGGGCTGAAGCGAGGTTTCAGCTATTTCCAGCACGAGGCTGGCCGCGACTTTGTCCCGCTTCCGGAGCATCGAAGCGAGCTGCTCGTGGCCGCCAGCACCAGCGACCCCGAGAGTGACACGCACTGGTTGCGGGCTGACGTGGATGCGTTCTTCGCCGGCGAAGTGCGGGCCGCTGGCGTTCCACTCTGGGAACGGGCCGAGATCGACGAACTGCGCCGGAGTGAAGTCGGCTGGACCATCGAAGGTCGGCACGACGACGATTCCATGCGAATCGATGCCAGATTTGTCATTGATGCGTCGGGCGAAGGGAGCGTCCTGGCCCGCGTGCTCGCGATTCCCAGCGAAACGCCTGTTCTCAAAACGCATTCGCGGGGGCTGTTTGCCCATTTTGCCGGCATGAAGCTGTGGCGCGAGATGCTCCTGGAGCGTGGCGCGCAGCTCGACGACCATCCCTTCAACTGCGACCGGGCGGCACTGCATCAGGTCTTCGACGGGGCGTGGATGTGGCAGCTCCGCTTCGACAGCGACGTGGTCAGTGCCGGCTTTGCCATCGACCCGCGGCGTCATCCGCTGGATGAATCCGTTACTCCACAGCAGGAGTGGGACCAGTGGCTGGTGCGCTATCCCGCACTCCGTGAGCAGTTTGCCGGCGCGGAGATCGTCGCCCCGGCCGGCGGCCTCCGACGGACCGGACGGATGCAGCGCCTGTGGTCGGTCCGCGCGGGGAGCAACTGGGTAATGCTCCCGCATACAGCGGGCTTTATCGACCCGCTCCAGAGCACGGGTATCGCGCACTCGCTATTTGGGATCGAGAAGCTGGGGCGGATCTTTGAGCGGCACTGGAAGGAAGACCGCGCGGAACTAGCGCGGGCCTTGTCAAATTATGCCGAGCAGATCGGCCGCGAAATCAGGCTGATCGACACCTATGTTTCGGGCTGCTATGACGCGACCCCGCGGTTCGACCTGTTTGCCACGATGTGCCTTCTCTATTTCGCAGGCACCGTCACGTGCGAGCGGCGCCGACAAGCGGGCGGCAACGGAGACGAGCTGCTTTACCTGGGCGCTGAAGACTCCCGCCTATTGGAGATTGCCCAGCGTGTCGTGGCGTCGCTGCCGGAGGCGAAGATGCAGCCCACCGGCAGTGCCGCATTCCACCAGTGGCTGGCGTGGGTTCGCGAGCTGGTTTTGCCGTACGACAAAGTTGGCCTGTTCAACCCGACCGCGAGGAACATGTTCCATCACACGGCGGCCGCAAAATGATGCCCTCAGCCGGAGGACAACGTCCTGCGGAATCCGGTGTGGGTCCCGACGGACGTTATTCTCCGGCTAATAGCAACGATTACGCAGCTCCCAGCGTCGCGGCCTCCATGATCTTCTGCTCCGTCGCTTCCGAGCGCAGGAAACTGGCGGTTAGCCGTCCTTCGCTCAAGACGAGGATGCGATCGCAGACGGTCAGCAATTCCGGCAATTCGCTGGACGTCATGATGATGCCGATTCCGCCGCGGACAAGCTGATCCATCAGCCGGTACAGCTCCGCCTTGGCGCCGACGTCCACGCCGCGTGTCGGGTCATCCAGCAAGAGCACTCGCGGCTCGGTCAGCAGCCAGCGGCCGATAATGCACTTCTGTTGATTGCCCCCGGACAGACTGGTGATCGCGGCCGCCAGGCTCGACGTCTTGACCGCCAGCTTCTGCGAGACGTCCCCGGCCATGGCCCATTCTTTGCTGCAGTTGATCCATCCGAATGTCCCTGTCCGGTCCAGCGTGCAAATCGAGACGTTCTCGCCAACGTTCATGGCGGCAAAGAGCCCCAGCCGCTTGCGGTCCTCGGTGACCAGGCCGATGCCGGCCCGGCATGCTTCCCGCGGATGGCGAAAACGGACCTCGCGGCCGCCCAGGATGATTTTGCCGCTGGGGATTTCGGCGGCCGCCCCGAACAGGCACTCCAATAGCTCGGTCCGACCTGCTCCCATCAGTCCGGCAATGCCCAGGATCTCGCCGCGCCGCAGCTCCAGCGACACGTCCTTGAGCCGATAGCCGCGGGCATGTCCCGGCCAGGGGAGCGACAGGTTCTCGACTCGCAGCAGTACCTCGCCTGCCGTGCGCTGTCCGCCGAAATCGACCGCCTCGATCTCCCGGCCGACCATCAGATGGGTGACTTCCTTGGCGGATGTTTCCGAGCGGCGCAGCGTCCGCACCAGCCGCCCGTCCCGGAGCACGGTAATGCGGTCCGACAAGTGAAACACCTCGTCCATCTTGTGCGAGATGTAAAGAATCGTCACTCCGCGTTTGCGGAGGCTTTCGATGACGCGATAGAGGCGGGCTACTTCTGATTCGGTCAGAGCACTGGTCGGCTCATCCATGATCAGAATGTCGCTCTGTAGCGACAGGGCTTTGGCGATTTCGATGAGCTGCTGATCACCGACGCGAAGACTGCCGGCCAGCTCGCGCGGATCGATCTCGCATTCCAGCTCCCGCAGCAGACGCCCGGCCGCTTCTTCCATCGCCCGATCATCGCGCAGGCCCAGCCAGCCGCGGAGCTCCCGCCCCAGAAAGATGTTGGCCGCGGCCGAAAGCTGCTCCACCAGGTTTAGCTCCTGATGAATGATGCTGATCCCGGCGGCCTCGGCATCGCGGGTGCCGCCGAACTTGACGGGTTTGCCGGCCAGCAAGAACTCCCCCTCGAAGTCGGTGATGACACCCGAGAGGATTTTCATCAGCGTGCTTTTGCCGGCGCCGTTTTCCCCCACGATCGAGTGCAGTTCGCCGGCCGTAATGTCCAGCGAGACCTCGGCCAGCGCGGTAACGCCGGGGAATTTCTTGGTGACGCTGCGGATCGAGATGATGGGGGACGAAGCGTCCATATCGTCACCGGCTACGGCTTACTGCTCGCCTGCGTCAGCTTGACGCTGGCCAGCGTCAATAGCACGACCAGGGCGACGCCTAGTCCGATCCAGACGTCGAGCCCCTTGAGATAGGTGACGTTGGCAGTCGTCATGGCGGTGATGATACCGATGGAAAGCGCGAGAGTCGGAATGGCAATCACCCCGAGCATGCCGGGAAACAATTGTCGTCCGCTGGCGCGAATCTGCCTGATCTGCCCGAACGTCACCGCCAGCACAACAACGATGCCGACGATCATCCCCTCGTAAATATCCGAGCCCGATTTGATGAGCTTGGCGACGGAATCGATCACCACGCGGAGAAACACGACACCGAAAATGATTCCCGGCACGGTCCCGATGCCTCCCTGCAGGCTGCATCCGCCGACGACCGCGGCCGCGATCGCATTCAATTCGTAACCGACCCCCTGATTCACCGGCGAAGCGACGCTCTGGTCCGCCACGTAGAAGACGCCGGCGATCGAAGCCGTGACAGCGCTGAAGCAATAGGCGAACCATTTCACCCGGTCCGTGCGAATGCCCGACAACCGGGCGGCTTCTTCATTCCCACCCAGCGCATAGATGTGCCGGCCGAGCACCGTCGAGCCAAGCAGTAAATAGGTGAATGCCGCCAATGCGACGAACACCGGCACATAGACGTACCAGATATGATCGCGGATGAAGCTGAAATAAGGATCGTAGACGTTGATCTCGGTGTTGCCGCTGCCGCCGAGGGTTTTCGCGGTGACGTAGCCGCACAGTGCCCGGGCGAAGCTCCGCAGGCCGACGAGCGTGGCCAGCGTAGCCACGAAAGGGGGCAAGCGCACGGCCGTAATCAGCCAGGCGTGCAGCGTCCCGACGAGAAATCCCGACAGGATCGCCGCGGCAATGCCGCAAAAGGCAACGAGCGGCCCAACCGGCCGCATGTTGATCATCGTCTCGGGCGCCAGAAGCATCATCGTGCTGGCGCAGACCGTGCCGCTGAAGGCGATCATCGAACCGGCCGAGAGGTCGATCCCACCGGCGATGATGACGACGCCGGCTCCGAGGGCGAAGATGCCCAGCAGGGCGACATTACGGGCGATGTCGCGGAAGCTCGTGTACGGCTGGCGGAGGTAGCTGTGGTTGCTGTCGACGGCGGCTGTGATGATCACGACCACCACAATCGCGGCCAGCAAGGCCAGCTCATTGAAACGCAGTGGCAATCGGGACTGGGGCGACGTGGACGGAGGGCTCATGAACTGGTCAGCTTGTACTTGGCGAGCCACTCTCGGAACTCGGAAAGCTTCATGAACTCCACAGTCTTCGTATCGAACAGCTCGGGTTTGAGAGGCGTCTCGCCATCGGGCGCCACGACTCGCAGCCCCGTGGTGTAGATATCTCCATTTGGCTGGCCGGCACTTGGGAACATTTCCTTGATTGTCGCCTGGTCATCCGTGAGCATCGCCTTGAGCAGCCGCACCGTCTGCACCCCCATGTCGAACGGGTTTTGAACGACCATCGCATCGATGTTTCCTTTGGCCATTTCTTCGATGGCGACGGCCTGCGCGTCAAACGTCACCACCGTGTATTTGTCGCGCGAATTAGTCTCCGTGACCACCTGGGCGATGGCAGGCGCGTTGTAGGCCCAGATGCCGACGAGGGCCACCAGATCGGTGTGGTTGGCAATCGCATTACGCACGTTGTCCCGAGCCTTCGATTTGTCCATGCCGTCGGGCATGCGGTCTTTCTCCGTGAAAGCTTCGCCGACCGCCTCCTTGAAGCCGTTCATTCGATTGCGAGCGTTATCGTTGTCGGTGAAGCCGGCAAATTGCACGTAGCCACCCTCCGTCTTGCCTCGCGATTCGAGGATCGCTTTTCCGGCCGTTCCCAGCACGCGGCCGCCGACGATGTTGTCGGTCCCGATGTAGTAGGGCCGAGCATCCGGAAACTTCTCGCGGTTAACGTCCCCATCGACCGTGATGATCTTGATCCCCTTGGCCTGCAGGTTCTTCATCTCCTCGATGATGGCCGCATTGTCCGCCTGAATGACGGAGATGGCGACGGCCGCCACGTCCCCCTGGCTGGCAAACTGCCGCAGCTTGTCGATCTGCCCCTGCGGCTTGCCGTTATTGACTTCCATGCTGACCGTATAGCCGGCCTTCTCCAGTTCGTATTTTTTGGCTCCTTCCTCGAGCCCGCTGCGGCAGGCGTCCCAGAAGGGGTCGCTGCCGTTGGTCAGAAAAACGATTCGCGTGCGTTTTTCCGAACAGCCGGCCGCGATGGCAGTCAGCGCCAGCGCGACCATCAGTAGACGAAGGAAGTTTCGAGCGGGAGACATGACTTGCCTCAACAGGAAGGAAATCAGCGAACGGGCCAGCGAGGATCCGAAGGACGGCCCAGGTGCAAAGGATTACTTCGTCTCCGTCACCAGCGACGATTTCTTCGCGTCCGGCCCGCTACAGCCGCAGATTGTGGCGGCGGAGAAAAGGGCTACTGCCAGCACGATCAGCCACGTACGAACCATGAAACGGTCCTCCCGCAAGTGGTTACCAGGTCAAAACTTCGGATTTTAATTCTGGCATTGCCGGGCCGCAAGCGGCCCCGCAAAGTCGCCGTCAGCCTAAAGGTCGATCCTTGCCAGTAGAGCGGCGCTGGAAAGGGGCTCTCGCGACACCGACCCTGCTGATTGCGGTGGCGCCGGCCCGCCGATGATGGAGATAGCCTCCTGTCTACCCTGCGCACCGGTTGGGGTGTGCGGCATTTCTGCCCTTCGCGCCATGCGGCTCGCGTCCGACACCCTGCGATTGCGCGCCTCGGCACTCGCCGACAGTCCGTCGCGGCCGATCGCTCCGCGCCATTCGCAGCAGTCGGCCGCGCCGCCAGCACGCGTCCTGGACCGCTGGCAACTGCTGCGGCAACAATTCGCATCGGAGCACGCCGCGCTTTACGAGGCCCGGCCAATGACCCAGCCGTCCGATGCGCCGACGGACTACCTGGTCAAAGTCGCGCGTCAAGCGGACTCCGCCGGGATCGCCGTCGCGCTGCTGCGGCGCGAAAGGGCCGTTGCCGATAGCGTTTTTCATCCTCATCTGGTTGCCATTCTGGATGGCAGCTTGCAGGCGGCCGCGCCGTACCTGGTGCTGGCCAACGTGGGCGTTCCGCTGAGCCGCTGTGCCGGCGCCCCTTACAGCCTGCGGCTGGCGCTCTGGCGGACGCGGCAGGCCGCCGCTGCCCTGGCCGCGCTCCACGCGGCAGGCTGGATCCACGCCCGCCTCACTCCATCGGCACTCCTCGTCTCGGCGCGCGGACACGTGACGGTCCACGAACTCGGCTGGTCGCGCCGGATCGGCAGTGAGGAATGCCGCGGCGAACATTTGCTGGCTGCCGACCTTCGGTACGTCGCGCCGGAGATGCTGTGCGACGCGACGGCGCTCACTGCAGAATGCGATGTCTATTGCCTGGGCCTGGTGCTGATCGAGCTGCTCATTGGCCGGCCGGCGGTCGATCGGGATATTGGTTGGCAGGCGGCGCTCGCGCATCTGCGGGGAGAGATGGCCGACGTGCGCGAGCTGCGGCCGGAAGTGCCGGCTTCGCTGGCC
>Ga0075418_10005098_pt1 | contig 14883 bp, 15 predicted proteins | sample SoiMetdeltSBSDD2_FD_81776 | JGI IMG/M metagenome (GOLD analysis project Ga0075418, IMG submission 81776) | Bulk soil microbial communities from a Populus tree surrounding site in Tennessee, USA - Soil MetaG P. deltoides SBSDD2 | ecosystem: Environmental > Terrestrial > Soil > Tree plantation...
AGCCGTAAGTTTAGGTGTATCTCTAGATAAACGTATAGGTAAATATGGCACTATCGCAGGGAGACCATTTGAAGGTGCATGTTTGCCAAAAGATACAAGAGCATTATCTACATTTATCAGAAAGAGAGGATGGACACCCGACTTGCTTAAAGTAACTTTAGATATAAACAAAAAAATTGAAGAATTAGTAACAAAAACTGCACTAACAAAATAAAAATAATACATTTTATATATTATTTTATTAAAAATTAATATACAAATCAAATAAAATCTTTTAATAATTTTATCTGCCAGTAGTTTTTGTTACTATTTTATTTTTTATAAATATTACAATAATAGTCAAAAAATTTCTTTAATGAAATTAATTGTCTGTTCTCTATAGATATATAGAAGGACGCAAAAACAGTAGAGAAGAATAGTCTCTCTTGCGGTGGTAATTCAATAAGATGTCCTATAATGTCAGCAGCATCCCAAGAATCTCCTGCACCTGTTAAATTTCTTATAATCGTATTTTTGATGTTATATTCGAAATATACCTCATCGCCATAAGAACAAGCACAACCATATCTAGTATGCAGGTCGATAAATACTCCTAATTGTTTTGCTAATTCTTTAATAGCTATTTCTATATTGTTACGGTTATATTTTTTACTTAAGTAAATATTTTTGAGATCTAACTCAAAAAGTAAGGAATTACATTCATTTTCGTTAATACTTAGGATATCTATCATATTGTTTGGATCTCTTAATAATGTGCAAAATTCTTTACTCCGAGTTTGAATATCTGCAGGATCAACAAAATGTAAGGCCTTCGGTGAATTTTTAAACACATATTTTAAAAGTTCGGTACCTTTCCAATTGCTAGCCCAATTTACAAGAATAACAGCATCAGAATTAAATAATATTTCTTTATCATTAGGAGAATTTAGTCTGTCTGAACCAAAATCTGAATTCTCACCTATATCACTAATCATTATATTGGAATTATCTAGGTCAATGCTATTCTGAATTTCTAGTGATGTTGTATATCCTGGTTTTCCATTAGATAAATGCAATTTTACTTTAGGTAAATCTTTAAAAAAATGTTTTAAGTTCATATGGCTTGAATCATCCGTTATAGTGAATAGATCAACATCAAATCCAAGTTTTCCAAGACAATAAGCAATATTTACTGCATTTCCTCCTTCAATTTGTGTAGTAGGTATTCCTCTGATACTACCACCTCCATACTTTGCTTTTTCTTTTATACGTATAAAAAATTCGTCTATATTTTTAATTTTGATTATTCTATCGATAAAAAAATCATGTAATACTGTTATTGATTTGTTATTACATTGTGCATCATTTATTTTATCAAAAATTGTAATCGGGTCCAAAGTTGTTATGGGAAACACCTATTTGATTTTTTATAATATATTGTTGTGGGAGAGTTATCTCCAAAATATCGAAATTACGCCTAAACCCAAGATGGCTAATCCTCCATAAATCATATAAGTAATATTCATAGTTCCAGCCCCTGCTGCTATTCCTATTCCTGAAGCTATCATAAGTACTTCTGCCGTTCTTCGCCTCATTTTTAAATATTATAAAAACTAGCCTAATAAGTATTATAGTTAGTAAAAGCCATTAGTTAAAGAAAATAAAAATATAAAATATTAAATAAGAGAGATTAGGTGTGAATTAATCCACCTTGTTCACTAACATGTGGAGATTGCCCAACAAACTTTCTTCTAAAGTGACCAGAAGGTCTTTTTGATAAAAGTTCGATAAACCATGCCTCGTGTTCAACTTCTTCTTGCATTATTTTTTGTGCAATGTCGTAGGTTCGTGGGTCTTTACCTGCAGTCATATCGCATACTTCTCCCCATGATCTTATTGCACATTGCTCCGCCTCCAGCAATACCGTTAATATAGATTTGATATCTTGCCAATTATCAGGTAAATAAGCATCAGGGCATCCAGCTTGGTCAGCAAATTCTCTAATATCTCGTGGTAGACTACCACCCAACTCATATAATCTGGGAGTCATTGCTTCAAAGTGGTTTCTATCTTCGATCCTCGCATCCTCAACTATTTCCTTAATCCCCTCACCTTCTAAACCTGTACAATGCATTCTTAAGATTGTATAATAATAATATGTTGTAAACTCAGCGCCTACACCTTTTCTAATTAATTCTATTAACCTTTGTACATCTACACCATTCTTTTCCAAAACTTCCAACGCTACAATTTTTGGAACAGAGCTATCTTGATTATTTGACATATTATTCGATTTGAATAATAATATATAAAGGTTTTAATATAACAACTAAAACAATTAGCTAATATACTACTATTTACACCTTAATGGTATATATATAATGGTTTTTGGATATTGTATATGGCAACCGAACAAATTGTAGATCCCTTTATGGTTATGATCGCTATTTCTGGATTTTTCTCTGCAACCATCTTATTATCATCACTTTTAACAATTAGAAAGAAAAAAATCCAAACTGATAAAATTAAAAATAATATTTAATATTGAATTATTTCTAAAATGACTATTACAATTTGTATTTCTCATAAAGAAGATGTTGATGGTTTATCTTCAGCTATCCTGATAAATTCTGCCTTCAAAGAAAAAGTGTCTATAGTATTAGTAGATTATGCAAATCTTATATATAAGCTTGAAAGATTACTTAAAAATCTCTTACCAGTAACAAAAGGATATAATAGGATATTTATTTGTGACCTTGGATTAAATAAAAAAAATCAACACAAATTTATTTCAATATTAGGACAAATGGTTGGTTTGGGATATAAAGTAACCTATATCGATCATCATGACCTTGAAGAAGACGCAAAGAAGGAAATAAAAAAAATAGGAGTAAATCTAATTCATTCCACTCAAGAATGTACCAGTATTCATGTTTATAATAAATATAAAAAAAAACTTTCCTCTAATGCATCGTTTTTTGCTGCCGCAGGTGCTTTAACTGATTATCTAGATAATAAACCGGTAGCCTCATCACTGATACCTCTATATGACAGACAATTTTTAATGTTAGAATCGACAGCAATGTCTTACATGATTTCTTCAAACCAAAACAATGAGGAATATCTATACAATATCGTTAATGTTTTATCTGCTATGAAATTCCCTCATGAAATTGAAGGAGGGTTTATAGAAGCAGAGAAATATGCAAAAAAAATATCTAATGCTATTACTTCCCTTTCTAAAGAGATTAAAACTAAAGATAGGATTGCTTTAGTACAAAATAATCTTGATCTTGCATCAAGTACTGTAGTAAATTTTGTTTTGGGAATGTCAGAAAAAAAAATTGCAATGGTTTATAAATATAAAGAAGAAAAAAAGGTTTTTATTATTTCTATTCGAGGATCTCAAGCTTGTGATGTTCATTTAGGAAGAATTGTAAATGAGATCGCATCAACTTTGGGAGGAAGTGGGGGAGGTCATGATAAAGCATGTGGAGCTGTAATTCCTAAAGATTCATTCGAAAAATTTGTTGAATTGTTAGATACAAAAACCTTAGGGTATATTCCTGTCAATTAATAATTCTAAAATCAATACTTGTTTCATTCACATAATCTGATGATAATTTATATTTGTTATGTTATCATTATTGTATCATCGTCATTAAACTAAAGTATATTTATAATGATTACCTAATTGCTTCTTTTATATTCATATAAATCAAATTATAATGATAATAAAATAAAAATGAATATAAAATGCTAAATATCAAATACTTATAATTTCGTCTACTTTTGAGATTACTATTATTCCTCCAGCTCCGCCTGTTTTATCAATTTTTGCAGAATCTTTCATTATCGACACTACTTCTTCTACTTTATCTTCAGTAACTATTGTTTCTACTGTTCTTCTATTGGAGTAGGGCATTGTAAGGATATCTCCATGTCTACCGTATCTGATTTGATATTTTTCCCCCTTTCCTATTCCTTTTGATTCATAGAATGTGGCAGGTATTCCAAGTTTATTTAAAGCAGCTAAAACTTCATCTTGTTTTTCTTCTCTTATAAAAGCCTCAATTCGTATCAATTGAGAATTGGTTTTATTTCCATTTTTCTCCGACAACTTAGTATCAAATAATACTGAAAGGACCTTTTTTTTAAAGTTATGTTTTTATTAAACAAATAATTTTTCAGTTTAACAATATAAAAAGAAAAACTTATAATAATTATAATTTTTAGAAGAAAAAATAAAAAAAACTTCCAATAATCTTTATTTTTTTATATTTCATCTGGTGAAATAATATGGAAAATAATTAAATAAATATAACATATTGTTAAATACCCTTAACTATCATGAACTTATTTTATGATGATATTTCTGAATCTCTCTCATTTGAAATTCCTAAAAGTAAAAATTCTTTCCCAAAAGCAATGTTGAATTTAGAAAAATTTGAAATAGGAGAAAGTTACGTTACATCTAAGATAAAAAATAATAAAAATGATATATTTGTAGTAAATATTCAAGGTGGTAGTCCAGGAATAGACATCTCCTCTTCACTTTTCAATTTTACTGAGATTCCTAAATTAGCATATTTACGTACAATGATTGATAATACAGTTCTAGTAAGGAAACTACCGGTTCTTGGAGTTAAGGATTGGTTACTCATTTACGAAGATACTCTTTTTTTGTTAGCTGTAAAGGAAAAGTATGATGAATTAGAAATTCTTTGTGTTTTTTAATTATAATATAGATATTTTTGTTTTCTTAAAGTATTTGTTAGTAGTTATATCTTTATTCCATAGATAAGATTTTAAGTCATGTCGTTCTCCACATTCTTGAAATGGGCTTAGCGCAGCTTGCTAAGGTTACTTTAATTCTTCCTAGGATGGAATCCTCAAAAGTTGCGAGTCAGCTCGCACAGTTTGAATGGTTTCATCCAATAAGTTCTAATTCTGATTATTCTGATCCTAATCTAGACGATTTACATTTACGTTCACAAAAACTCTTTCAAAGTATAGATGAAGTTGTACGTGAGTTAGGGATTAAAACAGAGATTGGAATTATGGATGCTCTTATTAAGGGTAAACCAAAAAATAAAACTGAATTACAAATCTCGGAAATTGAACAGTTAATTTTGAAACTTGAAGAAGATTCAAAGTATTTGGTAAATCAAACCGCAAAAATAATTAATGATAGAGATACTTTAAACAGGCAACTTGATGAATATACTACTTTAAAAGATGCTCTGAGTGTAGTCTCCAATTTAAAGATCGATCTCTCTAAACTTAACACTAGTAAATTATTATATCAAAATATGTTTCTAATTAAAACTAAAGATTTTCCCGAGATACAACGTTCTCTTTCTGATCTCTCTCTTTTTACATTGAAATTAAACGATACTCATTCAGCATTATTCATATTTGCTAACAAAGACGATTCTGATAAAATAGGAAAAATTATACGTAGCTTTGATACATCACAAATTGCTATACCTAATAATTTTTCTCAAAATCCAAGTGAAGCCTTCCTACATTTAACTTCAAATATTAAAGAATTAACTACAAAGAAAAAGGAAATTGATTCTAATATTTTGAAGATAAGTAAAGAAAATAATTCAAAAATTCTTTATTTAAGAGAATCTTCACTAATTGTACGTGAAATTCTAGAAACCTTAAGAAAACCTGCAGGGTTAAAGAATTTTGCTTTGATTCAAGGATACATACCCACTGTTATGGCTGATAGTTTCAAGAAATTACATGAAAGTTGGATAACTATATTCGAGCATAAAAAACATAATGATTTCCATGAAGTAGAAAAAGATCATGATCCTGATTCAGAACAGGCAAAAGATAATCAAGAACCTACATTATTTGCGAATGGTCGTTATTTTAGATCTTTTGAACCAATAACACTTACTCAAGGTCCACCTAAATCCACCGAGATAGATCCCACCCCAATGATTGCATTCATATTTCCTATTTTTTACGGATTAATGTTTGGAGATGCAGGGCAAGGTGCATTATTAGCGTTGCTTGGCGCTACATTTAGATTAAGAGGAACAGGAAATTTAAAAAAATGGGGTACATTGATACTTGCATCAGGAATATCTGCAGTAATTGCAGGCTTGCTAGTAGGAGAGGCTTTTGGATTTCATATTCTTGAACTTCCTGGTACTGAATACCTGAGATCATTAGGGTACATAGGAATATTAAATGCAGCAGACTTTTCAGAAGAAACTGTACTTACTATTCTTACTTTTTCGATTAATATAGGTATTACACACCTTGTAAGCGCATTTGCTTTTTCAATATATAAGGGAATAAAGCAGGGCAAGAAATACGAAGTGCTTACTAATCGTCTTCCAACCCTGATTATGTATCTGTCAATTATTTCGTTGATGTTAGCTGCAGTAGGTGCTAACTATAAGGTGCTTGAAATGTATACCAATCAAAACCCAGCTCCTTTCTTCTCCAATATAGCCGGTGATTGGGTTACTGTAGAAATAGTTACAAAGATTTCGTTCTTGATCCTTATGATAACTATGGTACTACAAATAATTGCAGTTCCTTTGGGTGTTAAACTTGGCAAATTAAAACTTCATGGAAATGTAAATGAAGAATTATTTATGACTGTGATTGAAGTTATGTTAATTAGATTAGTAGAATTATTTGCAAATACAATTAGTTATACTAGAATTGGAATTATGTTACTCGTACATGTTGCTTTAATGGGTACAGCCAATAATGGAGTAGAATTCTTTTTCTCCTCAGGTAACTTTGCAGTTGGAATAGTAGTAGCAATATTAGGAAATCTAGGTGTGATGATGATAGAAGGATTACTAGTCTATATTCAGGCACTTAGGCTCCATTTATACGAGTGGTTTACAAAATTTTACGAAGGTTCAGGAGTTCCATTTAAGAAATTGGTACCAGAGATGTTACATACTAGTATTTTATGGGAAAAGAAACCACACAAATAACAACATAATATCTATTTTATTTTAAGAGTATGACCTAGGACATCTGCTCAATATCCTAGGTCATGGGTAAATTGTTCCCCTTCGGTTTGGTCGATGTATTTTAAATATGAATATTAGGACTATTTAAACGTGATGGATAGATAAAATCTTGTATTGTATTCTATTATCAAAATAATTTATAAATAACATACGAGTATAAATTAAATAATGAGTGATTTTAACAATAAAAATTTTATATTAAACCAAGCACTGTGGTTAGGGATATCTCTAGCTATTAGTATTGCTATCTCTCTTGTAGTACCATTTCCTTACTCATTACCTATTATAATTGGGGTTTTTCTTCTTCTCAGTTTTTATATAAGACAGAGGCAGTTTAAAAAACTAGGCTTATCAAGTGCGACTATGTTTGGTAGCAGTTCTGTAAACTACTATTGCATGAATTGTGGAGCTAAACATAACCAAGTATCTTGTCCTCGCTGTGGTTCAAAAATGAAAAGAGTAGGTGCTTAATTTTTTATCTTTATAATTGTAACGAAAATAAAGTTCCGATAGGACTATTATTTAAAACCTTCACAAAGTTCTATCAATTTATCTTTCCATGCGTCTGATCTAATTAATCCGCTTGCAATTAGTATTCCTTGTGATCCAAGGTTTATTGCGCTTTGAACATCGCTCTTATCTACTATCCCAGCACCACAAATTACTTTGATGTTTTTAAAATGTTTGCCTGCTTCTTTAACAGAATCAGTTATTATTGATGGATTGACTTTGCTAACTGCCTTTCCAGTTCCTATTAGTTCCGGAGGTTCAATAGCAATCATGTCTGGATGTATCTTAGCAAATTTACCAACCTCCTCAGAAGTTGACGCACAAACAATTGAAGTCATATGTAATTGTCTCAACTTGACCACCAGGTTTTGTATATATTCATATTCAATTCTGTGCTCACTATGGTTTATCAGAGAACCATATGCTCCATAAGATTTTGCTAATTCAGGAATAATAAACCCAGTAGTAGCCCCTATTTTTTCATCATCTATATGTTGACAAATAAGCGGAAGTTTAACGAGTTGTGATAAGTAAAATAAAGAATTTTGTGGAGGTGCTAACATAATTTCTACATTATTGCTATCTGAAATATTCTTTGCAATTTCTGACAGTCGGATGATTTTCTCTCCAGCTACTTCTAGGTAATTCTTACAGTTAATTATAATAGGTCCTTTCAATTTGGTATTTCGTATTTAGAGTAAAGTTTAGTTTTTCTTATTCCCTTCTAATGATTTTTCTGTTTCTTTATTGTTAATGTTTGATGTAAATTTCTGATTTAATTTATCCATCCTTGCTTCATATCCTTTATTATATTCTAGTTCATCAGGTACTAAAGTAGCTGGATGAATGAATCCTTGATTTCTCATAATCATTGCTCTTTCAGATGCCCAAGTCCTCTGCAAGTCCCAATCGACTGTCCCGAATCCATCAAGGGGACCAGTTAGTCTGCCTTCATGCATGCTAAATACTAGGCATTCTACAATCGGTATGGAATAATTTAAACTAGCTGATGAATTAAGTTTTACTGGCATTAAAGGCAAGTGATGACTTCCTCTTGTATTACCTGAAACGTAATGTGGATTATTAAAAGCACTACCAACCTCTTCTGTTGCTGGAAAGTCCTTTTGTGTTCTAACTATTGCTATTGGATCATCCTTACCAACATATGTACCAGCTATATTGTGTAGTCTATCAGTTGATGCAGAAAGAATTTGATCTCCTTCTGAGGAATATACCGAATGAACTACATATCTCCCAGGAAACATTAAAGCGGCTTCCAACTCTGGTTTATCCTCCCACATTTTCAAATCTGCAATATTCCCCGTCATCACATCCATGATTTTAAAGGTTACTCCAGCTGCTAGTTTTTCATTTATTAAAAGTCCTGTATTACTCCCAGCATCGATAAACATTCTCCAAAATGGAAAATTAAATGCACCAGGTTCTGTCTTATCAGCTGCAAAGATACAAAAGACTTCACTAGGCCGTTCTTCCATTTCTATTTCTGCAACTCCAGGACCCATACCTCTAACATTTCCAGAAAAAGAATCTTTTAACAAATCTTGTCCAGCGCCATACAACCCTTGATTTTTGGCTGTTTTTGTTCCTTCACTAAATGCATCCCATGCTAATTTATGAATTTGTTCATTATCTGTGCCAAATTTATGGGTCATAATGATGTGAATATCATCTCCGCTATATCCTATGTAATGATCTAGGATGAGGTCGGTTCCTTTTTTTTCAATAAAGTTTTTAACAACATCAAGTAATTCATCGCTAGGTCTGGTATGTCCACCAATTGCTCCAATATCTGCTTTTATTGCTGAAACTGTTATACGCATAATTTGAGTGGATTAAATATTGTTTATATCTTTTCTGCTACGTACTTTATTTTAAGCCCTTTAAAATAGGATTCTTTGCTTGTTTTATTTGAATCATGATTTTCATTATAAAAATTAAATATAGGTAAATGAAAGATGTAAAAATCCCTAACTTAAATTTCAACCCAAAAGATAAAAAATATTCTCTTGTAATATGTGAAAAACCAAGTGTAGCTAATAGAATTGCTCTAGCTCTAGGAACATCGGAGATTAAAAAAATAAAAATAAAAGGTAATGTGATGTTTGATGTAATTACTGATGATGAAGCACGTTATGTAATTCTATCAACCAAAGGGCATCTGTATGGTTTAACTGATAATAAGCGGAGAGGAAAAATATTTCCTATTTTTGATTTATATTGGTCGCCAATATCCAAACCACACAGTAAAAATTCAAAAAACCTTATAGAATTGATAGGCCAATTTGCGAAAGATGCTGATAATTTTATTCATGCATGCGATTATGATCAAGAAGGTGAATTGATTGGATATAATATATTAGAAATAGTATGTAGTAAAGCCTATAGTAATTCTCATAGAGCAAAATTATCTACTTTAACTTGTGAGGATATAAAGAAATCTTTTTTTGCATTAGAAAAAGCTAATAGAGGTATGGCGTATGCAGGAATGTTTAGACATTTATTAGATTATATCTATGGAATAAATTTTTCTATGGCTGTTTCCAGTGTAATAAAAATAAAACATAGATATTCTTATCTAACCGTTGGAAGAGTTCAAACGCCTACTCTAAAGTTTATAGTCGACAGAGATCTTAAAATTAACTACTTTATACCAATCCCTTTTTGGAGTATAAGAGCTCATTTTAGAAAAGATAAGCAAGTTTTTATTTTTGTCTTTGAAAAAAAACAAATAGACACAATAAAAACAGTAAACCGTATTATAGATCAGTGTACTGGTAAAAACGGTATTGTAAATAAAATTAGTACCTACAACGAATATCTAAAACCGTTACACCCATTTAACATAGGAGATCTTCAAAAGGAGTCATTTAGATTATTTAAGTATTCACCAAACTATACTCTTTCGATTGCCGAGAACCTTTACCTAAAAGCACTTATTTCTTATCCAAGGACCAATAGTCAAATCTTTCCAGTTGGGATAAATTATAGAAAAATATTAAATGATTTGGAAAATATTTCAAGTTTATACAAAAAATATGTTACTATATTATTAAATCAGAATAATCTTTATCCAAATAATGGTACAAAAAACGATCCTGCTCATCCAGCTATCTATCCGACCGGAAGAACACCTAAAAATCTAAACTCTGCTGAATCAAAAGTTTATGATCTTATAGTAAAACGATTTTTTGCCACATTCGGTGAAACTGCTATTTTTAAAAAAACTAAAATAGATATTCTAGTAGATAATAATTTTTTTTTTGATTTAGAAGGAAAAAACATACTTTCAAAAGGATGGACTGAGTTTTATAGTTCATTTTATAATTATAGTGATAGCACGGTTGACTATTCAGCCCTTAAAATAGGGGATACATTAACAAATATAGCCATCATTAAAGATTCAAAATTTACTGAAGCTCCTGTATATTTTAATTATTCATCTTTGTTATCAAAAATGGAACAAGAAGAGATAGGAACTAAATCAACAAGAGGAAATATTATAGAAATATTAATACATAGAAATTATATTACTGTATATAATAACAATCAAATTAAATCAAATGATCTCGGTATATTTCTAATCGATTTTATGGAAAAAAACCTCCCAAAAATAATTTCTCCCGATTTGACCAGAACCTTGGAACTATATTTAGCAGATATAGAAAGAGGAGTCACAGATCGAATAGTGATACTCAATAATATAATCACTGATCTAATTGATTCTATGTATCATATTCAAAAAATCGATCCTATTTTGGATATTGAACATCTACCAACTAGAAGCAAGGATTTGATATTGGTAGGTACTTGTCCTGTTTGTCAAACAGGAAAATTTCAAATCATCCGATCTAAAAAAACTAAAAAAAGGTTTATTTCATGCTCAAATTATTTTTCTGAAGGTTGTACCGCTTCTGCTCCAATTCCACAACAAGGTTCGATAAAGAATACAAATAAAATCTGCAAAGAATGCAATTGGCAAATATTAAATGTATTTTATCCAACTAAAAAATACAGTAAAAACTTTTGTATAAATATTAATTGTCCTGCAAAGTTAATTAAGTATTAATATTATAAATATCGGTTCTTCGATTCTTTAACAGTGGTAATGTCTTCCTTACTTCTTCTATTCTTTCTCTATGAATCTCTACAATTTCGATTCCTCTCTTATCGCCTAAATCCGTAAGAACGGATCCCAAAGGATCTAATATCATACTTCTTCCACAAAATATGTTACCAACCTGATTTGGTGCTATTACATATACACCATTTTCTATTGCTCTTGCTTTAAGCATGGTAATCCAGTGTTCTTCCTTCATTATACCATGAACCCATCCTGAGGGTATTGCTAGTAGGTCTGAACCATTTACTGTAAGGATTCTAGAGAGTTCTGGAAATCTTATATCATAACAGATCATTAAACCCATTTTACCTATTGTAGTTGTGATTGGTTTTGGGATTTTATCTCCTTTGCTAAATTTTAAAGATTCTTTAAAACCAAAGGCATCATAAAGATGCAATTTTCTATAAACTGATACGATTTTTCCATCTTTATCAGTACTAAATGCTGTATCAAAAACCCTTTTATCTGTTTTAGAATCATTTTTTTCAAAGAATGTACCTACTATTCCTATCTTATATGTTTTAGAATACTCACATAATCTCTTTACAAATTTACTATTTGTTAACGATTCAGCAATATTGTAAAGTTCATCCACTGTTTGAGTCTTTGGAGAAAAAGCCATTTGAAACTCTGGGAAAAAAATATAATCTGCTTGTCTATCTGTTGCCTCTTTGATATATTTTAATGACTCTATTAAATTATAATGTTTGTTAATTGAAGATTCCATTTGGACAATAGCTGCTAGGAATTTTTTCTTCTTCATATATATGTTCTATAATAAGAAACATTAATATATTTTCCTATCACTGGACTATAAATTAAATTTTACTTATTTTAATTGTAGAATATCCACGGCAAGATTCTGTATCATTAAGGTAAAAGACGCAACTTTTGTATCAATACCGATAGAGGCCGTTTGAAGAATATTACATCAATATTGATAAGAATTCCGAATAGAGAAATGATCTTCATCTATTACTTATACTCCTCCTCAAAGTATGACTGTGCTTGTTATATTAATGGTTTGTATGTAGCCACAAAGAAGAAATTTAAAAGAATAAATATTATTTTCAAAAAAAGAGAGCGTAATATATGATTAACACTTTTCGATTAAATATAATGTTAAAATCAAAACATAGTTTGTATTCTATTAGTTTTTGGGTAGAGGGAAAGATCAACGAAAAATATTATAATTTTAATTTTAATACTACTGATTTGACTACGTTAATGTTAGGAATAAAATGAGATAAAATTTCTTTTTTTTTATAAATTTTCCTTAACAAAGTTATAATATATTATTTCAATAAATTATTTGGATTGGTAATGAACAGAATTATATAAAAGAAGAAAGTTAGAAAAATTTGTTAGTAATATTTTATAGAGTGATTTATTACAAATATTATATAGGTAATAGATGCAACCTGATCAAACAATGGTTGTTATATACGATCAAAATTTTATTTTTACTTTATTTTCTTTATTATTCTTATTGATCTTTAGTTTATTTCAATTTCCAAGTGTTGTATCAGCCGCTGATGATTTTTTTGGAATATTTCCTGAAGATTATTACGATCCGGAAGATTATGGAGAAAAATCTACTACAGTTCATGAACAGTTAGATGTAAATAACACAATTGATCAAGATAATTTGATAACTACTGAAGACAAGACTAATAATGTAACAAGTACCTTACCTGAAGATTCAAAAGATATCAATTTTATAGCTGCTGGCGACTGGAACTGTAATAAAGAAACACAACGAACAATAAAAAAAATTACAAATTTAGAACCTGAGCTTGTCTTAGGTCTTGGAGATTATACATTTGAAAATGTCTCTCCTACATGCTGGTTTGATATTTCAAAACCTATCGACAAGATTATTAAAATTGCGATAGGTAATCATGATTTAGATTACCACAGTTCTTATTCCCAATTATTAGAACATTATAATTTAACCCAACCCTATTACTCTTTTAATTTTCACAATATTCATTTTATAGCTGTATCTTCGGAACATCCATTTGAACCTGGAAGCAAACAATATAAATACATCAAAAATGATTTGGAAAAATCATTACAAGATTCTTCCATCTTGTGGAGAATTGTATTCCTTCATACACCTATGTATACTTCAGCTAGCTTTGATGAAAAAAAATCTGAGGACTTGAAAAAAGTATTTCATCACTTATTTGAAAAATTTGGTGTAGATCTAGTCTTATCAGGACATACACAATACTACCAAAGATCTCTTTCTCTTTCATATAACAGCGACAATCCCATTTATCCTATTGTAAAGGATCATAATAATAATGGATTTACAACCAATGATGGAATAGTCTTTATAACAGCAGGTACTGCTGGCGATGAATTACATAAAATTGCTCATTATCTCCCTTATTATGTTATCCAAGAAGGAAAATTTGGATTTTTAAACTTCAATTTAATAAACAATGGTCATACACTAGTAGGGAAATTTTATGATACTGATGATGTTGCTACTTTAGACAAATTCGTTATTTCTAAAGATGCCACAGGAAATAAAATGTATTCTGAAGAAAATAATGAACAAAATAATAATTATAATAATGATAATAATAATTATTATTATACTTCACATGAAGAACGAGAAAAATCTGATAATCCTATATTTTAATATCCAGTATTGACATTCAACCTACTGAAATATAAAATATAAATAACTTTATCCCGAAATGTAAATAAGGTTTCCGTAATTAAAATATATTTTTAACATATATCGGAATGGAGAATATGCCTCAAAATAACCTAGTAAAGCTTCAAAAGAAAGCTATTATGATTAATGTGACTTGATATAATAGAGATATATAAATATAATTCTAAATTATGTCAACCTATTCTTCTATCAAAAGGTTTCGTACTCCTGTAATATGTTTACAGGCATCTCTAAAAAATATACCATACAAAATTATAAGACATATTATAAAACGTATCAAGTCATAAGATATCCACTCTTACAATAGAACATGTCACTCCATGGAAACAACTGGTTGGTTATACAGAGAAAATGAGAGAAAATAATAAATGGGAAAGGAATATTAACTAAATAATAATTATTTTATTCTCATTTTTGAGTACTTTTTTTGTTGTTTCTAGTTTTTTTTAAATAAAATTATATTATTAGGTTGTCAATCCCTCATTATTCATTTTATTTTTTTCATTACATCTTTATAATTCAATAGTAATATACAATCTAACCCT
>Ga0075418_10005101_pt1 | contig 14876 bp, 12 predicted proteins | sample SoiMetdeltSBSDD2_FD_81776 | JGI IMG/M metagenome (GOLD analysis project Ga0075418, IMG submission 81776) | Bulk soil microbial communities from a Populus tree surrounding site in Tennessee, USA - Soil MetaG P. deltoides SBSDD2 | ecosystem: Environmental > Terrestrial > Soil > Tree plantation...
AGCGTCACGGGCGATGCAGTAGTCTCGGTCACGGGTCAGTCTCCTTGGCCTTCGAGGCCGTTACGTGTTGCAGCCGTTGTACGGACTGCGCTGGAGACTGGCCCTCTCATCTCATCTATCGTGCGCGAGCCGATGGACACCTCCCCCGCACCCGCCCCCGCCCCCAAGCCAGTCGCGCCGATCGCAGCTCAGGCCAGCGTGCAGGCCGCGGCGGAAACGAAACCGGCACGCCGCCCCGCCGCGCGGGCCAAGCGCTCGAAGGCCACGCTGTTCGCCGCGCTGGCCGTGGCTCTGGTCTTCGTGCCGCTCGCGGTGTGGCTCAGTAACCAGGATCCGCCGCGCGTGACCCATGCCGAGGCCGTGAACCTGGCCCTCGCGATCGAACTGGCGAACGATCTGCCCGCGATGGAACGGCTCGTGCACTTCGAGGAAGCAGCCGTCCCGCTCGGGGATCCCGGCCTCCCGCCCGCCGCCTCGCCGATCGCCGCGCACATCGCGTTCGCGAAGCGAAGCGGTGACTACACGTTCCTCGACATGCGCACGGACGCCGCAGGTGAGCGGACGCTCGTGTTCCGCTGCGCGCGCGATGGCGCGCTGCTCGACTACCACGAGCTGCGGCTCGCGCGCCACGACGACCGGGTCAAGGTCTGCGAGTTGTGGTCGATGAGGCGCGGAGGCTGGATGCGAGAGCTGCTGCAGGAGCGGCGCGAACTGCTCGCTTCGAAGGAACTCGCGACGGATGCCGTCGAGTTCGTGCAGCAGGTCGACGTGCTGGATCCCGAGCGCCTCGAAGCCGCGTTCCAGAGATTGCACCGGAGACTGCGCACGTCGCGATGCATCGGCCTGCTCTACCTCACGAAGATCGGCCCGCAGAACTTCCTGCCGTTCCGCGTGGCGCTCGTCGAGTTCCGTTCGGACAACCCCGACAACCTCGCGGCCGACCTGCTGCTGATCGGACCCGGCGCGCCCGAGATCTCGCAGCAGGAGATCCTGGCCGCCTTCAATCGCATCCACGCGCGCGTCGGCGACGAGGACTTCCTCGCGCGACTGCGCAAGCAGTTGCTGCGCTGAGTCCCGGCGCGCCGCAATCAACCCGCGGCGACGCGCGCACGCCGCAGCAGTGCCACGACGAGAGCGAGCGCCGACGTCCCGAGCATGACCGCGTACGCGCCGTGCAGCGTGTCGACGAGACGCAGCGGCGCTGCCTTCACGGGCTGAGCGCCGAAATACATCGCGACGAACACACCCGTGACGGCCATGCCGAGGAACATGCCGAGGCCGCGCGACTGCGACGCGAGCGCCGAAGCCAGACCGCCCTTCTGGCCGTGCATGCTGTTCATGACGATCATGAGGTTCGGCGACGAGAACAGGCCGAAGCCGATGCCCTGCGCGATCAGCACCAACGCGACGTGCAACACGCCCGACGAAGCGCCGAGGTTCAGGCCGAGCACCGAGCTCACGACGACGGCGACGACGCCACAGGCCGTGACCACCTGCGGTCGCATGCGGTCGGCGAGCCGCCCCGCGAACGGCGACACAACGGCCATCACGAGCGAGCCGATCGCGAGCACGAGCCCGGCGCGCTGCGACGGCATCTCCTTCGTGACCTGCAGGAACAGGCTCAGCAAGAAGATCGAGCAGTAGGCGTTCAGGTAGAGCAGCAGTTGCACGAGCAGTGCCTGGCCGACCGGCCGGTTGTGCACGAGCTCGCGCAGATCGAGCAGCGGGTTCTCGATGCGCAGCTGGACCCAGAGGAACGCCGCGAGCAAGAGACCCCCGCCCGAGCCACAGGCCCAGGCGAGCGCAGGCTGCTGCGCGACGGCCGTGCACGCGACGAGCGCGCAGACCGCGAGCGCGAGCAGAACGAGGCTCGGCCAGTGCACCCACCGCCCCACGGCATGCCAGCGCGAGGTCATGCGCACGAAGATCGGCACGGAGCCCAGGAGGATCAGCGCGGCGCCGAAGAAGAACACCGACCGCCAGCCGTATTCTGCGACGATCGCACCCGCGGCGAGCGGCCCCAAAGACAGCCCCGCGTAGGCGACGCCGAGCATCGCGCCGAAGACGCGGCCGCGTTGTCCGAGCGGAACGAGCTCCGCGAGGATCGCCGCTCCGACAGCACCGCCGACTGCCGAAGCCAGGCCCTGCAGGCACCGCAGACCGATGATCAGACCCGCGTGCGAGGAGCAGCCGATCGCGATCGGGATCAGCCCGAACGCGAGCAGCCCCCACTTGCACAACGAACGCCGGTCGGCGACGTCGGCGAAGCGTCCGGCCGGGAGCACGAACGCCGTGGCACTCGCGATGAACGTCGTCTCGACGAGCCCGAGCTCCGTCGCAGACATGTGCAGCTCGTGTCCCATCTCGGGCAGCGCGACGGCCACACCCGAGAACATGAAGGGCGGGCCGAACTGCGCCGCGACGATCGCCCACACGAGCACGCGGTCGACGGGCTTCTCTTCCGTCACGGTCACGCTCAGCGCGGCGCGCCCGTGAACTGCACGCCGTCGATGACGGTGCCGACGCAGTGCGTCGTGTATTCGAACGGATCACCGTCGAACAGCGCGAGGTCCGCGTCCTTGCCCGCGACCAGCGAACCGACCTTGCCGTCGATACCGAGCAGCTTCGCCGCGTCGATCGTGAGCGCCTTCAGCGCCGCGTCGGGCGGCAGGCCGTGGCCGACCGCGACGCCGGCCTCCCACAACACGACGCGCGTCTTCGGCACGTAGGACTCGTAGCCGCTCTGCAGCGCGAACGGCACCTTCGCGTCGAGCAGCAGCTTGCCGAGCTCCATCGTGCCGTTCTCGAGATCGTCGCGCGTGCGCGCCATCGCGGGGTGCGGCAGCACCCAGGCACCTGCCGCCTGGATCTCGGGCAGCACGAGATACGCTTCGGCCGCTCCGTCGAGCACGACCTTGACGCCGAACTCCTTCGCGACGCGCAGCGCCGAGAGCAGGTCGTGCGAGCGATGCGCCGTGACGAGCAGCGGCACTTCGCCCGCGAGCACCTTCGCGAGCACGTCGAGGCCGAGATCGGTCGGCGTCGTGGGTTCCTTCTGCCTCTTCTGCACGTACTCGCGCGCCTTCTGCAGCTGCTCGCGCAGCATCGCGATGGACTTCGCGCGTGTGCCCGGCGCCTTGCCCTCGCGCGCGCGGCCGCCGTCGCCCAGAGTCACGGCCACCATCGCGAGCGGCACGACGACGTCCTGGTCGGCGCTGCGGCCGTGCAGCTTCACGACGAAGGTCTGGCCCGAGACGAGCGCACCGGGCCCGTGGCCCGTGTGCACGGTCGTGATCCCGAAAGAACGCAGCCACGCGACGAGCTCGTCACGCGCGTTGAACGCGTCGATCGCACGCAGCTCGGGCTGGATCGGCGAAGAACGCTCGAGCTGATCCTGGTCGTGCGGGATGTTCAGCAGACCGCTCAGCCCCACGGTCGCATGCGCATCGATGAGACCCGGCGTGACGATCGCGGCGCGCAGCACCGGCATGTCGGGGGGCACCGCGAGCTCGGCCTCCTTGCCGACGCGCTCGATCTTGCCGTCGCGCACGATCACCCCGCCGTCCTGGATCGGATCGCCGGCCATCGTGACGACGGTCTTGCCGAGCACCGCGAACGCGCGCGCAGCGGGAGCTGGCGCCGCAGGCGCCGGCTCCTGCGGTGCCTGCGACAACACCGCGGCAATCAGCAGAGGCGACATCACTGCCCCCCCTGTGTCGAGAAGCAGCACATCGACATCGCCTGGCCGTCGGAGGCGCCGTAGCCACCCATCGCCATGAGGCGGTCCTTCGGATCCGCGAAGTCGAACACCTTCTTGCCCTCGACCCACGTCTGCAGCACGCGCGTGTAGACCGAGAACGGATCGCCCGAGAGCACGACGAAGTCGGCGTCTTTGCCAACCGTCAACGTGCCGATCCGGTCCTGCAAGTCGAGCATGCGCGCGTTCGCGATCGTGAGCGCCTGCAGCGCCTTGTCGCGATCCATGCCCGCACGCACCGCGAGCGCGGCCGAACGCAGGAACAGCCGGCTGTCCGTGATGCTGTCGTCGGTGTGGAACCCGACCAGCACGCCCGCGCGGTCGAGGATGCCGCCCGTCGCGAGCGACAGGTGCGCGGCTTCGAGCTTGCCGCCCGGCGAGTCGATCACGATGACCGAACACGGCACCTTCGCCTGGGCAATCTGCTCGGCCACGAGCCAGCCTTCGCTGACGTGATGCAACACGCACCGGAAGCCGAACTCCTGCTGCAGGCGCAGCACCGTGAGGATGTCGTCCTGGCGGTGCGTGTGGTGATGCACGACGCGCTTCTGTTCGAGCACATCGACGAGCGCCTCGAGCCCGAGGTTGCGTTCGGGCAGCTTGCTCGGATCACCGGCCGCCGCGGCAATCTTCGCCTGATACTCGCGGGCCCGGTGGAACTGCGCGCGCACGAGCGCCGCGGCCTTGCCACGTGTGCCCGCGAACGGCGGATCCTTCTGCGGGTTGGTGCCGTTCGCCATCTTGATGCCGCCGGCGATGCTGCCGTCGGGCAGCTTGATCGCGAGGTCGTCCACGGTGCGGCCGTCGCGCAGCTTCAGGTAGATCGTCTGGCCCGACAGCAGATGGCCCGAGCCCGGCATCACGTTCACGGTCGTGATGCCGCCGGCCTGCGCCTTCTGGATGCCCGGATCGAGCGGGTTGATCGAGTCGAGCGCGCGCACCTCGGGTTGGATTGGCCCGCTCGCGTCGGCGCCCGCAACCGAGCCGATGTGCGAGTGGCTGCAGACGAGACCCGGCATGATGGTCCGGCCCGCGGCGTCCACGGTCACCGCGTCGTCGGGCACACGCACTTCGGCGGTCGGCCCGACTGCGACGATGCGGCCGGCTCGCACGAGCAGCGTGCCACGGTCGATCACGGGAGCGTCGATCGGGACGATGCGCGCGCCGACGAACGCATGCGGAGCTTCCTGCGCCGCGAGACCACACGCGCACACGACAGCCGCGAGCGCGGCAAAGCAACGGGACGCCATGGCGCGGAAGCTTACCGCGCGATCTCGCGCAACAAACGCGAAGCACCGTAGACCTTGCGCAGCGCCTCGACGATGGCCTGCGGGTGCACGCAGACGCTGCGCTCGACGCGCTCGCCGTAGAGGAACTCGTTCGCGAACGACTCGATGTTGCCGTCGAACAACAGGCCCGCGAGCTCACCTCGCCTGTTCACGACGGGGCTGCCCGAGTTGCCGCCCGTCGAGTCGACCGTGCAGACGAAGTCGACCGGGGTCCGCATGTCGATGCGGTCCCTCGCGAGCAACCACTCGCGCGGCAGCGAGAACGGCGGCGCGTCGTTGAACTCGGCGGCGCGCGCGAACATGCCGTGGAACACGGTACGCCACGGAGCCAGCGTACCGTTGTACGGGTAACCGGCGACGAGCCCGTCGCTCCAACGCAGCGTGAACGTCGCGTCGGGCGAGACGTCGTTGCCGTAGACCGCGAACAGCAGCTTCGCGATGCGCGCGCCGAGCGCCGTCTCTTTGGCCTCGAGCGCCGCCGACGCGGCCTTGTTCCGTTCCATCAGCGGCAACACAGTGCGACCCGCGACGAGAGCCACGTCCTGGCACGCGTCGATCGCGGACTTGCCGCCCCGCAGCAGCCCTTCGACGAACTTCTTGTCGCCGAGACAGGTCTCGTTGGCAAGCCGCTCGATCGCGGGCCCCGGTTCGAGCCCGCCGAGCATCGCCGCGAGATACGGGTCGTCGTGAGGCAAGGCCTTCCTTGCGCGGCGCAGGTGATCGGCGAACAACGCGCGCGCCACGCGATCGGTCTTCGTCGAGATGTCCCTGGCCAGCTGAGCCTTCTGGGGATCCTCGCTCTTGCCGAACTCGAGCAGCGCGTACGCGCACATCATGACCGGACAACCACCGGTCGTCTGGAAGACGAGCCTGGAATCGAGCGCGCGCTTCTGCTGCATGAGCTGCTCGAGCTGTGGCCAGACGTCGAGAGCGTTGGCGTATCCGTTCTGCTTCGCGCGCTCCCGGAACGCTTCTTCGGCGCCAGCCTTGCGCGCCATGAACGCGGCGTCGTTGAGGGCCCGGTGCTCGCCGCGCCAGCCCTTCTGCATGTTCTCGAGGCCAAGGATCGAGCCGCGCAGCCGTTTCTCCATCTCGGAGTCCTCCGCGGCAAACCCGCGCAGCAGCTCCATGCGCGAGTCGATCATCTCGCGGACGCGCGGGTAGTAGACGTCGCGCAGGAACTCGAGCTGCGCCATCGTCATGAGGCGCTTCGTGCTGCCGGGATTGCCGGTCAGGAACACGAGATCGCCCTCTGCCGGCCCATCGCCCCACGGAAAGTAGAATCCGCTCGTGTCGGCCGGCTTGCCGTCGACATACGCGCGGCAGAAGCAGAAGTCGACCGCGTAGCGCGGGTAGACGAAGTTGTCGGGATCGCCGCCGAAGTGCGAGATCTGCAGATGCGGCGCCATCACGAGCCGGACGTCGTCGAAGACGCGGTATTGGTAGAGCTGCCAGATGCCGCCCGAGAACAGCTTGACGAGCTGCGGCTTCAACTCGCCGTCGGCCTCCGCCTTCGCGAGGATTCTCTTGCGATTGCGTTCGCGCACCTTCTCGGCCGCTTCGGGCGTCAGGTCGTCCGTGATACCGCGCGTCATGGCCGCCGTCACGTCCGTCATGCGCACGAGCTGCTGCACCGAGAGTCCCGCGAACCTGACTTCGTCGCCGAGGTCCCTCGCGACGAAGCCGTCGCGCACCCAGTCGTTCTGACCCTGCACCTTCGCCATGTAGTCGCGCACACAATGGTGGTTGGTCAGGATCAGACCCTGCGGCGACACGAACGATGCCGAGGCACCCTCGCCGAAACGCAGCGACGCGAGCCGCATCTTGTTCCACCACTGCTCGTCCGCCTCGAACCGGTACTCGCGCTTCAAGTATGCGAGCGGCGGCCGTTCGAAGGTCCACATCTTGCCGAGGCCCAGCTCGTCCTGGGCCGGTGCAACGGCCGCGAACAGCAGCGCCAGGATCACACGTCTCGGGCAGCAGCGCATGCGGCGCCTCCTCACCGCCCCGGAGGCGGCTTCGCGGCCGTCTTCGCAGCTTCGTGCCACTTGCCGAGCAGCTCGGTCTCGCGCTCGGCCGGGATACCGGTGCGGAACGGCTTGTCGCCGCGCTCGGTCTTGGCCCACTGCAACGTGTCGCGCACGGTGTCGGCGATCGGACGGAACTGCAGACCGTTCGCGATCGCGCGCGCGTTCGCGACGATGCTGCGACGCTCGCGCGGGATCCACAGCGGCATCTCGGACCAGGGCTTGACCCCGTTCTCGGCGAGGAACTCCTCGCTGGCCCAAGTCAGCGTGGTCGCGTTGGCCGTCGCGCACTTGCAGGCGCAGAGCAGCTCGGCCATCGAGACCCGCCCCGCGAAGCCCGTGGCGTTGTAGATGCCGGTGACATTCTGCTCGACCACGTGCAGCATCCAGGCTGCGAGGTCGCGCACGTCGACGAATTGCACGTGGCCATCCTGGTCGCCGGGCGCGAGCACTTCGCCGCCGCGGTCGATGCGCACGGGCCACCACGTGAAGCGATCACTCGGGTCGCCCGGGCCGACGATGAGGCCCGGGCGGATCGTCGACACGCGGCCCGGCATCGCTGCTTCGGCAGCGGCTTCGCAGCGCGCCTTCAACGCGCCGTAGAAGGGCATCGCCTGCCGGATCGTGTTCACGCCCTTGACCTTGTCGTCCTCGACCGTGCTGACCGGCGTCTGCTCGTCGATGGTGTCGGGCTGCTCGCCGAAGCTGGCGTAGACGGAGATCGTGCTGATGAACTGGTAGTGCTTCGCGGTCTCGCTGAACAGCTTCGCGGTCGCCTCGACGTGCTCCGTCACGTAACCCGAGGTGTCGACGATCGCGTCGAACTGGCGGCCCTTCAGCGCCTCGAGGTCGCCCTTGTCGCGATCGCCGCGCAGCTGTTCGAGCTCCTTGAACAAGCCCGGGTTCGTCTTGCCGCGGTTGAAGAGGGTCACGGTGTGGCCGTTCGCCACGGCGCCGCGCACGAAGGGCGGGCCGAGGAACGACGTGCCGCCGAGCACGAGGATCTTGAGCGCGGTGCGCGGCGACCCCCACGCCGGCTTGTCTACCGACCCCACCCTGGCAATGGCGCCGGCGGCCGCGACAGACGAGAGGAAGGAACGGCGTGTGGGGAGCATACGCCACATCCTACGTAGCGGGCAGCGCCGGCGTTGGCGTGAAGTCGCGCCAACTGCGTCGTCGTTGCGCAATCCCGAGGCCGTCATGGAGAACGTCGCGCGCGTGCTGCGACCCGGGGGACACTTCGCCGTGCACGACTACTTCAACTACGGTTCGATGACGATGGCGCCGCGCCGGCGCAGCCACGACCTCGCGGTCGCTGCGACGATGCGGGCCTGGCGCGAACACGGCGGCGATCCCGATGTCGTCGGCCGCCTGCCGCGGATCTTCGGCGAGAAACGGCCTGCGCCTCGCCCATCTCACGGTGCACGCGCGCGTGGCGCGCGGCTCCGACAGCATGTTCGCGTGGCCCGACACGTGGTGGCGGACCTTCGCCCCGAAGCTCGTCGGCATGGGGCTGCTCGCGAAGGGCGACTGTGAGGAACTCAATCGCCGACCTCTCGCGGGCGCGCACAAGCCAGAACGGTTCGTGCAGTGTCCGCCGGTCTGCGAGCTGATCGCCAGGAAGCAGTGACGTGCCTTTGCCGTGCGCTCTTGCGTTGCAGCGAACAGGCCGCTTCGGGAACAGGCTGCGAACAGAATGATCTGGCGACGGGCAAGGGGGCTCGCCAAGGCCGCACGCGAGATGGGCTTCCGGCTCGTGCCCGCGCAGCAACGTCAGCTTGTTCGCTGCAGGGGGCGGGAGGTCGATGCAGCGACGCGAGGTGTTCCGCGAATTGGTTCGACTTCAAGGCCGCCACAGCACCTGAGCATGTGGGTACGATGCATCAGCGATCGCCGACCTCGGGGTGTCGGCGGCCCATGGTGCGGGGCCCTTTGCTCAGCACCTTCTGCCTCGTTACCTCTCGAGAAGGAACCATCCATGCTTCACTCGCAGTTCCTTGTTCCATTCTTCCTGCTCAGCACGGCGCTCATGCTGCCGGCCCAGTGGGTGGAAGTCGGCGACGCCGGTAGCCTGCCGACTTCGGCGCAAGTCCCCATCGGCCCGCCCGTGCCGCTGCTCACGATCGCTGGCGTCGTCGCCGGCGATGCGGACATGTATCTGATCGAGATCAACGCGCCTGGCGCGTTCTCTGCCACGACGGTGGGCGGTGCGGCCTTCGACACGCAGCTCTTCCTGTTCGAGCAGGATGGGCTCGGCGTGACGTTCAACGACGACAGCGTCGGCCTCCTGTCGACACTCACCGCCGCCTTCGTGACGCGGCCTGGGCGGTACTACCTTGCCATCTCCGCGTACGACCACGACGCGAACGCCAAGGGCGCGCCGATCTGGCTCGACGTGCCGTTCGCAGTGGAGCGCGCGCCTGACGGCCCCAGCCGCAAGGAGGCTGTCGACGCCTGGGCAGGCGCTGGCGGCGGCGGCGCCTATCTGATCACGCTGACTGGCTGTTCGTTCCCGAAGCCGCAGATCCTCCTGCCGGACTACGAGCACCTCTGCGAATCCCCGACGCAGCTCAGCAACGGCGGCAGTGTCACCTGGTGGCGCGGTCCCGTAGGTGGCACCGGCGGCCGCTTCCAGGTCATCTGGGAAGCGAGCCACTTCACTGGCCTGGCCGGAGTAGCCGGTCCGATCCCGATCACCAAGCTCATGTTCCGCGGTGAGGACGGCGAGCCCAACGCCGGTGGCCAGATGTGGCCAGGCGTGATCGTCCAACTCGGCTCGACGTCGATTCCCGCTGCGGGCATGTTCGCGGCATTCGCGATGAACACTGCTGCCGTGACAACCCTGTTGGGTCCGATCGGCGTCACGCCAGTCACGGTGTTGCCTTCGCGCGGCACGACGCCGAACGACTACAACATCATCATCGATCTCACCGCGATCGGTGCCGTGCATGTGCACGACCCCACGGGCCCGATGCCGAACCTGCTGATCGACATCACGATGCCGTTCCCAGCGGTGCTGCCGCCGGTCTCAGGCCCCATGATGGCCATGCAGGACGCGATCGGCGCGGCCGCCGTGGTCCGCGGCGCGGGCGTCACGACTGCTGCGCCCGGGGCTGCCGTGGGCGCGCTTTCGGCGTTTCCTCCCGTCGTTGCCATCGAGCACGGCGCCATGCCTCTCGCCGGCGGCTTCAGCACGCTGATCCCGGCGCGCAACGAGTACTACGGCGGCGCTTGCGGTGGCTCGCCGTCGACGGTCTACCAGACGTTCCTGCAGGGACAGAAGTTCGACCTCACCGGTCTGACGTTCACTCCCGATGTCGTCGCCGCGCCAACGGTCTACACCGTCACGGCGGGGGCGGGAGCCTTCGATCCGACCAAGCTCGACCTGGTCCCGGACAGCATCGCCGACGATGCCCTCGTCGCCCACCCGCTCGGCTTCGCGTTCGCCTACCCGGGCGGCGTCACAGCCGCGATCGGTGCCTGCACGAACGGCTACGTCTGGCTCGACCCGGCCATGGTCGCTGCAGACTTCACGCCCTCGGTGAGCGAGCTGCTCGGCGTCACGGTCGCTCAGACGGCGCGCTTCCTGCCCTGCTGGTACGACTTCCATTGCGGCCGCAACGTTGCGACCTCACCCCTCTCGGGCCTGCACGTGATCACGGACGTCGCCGGCGGCGTCGGCGCCTTTGTCTGCTACGTGACCTGGTTCGACGTCGGCGACTTCAACTCCGTCAGCGGCGTCGGCATCGGCGGTCATTCCGTGCGCAACTTCCAGCTCGTGATGTACGAAGCTACCGGCGTCGTCGAGTTCCGCTACGGTACTACGATGCCGACGCCAACCGGAGCTAACACCGCCGCGGCGATCGTCGGTTTCACCCGCGGCCGCATTGCCACCCTGCCTGTGATCGTCCCATCCGTCGATCCGCAGTCGCGCGATCTGTCGATCGAGGTCCCGTACACCACGATGGTCGAGGTTGCGGGCGTGAACAACATGGGCCAGACCGCGTCGGCCCTGCCGGATGCCGGTGGTGCTCACTACTCCGGTCGCATGTTCCCCGGCCAGGTGCTGACGTGGAACGTCAACAACATACCAGCTGGTACGCTGTTGGGTGTGCAGCTGCTCGACATCGGGTCGGTGCGGCCGGGCCTCGGGTTTCCGCCGTTCCTCATTGCTTCGCCCTGCATGCTCAGCGTGACGCCGGCCACCTTGCTGTGGGAGGTCGACATCCTGCCGACCCCGACGCAATTGGGCACGGTTCCGCTCGTGATCCCGCCCGGGTTCGCGGGCACGGAGTTGTTCGCCCAATATGTCGTGCTCGGCGGTCTCTTTGGCGGCCCGAGTCTGATCACCGTGGCGAGCAACGCGCTCAAGCACACGATTGGTCTCGACTGATCGCCTGACAACCAGGTCGTCCACGGCGCCCGCGTCTGTGACGACCTGGCAATGGACGGCCGCTGCCTATCGCTGGGGGCGGCCGTTCGTCGTTGGTGGCCAGTGGCCATGCGGCGCAATTCCCCTGGCGCTACTTGCGCACTTGCCCGCCCCCAGGTTGACCCCGGACGACGCGGTGCGCCAACCTGCACGCGTGCCGTCGACTTGCCCGTAGCCCTCGGTGCGGCACTCGCGCCGCGACCCCGAGTCCCTGCATGTCGAAGTGGTGGGCGGAGTCGAACAGGAATCAACGCAACCACGAGGATCGCACGCTCTCAGGCCGGCAGCCCCCCGCCGAGCACGCCTTCGACGGCCTCGCAGAACCGGTCGAGCTCGTCGAGCGTCGCGTAGACGCTCGGCGTGATGCGCAACCCTTCGCACTCCTTGGGCAGCGGCGGACCGATGTAGGTCGTCCAGATCTTGTGCTGATCCCACAGGTGCTTCTGCAGCTGCTTCATGTCGAGCCCCTCGACGCGGAAGTTCGCGACCCCGCCCGCGTACTCGGGCTTCGGCTCGGCGACCTCGAGCGATTCGCGGCGTGCATGGCGCGACTCGTGTGACCTGGCACACCGCAGGCAGCACGCCGCCCGGCCAATTTGACTCGTCGTCGTTGGGGCGAAGTCGCGCCAAACGTGTTGTCGCGATGGGCAGGGCGCGCCACCATGGCTCGCATGACCGACCGCGAGTACGTGCTGGGCACGGGCAACGACGAGCTCACGCGGCTCGCCCTGCAGAACCGCCTGTGGTCCGACGCCGCCCACGCAGCGTGGAAGCAGGCGGGCATCGCGCCGGGGCAGCGTGTGCTCGACGTCGGCTGTGGGCCCGGATACGCGGCGTTCGACCTGGCGCAGATCGTCACGAGCACCGGCGCCGTGGTCGGCCTCGACGAGTCCGAGAGTTTCGTCGCCTACGCGCGCGAACAAGCAAGGACGCGCGGGCTGCCGCAGATCACGGCGCACGCCGTGGACGTGCAGGCGTTCACGGCTGAGCACGTCGGCATCGCGCCGTTCGACCTCGCCTATGCGCGCTGGGTGCTCTGCTTCGTCCGCGACCCCGAGGCCGTCGTGAAGAACGTCGCGCGTGTCTTGCGCCCGGGCGGCAGCTTCGTCGTGCACGACTACTTCAACTACGGCTCGATGACGATGGCGCCGCGCCGCCGGAGCCACGACCTCGCCGTCGCCGCCACGATGAAAGCCTGGCGCGAACACGGCGGCGATCCCGATGTCGTCGGCCGCCTGCCGCGGGTCTTCGGCGAGAACGGCCTGCGCCTCGATCATCTCACCGTGCACACGCGCGTCGCGCGCGGTTCCGACAGCATGTTCGCGTGGCCCGACACGTGGTGGCGGACCTTCGCGCCGAAGCTCGTCGGCATGGGAAAGCTCGAGAAGAGCGACTGCGACGAACTGATCGCCGACCTGACGCGGGCGCGCAGCAGCAGGAGCGAGTTCGTGCAGTGTCCGCCGGTCTACGAGCTGATCGCCACGAAGCAGTGATCGCGTGCCCCACGATGCCCTGACGTTCGGCCTGTCGCTCGCAGCGTTCGCGCGGGTCGTCGGCATCTTCGTCGCGGCTGCTGCCGTTATGCTGTTGCCTCGTCGGGGCAACCCCGCCCCGGCGCGTTGACCACTCGCGAGGCACACGCATGCGATCCGCAGCACTCCCCCTCTGGCTGCTCACCCTCGGCGCCACCCTTGCCGCGCAGGAGTCGATGCCCCCACTGCGCCTGCAGCCATTCGAACTCGTGCTGCAGGCGCATTGGGAGACGTTGACCGACACGACCTATCACTTCGAGAAGAACTTCGCGCTCGTGCGCGAGCTCGCGCCCGCGGCAAAGCAGGCGACCTACGGCGCCTCGCACTTCGAGCCGCTGCTGCCGCCGGACGCGGTCGAGGTCGGCGCGCTCTGGCGCTTCGACGCGGCGGCCGCACTGCCGTTCCTGCGACAGTTGCATGCCGGCGCGCGCATCGAGCTGCACGCCGACCGCGGCGCCGGGATCAGCGCGCACGGTGCCTGGGCGTGCCTGCGCTCGCTGACGGCCGACTACGCCGAGATTGCGCTGCGCGTGCACGCCGAGTTCCTGATCGACGGCGACGGCGCCGACAGGGCGTCGTCGTGGTTCACGCCCGCGCAGTTCCGCGGCCGTCTCGCGCTCGATCGCCGCAACGGCCGCGTCGTGGCGTTCCAGCTCCTGGTGCCGCCTTCGCGCGCCAACGTCGACCTGAACATGCACACCGACGACGGCACGATCTGCGACATCGGCTCGATCCCTCGCCTGGAGCTGACCTCTGGCGGGTTCCCCGAACTGCCGCCCGATGCCAAACGCCTCGACGAGCGGCGCGCCGATCAGGTCCTCGAACGCGCGTTCTATCCGTTCGCGGACGTCGAATGGTTCGACCTCGCGGCGGCGCGCAAGGAGTCGCGCGCGACCAAGAAGCCGCTGCACGTGGTTCTGCTGTTCGGTTCCCTGACCGACGAGGCCTGTTGAGGCAGCGGCAAGAACCTCCGTGCGAGGGTGCTGAACGACTCGTCGGTGCGCGAACTGCTGCGCGCAGATTTCGTCAACTGCTGGATGCTCGCGAAGGACCTCGAGCCGCTCGCGGCGCGCAGCGACGAAGACCTGGCCAGGCTCTGCAAGCTCTTGAAGGCGAACTACGGCTATCCCGTCGACAGCGTGCTCGTCGACGCGGACCTCACGGTGCGCGGTCATGTCAACGTGCACGACGAGAACGCCTGCGATCCCGCCAGCTACGTCGCCTTCCTGCGCAAGGGGCTCGCCGATGCGGGACGCACCGCGACCGCTGTCGCAACCGACAAGGCCGCCGCAGGCGCGGCAGCGCGGCACAAGGGCGTGCCCTCCTTGCCGCTGACCCTGACTCCCGAGCGCCCGACCACCTCGCATCTCGACACGTTCACCGCGCGCGGCTTCGGCCAGGTGAGCATGTCGTTCCTGTCGATCGACGCGACCGCTTTCGCGGACGGCGGCACGCTCGAAGTCGAAGTGCGCGTCGGCAGCGGCAACGCATCGGGGCGCTTCGAACTGTGCGCACCGGCCGACCAGCCGCGCGGCAACGGCAAGAGCCGCTTCATGCAGCCCGTGCAGGAGGGGGTGACCGTCGCGCGCGAGACGACACAGAAGCTCGTACACGAGTTCGCGAAGGGGGACCACTTCGGCCTCGCCGTGATGCCGGCGCCAGGAACCAGCGAAGGCGAGACGAATGCGTTCCTCGCGACCGTGACGATCCGAAAGCGCTGACGCCGAGGTCCGGGCTTTCACGCGCCGAGCGTCACGCAGCCCAGTGCCGCGGGACCCGGGGCATTGTCCGGCAGAGCGAACAGATCGACCCAGATCGTTTCGAAGCCCTCGACGCCAG
>Ga0075418_10005106_pt1 | contig 14870 bp, 13 predicted proteins | sample SoiMetdeltSBSDD2_FD_81776 | JGI IMG/M metagenome (GOLD analysis project Ga0075418, IMG submission 81776) | Bulk soil microbial communities from a Populus tree surrounding site in Tennessee, USA - Soil MetaG P. deltoides SBSDD2 | ecosystem: Environmental > Terrestrial > Soil > Tree plantation...
GCACCATGTGGCCCATGCAAGAGCGGCAGCGGATCGTCGTCGTCATCGCCTCGGGTGTCGGCCTCGCTCTGATGGCCGCAACGGTCAACCGCCTTCTCGCCGCCCATGACGGTGGCTGGTTCGCCTACGCGCCGAACAGTGGCGTGACGTTCGGTCCGAGCTCCCGACAGGTCATCTGGCGGGAGGCCGGTATCTGGCTTGGTGCTCTCGCGGTGTGGACCGGGCTGGCTCTATGGCTCTTCCGGCAGCCCCGACATCAGGGCTAACGGTGGCGCCGCTGCTTCGTGCGGGTGGGGTTCGGTGTCATCCCAGCTTCGCCCGCCCGACGTGGGCTCAGCCGGTGTAGTGGGGTTCGGCGACGACCGGATCCGCCGGTGGCGCGGTCGGTGGCCGCGTGTCCGGACCGCCCGGCGACATGACGTCGCCTGGTGTGGGCGTCGTGGGTGACGGTACGCCGTCCTCATCGAAGAAGCCCTGCGGCAGCAGGACCTCCTCGGCGAGGAACTCGATCGTGCGTGCGTAGATCTCGTCCGCATGCAGATTGAGACCGTCGGGATCGACGAGGGGGTGGCCGCCGCCGGGGAAGGCCACCAGCTCGCATCGCGCTCCGGCCTCCGTCGCTTCCCGGCAGGGTCGCTCCGCGTCCTCGAACGGGAGGACCGAATCGGCCGTTCCGTGGAAGGCGAGCACCGGCGGGTCTTCGGGCCGAGCCGACCTCGGCAGCTCGCCCGTGTCCAGGTCCTGGAAGGGGATGCCGGCGTTCGACACGGCTGCGGCGATGCCCGACGGCTCCGGACGGTCAGCGCTCCCCTGGAACCAGGCCAGAGCCCACGCGAGGCTGCCCCCGGCCGACCAGCCGAGCGGGACGATGGCGTCGGGATCGATGTGGAGGTCCGTCGCGTTGTCGCGCACCCAGGCCAGGGCAGCGAACGCGTCGTCGTAGGCGTCGACGGCCGCCGCTGCGCAGTCCTCTGCATCCAGCAGCTCTCCCGAGGGTGCGGGGAGGCACGCCGGGCTACGCGTCCGGTACTGGATCGACACGACGACATACCCCCGGCGGGCGAAGGGCCCGGCAACCCGCAGCCCGCCGCCCCAGGCGTCGGTCTTGTCACCGAGCGCGAAGAACCCGCCGTGCGCGACCAGGACGACCGGGCGGCGCTCGACCGTGTCGCCAGCCGGCTCGTAGATGTCCAGCGCCAGGGTGACCGGGTCGCCCGTGGCGCTCACGGTCTCCCGGTACGCCACGTCGGTGGTCACATCGACGGCCGGGAAGACCTCTTCCAGGTACCGACCGCCTACCGGGACATCGGCCGCGACCGCATCCCCCTCCGCCCCCTGGACGCCGATGGTGGCCGCCGCCGGGTCGGGCCCGGACACGGGGACCGCGGGCACCAACCCCAAGAACCCGACCGCGGTCGCTCCCACGGCGACCGCTCGCGCCCCGCTGAAGCCGCCGCGGGGGCGGCCCCGCCTCTGCCTCATACCGTCCACACTGTCCCCATCCGACCCATCGGCTCCGGTCGCCGAACCCAGCTTCGTCCGATCGTGGATCGCCCCACACTACGCACGACGGGCTCACCACACGCCGGCAGGCCCGGTGCGCGCCGCTGCGGTAGCCGTCCCGATGCGCTATCCGAGCGAGGCGTCAACCACCGTGGCGCCCTCGACCTCGAGGTTGATCGGCCCTCGGGTCGAAAGGCGCTGGAAGCGTCGGGGGCAAGCGCGCACTTGAGTGCCTGCGCGCGCCGCCGGTCGGGCGAGCTTCATTACCCACGTCGCGCTCACGGGTTGATCACCGCCACAGGCGTCAATCGGTCCTCGGTGGTGCCATCACCGAGCTGGCCACGGAAATTGCTTCCCCAGCAGCGGACCTGACCGCCGGCCACCACCGCACAGGTGTGAAACGATCCGGCGGAGAGGTCGGTCACGCCCGAGAGCCCCACCACTTCCACCGGCGTCAACCGGTCCTCGGTGGTGCCGTCACCGAGCTCGCCGGACGCGTTGATTCCCCAGCAGCGGACCGCGCCGCCGGCCACCACCGCACACATGTGATTCGAGGCGGAGGCGATGTCGGTCGCGCCCGAGAGCCCCACCACTTCCACCGGCGTCAACCGGCGCTCGGTGGTGCCGTCACCGAGCTGGCCGGACGCGTTGGTTCCCCAGCAGCGGACCTCGCCGCCGGCCACCACCGCACACGAATAAAAGAAGTCGGCGGCGATGTCGGTCACGCCCGAGAGGCCCACCACGTCCACCGGCGTCAACCGGCGCTCGGTGGTGCCATCACCGAGCTGGCCCGAGACGTTCGCTCCCCAGCAGCGGACCTCGCCGCCGGCCACCACCGCACAGGCGTGACTGAGGCCGGTGGCGATGTCGGTCACGCCCGAGAGCCCCACCACCTCCACCGGCGTCAACCGGCGCTCGGTGGTGCCGTCACCAAGCTCCCCGCTGCCGTTGCCTCCCCAGCAGCGGACCTCACCGCCGGCCACCACCGCACAGGTGGATGCGTTGAAGGCGGCGATGTCGGTCACGCCCGAGAGCCCCGGCACCGCCACCGGCGTCAACCGGTCCTCGGTGGTGCCGTCACCGAGCTGGCCGAAGATGTTGGATCCCCAGCAGCGGACCTCGCCGCCGGCCACCACCGCACACGAGTGAAACGCGCCGTTGGCGAGGTCGGTCACGCCCGAGAGGCCCACCACTTCCACCGGCGTCAACCGGCGCTCGGTGGTGCCGTCACCCAGCTGGCCGCTGCCGTTGTCTCCCCAGCAGCGGACCTCGCCGCCGGCCACCACCGCACACGAGTCTTCGTGGCCAAGCGCGACAGCCGTGGCACCACGCAGGGGGGCGGCGCCGGGCACGATGTCGCCCACGTCCAGGGTTGGCCCCGCGATGACGAACTCGGTCGCGGTCTCGGGGTCACTGCCGACCATGCCCACGAAGGTCCCGGTTCCGTCCGGTCGGACCAGGAGCAGGTTGAACGACACCGGGACCGCGTTCGAGTCGAACCCGCCCACCACGAACGTGCCGTCGCCTGCGGTGGTGTCCTCGAGGGCCCGGGGCGGGATTGGCTCGTCGGTGGGGATCGCCGCCACACGGACACCACCGAGCGGGACGCCGCTTCCATCGACAACCCGCCCTTGCACGGACCCCGCGTCGTGCAGAGAGAAATCGGCGATCTGCAACTGGCCCGGAGCGAGCTCGATACCCCACTCGCCATTGGTGAACCCCTGCCACTGGACCGTCGTGAACTCGTCCTGGGTGGCACGGAACGTGTAGCGCCCACCGGCGTGCAGATCGAGCTCGAAGCACGGCTCCCCCACCGGGCTCGACTCACACAGGTTGCTGACGGTCGTGGCCGCCAACTCGCCCGTGTCGGCGTGGAACGCATCGACCCGGACACCGGTCTGGCCACTGTCATGGGAGTAGGTGTGACCCCAGACCGTCGTCATCTCCGGCACCAGCGCAGCATCGAGCCGAGCGGGCGAACCCGCCGACACAGGCACGTCCCTTGCCGTGTCCCACGTGTCGGCGTCCTCCCACCAGTGACCCACCGAGAACTCCACCCGATAGGTGCCCTCCGCCAACGAACCCGACCGGATCCGGTATGTGCCGTCCTCGCCGGTGTGGGCCCGAGCCACCACCGACTCCTCGCTCGACGAGTACACCCGCACCGGAACCCCCACGAGCGGCTCACCGGTATCCGCGTGCGTGAGTGTGCCCTCCAGCACCACCGGGCCTACGTCACATCCAACCAGCACCGCCGCTGCCAACAAGACACCAGCGCACAATCCCGCCATACGAACAGGTCGTCGAAGCACAGCCCCAACTCCCCCATGCCGTCGCGTCGGCCCCACAGCATCGCACGACCCCAGCGCGGAACCCGGACGGTTGACTGCTGGCCTACTCCGCCGCCCGCAGGCCAGGCGCCGGCTCTGCCGGCGCGGTCTTGACCTCCTAGAGCCAGATTCGGCTGGCACGAAGCTGGCACGGTGGGCCGAGCCGGCGCTCAGTCCCCCGCTCGGCCGGACCGCTGGCATGGGCCCTGACCTGGTGTGGAGCGGGTGACGGGAATCGAACCCGCATTGTCAGCTTGGGAAGCTGATGTTCTGCCATTGAACTACACCCGCATGGTGAGACTGCGAGGCTAGCCGACCCGCCCGGGCGGCAGCACCCGGGCGGGTCGGGCCGGCGTGTCAGGTGCGGAAGGCCGAGGCCGACGTGTCGGCGTCGCTGTCCGTGCCCGAATCGGTGCCCGAATCCGAGCCGTCGTCACCGCCGCGGTCGCCCCGCGGGGCGCCGCCGCCCGGCTTGTCCGGGCAGTCCTCCGGCCGTTGCTGGCCGTCGTCCGGGGCCTGCTGCTCGTCCGAACCGCCCGATTCCGGGGCCTGCTGCTCGTCCGAACCGGTGTCGCCGGTGTCGTCGGACCCGCCGGTGCCGTCGTCGGGTGTCGTCTGGCTCGTGTCGGGATCGGTGGTCGTCGGGCTGTCCTGGGCTGCCGCCCAGCCTGCACCGCCGACCAGCATGATCCCGGCCACCGCCACCGCGGTGGCCAGGCGTCGTGGTGTCCATTGCATCGTGTACCTCCATCGTCGGGGTCAGCCGACAGCACACCGCGCGATGCTCAGAACTCCCGCAGAGCCGCCACCGAAGTCGCTGCAACGATCCCCTCGGCCGGCTCTCAGGCTGCGTTCAGCGTCCTCCCAGCTTGGTCACCCAGGCTGGCCACCATGAGTGGCGAGACCCTCCTGCTGGTGGACGACGAGGACAACCTGCGCAGCATGCTCGAGGCCGCGCTGCGGCACTCCGGCTTCGAGGTCCACGCCGTCGAGTCCGGGCGGGCGGCCCTCGCCGCCATCGGGGAGGTCGAGCCAGACCTCGTCGTCCTCGACGTCATGCTGCGCGACCTCGACGGCTTCGAGGTGTGCCGCCGCTGGCGCCAGGAGAACCGGCGCACGCCGGTCGTCTTCCTCACCGCCCGGGACGGCACCGACGACACCGTGCGCGGGTTGACCACGGGGGGCGACGACTACATCGTCAAGCCGTTCAGCCTCCACGAGCTCGTCGCCCGCATCCAGGCCGTTCTCCGCCGCACCGGCGCCTCCCGCAACGGATCGACCCTCGCCTGCTCGGATCTCAGCCTCGACGACGAGGCGCACCTCGTCGTCCGGGGCGGCCGCAGCGTCGACCTGTCGCCGACCGAGTTCAACCTGCTCCGCTTCCTGCTCGCCAACCAGGGCAGGGTCCTCAGCAAGGCGCAGATCCTCGACCACGTGTGGTCCTATGACTTCGGGGGCGACGGCGGGGTCGTCGAGACCTACATCGGCTACCTCCGCCGCAAGCTCGACGCCGGCGGCCGGCCCCGCCTGATCCACACCATCCGGGGCGTGGGCTACACCCTGCGGGAGCGCTGAGGCGTGTCGCTCCGCGCCCGGCTGCTCGTCGGCCTCGGCGTGGTCGCGGCGGTGCTCGTGTTCGCGGCGGTCAGCGTGACCCGGGCCGCCTCCGCCTACCTGGTCGACCAGGTCGACGACCGGCTGCCCTCGGTGACCGGCGACTGGGGACCTCCCGGCGGCGGGGACGACGGCCACAACTTCAGCCCGTTCTACGTCGGGGAGATCGACCCGGGAGCGACCACCGTGCGGACCGTCCAGCTGCCGGACGCCGGCCCCGGTGGCGACAGCCCGCCGGTGCCGGACATCGACGCGGCGCAGGCCAGGGAAGCGGCCGCGAGCAGGGATCCCTACTTCACGGTCGGCTCCGACGACCCGGGCGTGCGCTACCGGGTGCGAGCCGAGGCCGCCCGGGACGGCGGCCGGATCACGGTCGTGGCCACGTCGCTGGCGGACACGGATGCCGCCGTGAGCCGGCTGGTGACCGTGGAGGTGCTGGCGACGGCCCTGGTGCTGGGCCTCCTGGGGCTGGTGGCGTTCTGGGTGCTGCGCCTCGGCGTCCGGCCGCTCAAGGACATGACCCGCGCGGCCTCCTCCATCGCCGACGACGGCGGTGGTGACCTGAGCCGCCGCGTCCCCGAGGCCCCGGACGGCACCGAGGCGGCCGAGCTCGGCGCCGCGCTCAACCACATGCTCGCCCGCATCGAGACCGCCTTCGCCGAGAGGGAGGCGTCCGAGCGGCGCCTGCGCCAGTTCGTGGCCGACGCCTCCCACGAGCTGCGGACCCCCGTCACCACCATCCGCGGCTACGCGGAGCTGCACCGCCGCGGCGGCCTCGAGGATCCGGGCGACCTGGCCGCCGCCATGCGCCGCACCGAGTCCGAGGCCGAGCGGATGGCCGCGCTGGTGGACGACCTCCTCCTGCTGGCCCGACTCGACCAGGGCCGTCCGGTCGAGCGCCGGCCGGTCGACCTCGGCGTGCTCGCCATCGACGCCGCGGGCGACGCCCGGGTCGTGGCGCCCGCCCGGACCGTTCGGGCCACCACCGAGGAAGGGGTGGTCGTGCCGGGCGACGAGCACCGCCTGCGCCAGGTCCTGGCCAACCTGGTGAGCAACGCCATCGTGCACACCCCTGGCGACACCGCGGTCCGGGTCGCGGTCCGCCGGGACCCCGCCACCGGCACGGCCGTCGCCGAGGTGGCCGACGACGGGCCGGGCATGACGGCCGAGCAGGCCGCCCATGCGTTCGACCGCTTCTACCGGGCCGACGCCGGACGGTCGCGCGACCGGGGCGGCTCGGGCCTCGGCCTCGCCATCGTGCAGGCCATCGCCGCCGCCCATGGCGGCCGGGCCACCGTCGACACCGCGCCCGGCCAGGGCACCACCGTGAGGGTCGAGCTACCCGACCACTAGTGTCCGCGCCCGATGATCCTGTCGGACCGCACCATCCGCGAGCGGCTGGCGGCCGGGCGCATCGGCATCGACCCGCTCGACGACTCGTGCATCCAGCCCAGCTCCGTCGACCTGCGCCTCGACCGGCTGTTCCGGGTCTTCCTCAACCACACCATGCCGGTCATCGACGTGAAGCAGGACCTGACCGACCTCACCCGGCTGGTGGAGATCGCCGACGACGACGCCTTCATCCTGCACCCGGGCGAGTTCGTGCTCGGCTCGACCTACGAGCAGGTGACGCTGCCCGACGACCTGGTGGCCCGCATCGAGGGCAAGTCGAGCCTGGGCCGTCTCGGCCTGCTCATCCACTCGACCGCCGGGTTCATCGACGCCGGGTTCTCGGGCCACATCACGCTGGAGCTGTCGAACGTCGCCAACCTGCCGATCACCCTGTACCCGGGCATGAAGATCGGCCAGGTGAGCTTCCTGGAGATGACCACCCCCGCCGACGTCCCCTACGGCTCGAAGGCGGTCGGCTCGAAGTACCAGGGCCAGCGGGGCCCGACCCCCAGCCGCTACTGGGAGAACTTCCGCGGAGCCAGCTAGCCGCCCGGTCCCGACGGGCGGGTCACCGAGATCGTGCTCGTGGCCACCGGCGTTCCGTCGAACTCGAGCGTTACGGTGACCATCCCGTCCTCCTGTTCGCCGTCCCCGTCGCCGTACGGCGGCCCGCTGAGGGTGAGGATCCCCGGGAACGTCGGCACCGCGCCGGGGCCGAAGTCCGCGACCTGGCAGATGATCGTGGTCGGCAGCCCGCCGTTGAAGACGTCACTCCACGACGCACCCGGACCCGGCGCCTCCCAGTCCTCGACGGCGCAGCCGGGCGGCAGCGCCGGGGGCAGCAGGGCCCGCAACCGCTCCGCGTCCAGCGGCGTGAGGGGGAGGAGCTGGAGCAGTGCGTCGACCTCCAGGTTGGTGAACAGGCCCGGCACGAGCAGCCCTGTGTCGTCGCCGGCCGCGACCCGGATCGTGGCGCCGGGGCGGGGGGCCGGGCCCGTGTTGGCCGCTCCCACGGTCAGCTGCCCGACGGACAGCGCCCGGCCCGTCTCGACGACCGGCGTCCACACCGGGTCGGTGAGGTCGAGGCCCGCCTCGTACAGGGACAGCTCGATGGCGGCCGGCAGCTCGGCCTCGAGGGCGCCGCCCCGGAACAGCCGGACCATCGCGGTCTGGCCGGGTCCGTCGATCTGGAGGTCGAAGTCGAACAGGGTCGATCCGCCGGTGGGCGGCTGGTCGAGCGCGCAGGTGATGGCCTGGCCGCCGGGCGTGCACCGGCCGTCGACGGTGGCCTCGGGGAAGATCCGGGCGCCCGGCGTCAGCTCGACCCGCAGGCTGAGCGGGGCCGCCTGGGCGGGCGCGGCCGGGAGGACCGGCGCCAGGAACTCGGTGCCCGACGCCGGGACCGAGAAGGCGGTGGACGTCAGCCCCGGCAGCACGCCCGGCTCGGCGATCGCCAGCGACAGGGCGCCGCGGCCGATGGCCGACGGGGTCCATCCTGCGGATGCGATGGTCAGCGGAGGTGGCGACGGGGTGGGGCCAGGACCGGGATCCGGCGGCGGAGGCGTGGGACCCGGACCGGCAGGGGGCGTCTGCGGTGGCGTCGACGTGGAGGGCGTCGATGGCGTCGACACGCTCGGCCGCGTCGTGCGGGTCGGGCTCGACCCGCTGCGGGACCGGGGCACGAACCGGGACCGCGGCGAGTCGAAGTCGTTGTCGCCGAAGCGGCCGAACAGGCTCGACTCGTCGTCGAACGGGCTCAGCCCGAAGTCGTCGTCGCCGAACAGCGAGCCCCCGCCGTCCCCGTCGTCCCCACCCCGGTCGTCGTCGCGGTCGGACGCCCGGCTGCTCGACCCGATGTCGGTGGCATCGGCGGCCCGGTCGACCGAGTCGTCCGCCCGGGCCATGACCGTGCCCAGCCCGGCCAGGCCGGCGACGACCGCGGTGATGGCGGCGGCGCTGCCCAACGTCGGCGCCAGGTGGCGCAGCTTGCCGAGGATCCCCGACTGTCCGCCGCCTCCGCCCCCGCCCGCGGCCGCGCCGCCCGCGGCGGCCGCCACCACGGCGCCGCCGCCGACCTTGGCCCCGGCCAGGAGGAACAGCGGCAGGACGGCCCGGGCCAGCACCCGGTTGACGTCCTCCAGCTCGGCCACGAGCGCCCGGCACGACTCGCACCCCTCGAGGTGGTTCTCGACCGCGGTGTGGTCGCGCGTGGACAGCCCGTCGCGCACGTAGGCGCCGAGCTGGGACCGGTAGGGGTCGTGGTCCGGCATCGGCGACGCCAGCAGGTGTGCCTGGAGATAGGACTGGCGCAGCTTCTCGCGGGCCCGGTACGCCATCGCCGCCGCGGCGTTGGCCGACACGCCGAGCACCCCGGCCAGCTCCTTGGGCTGGCGGCCCTCGACCGCCGTGTGCCACAGCACGGCCTGCCACCGCTCGGGCAGCGACTCGAAGGCCTGGGTGATCATCTCCCGGTCGGCCCGGGCCAGCTCGGGGGCATCGGCCGCGTCGCCGACCGGCCCGGGCACCTCGTCCAGCGGCTGATCGGCCGGTCGCTCGCCCTGCTCGGCGGCAAGTCGCCGCAGGGTGACGAACAGGTAGGCCCGGAACGACTCGGTCGGGCCCGCACCACGGCGGATCGCCCCCAGCACCCGCTCGAACGCACCGCTCACCAGGTCGTCGGGATCACCGATTCGCCTGTACGTCGACGCCAGCCGCCGGGCCGCGGCCTCGTGACGGACGTACAACTCCGTGAACGCGGCCTCGTCGCCGGCCCGTGCCTGTTCCAACAGCTCGACGTCGGAGAGAGCGGTGATCGTCATGGTGGGGGCCCCGCCGACAGTCTGGCTCAACCGTTCCGCCTGGGCCAGAGCAGGGCTACTACTCCTCGTGGCTGGTCGGCGCCGGCGTGCGACCACTCACCGGAGGAAGAGGGCCGTCCACGCGATGTCGGCGACGTCCACGAGATTTTTTCCGTGACCTGCGTCATGATCCTCCACGCCGCCCCTCTCTAGGCGGCATGAAGGAGCCACAGAGCCCGACGGGCCCAGACCACCAGGGCAAGGACGGCCCTGCACGGTTCCTCGACGTCGTCGACCGGTCGGGGCCGCCTCACCGGCCGGTCGGCGACGACCTCCTCTCTCGCTGGCACATCGGTGCGGCCACGTCGCTGCCGCTATCCGAGTGGGCCGACCCGGCGACCCGGCATCTGGCCGACGCGTTCGAGTCCGGCGCCGACCTCGTCGCGGTCGAGGAGGCCGTCGTGGCGTTCGCCCAGGCGCGGGCCGGCGCCGAGCATCCGGCCGAGGCACTGGCCGCCGACCTGGTGGCGCTCGTCCGCCTGGCCTGGCCGACCGCGGGCCACGAGTGGAGCGACTGGGTCGACCCGGTCGGCCTCCTGGCCCGCGCCCTCGGCGCTTGGGCGGTGGAGCGGGACAGCCGCGCCGGTTGCGTCGAGTGCCAGGACCCGGTCACCGGGCTGGTATCTGGCCACTTCCTCCGGGCCCGGCTGCGAGAGCTGCACGACCAGTGCCGCGCCCTGGCCATCTCGGCCCCGCTGACGTTCGGGGCGGTCATCGTCGATCTCGAGCTGAGCGCCGTCGCGGCGCCCGAGCGCATCGGCGTCAGGGTCGCGGCGGGCCGCATCCTGGCGTCGCGCTTCCGGGCGGGTGAGACCGTGGCGGCGCTCGGCTCGTCCCGACTGGTGGCGGTGATGCCGGCCTACGGCATCGGGCGTGCCATCGATGAGGTGACGGCCGACTTCGCCAGGCTCTCCCCGTCTGGCGGGGTTCGTGTCACCGTGCAGCGCCGGCGCTTCGCCGACGACGCCGACGCCACCTTCCAGTCGCTGGCGGAGGCCTCGGTGGGCTCCTAGGGCGGACAGAGCCCACCAAGGAGGGTGCGTCGCCCGGCGGGCGGGCGGCGCACCCACACACTCTCCCCGCTCAGCCGAACGTCCTGGAGTCGAGCTCCCGGACCCGGCCCGCCAGGGCGGCCAGGATCTTGTGGTTCAGCGTCGGAACCTCGTCGAGCAGCCCCGAGAACTCGCGGGGGCCGAGCACGAGGACCGTCAGCGGCGTGGCCGCAGTGACGGTGGCCGTGCGCGGGCCGTGGTCCAGCAGGGCCAGCTCGCCCACGCAGTCGCCTGGGCCCAGCTGGGCGATGGTCTGGCCGCCGCGGGTCACGTCCGCGTGGCCGTCGACGATGATGAACGCCTCGCGACCCACGTCCCCCTGGGTCACGAACTCCTTGCCCTGGTCCAGGGTCAGCTCGACGGTCGCCTTGGCGATGTCGCGCAGCTCCTTCGTCGTGCACCCCGAGAAGAGCGGGACCGCGGCGAGATGGTTGAGGTAGTCCTCGCGTGCCATGGCGGCGCAGCTTAGGGAGCCTGCTCTTCTGCTGCCCGCCGGCCACCTCCGGTGACGCGCGGCGACCTACTTTCCGTGACCCGGCCTCCCGCGAGCGTGACGTTCATACGTCGGAAACAAACGCGAAACCGAGGGTCCGTAGCTTGCCGAACCGTGGAGGTGGCTCTCGTCCACTGGCCGGCCGAGCAGGACCGGCGCGAGGAGCTACGCCGGGCCGGCCAGCCGCGGCTCCTGCTGGTCGAGGGAGGCGCCCCGCCGGTCCCCACCGACGAGCTCGAGGACTGGATCCGGCTGCCCGCCGACGACCTCGACCTCCGGGTCCGGGTCGAGGCGCTGCGGCGCCGCAGCGGCAACGACAGCGGCGCCGTGCCCGTGCTCGACGACGACGGCGTGCTCCGCCTCGACGACCGGTGGGTGTCGCTGCCGCCGGTGGAGGCGCGGCTCACCGCCGCGCTGCTCGAGCGGTTCGGCGCCGTGGTGTCCCGCGACGCGCTGGCCCGCTCCGGCTGGCCGGGCGGGTCGCCGGGCCGCAACGCGCTGGACGTCCACGTGCTGCGGCTGCGCCGCCGGCTGTCGCCGCTGCGGCTGGCCATCCGCACGGTCCGGTCGCGCGGCTACCTGCTGGAACGGGCCAACGGCGGCGGCCACGAGCAGATCCGCCCCGCGCACACCAACGGCAGCGTCCGGCGCATGACTGCCGGCTGAGCCCGCCGTCCGCACGCAGCCGCCTGGGGTGACTACGCCTACCGCACGCGGGGTACTCCCTGGTCGCCGGACGGGAGTCGCCCGGCGGAGACCGGGCTGGGACACCTGTTCAAGGGAGGCTCATCATGCGCGGACGCGTACGGATCCCCATCCTGCTGCTGATCTGGATCATCATCGGCGTCTTCGTCGCCGTGAACAAGGGCTACGCCGACACCATCGACAACGCGTCGCAGGTCGCGACGTTCGTGCTGGCGGTGTTCCTGTGGCCCATCCCCGCGCTGGACGGCGCGGTCGGCATCACGTTCTAGATCCCTCTGCCGCTCGGGGGCGCGGGCTCAGCCCGCGCCCCCGAGGCGCGTCAGGACGGCGGCGAGATGGTGCTGGTGGGGCAGGCCCACGGCGCCCATGGCCAGCTGGTAGCGGAGCGTGTCGCCCACCACGGTGAGCCGGCGCTCGACGGTGAGCACCTCCTTCGCCGTGGCGGTCCGGGCGATGCCGGTCGTGCGCAGGTGCAGGGCCAGGCCGTCGGGCTGGGTCGTGACCGTGCCCTCCTCCACCTCGGCGATGCCGCTGCCGTAGGCGAGGACGAGCTCGGCCCGGCCGGGGCCGCCGCCGCGCAGGAACCCGCTCTCGGCGTGCAGGGGCAGGCCTGTCTCCGTGTTCTCGGTGGTCGCCCGGTACGACATCCGGGGCTTGCCCGCGTGCTCGAACGTGGCCGTCTCGCGGAACCGGAACGACTCGACCGTTGGGTAGCCGCCCTCGCCCTCGCCCTGCCAGGTGCCGAGGAGGGAGGCGAGCTCGGCGAGGTCGGGGTGGAGGTCCACGGTCGGGACCGTAGTCCTCCGGGGCCTCAGCCGGCCTGCCGGGCGACGGCCTCGGCCGCGGCCCGGATCTCCTCGACCGAGCGGAGATAGCGCTCCTCGATCGGGGTGTCGTCGATCGGCCAGCCGTCGTGGCCGATCTCGTACACGAGCGGCTCGCCGGTCGGGATGTTGAGCTCGACCACCTCGTCGTCGGTCAGGCCGCTGAGGTGCTTCACGAGCGCCCGCAGGCTGTTGCCGTGCGCCGCCACCAGCGTGGTCCGGCCGAGCGCCAGGTCGGGGACGATGCCGTCGTACCAGTACGGCAGCATGCGCTCGACGACGTCGGCCAGGCATTCGGTGTCCGGCACGACCTCGGGCGGCAGCCCGGCGTAGCGGGGGTCGTGACGGACATTGCGCTCGTCGTCGCGGGCCATGGGCGGCGGCGGCACGTCGTAGGCGCGGCGCCAGACCTTGACCTGGTCGACGCCGAACCGCTCGGCCGTCTCCTTCTTGTCGAGGCCCTGGAGGTCGCCGTAGTGACGCTCGTTGAGCCGCCAGTGGCGGCGCACCGGGATCCACGAGCGGTCCATCTCCGGCAGCGCCAGCTCGGCCGTGCGGATGGCCCGGGTCAGCACCGACGTGTGCAGGACGTCGGGCGCCAGCCCGCGCTCGGCCATCAGCCGGCCGGCCTCGATGGCCTGGGCCTCGCCCTTGGGGCTCAGCTCGGCGTCGTACCAGCCGGTGAACAGGTTCTTGCGGTTCCACTCGCTCTCGCCGTGGCGGAGCAGGACGAGCGTCGAGGTCACGGCGGGTTCGTCGTCGGCCCACCGCCGCCGCCACCACCGCCGCCGCCCTCGAACTCCCCGACGAAGATCGTCACCGTGTCGCCCCGGTTGACCTGAGAGTTGCCCGAGGGCGACTGGGTGATGACGATGCCGTCCTGGTTCTGGTTCTGGACCGTCTGGTTCTCGACCCGCACCTGCAGTCCGGCGCCCTCGAGCGCGCTGCGCGCGTTCTGCTCACTGAGGCCCTGGACCGGCGGGACCGTGACGCGTTCGGCGCCCGTCGACACGATCAGCGTGATCGGGTCGCCCGGCCGGGCCTGAGCGTTGGCCGCCGGGTCGGTGCGGATGACATTGCCGTTCGGGATGTCGGCCGACGCCTCCTGCCGGCTCTGGATGTTGGTGAAGCCGGCCTGCTGGAGCGTCGAGCGGGCGGTGGCCTCGCTCTGGTTGGTCACGTCCGGCACCGGCACGGTGCCCGAGCCGGACGAGACCTCGATCGTCACCTGGTTGTTGACGGCCAGCATCTCGCCCGCGCCGGGCGTCTGGGTGACCACGAGGCCCTCCTCGACGTCCGCGCTCTCCACCGGGACCTGGTTGGGCAGGAATCCGGCGTCGGTGAGGATGCGGCTGGCCTCGTCTGCTGGCAGGCCGACCACGTCCGGAACCGGGACGGCCTCGGGCCCGCTCGAGAACGTGAGCCTCACCGTCGAGCCCTCGTCGACCTCGGTCGTGGCCGACGGATCCTGCCGGATCACCTGGTTGGCCGGCTGGTCGGAGCTCTCGGATGCGGTCTCGACCTCGAGGTTCAGGGCCTCCAGCTCCGCGGTCGCCTGGTCGACGGGCTTGCCGACGACGTTGGGCAGCTCGACCTGGGGCACGTCGTCGTCGCCCCCGCCGAGGTTGGTGGCCAGCAGGTAGAGCAGGCCGGCGAGGATCAGCAGCAGCAGGATGAGCGCGGCCAGGAACCACTTCGACCGCTTCGGCTGCTGCTCCTCCTCGTCGTAGTACTCGTCGTAGCCGTCGCCTTGCTGCTGCCAGCCCACCGGCCCGGCCACCAGCGCGGTCTCGTTGCCGTACATGGTGGGGGCCATGACCCCGGTGGCGCCCGGGTCGACCGGCGGCGCCAGCACCGGCTCGGCCAGGATCCGGTTGCCGTCGAGATAGCGGCGCAGGTCGGCTCGCAGGTCCTGGGCCGTGGGGTAGCGGTTTGCCGGATTCTTGGCCAGCGTCTTGAGCGTGATCGCCTCGAGCGTCTCCGGCAGCGATGGGTCGACGCGCCGGGGCGGGATCGGGTTCTCCTGCACGTGCTTGTACGCGATGGCCACCGCGCTGTCGCCGGCGAACGGCGGCCGGCCGGTGATCATCTCGTAGAGC
>Ga0075418_10005108_pt1 | contig 14868 bp, 12 predicted proteins | sample SoiMetdeltSBSDD2_FD_81776 | JGI IMG/M metagenome (GOLD analysis project Ga0075418, IMG submission 81776) | Bulk soil microbial communities from a Populus tree surrounding site in Tennessee, USA - Soil MetaG P. deltoides SBSDD2 | ecosystem: Environmental > Terrestrial > Soil > Tree plantation...
AACGATCGCTCACGTCGACATGGACGCCTTCTATGCGTCGGTTGAGGTGCACGATGATCCCTCGCTGTCCGGCTTGCCGCTCGTGGTGGGAGGGCCCCCGGAGAAGCGGGGCGTGGTCGCGGCGGCGTCCTACGAAGCCCGGCGTTTCGGTGTCCATTCCGCGATGCCGATGGGAAAGGCGATGGGCCTCTGTCCCGGCCTCGTCCGCATCTCGCCACGGATGTCGCGCTATCGGGAAATGAGCGAGATCGTGATGGGCGTGCTCAAAACGTTTTCGCTGCTCGTTGAACCGCTCTCGCTCGACGAAGCGTTCGTGGATCTGACGGGCGCCGGCTTGGGCAATCCCAACGCGGTCGGGATGCAAATGAAAGCGTCGGTGCAGAAAGGGACCGGAATCACCGCCTCGGTCGGCATCGGTCCCAACAAGTTCGTGGCCAAGCTGGCTACCGATGTGACAAAACCGGATGGGCTCACCATCGTTCCCCCCGATCGCGCGGTGGAGTTCGTGCAAGCGATGCCGGTGGAACGACTCTGGGGCGTGGGCGAGAAGACGGGCCAAAAACTGCGCCGGCTCGGTTATGAAACCGCCGCCGATCTGGCCCGCGCGGAACCTTCGGCCCTGAAGCGCGCGTTCGGGCTCCTGGGGCTTCGGCTCCACGAGCTGGCCTGGGCGCGCGACGAGCGTCCCGTCGTTCCCGATGCGGAGGCGAAATCGGTGAGCCGCGAGCTCACCTTCGTTAAGAATCAGCGGAACCTGGCGCTCTTGGACGGCATCTTGCTTGGCCTGTGCGGCGAAGTCTCCGAGCAGCTCAAGAAGGGCCAACTGGTCGGACGCACGGTCAACTTGAAGATCCGATACGGCGACTTCACCACCGTCACCCGACAAGAAACGCTGGGCCATCCGAGCGACGACCCGGCCGAAATTCACGAGGTCGCGTCCCGGCTTCTCGTCATGGAGCACGCCGCCGATCACCGCCCCGTCCGCCTCATGGGGGTCGGTATCACCGGCCTTCTCCGCCGCACGCAACTGAATCTCGAGCTCTTTGGGGAGTAAACAAAACAAAGGCGGGAGCCGGTATTCCCGACTCCCGCCTCTCGGCGTCGTGGAGGTTATTGAGACCCAGAGGTCCCAATATGGAGAGACGCCCCGTTGCGCCTCTCACAGCCCTCGTTTGCGCAGGGCAACGTTCATGATTGCAGGTTCAATGCCAACCCCAGGCTTTCCATCGCGTGCAATCCGCGGCCCGTCATGCACTTGGGAAGAGCGACAATACGTTGTCCGACTGCGCTCTCCGCGAGTATGCGGGGTCGGGGGATTGAGCCCGGCCCTCCCCTCGCAAAGCGCACGGGATCACCCCCCTTCTGGGCGAGCCCCGGCGCTGCGCTCTGCAGTCGCCCCGTTGCAGACTGCAGCCCGTAAGCCTAGAAATGACTAAATCTTCCGGCCGCGGCTCCCGATATTTTGTCCCTGAATCTTCCTGCACACTTTGACCCTTCTTCACGCTCAGGAAGTCGATGGGAGAATGCACCCTTCTTCCGTGAGGTCAAAACGTGACAGAAGCAAATCTGCCCCTCGTGCTCGTGCTCACGAACGTGCTCTTCATCGGGTATGTGGCCTATCAGCAGCACCGAGTCATGCGAACCCGCCGCATCCGGCAGCGCCGTCGGTTAGAGGGAATTCTCACCGTTAGCCGCACGATTGGAGCCGAGAACGATCCCGCGCAGCTCTTCGATGCGATCACGAACATTTGCCGCAAGACCTATGACTGCGACCAGGTGTCACTCATGAAGCTCGATGTCGAAGCGGGCGAGCTCCACGTGGCGGCGGCGAGCGGCCATCGGAACATCGACGAGGTGCGCACGGCCCGAGTCAACATCGGGGAGGGCGTTTCGGGCTGGGTCGCCCAGCATCGCGAACCCATCATTTTGGGTCCGCAGATCGATGCGCGACGCTTCGCGGGATTGCAGATCCCCAAGCACAAAGTCTTTTCGGCCATGGTCGTGCCGATCATCCTGCGGGATGAGCTCTTCGGCGTGCTGAGCGTGAGCAGCCGTTCGCGCCGTATCCGGTTCGACCACGAGGATCTCGAAACCCTGCTCGTCTTCGCGGAAACGGCGGGGATCGTGAGCCGTCACGCTGAGCAATCGATGTGGATGCGAGCCACCATCCAGCGCCTCGACTCCGCGCTCCACGAGGCGGGGACGTTCAAGCGGGCCGCTTGAGCGCCATCCCTCGTTCCGGAGAGCCGGACTATACTCCGCCGGCCATGACCCGAGACCGAGCCGTCTGGCGATATCTCCTCCCCAGCATCGCCGATCTGCTGTTCATCGGGCTGCTTCTGACCCGCGTCCAACCGACCCTGTTTCACGACGCGGACACGGGTTGGCATTTGTGGGCGGGGTCGGTGACGCTGGAGCAGGGACCGGGCCCCATCCCCGACGCCCTCACCTTTACCCAGTCCGGCATCCCCTTCGACAACATCGAATGGCTCGGGGAAGTGCTGCTGGTGCTGTTCTACCGCCATGCCGGTTATCTCGGCATCGCCATCCTGGCCGGGGTCGTGTTCGCGGTTACGTTTTCTTGGCTCTATCGCATCCTGCTCCGCGAGAGCGAGGATCCCGTAGCTGCCATTCTGGTCACCGTTCTGGCCGCGCAAATCACGCTCTTTCAATTCCTGGCCCGGCCGGTCATCTTCTCCTTTCCCATGTTTCTGGCCGCACACGAGCTCGCCCGAAAGCCGAGCCGCCGCACGCTCTGGCTCTTGCCGCTCTTGACCGTGCTTTGGGCAAACGTACACGGGTCGGCGTATTTCGCCCCTGCGATTGCCGGGTTCTACTGGCTGTCGAGACCGCGCAAGAACGCGTTGGGCCTATCGGTTTTGTTGTCCGTGCTCGCGCTCGGAGTAACGCCTTGGGGATACGCGTGGATCTACAACCAGATCCTCGACAACCAGAGCTACTTCGGGCAAGTCGAGGAATGGATGTCGCCGCGGTTCAGCGATCTCCGCTTCTTGCCGTACTTCCTCGGCATATTAGTGGCCCTGGCCGCGCGATGGCGCGCGCCGAGACTGTCCAAACGCGAAGCCGTCTGGGGGCTGGGATGGCTTGCCGCCGCGCTCCTGTCGGCGCGCCTGGGACCGTTTGCGATCTTGGCCTGGGCTCCCTACCTGGTTCGGGACCTTGCTCGGGGAGAACTCATCGATCTCGCCCCGCCCCTTCGTAAGCTCTGGTCGAGCGTGGGGGCCGGACTCAAGCCCATGGAGCTCTGGCTTCGACCGCTGGTGTGGCCCATCGTGCTGGGGACGTTTGCGCTTGTTTGTACTCGTGCGCTCGCCCCCGTTTATCCTGCGGTTCAGAATGGATTTCCTGATACGCGGTTTCCGAAAGCTGCGTTGCGTGAAGCGACACGCATCGACCCCGGTCCCCACGTGTTCTGCAACTATGCGTGGAGCGGTTTCGTGTCCTGGGAGTCGCATGAACACTGGCAGACCTTCATCGATGGGCGCGCGGGATTTTTTGGCTCCGCCATGCTCGACGATTATTTGACCATCATCACGCTCCGCCCAGGCTGGCAGGATCGCCTCGGCGCCTGGGCGCCGGATTGGCTGCTTCTCTCCCCTGACCTCCCCCTGGTGGCCGCTTTGCCCCTGACCGGCCAATGGAGAATCGCCTACCAGGATCAGATCGCCGCATTGCTCGTACCCGTGCCTTGATCTTCACTCGCGGGAATCCTCCCGCCGGGGTCCGGTATGCCCTTCGGCGCGTACCTGGGGCTATGGAAAAAAGGGACAGGGCGGGGGAGAATGCAACGCGAAATGACCCAACCCCGTGTCGCCATCCTTTCCGCCGCACGCACCCCGTTCACGAAAGCGGGCACGACCCAGAAGAAAGTGCCCGCGCACGAGCTGGGACGCGCCGCGCTTCGTGAAGCGTTGGAGCGCGCGAACCTCCGCCCCCCGGAGGTGACCGAAGTCATCTTTGGGAACATCGCCCAGCCTCCCGAGGCTACCAACATCGCGCGCGTGATCGCGCTTCGGGCCGGGCTCCCCGCCTCCATCTCCGCCTATACGGTGAATCGCAATTGCGGGTCCGCGCTGCAAGCGCTCACCGACGGCGTGGAGAAGATCCAATCGGGCGCCGCCTCGTTCGTGGCCGTGGGCGGAACGGAATCGATGTCCCGCATTCCCCTTTTCTACTCGGAGTCGTTCGGCGAAAAACTGGAACGCACGGCGCGGGCCAAGAGTCCGCTCGAAAAAGCCGCCGCGCTTTCGCAGTTTCGCCCCGCGGATTTCAAGCCCGTGATCGGGCTTATGGTCGGACTCACCGACAACGTGTGCGGACTCAACATGGGCGAAACCGCCGAGGTACTGGCGCGCGAGTTTCGGATCTCGCGAGAGTTGCAGGATCAGTTCGCCTTGGAGAGCCATCAACGCGCCGCGGCGGCTCAGGCTTCGGGCCGCTTCGCGGTGGAAATCGCGCCGGTGCCGTTGCCGCCTCGTTACGACAGCTTTTCTGCCCAGGACGTCGGCATCCGCGCCCAGCAATCCATGGAGGCCCTGGCGAAGTTGCGCCCCGTGTTCGACAAGCGATTCGGGACGGTGACGGCCGGCAACTCGTCTCAAATCACCGATGGGGCCGGGGCGTTGGTGCTCGCGTCCGAAGCTGTCGTGCGCCAGCGCGGCCTTCCGGTGTTGGGTTGGGTGCGTGGGTTCGCCTATGCGGGCCTCGATCCGCGTCGCATGGGCCTCGGCCCCGTATTCGCGACCGCGAAGCTTCTCGAAGCCGAACGCATGCGATTCGAGGACATCGATCTCATCGAAATCAACGAAGCGTTTGCCGCGCAAGTGCTCGCGTGTGAGGCCGCGTTCGCGTCGGATGCATTTGCCGCGCGAGAATTGGGACGATCGAACGCCCTCGGCGTCATCGATCCCGAGCGCCGCAACGTGAACGGCGGCGCGATCGCGCTTGGACATCCCGTGGGCGCAACGGGCGCCCGTTTGGTGCAAACGCTGCTTCTGGAGTTGCACATGCGGGAGCTTGCCCTGGGGTTGGTCACGCTCTGTATCGGGGGCGGGCAAGGGGCGGCGGTTCTTCTGGAGACCGCATGAGCGACCTCCTGCCCGAACCGCAGACGTCCTTGGAGTTCAAATCCCAGCCACCGGTCGAGATCCCAACCGCCGGGGTGCGGTTCGACGTGGACGATCACGGGATCGGCTGGGTGTTGTTCGATCATCCAACCAAACCGGTGAACGTTCTCGATACCCCGACCATGGAAAAGCTGCGCTACGTTCTGGACGAAGCCATGCGCAAGGGCGTGCGCGGGCTCGTATTCGCGAGTGATAAGCCGGGGATGTTTTTAGCCGGCGCGGACGTCGACGAGATCGCGGCCATCTACGACGCGCGCACCGGCGCGGAGAAGGCGGCGTATGGGCAGGCGGTGTTCGAGCGTATCGCCGGTTTTGGCAAGCCGACCGTCACCGTGATCACCGGCCCCTGTTTGGGGGGCGGATACGAACTCGCCTTGGCCACCTCGCTCCGCATTGCCGAGAACACCCCCACGGTTCGTGTGGGCCTGCCTGAAGTGCAGCTTGGGCTCTTGCCGGGGTTCGGGGGCACGCAGCGATTGCCCCGGCGCGCGGGCGTGACCACCGCCCTGGACGTGATCCTGGCCGGGAAGGCTCTGCCCGCGCGTCCGGCGTTCAAACGGGGTTTGGTGGACGTGCTCGTGCCGGAGGGCCTCGGGCGTTCGCTGGCTCGTGATTTCTTGACCGGCCAACGTGCGTTCGAAGCACGGCGCCCGGGACGCCTGGATCGTGTCATCGCCGCCTTGCCGCCCGTGCGCGCGCGCGTGTTCCGGCAAGCGGAGTCGCAACTTGGCCGGAAAGTGCGTCGCGATTATTACCCGGCTCCGTATTTGGCATTGGAATCGATCGCCAACGGGTTTTCTTTGCCCGAAGTGGCGGCGTACCGGCAGGAAGCGCTCCTCCTGGGCGAAGCCTTGGCCACCGAAACGTGCCACGCGTTGGTTTGGCTCTTTCAGGCCTCGCAACGGGCAAAGGAGCCGCCCGGAATCGACACGCGATTGGGTAGAAAAGTGGAACGCCTGGGCGTGGTGGGCGCGGGAATCATGGGGGGCGGCATCGCCTGGTTGACTGCGGAAAAGCAGCTTCCCACGCGGGTGAAGGACATCGCGCCGTCGGCGTTGGAGACCGCCCTTTGCACCGCGGCCGAGTTGTGGGCGTCAGAGGTGCGCAAGCGGCGGATGACCCCACGCGAGCGAGAAGCCCGAGTGGAAGCGTTGAGCTTCGGGCTCGATATGTCGGGATTCGGCATGGTCGATCTGGTGATTGAAGCGGTCGTTGAAGACCTGTCGATCAAGCGGCGCGTGATTGCGGAGCTGGAGGAAGCCGTCTCGCCCAGCACCGTCATCGCCACCAACACGTCCTCGTTGCGCGTGGCGGATCTGGCTTTGAACGCGCGGCATCCCGACCGCATCGTGGGACTGCATTTTTTCAATCCCGTTCATCGCATGCCGCTCGTCGAAGTCGTGATTGGATCGCAAAGCTCACCGGAAGCAGTAACGACCGCGTTTCGGCTCGCCCGCGACCTCGGCAAGACGCCGGTTTTGGTGCGTGACGGACCGGGATTCCTGGTCAACCGGCTTCTCGCGTTTTACCTGGGCGAAGCGATCAACGCGTTCGAGCAAGGCGCGGATCCGGTGTCCGTGGACGCGACGATGGTGGAGTTCGGGATGCCCATGGGTCCGTTCGAGCTCCTCGATCAGGTCGGACTCGATGTGGCGAACAAGGTGACCCACGTGCTGGGCGAGGCGTTTGGCGATCGCCTTCCGCGGCAGGTTTCGATTGGGCGTTTGATAGAAGCCGGCGCCTTGGGCAAGAAATCGAGCCGGGGCTTTTACGTATATCGCGAGGGGAAGAAGGAAGGGGTAAACGAGGAGGCCCGAACGGCGGCCGGAAACCCCGCTCCGCATACCCCACCGGGACAGGAAATATTGGATCGCCTCCTTCTCCCCATGATTCACGAAGGGGCTCGGGCGCTCGAGGAAGGCCTGGTTCGCCACGCCGAAGACATCGACCTGGCCATGGTCCTGGGGACGGGATTTCCCGCGTTTCGGCGGGGGCCCTTGTATTACGCGGACCGGCGCGGGATTGCGACCATCATTGCCCGACTCGAGGACCTTGCCGCGATCCACGGGGTCCGCCTGGCCCCGTCGGAAGCCTTGCGTTGTCGCAGCGCCGGCTTTTACGCCCGCTAGTTAGCGATTCCAGGGCCGGGGTCAACCCAGAGCCTCTCCCGCCGATAACAGGGGCAAACCCGTCCTGGAGGTCCCGTCATGATCAGAGGCCTGCTCATTTTTGCCCTTTTCATATTCATCCTGCGCCTGGGGTTCATGTTTGCGTCCCCCGTGGTCAAAAACACGCTCCTCGAAGGCAAGCTGCAGGAGATGGCCACCAATCATGGGATGAAGACGGAGACCGAGCTACGAAAAGACCTGATGCAGTACCTCGACGAGAAGAAAATCGATCTCGACATGGACCAGGTTTATTTCGAGATGAACGAGCGGAGATGTTATATCGCCGCCAATTACACCACGGAAGTCAGGTTCTGGAAGTATGGTCACACCTACGAGTTCTACCCCGCTTCCAGCCTTTCCGCGCGTGAGAAGTCCCGCCATCACCCGGTTCGCGCCCGATTCTGATTTGACCGCATTGCTTTAGGTGCGCCGGCTGCCGTAGGATGAAGTCTTGCTCGGCATGGAAGCGCCGAGCCCTGACTTCGAAATCATTCTTGAATCATGGCCGGCACCACTCGGACTCCATTCGCTGAACAACGCCTTGCCGTCGCCGAGGCGGCCGCGATCATCGGTACGAGTCGGAAGATGCAGCGCATCTTTCGATTCATTTCCAAGATCGCCCGCACCGAGAGCGCGGTACTCATCACCGGCGAATCCGGGACCGGCAAGGAGCTGCTTGCCCGCTCCATCCACTTCCAGAGCCAGCGCGCCCATCGGCCGATTTTGGCCATCAATTGCGGGGCGCTCCCCGAGAACCTGCTCGAGAGTGAATTGTTTGGTCACGTTCGGGGCTCGTTCACCGGCGCGACCATGGACAAGAAGGGATTGTTCGAACAAGCGGACGGGGGAACGTTGTTCCTCGATGAGATCGGTGAGCTCACGCCGGTGAGTCAGGTCAAGCTTCTGCGAGCCTTGCAGGATGGCGAGGTTAGGCGCGTAGGTTCCAACACGGCGGTGCGCGTGGACGTCCGCATCATCTCAGCCACCAACCGGGATTTGCGCCGGGCGATGGAGGAGGGGGTCTTCCGGGAGGATCTCTACTACCGGATCAACGTGTTCCACATCGAGATCCCACCCTTGCGCGAGCGTCCCGAGGACGTACCGCTCCTGGCCGCGTTCTTTTTGGACCGCGTCGCGGCCAAGATGAAGAAGAATATTCGTGAATTTTCGGCTGACTCTCAGTACTTGCTCACCCATTACGCGTACCCGGGGAACGTGCGGGAGCTGGAGAATGCCATTCAGCGCGCGGTGGCCCTGGCCGAGAGCGACGTGATCCGTCCGGAGGATTTACCGCCGCAGATGCGGGAACGCAAACGCCCCCAGATCGAGGGCCCCCGCGGGGCGCTGGAGATTCCGGACGGGTTGACTCTGTCGCAAGTCGAGGATCTCTACATTCGCCGAACCTTGGAGACCCTCGACGGGAACTTGTCGGAAGCCGCGCGACGGTTGGGGGTGAGCCGCACGACCCTGTGGCGGAAGCTCAAGCCGGGAGAACGCGGTTAGGTCTTAGCGACTTTACTGGTTTTAAGACCAGTTGCTCGTTGAGGGCGTGTAGCGCGATCGCCGGCGCACCGGGACCCGGGCCAGTCATCTCCTCTAACGCGGCTACTTTACATAATTCACTCGTTTTGAAACGAGTTGATCCGAGCTGATCCTAGGACCAGTAGACGTGCTACCGCACGTGGTACTGGTTCCAGAACGAGTACTGCACCAGGCCGCCATCTCCAGCGAAACACTATACTGACCTGCGTGGAGCGCTCCGCCACCGTACGCCGATCAACGCCATTGATTGTCCTCGCCTTCGTGGCTCTGGCCTCTCCAGCATTGCCGCAGCCAGCAGGTGACCTCGTTGCTCGAGTTTCGCAAGCGTATGCCACGTATTGCGATCAACTGCAGAAGGAGGGCCGTGCGGATGAGCTGACGATGCGCGCGGATGAGAAACTAACCGCAATTGAAGTGTGGTACGGCCCCCAAGATTCGAGCTGGACTCCGGCGGGACTGAGGTGGTTCGGCCCCAAGGATTCGACGTGGACGCAGGTCGATCGAAGGGTGAGGTTTCCAGATTCGGGACTCGTCGGTTGCTTCCCCGGAGGGCTGGGTGGAGAGAACCTTAACCCTCGACTGCCCTCTCGCGACGTGAATGAGGACTGTCAGAACTTTGTTGCCGCTCGTTTCCAGGTCGCCTCGCAGGAGTCGGTACTCTTCACTATGGGGCACGTCGTGGAGGGCTGCAGCGACACGCCCTGGATGGCCATTCGTCTGGACAAGAAGACATCCAAGCACGTGCTTCCTGACATCTTCGGGTACAACGTCCAAGGCCTCTGGTACACGCCCACCTACCTGATCCTGAATATCAGGGTTGAATATGAGTACGGGGCTACTTACGAGGGGCTCGCGTTCTGGGATCTAGACAAGGGTTGGATCCGTTCCGTCGTCGCCGAGACTCAAGCGGGAGTCTCCTGGGGGGACGAGCCACCGCGCACCGATCCCACTCAAGGTTTAGGCGTTCTCCTTCGCGGGCTCTCCAATTCGAAGATCGGGGAAATGGAACGGGCCGTCTATGTAAATTCCGGCAAAGCCGAGCTCGTTTTCTGGCCCCAAACTCAAGAATGGATGGCCCTGCCCTAACGTCGGCGGCCCCAAAAAAAACGAAACGACCCCGGTGCCCTCCATGGCCTCGGGGTCGTCGCTTATCACGAACCCATCGCAGGGCAACACGCCCTGTGAAGGTCGCGACCCGTCCGAAAACAGTAACGCTAAGCGGGCCTCTGGTTTGGCCCCGCCTTCGCGCTCAAAACGCGGGCCTTACTTCTTGGCCGCGCGTTCCTTCTGCTTCCGACGGTTCCTCACTGACATGTAGCCGATGCCAATGATCAGGAGGAGCACGATCAGGATCGCATTCAACATGGCGTTCTTCCACCTTTCTGGTTGAGAGTCTTCGCGGACGTCACTACTGCCCCGCCGGTGACGCTGTATCCGTCAGCGTCCGAACGATCTGAATAACGGCCGGAGCAAGGATGACCACGAGGAGCGCGGGAAAGATGCAGAATACCAGGGGGAAGAGCAACTTCACCGCCGTCTTGCGAGCGTTTTCTTCAGCCCGCTGACGCCGACGGGTCCGCATGGACTGCGCGTGGACCCGCAAAGCCTGAGCAATGCTCGTTCCGAGCCGGTCGCTTTGGATGAGCACCGCACATAGTGCACGCGCCTCTTCTACCCCGGCGCGAGAAGCAAAATTACGAAGCGCCGCCGCGCGGGCGAGACCGGCCCGAATCTCGCTCGAAATGAGTCGCATTTCCTCGCTGAGTCGGGGCGCGTGGTTCAGCATTTCCCGGGACACCGTGACCAGGGCGGCGTTCAGCCCCTGGCCCGCCTCCACGCAAATCACCATGAGGTCGAGCGCGTCGGGCAGGGCAAGCCGAATCTCCTCCTGCCGCTTCGAGCTCTGGCGGGCGAGCCAGATGTTGGGGACGTAGAAGCCTACCGCGGCAAACGCAATCGACAGGATGATGAGCTGGTCCTGTTTCACATGAAACTTGAGACCGAGCATGAACGATACGCCCCAAAACAGAACGCTGAGGAGGACCTTGAACGCGACGAAGAGCCCCGTGACTCCCGGGCGGCGATATCCAGCCTGGGCCAGATCCCATTTCAGGTTTTCGGACTGGGCAAGATTGGGAAGGACCCATCCAAGGGCTGAAACCATCTGCCAGAAGGGGGGCAACGGCTCATCGACGATGCTGGGACCGGTCTCGACCGCAGCGCCTTCGCTGGTTCGGATCTTTTCCAGCCGCTCGGTTACGCGCTGCCGGCGCGGCATGAGCGCGCGGAACCCCATGATCGCCACGAAAACCGAAAGCGCGATGAGCAGAGGCGCAAGATATATGGTCATGGTTACACCTTGATATTGACGATCTTACGGATGAAGAAGTACCCCACCAGCTGCAGGAAGACCGCCGAACCGATCATATAGGGACCGATCGGATCGGTGATGAGGGTTTTGAGATAGTCGGGGACGATAACCATGAGCGTGACGCACATCCCCAGAGGCAACAAGGTGAGAATGAGTCCGGAGAGCCGAGCCTGAGCGGTAATCGTGCGCACGTCCCCGAGAATACGGAAGCGATCGCGGATCACGTACGCAGTGCCTTCGAGGATTTCCGCCAGGTTGCCGCCGGTCTCTTTCTGGATGAGCACCGCGGTCACGAACAAACGTAGCTCGGTCGAATCGATGCGCTTGGTCAGGTCGGTCAAGCTGTCCCGGAGGCTCATCCCGAGGCGGTTCTCTTCGAACACGATGCGGACCTCGTTCGAGACCGGGTCCGGGCATTCCTCCGCGACGACCTGGAGCGCGGCAGTGAACGCCATTCCCGATCGCAAGGCGCCGGTCATGAGATCCAGCGCGTCGGGGAACTGGCGCTCGAACATACGCCGGCGCACTTCCTTCTTGCGGTAGATAACGAAGAAGGGAATCGATCCCACCGCGGCCGCGCCGAGCGGGAACGTCCACCAGATCGTGGATCCCATGGCTACGATCGTGCCGCCCAGTAAGCCAAGCCCGAGGGTAATGGTGAAGAACGTGCCCACCCGCATCTTGACGTCGGCCTGCATGAGCAGAGATCGCGTCTTAGAGGCAATGGCGAGCTTCTGCAGGAGGCGGTCGATCGCAGGCACGTCGCTCAGGGTGTCGTCGCGCAAGATGGAGGCTTCCGTTGCCGCCTCGGAACTCCCGAACCGGTTCAGTTCCTCGAGCCGCTTGCGCACCTTTAGCTTTCGCCGCTCCAAGAACATGTAGAACACGCCCAGCCCCGCGGCCATCACGGCCGCGAAGACCAGAACCGCGACGATCCCGATCATGCGATCCTGCATTAGATCACCCGGCCTTCGGCAAAGATGTCGGCGGGCAGCGGCACGCCGGCGACGGCGAGCCGGTCGGCGAACCGGGGTCGGATGCCGGTGGCCCGGAACTGTCCGGCCACGCGTCCGTCATCCCCCACCCCGATGCGGTGGTATACGAAGATGTCCTGGAGGGCAATGACCTCGCCTTCCATGCCCACGATCTCGGTCACGGCTTGCACTTTTCGGCTTCCGTCCGACATGCGAGCCACTTGGATGATCACTTCCAATCCGGAGGCGACCTGCTCGCGCATGGCCCGGTGCGGCAGGGCCACGCCGGAGAGGAGCATCAGGGTCTCCAGACGGTGGAGCGCATCGCGCGAGCTGTTGGCGTGCACGGTGGTGAGCGATCCATCGTGGCCGGTGTTCATGGCCTGGAGCATGTCCAGCACTTCCTGACCGCGGACTTCACCGACGATGATGCGGTCCGGCCGCATACGAAGCGCGTTTCGAACCAGGTCGCGCTGCGAGATCATGCCGCTGCCTTCGATATTTGGCGGCCGCGTTTCCAGACGCACCACGTGGGGCTGGAGGAGCTGGAGCTCCGCCGCGTCCTCGATCGTGACCACGCGCTCCTCGGCGGGAATGAACTGGGAGACGGCGTTCAAGAGCGTCGTCTTTCCCGAGCCGGTACCGCCCGAGATGATGATGTTGATGCGCGCTTTGATAATGCCGCGGAAGAGCTCGATCATGCCCGAGGTCAACGAGCCGAGCTGCAAGAGGTCGTTCACATCCAGGGTCTTTACCCCGAAGCGACGAATGGACAGGATGGGTCCGTCCACGGCCAAAGGCGGAATGATGGCGTTGACACGGGATCCGTCGGGAAGGCGAGCGTCCACCATGGGCGAGGATTCATCCACGCGGCGGCCCACCCGAGCCACGATACGGTCGATGATCCGCATAAGGTGATCGTCATCGTCGAATTGGGTGTCGGTGAGCTCGAGCATGCCGAAGCGCTCGATGTACACCTGTTCGTGCGTGTTGACCAGAATGTCCGAGACATCGGGGTCGTGCAGATAGGGCTCGATCGGCCCCAGCCCGAAGGTCTCGTTCAAGACCTCGTCTTCGAGCTGCGTCCGCTCGCGCTCGGAGAGCGGAATCGATTCCTCGGAGATCAGACCGGCAATGATCTGCCGGATTTGAAACCGCAAGGTCTCGGCCTCCAGGGACTCCAAGGAGGCGAGATTGAGGCGCTCGATCATGCGCCGGTGAATCCGTCCCTTCAGATTGTTCCGCCGATCCGGGGTCCCGGTCAGCTGGTCCGGCCGCCCCGGACCCGAGGGGGCACCTGGAGTGGCACGGGCCGCTTGCGACGCGGTACGCGGAGTCGGGTTGGCGCGAGCAGCGGCCGCACTTTGCCGTTGCTCCTGGATCTTCTGGAAGCGATCACCGAGTTTCATGAAGCACCTACTTTACTGGGCTGCGCTCGTGGGGAGATCGTGATCGTCCTCCCCCGGTTGGAGTTGAGGTGCAAGCTCGAGAGCTCCCTTTATGAGCTCCCGGGCGAGCAGATCGATGCTCTGCGACATCTTGGCCCGCGGCGAGCGGATGACGGCAGGATTTCCGGCATCGATGGCGGAGATCACCGTCTTGTAGTCGTTCGGAATCATCCAGAACACCTTCGACTCCACCGCCTCCTCGAGATGATCCGATTTCACCTCGGTCTTCTTCTCGTAGCGGTTGACTACGATCTTGACCTTGTCCGAGGAGTAGCCGAGCTGCTGGAACAAATGGAGACAGCGGCGCACGTTCCGCACCGTGGGCACATCGAGCACCGCCACGACCAGGATGATGTCGGCGAGGTTCAGCACCTCGAGCACGCGGCTGTCGAAGACGTGGCCGGCATCGACCACGATCACGTCGAACATGCCGCGCAGGAGTCCAAAGATCTCGAGCAGCGCTCCGGGAGTGACCTTCTCCGCTTCCACCGGATCTTCGGGTGTGGACAGCAGGTGAACACCCGATTCATGCCGGGTGAGAAGGCCCTTGAGCCGCGACTCGTCGAGGTTGGTCGGCCCGGCCGCGTCGGCCATCGTGTACTGGGGGCGTATGTCGAGCATGAGCCCGACGTCCCCCATCTGAAGGTTGAGGTCGACGAGGACGGTGTTTTTCTTCAGGTTCTTGGCGTAGGCCACGGCGAGGTTGGTAGCAACCGAAGTCACGCCCACGCCGCCCTTCGACGAAAAAACGGTGATCGTCCGGGCCGCTCGACGGCGGCCGCCCGCGTTTCGGCGGGCCTGCCCGCTCAAGCGCCGGACTGCTTCGCCAAGTTCCCGGTTGTCGACAGGACGGGTAAGGAATTCCTGCGCCCCCGAGCGCATGCAGCGCAAGATGAGCTGCGGCGAGGCATCCTGGGCGGTGACGATGACACCCATGCCCGGGTGCTCGATTTTGAGCGCGTGCACCGTTTCCAGAGCCGCGTCGGCAGGCGCGGGCAGCTCGAGAATAAGGATCTCGGGGTGGAGCCCGTTCACCAGGCCCAGTCCCCCGGCCAGATTGTCCGCTTCACCCGCCACCTTCGCGCCGAGCGAAGCCAAATACCCCTTCATCGAGGATCTGGCCACTCGATCCCGATCGATCAGCACGACGCTGGTTGCCTGCCCTCCGTTCACGACGCTCTCCTTACGGGTTCAAACTCACTCGATCAAATGCAGTCC
>Ga0075418_10005109_pt1 | contig 14864 bp, 14 predicted proteins | sample SoiMetdeltSBSDD2_FD_81776 | JGI IMG/M metagenome (GOLD analysis project Ga0075418, IMG submission 81776) | Bulk soil microbial communities from a Populus tree surrounding site in Tennessee, USA - Soil MetaG P. deltoides SBSDD2 | ecosystem: Environmental > Terrestrial > Soil > Tree plantation...
GATCGCGTTCGTTGACGACCACGCGGAGCGCGCCGGTGACAAAGAGGTCTCCCCCGAATAGCTCCACCTGGTCGGGATCCGCGGCGGTGTCGACGAGCGAGATGAACCCGGCGCGGTCGCCTTTCTGCAGCAGCGCCTCGAGGCGGTCGAGCAGGAGGGCCACGCCTTCAGGCGCGTCCGCCGGCTGGGAGGCGGCGTTGGCCGCGCCCGGACCCTGGCCGGACACGGGACTCGCCACGGCGAGCGCGCACGCGACCAGAAGGACGAGCCGGAGACCCATGTCAGCTCACACCCGGGTTGATGCTATCGCAACCGGGGACGCGTTCATATGACACCGAGGTCTGTGCCGACTGCCTTGAAGGCGTCCAGGGCGAACTGCAGTTCGTCACGGCTGTGCGTGGCCGTCACGATGGTCCGGACACGCGCCTTCCCCTGTGGAACGGTTGGGAACCCGATGCCCTGCGCGAACACACCCTTCTCGAACAGTCGATCCGACAGTGCCATGGCGAGCGCGCCCTCGCCAACGATGACGGGGGTAATGGGGCTTTCGCTGACACCGGTATTGAAGCCGAGCGCCTGGAGTCCCGCCTTGAAGAAGTGCGTGTTTTCCCACAGCCGCTCGATCAGCTCCGGCTCCTGCTCGAGCACCTCGATCGCGGCGAGGCACGTGGCGGCGACGGACGGCGGGTGGGACGTCGAGAAGAGAAACGGGCGGGCGCGGTGGTGGAGGAACTCAATCAGCGCGCGCGAGCCGGCGACGTAGCCGCCCAGCGCGCCGATCGCTTTCGACAGAGTCCCGACCTGGACATCGACGCGCCCGTGCATGCCGAAATGGTCCACGGTGCCGCGGCCATGGCTCCCGAACACCCCGCTCGCATGCGCGTCGTCGACCATCATGATGCCGCCGAATTCGTCGGCCAGGTCGCAGAGCTCGGGAAGAGCGCCGAGGTCGCCGTCCATGCTGAAGACGCCGTCGGTGATGATGAGCGTGAGCGTGCCGCGCGGAATCTCCTGGACGAGACGTCGAGCGGCGGCGACGTCGCGATGCGGGAAGACCTTGATCGTCGCGCGGCTCAATCGCGCGCCGTCGATGATGCTCGCGTGGTTCAACTCGTCCGAGACGATCACGGCGTCGCGGCCCAGTATCGAGGAGACGGTGCCCGCGTTGGCGGTGAAGCCGCTCTGGAATACGACCGCTGCTTCAGTGCGCTTGAATTCGGCGAGCTTGCGCTCGAGCTCGATGTGGATCTGCATGGTGCCGGCGATGGTTCGAACCGAGCCCGACCCGACGCCGAACGCCCGCACCGCCTCGAGCGCGCGCTCGCGCAGCCGCGGGTGCGTCGTCAGACCGAGGTAGTTGTTCGATGACAGGTTGACGACCGAACGGCCGTCGATTGAGGTGGAGGCTTTCTGCTCGCTGTCGAGCACACGCAGCCGCCGATAGAGTCCCTGGTCGCGCAGCGCCTGGAGCTCGGTCGAGAGATATCCGAGCGGATCCTGGCGCATCGCGCCAGTATATTGCGGCGTTTAGAAAAACAGGATCAGCGTCCAGGGGGCGACGGCCGCGGCAGCGTAGAAGCCCGTGAGCACCGCGACCGCGAGGTGGACCTCGCGGAAATGCAGACAGATCCCGAGGAACGCGGCCATCATCTTCGCGCTGAGCAACCCGGGTCCGTGGCCAAGGTGGGCCATCAATCCGGCGACAATGGGATTCGCCTCGATGCCGGGCCCGAACGCCGTGACGCCGACATACGTGAAGACGCCGTCAAGGCATTGGACGAGCAGAAACGCGACCAGGACGATGTCGCCAAACCGCGACGGCTGTGCTGTCTTGCGTACTTTCGGCAGCGAGATGCCGACAAATGACGGGTGAAGTGCATACGCCGTGTTCGCCATACGTTCCTGCCCAAGTACCAGGGCAACGCCCGTACCAGCGGCGGGGGTCAGCGGGGAAGGCGGAAAAGGACGTCAGAACCATCACGAAATATCTCGACTGCACCGGAGTTGCGCAGCAACGCAGACGTGTCGGTCCCCTCAGTGTCGAGGTACGCGGCTTCGTGGACGATCGCATGCGTAGCGCCGCTCATGCGCAGCGCGTCGAGCGAGACGTCGGGATGGCGCGGCATTTCCGAGAACGCGGATATGAGCAGGCCATAGTGCGGCGGGAAGACACCGCTGTAGCCATTCACGAGCGCGTGCCAGTGCACGGTGGAATAGAACATCGCGCGCAGGTCGTAATCAGGCTGTCCGAAGGGGAACTCGACGAGCACGCTGCCTGAGGGTTGCCGCTCCATTTCGCGATAGACCGCGGGCGCGCGGGCGGGGCGGTAGACGCGCGCCTCTGGCGTCGCGTATCCGCGGATCGGCGCCATGCCGTTGGTCGTGAAGGGCACGTGCGTCGCCTCGATCAAGAAGAAGACGCCGGCCGCTCCAAGCACCACGATGCCGGGTCGAGAGCGGCTGAGCGCGTGGGCGCCATATCCCGCCAGCATCGCCAGCATCAGCGCCTCTATCATCCCGAACCGCGCAGGCACTCTGAGACCGTCAAAGCCCGGCACGTGTTCGTAGAGCAGCCGGTATGGCGCGGCGATTTCAACCGGCCGTCCCTGCGCCAGAGGCAACGGCCCCAGCGAAAGCCACGCCGCGACGAGCAGGCCAGCCATGGGAAATCCGCGGTCGCGCAGGAACCCTTTCGACCACTCCCGCGCGCGCGGCGAGACCAGCAGCAGCAGCGCTGCGGCAACTGTCGCTCGAACGAGTAGTTGATTGGCGTTGCTCATCCGCAGCTCAAACCAGCCAAGATCCCAGGCGATGCGGCGCGAGATCAGCACTGCCACGGCTGCCGCCACGTGCAGGATTGCGGCGGCGCCCAGCAGCCACGCAAACCATAGAGGAGCCAGCCGCCTCGCGCCGCTGGCCTCGCGGGGCGAGCGTTGTCGGCGCCATGCGATGCCGGCAAGTGCAAGAACCAGGGGAACGAGCCCGGGAAAGAGGTCCCCTTCGGGCTTCGGAAAGGCGCGAAGAATGTCGCCCCAGATACGCTGCTCGCTGAAGGCCGTTGCGTACGAATAAACGTCGGCGGAAAACCGCGAGACCTCCGCAGCGGGGCGCAGCGTGTCCCACAGGGTACGCATCGCGGCGTAGGGCAGAAGAAACGGCGCTATGGCTGCGGCGGCGAGCGCACCGGCGGCGCTTATCTGCAGCCACATGCGCCGATCGCGCCAGCGGTGGCGTCTCGCCACTTCCCACAGGATGTACGCCGCAGCAAAAGGCGGAAAGAAGAGCAGGTGATACCCAGACGAGAGGCCCTGAAGCACCAGCGAGGCCGCCGCGCCAGCAAGCGGACGAAGCCTCCCGCTGTCGAAGTAGCGAGTCATCCCATAAAACACAAACGGCATCCACTGGGATGACAACACCTGCAGGTGCGAGGACTGCGGCAGGCGGTACGGCGCGAAGGCGAACAGCAAGCCGGCGGCGAACGCCGCCGTTGAGTTTCCGGTCAGCTCCCGCATCAGGAGATACATCCCCAGACCGGACAGCACGAACGTCGAGATGAAGAGCAGGTTGTACGAGAGGATCGGGTTGCCGGTGGCGACCCACACAGGAAAGATCTGGATCGCCTGCGCGACCAGGTGGTCGGAATAGGCGAGCGTCAGCGGCGACGGATGGAAAATGTTGCCGTCGAAGAACGTCGCGATGCGGGCGACGTCGCCGCTGAGGATCCGGAGGAGCTGCTCGCAGTCCCACGACAGGATCCACATGACGAGGACCGGGTCGCCGAGATCCCAGGCGACGTCGCGGCCCAGCCCGGGGACGAGCGGCCAGGTGGCAATGAGCGTAAGGGCAAGGTAAGCGCCGGTCGCCGCCTTTGCCGACAGCTTCAATCCGACGCGGCCTCCGGCATCAGCTCCTCGAAGATCACTTGAATGATCGCGACGCTGGGCACCGCGAGGATGGCGCCGACGATCCCCAGCAGCGTGCCGCCGACCAGCAGGGCGACGATCACGGCCGCGGCGCTGACGCCCACCTGGCGCTCCATCACCTTCGGCACCAGGATGTGGTTCTCGAACTGCTGCTGGGCGAAGAAGAAGATGGCGACGCCGAACGCCAGCGTCGGCGACACGGTCGCCGCCACCACCACGGCCGGGATGGCTGAAATCACCGGTCCGACGATCGGGATCATCTCGCCGATGCCGGCAATCAAGGCGAGCACGTAGAAGTAGGGAACGCCCATCAGGAACAGTCCCAGCGCGGCGGTGCCGCCGATGATTCCCGCCAGCAGGAGCTGTCCGCCGAGCCACGCGCTCACCTTGTTGGAGATCCGCAGGCAGGCGTCTTCGACCCGACGCCGCTCGCCGCGCGGAAACAGGCGGACGAACGTGCGCATGAACCGATCGGCATCGAGCATCAGGTAGAACGCGAGGATGAGGATCGTGACCAGCCCGAAGATGCCGCCGATGAACCCCCAGATCGCGCCAATCACCGTGCCCACGGCGTCCGACCCGCTGCCCGGCGCCCGTTCGACGGCTTCACTGAATGACAGTTCACGCGGGATGATCCCGCGGTCAATCAGCCACTGTTGCCCGCGATGAAGCATGTCGGGCAGCGCCGAGTACATCTCGCGCGCCTGCGCGACAAGCGGCGGTATGACCAGAAGCCCCAGCCCTACCAGCGCGCCGATGAAACACAGATAGATGATGAGGATGGCCACCCATCGCGGCAGCCGCCGTGAGCCGCCGAACCGGGAGCGCTCAATCGCGCCCGCAAGCGGTGCGAGGCCCACCGCGACCAGCACGCTCATGTAAACGAGCAGCAGCGCGCCGCGAACCAGGTACAGCGCCCAGGTCAACGCCACGGTAAGCGCCAACCCGACGAGCGTGTACCGAATCAGCGCGCGTGGCGAATCGGTGTGGTCGGGCACCGCGTCAGCCGGCGCGCTCGAGATAGTCCCGGGTGAAGGCGCCGATGTCTGCGTAGATCTTCGAAAGTTCCGCCGGCTCGGCGAGGTAGACGATCCGGAAGGTGCCCTGCTCCGGCGGCATGCCGAACCCCGAGCCGTACACGCACAGGATGCCGGTAGCCCTCAGTAGGGCGAGGACGTAATCCTCGTCGGTGCGTCCGGGCGGCAGTGAGACGAACGGCATCGCGTAGAAGGCGGCGCGGGGCGCCACGCATCCCATGCCCGGAATCGCGTTGAATGACTCCGTCGTGATCCGCGCGCGTTCGGCGAGCGCCTTTCGGAATGCCACCTGGTGCGAGCGGTCGCCGTTGAGCGCGGCCGCGACGGCGTACTGCATGGGGCCCGGGCTGCAGAGGCGTCCGTCCGCGAGCTTCTTGGCTGCCGCGAGTACCGCGTCGAGCCGCGGCGTGGGCCCGACCACCATCCAGCCGGTCCGCCATCCCGGGGCGAGATACGCTTTCGACAGGCTCGACAACGAAATGATCGGCGCCTCGGGCTCGAGCGTCGCGAGCAGCGGAATGCTGCCGTCGAAGCCCAGCTCGGCGTAGACCTCGTCGGCGACGATGGTGAGGTTGTGCTCCTCGGCGAGTTGAATCAGTGCCCGCCGGACCGGGGGAGGATACACGGCACCTGTCGGATTATTCGGGTCGATCACCACCAGCACCCGCGTCCGCGGCGTGATCAGGCTGCGCAGGTGATCGAGGTCCGGCAGCCACTCGCGATTGATGTCCGTGCGGTAATACTTGGGCTGCGCGTTCAGCTTGGCGAGCACCGCGGTGTAGAGGGGATAGGTCGGTGTCGGAACGAGGACTTCGTCCCCTTCGTCCGCGAGCGCATTCAGCGCAATGTCGATCGCCTCGGAGGTCCCCGTCGTGATGAGCACACGGTCCGCGGATACCGGGATCCCGCGCACGGCGTAGTCGTCGGCAACCGCTTCCCGTGCTTCGGGAATGCCGGGCGACGGCAGGTAGCCGTTGTGCCCGTCGCGCATCGCCCGGGTGGCGGCCTCGATCAGATGCGCAGGGGGCTGAAATCCAAAGGCTACGGGGTCGCCGATGTTCAAATATCGTACGCGCACGCCGCGGGCCTCAACTGCGCGCGCCTCCACGACGATATTCCGGATGGCGTAGGAGAACCGGTGGACTCGGGCGGCCACCGGAATGGGCCGCGCCATTTTCGAGGTGGGCATCTGCGTCCAATCTTACACGGCGGATCTCGGCGACTTGTCGTCCTCGCAATGAGACTCAGCGGACCATCCGCCAGCGTAAGATTTACACGATTTCCGGGGCCGCCGGCGGGCCTCAACTAGAGAAATCCCCGTAAATCACTGCATCGACAGGAGGAAGCCTGGTGGCAAGCCCATTGAAGTGGAGAACCCCCGTGACACGGCGTTCGGTCGCTCCCCTCGTCCTGACCGTGCTGGTGGTGTCGGTGCTCGGAGGCGGGTTGCACGCGCAGGCCCCCGGCGCTGGCGAGCCCCGGCAGGAACCCTCGATCACCTTCAAGAGCAGCGTCGAGGTCGTTACCGTGACGGCTGCCGTCCGCGACGGGAAGGGGCGTGTCGTGCGCGACTTGAAGTCGTCCGACTTCGAAGTGATCGACGCCGGCGCCGCTCGTGAACTGCGCGACTTCTATTCGGGCGAGGCGCCGATCAGCCTCGCGGTGCTGCTCGACATCAGCGGCAGCATGGCTGTGGGCGGCAACATGGACCGCGCCCGCCATGCCGTGGCGCTCGCGACCCACATGTTGAACGGGGCTGAAGACGAAGCGGCGCTCTATACGTTCGATTCGAAGCTCGAAGAAGTGGTCTCGTTCACGAGAGACGTGGAGCGGATCAGGAGCGTCAGCCTCAAGGGAAAGCCGTGGGGCATGACGTCTCTGTACGACGCGATCGGCGCCGCCGCGCAAAGCGTTGCTGAGCGCGCCAACCGGCATCGGGCGCTGCTGGTGATCACCGACGGCGTCGACACGGGCAGCCGTATGAGCGCGCCCGAAGTCTCCGGCATCGCCAGCTCGATCGACGTGCCGGTGTATCTGCTCACCGTCGTCACCCCGCTGGATCATCCGGGTGGCGAGTACGCGGTGCTCGCGACCGACGGTGCGACGAACAACACGGCGACCTTGGCCGACCTGGCGCGCTGGACGGGCGGCACCATGAAAATCGCGAGCGTCCCAGCGCACACGCTCGAAGCGGTCCGCGAGGTGTTCGCGGAACTCAGGTACCAGTACGTCATCACGTTCGAGCCGGGGACGCGTCCCGGGTGGCACCCGCTCGAGGTTCGGACCCGGAACAAGAACCTGACCGTTCACGCGCGCAGCGGCTACATTTCGGGCCCGGCGCGGGGAGACGACTAAATAGTCAGCGAGCAACGGAGGAGAGAAGCATCATGCGTAAGAGCCTGGCAGCAGTAGTGATCGTCCTCAGCGTGGCCGTTTCCGCGTGTGCCACGAAGGGGTTCGTTCGTGAAGAGGTCGGCGGCGTCAACTCGAAGGTCGACACTTTGAGCGGCACCGTCGAGCAGACACAGGAGCGCGTCGGCCGCAACGAGGAACGGATCGGCGCGGTCGATCAGAAGGCCGAGGCGGCCGGCAAGTCAGCCGCGGAAGCCCGGACCGCCGCGGGTGAAGCGCGTACGGCGGCTGACGCCGCTGCGGCGAATGCCAAGGCGGTCGGCGGACGCGTAGACGCAGTCGCCGCCGACGTCGCCGCGACCCGGAAGCTGATCTTCGAAGTCACCCTGAGCGAAGACCAGGGCAACTTCAAGTTCGGCGCCGCGGCCCTGCCGGACGAGGCGAAGGCGCGGCTCGATCAGATGATCGGCCAGCTGAAGGCGGATTCCAAGAACGTGTTCATCGAGATCGAGGGTCACACGGACAACGTCGGTTCGCCCGCGTTGAACGAGCAGCTCGGCCTCGAGCGCGCCGAAGCGGTGAAGCGGTATCTCTACGAGCAGCACCAGGTGCCGCTGCACAAGATCAACGTGATCAGCTACGGTGAAGACAAGCCGGTTGCGCCGAACAACACGCGCGACGGACGTGCCATGAACCGGCGAGTCGTTGTGAAGGTGCTTTCGTAGATACCACTCGTCAGGGCCTCGGGCTTCAGGGCTGTGATAGTCCTGAGGCCTGAGACAGCCCTGGGCCCTGAGGCCTGATCCCCGGGGCCTTCCTCATCGCAGCGCCGCGAAGTTCACCCGCACGCGCGCCAGTTCCTTTCCCATCTCGCTCATCACAACGTCATACGCGCCCGCGGCATTGAGTGTGCCGATGGCAAAGGGCGCGACGATCGTGCCGCCGGTCAGCGGCATGCCGCCGCCGCCGCTCTGGTTCGGGGGCGCCCCCGGAGGCGCCGGGAGCGGCGGGGTTTCGAGACGAGCGCCAAAGCGTGGGATGCGGGTCACCTCCCGCGGCATCAGCCGCGCCGGGGGCGACGCGACCGTCAGCTCAACGTCATACCCGGGCACTCCGATGAACACATTCTGCGGATGGAACGTCATTTCGACCCGGGTTTCCACGACGCCAGAGGCAGTACCGAGAGCGTCAGCGGCTTCGCGATTGGTGACGCCGCGGATGCCGAGGTTGGTGCGCTCTTCCGTGTTCAGAACGACGCGGCGGAAGGGCGTCACGACGTCGATGTAGTCGAAGGGCGGACGGGCGACCTTGAGGCGATAAGGCTGGTGAAACCTGGTATGAACCGACTCGATCCGCGACAGGCCGAGCGTGAGGGCCTCGTCAATCAGCCGCGGAGTGATTGCCGTTTCGAGGCCGGAGACCGCGTTTCCGGCGAGGAGCAACGCGACGAGAAGTAAGAGCCACGTATGCGCCACGGGAGGCAATCGTAGCGCACACGGGGCATACCGGGATCAGCGCTTCAGTTGTCCCCGAATTTCGCCGCCCGGATTCTGGGTGGTGTGGATGTTGACGTAGGCATTGCCGTTCACAATCGCCTGGAGCACGTCGTTGAGCGTATTGATGCCCTGGGCGGGACGTGCCACGAAGTCGCGTTCGCCAAGGCGGAACGTCATCGAAAAATCACCGGTGCGGCCGACGACAGCGGCAGGAAAGTTGAGCACCACCGGCCCGGCGATCCCGGCGGCCCCGACGTGGATGTGGCCGGCCGTCGTCGCCGTGGGAACGTTGAAGACGTTGAGCGTGACAGCCACTTCCCGTTCGGCGATGTCGACGCTGACTTCGGCGGTTCCGACCATCCCGGTATTCAGTACGGGGGTCTCCTCGCCGCCATTCATCGTCGTCGTGAGCGTCACCACCTGCGCGGAAGCCTGCGTCGCGAGCACGAGCGCAAGCGCGCCGGTGCAGAACCCGAGAAACTTCGTCATAGTCGCCGTCTCCTTGTCGAGTGTCAGGGCGGCGCAGGGAGCAGGAAACAGACCAGCTGGTTTTCACGCAGGATCAACGAGATAGCGCGAATCGTGACGCGGCCATCCTTACGGCTGGCGAAAGCGCTTTCGCGACCCGCCAGCGTAGACTGGTCCCGCCGCATGGAACTCTCTGACCGGGTGGCCCTGATCACGGGCGGGAAGCGCATCGGAACGGCCGTCGCCACGGAACTGGCCCGCGGAGGCGCCGACGTGGCGCTCGTCTATCGATCCTCGCGGGCCCAAGCGGAGGAAACCGCGGAAACCGTTCGAGGCCTTGGCCGTCGTGCCCTCGTCCTCCAGGCCGATCTTGCAGACGTCACCGCCGCCGAACGGGTGATTGACAGCTCCGTCGCCGGCCTTGGCCGCCTGGATATCCTGGTCAACATGGCGTCCCTGTATCGGCCGAAGCCGTTCGACGAACTGGACGTCGACGACTGGGAGGATCAAATGGCGGTAGACCTGCGCGCCGCATGGCTGTGCGCGCGCGCGGCCGTCCCGCATATGCGGCGCGTGCGCGGCGGGCGCATCATCAATCTTTCGGACTGGGTTGCGCGCAGCGGCCGGCCCCGCTACGCGGGATATCTTGCGTACTACGTTGCCAAGGCGGGCGTGATCGCGCTTACCGAGGCGCTGGCGCTCGAGCTCGCGCCCGATCAGATCCTCGTCAACGCGGTGGCACCGGGCCCGATCGTCGCGCCGGAGACCATCTCAGACGAGGAGTTCGCGCAAGTTGAGCGCGCGACGCCGCTCGGACGGTGGGGCGGCGAGATCGAGATTGCGAAAACCGTCCTCGCGCTGGTGGAAAGCGATTTCATTACCGGCGAGACGATCCGTGTCGATGGCGGTCGACACGTCAAATAAGACCAACACGTCACAAGGATCAAGTCAGAAGCCGGCCCATCATTCTCAGGGTGTCACACGTCTAGGTAAGTATGCGCGGCCACCCTCTCGTTAGTACCCTCGCTATCGCGGTCGAAGACCGGCCCGCCGATCGGGTCGCGGCACTCTTCGATGCTCATCACCAACGTCTGTACTGCCTCGCGCGGCGACTGACGACGAGTGCCGACGACGCGCTCGACCTTGTGCAGGAGACCTTCCTGCGGGTGGCGCGTGCGCCTGGGTCCGTGCCCTCCTGTCCTGACCGAGAGGAGGCGTGGTTGGTGCGTGTGCTGATCAACCTGCGTCGCGATCAGTGGCGGAAGGCTGCTGTGCAGAGGCGGTACGACGAATACACCGCGGGCCCTCGCGCTCAGTCGCACGCCGGATCCGATCATGGCTCCGCGGCGATTGCGCGCGCCACGATTTGGCGCGCACTTGACATGCTGCCGCCGCGTCGACGGGCGGTCGTCGTCATGCACGAGTTGGAAGGCCTCCCTATTTCGACGATCGCGTCCCAGCTTGGCATCAGCGCGATCACAGTGCGGTGGCACCTCTCGGTGGGACGTCGCGATTTGACCCGAGTACTTACTTCCCGACATGGAGATACCCATGAAGACCGTGTCTGACCTGTTGCGGCAGGCCGACCCTCTTGACGACGATTTGCAACGGCTCGAGGAAGAGCGCGACCGGATTCGCCGGACGGTGATCGCGACTGCTTCGGTCGTTCGACCAGTGTCGCCGGCCCTTGCGCCTGCTCGCCGGTTCCTCCTCAGCGCAGCTGCGCTGATTGCCGCCGTTCTCGTCATTGGTTTACTGGTTGACTCCAACCGAGCGACGGTTCAGGCGGCCGTGCGATTCGGAGTGCGCCTTGCTGAGACGCAGCCGGTCCCTGGTCTGATCGTTGCGCGGGTCGTAGACTCCGGGCGGACGATCTACCTGCACCCTGAGATGGTCGTGACAAATGACGACATCGCACAAAGTTGGGTCGTCCAGGACGGCCCGGACCGCTTCGGCATCGCGGTGGAGTTACTGGAGGCGGGCGCGCAACGCATGCGACAGGCTAGCGCGGCTCATCTCGGCCGGCCAGTCGCGATTCTGATCGACGGCGAGGTCGTCGCCGCGCCGGTCGTCCGTGCCGTAATCAGCAACTCGGCGATGATCAGCGGCGACTTCACCCGGGCTGAGGCAGAACGGATTGCAGAGGGCATTGCCAGGTGAGCCTTGTGACTTGTGCCTCAAGCACTCCTGACCGGCACGTGCGCCGGTTCGATGTCATACGTCTCGATCTTCTGCTCCGCGGGGCCGCACTTGACCTCCCCGGTCTCGACATCGAACTGCGAGCCATGCCACGGACACTGGACGACGCCGCAGATCAGGACGCCATCCGAGAGCGGGCCGCCCCGGTGGGTGCATCGATCCTGGAACGCGGCATGACCGCGCTCGGTCTTCGCGACGACGACGCGCTGGTCGTCGACGTGTACGAGCTTCATCTGGTTTAGGCCGAGCGGCGCCGCCGCCGACGTGAGCGCGCCCGAGCGCCGGTTCTCGCGCGTCTCCTCCTGCCATTTGCCTGCGTTCGCGTAGCGATGATCGACGCCAATCTGATTGCGGAAGGCGAGCGTGCCGCCCATCCAGCCGCCGACGGAGATTGCGGCCGCCCCGAGCGTCTGGAGCGCCAGGGGCAGCGCCATGCGGCGCGAGCCCCTGCCAAGTAGCCACCCCGCGGTGAATAGTGCCAGCGCGCTGGTGTTGATCAGGGCGTGCTTCGTCGCTCGGTCCTTGCCCGAACTTTCCGGCGGCACACTGTGGCGGTAGTCGATGATGCCTGGAATGGCAGCGAGCAGCCCCGCTGCAACCCCGGTCGGAACGAGGTAGCGCGACACCGTCTTCAGGTCGTCTCGACGCCATAGTGCGCCCGCCATGCCGAACCCCCATCCGCCGGTCAGGAAAGCGAACGGATAGGTGATGAGCATGGGATGGATGGGATGGCCCTTGATCGATGCTCGGCTTTTCATATGTCCCGGGGCGTGCAAAAGGTCCGCCTGAAGGCGGACACTACGAGTACGCAGTGCCTGGGTGTACGTAGTGTCCGGTTTCAGCCGGACGTTCAGGTCAGGGCGCCGACGCGGTCGAGGATGGCGTTGAGCGTGGCTGAGGCGCCGTGAAGCGGGAGATTGCTGATGTAGAAGTGCCGCACGCCGATATCCATCATCGCCCGCAAAGTGCGAGCGCACACGTCGACGGGTGTCGCGCCCGCTTCGAACTCGGCGGTGAGCGCGGCGGCGGGCACCGGAAGGAATCGGCACAGCTGCTCGAGGGTGCGCGCATTCGCGCTCCTGTAATAAAAGACGCCAAACATTCCCGGCAGGCGGTCAAGTCCGCGACGACGTGTTTCCTCGACGAATCGCGCGACCGGTGCACCGTCGAGATGGCTGACGACCTGCGTGAGATAGAAGTCGGCGTTGACGTCGTCATGCGCGAGGAAATCGACCTGCTGCGCGGCATCGCCGTACGGATTCGCCCAGCCTCCCAGCTGAAGCCGTGGCTCGCGCACGCGGATCTGCTGGCGCAGCTGCCAGGCGTGCTCGACGCACCGCGGGCGCCCGAGCGTACGATCCCCACCCAGGACGACCATTGCCGGGAATCCGTGCTGCCACGCCTGTTCGGCGTAGCTCAGACAGAACTCGAGGGAATGCTTGGTCGTCAGGAACGGGACAACGCGGTCGCGCGGCAGCTCGCGCCCCAGGTTCGTGACGAGATGCCGAACGTTGTTTTCTTCCTGCGTCCCTACCGCGCTATCAGTCAGGAATACCGCGATTCCCTGGCGCGTAAGGGCGCGGACGGCGTGATAGGTGTCGATCCACGCATCCATCCCTTCCGCGGATCCGAGTTCCGCACGGGGCGGCCGGAGCTCCGCCGCCATCGCCATATTCCCGGATTGCAGCGATCCCAGGAACGACACGTCCGTGGGTTAGCGGGACGCGCTCGCCGCGGGCGGCGGCGTCGCGTCCCCGACCGTCCGCATGACGAAGTCGAACATCAGTTGACGTAGATGCCGATTCATGCGCGGATCGGCAAAGCCGTGCCGCTGGCGCGGGTAGATCATCATCTCGAACGGCTTGCCGAGTCTCTGCAGCTCGTAGGCGAACTGCTCCGAGTTCTGACGATGGACGTTGTCGTCGACGCCGCCATGGATCAGCAGCATCTTCCCGTGCAGCTTGGCCGCGGCGAACCGCGGCGCCGTGTCGCGATAGCCACCGGGATTGTTGCGCGGGATCTTCATGTAGCGCTCGGTGTAGACCGTGTCGTAGTTGCGCCAGTCGGTCACCGGCGCGCCGACGATGCCGGCGGCCCAGCTGGTGCTGTGAGTGAGCGCGTACGCCGTCATGAACCCGCCGTAACTCCAACCGTGCAGCGCGATGCGCGACGCGTCGACGTAGGGCAGCGCCTTGAGCCAGGTGATGCCATCCTCGAGATCGCGCAGTTCCAGCTCACCGAGCTTGCCGTAAATCGGCCACTGCGCCTCCGCGCCCTTGCCGCCTGCGCTGCGGTTGTCGAGCACCCAGACGATGACCCCGTGCTGTGCGAGGAGCTGGTGATACATGTAGGTCGAGCCGCCCCACTGGTTGCGCACGTAGGCGCTGGTCGGCCCGGCGTAGGTCAGCTGGTAGACCGGATAGCGGCGCGATGGATTGAAGTCGGGCGGCTTGATCAGCATCCCATCCATCACGAAACCGTCTCGCGCCTTCACTTCGACAAATTCCGGCTTTGACAACTCGTACTGGGACAACGATTCGACCGCGTTGGCATCGATGACCCGTACCTCGGTCCCGTCTGATCGATGGAGCCGGACCTGCGTCGGCGTGACCGCATCGCTCCACACGTCGATGTATTGTGAAAACGATGGATTGAAAATCGCGCGATGTGTTCCGTCGGTCGTGGACACGCGCGTCATCCCGCCGCCGTTCAACCCGATTCGGAAGATATCGGTGTCGAGGTGACGGCGCGCGCCGGCGTCGAAGTAGACCAGGCCTTTCGCTTCGTCCACGCCGTAGAGCGATCGGATCTCCCACCGGCCGTCGGTCACCTGCCGGACGAGCGTGCCGTCGGCGCGGTAGTGGTACAGGTGCTTGAAACCGCTTCGTTCACTGAACCAGAGGAAAGACCCGTCCTTCAGCCAGGTCGGGCTGCCGTTCGCATTGACCCAGGCCTTCGTCGTCTCCCTGAAGAGGCGACGCGAGGCGCCTGATGCCGGTTCGGCGACGTTGACGTCGAGCCAGGTCTGCTCTCGGTCCTGGACCTGGTAGACGACGCCGCGGCTGTTCGGCGCCCAGTCCACGTCGACGATGAGCATGTCGGCGGGCACATAGTCGCGTCCTTCTACCCACGCCACGGCGCCGCCCGCCGCCGGCACGACCCCCAGCTTCACGAGCGGGTTGGGATCGCCCGCCTTTGGATAGTCGGTGACTTCGACGCTCTGCCGGTAGGGAATATCGTCGGCAACCGTATATTCCGGGACGGGGCGTTCATCGAGTTGGAGGAATGCGAGGCGCGTCGAGTCGGGGCTCCACCAATAGCCGCGGAATCGCCCTCGTCCGTAGATCTCTTCCTGGTACAGCCAGTCAAGCTTGCCGTTCAGCAGGTAC
>Ga0075418_10005111_pt1 | contig 14859 bp, 13 predicted proteins | sample SoiMetdeltSBSDD2_FD_81776 | JGI IMG/M metagenome (GOLD analysis project Ga0075418, IMG submission 81776) | Bulk soil microbial communities from a Populus tree surrounding site in Tennessee, USA - Soil MetaG P. deltoides SBSDD2 | ecosystem: Environmental > Terrestrial > Soil > Tree plantation...
CGACGACGTCACTCCAGGCGCGATCTTCGAGTACAACAAAGATCCCAACACCCAGATCTACGTCATCCAGCGACTCGAGCGCGAGACGGGCGACGTCGACCGCTACGTGACCGGTCCCGGCGGGTCGATTCGTCCGACGCCGTCGCCCGACGGCAAGACGCTCGCGTTTGTTAGGCGCGTTCGCTACAAGTCGACGCTCTTCGTGCGCGATCTCGAGTCGGGGGCGGAGACGCCGCTGTACGACGGACTCGAGCGCGACATGATGGAAACGTGGGCGATTCACGGCGTCTATCCGTCGATGGCCTGGACTCCCGACAACAAGTCGATCGTCTTCTGGGCCGGCGGAAAGATCCACCGCATCGACGTCGCATCGAAGCAGGTCGCCGACATTCCGTTTCACGTGCAGGCGACGCGCAAGGTGCAGGAAGCGGTGCGCTTCCCGATCGCCGTCGCGCCGGACCAGTTCGACGTCAAGATGCTGCGCTGGGTCGAGGTCTCGCCCAATGGCAAGCAGGTTCTGTATCAAGCCCTCGGCAAGATCTATGTGAAGGATCTCGACGTCAAAGATGGACAGAGCGGCACTCCGCGCCGCCTAACAAAGCAGAACGATCACGACGAGTACTACCCGACCTGGTCGCGCGACGGGAAGTGGGTCGCGTACACGACCTGGAACGACGAGTCCCTCGGCACGATCCGCGTCGCGCCCGCAGCCGGCGGCGACGGGCGTATCGTGACCGACAAGGGTCACTACATCGAGCCGTCGTTCTCTCCCGATGCGACGAAGATCGTCTATCGCACGACGAGCGACGGCTTCCTGCGCTCCGCGCTCTGGTCTGGTACGCCCGCGATCTACGTCGTTCCGACCAGCGGAGGAAAATCGACGCGCGTGTCGAAGAAAGGCGCGCTGCCGTTCTTCGGCGCCGACAACAACCGCGTTTTCTTCATGACCTTCGAAGACGAAGGGAAACGCGCGCTGCGCTCGATCGACATCGACGGCAGCGACGAGCGCCAGCACGCGATCTCCGCGTTCGCGACCGACTTCGTGCTCTCGCCTGATGAGAAGTGGCTCGCCTGGACCGAAAACTTCGACGCGCACATCACGCCGTTCGTGCGCACCGGCAAGAGCATCGAGGTCTCGCCGAAGATGAGCGCGATTCCGGTCGCGACCGTGACGAAGGACGCGGGCGAATTTCTGCACTGGTCCGGCGACTCGAAGCGCGTCTACTGGTCTCTCGGTCCCGAGCTCTTCTCACGCGATCTCAAGGATGCGTTTGCGTTTCTCGAAGGAGCGCCGGAGAAACTTCCTGCCGCGCCGGAGAAGGGAACGCCGATCGGTTTCTCGCGACCCTACGACGTTCCGGCCGGCAAACTCGCACTCATCGGCGCACGGATCATCACGATGAACGGCGATGAAGTGATCGAGAACGGCACGATCATCATCGACGGCAACAAGATCGTCGCCGTCGGCACGGACGCGGTTCCGATTCCGCTCGGCGCGAAGGTCGTCGACGTCAAAGGCAAGACCATCATGCCCGGCATCGTCGACGTGCACTGGCACGGCGGCATGGGCGCGGATCAGATCATTCCGCAGCAGAGCTGGGTCAACTACGCGTCGCTCGCGTTCGGAGTGACGACGATTCACGATCCGTCGAACGACACCGCGGAGATCTTCGCCGCGAGCGAGCTCGCGAAGGCGGGACTCATCGTCGGGCCGCGCATCTTCTCCACCGGCACGATCCTCTACGGCGCAAAGGCGCCGTTCAAGGCGGACATCAATTCGCTCGACGACGCGCTCGCACATCTGCGGCGCATGAAAGCCGTCGGCGCATTCAGCGTGAAGAGCTACAACCAGCCGCGCCGCGATCAGCGCCAGCAGGTGATCGAGGCCGCGCGGCAGACGCAGATGATGGTCGTGCCCGAGGGCGGCTCGCTCTTCCAGCACAACATGACCATGATCGTCGACGGGCACACCGGCGTCGAGCACTCGATTCCCGTGCCGCGTATTTACGACGACGTGAAGCAACTCTGGTCGAAGTCGAAGACCGGCTATACGCCGACGCTGATCGTCGGCTACGGAGGCAACTGGGGCGAGAACTACTGGTACATGAAAACGAATGTGTGGGAGGACACGCGCCTCTTGTCGTTCGTTCCGCGCCGCATCATCGATCCACGCTCGCGGCGCCGAGTGCTGGTGCCCGAAGATGAGCACAATCACTTCAACAACGCGCGCGTGGCAAAAGAGCTGTACGACGCGGGAGTGAGCGTGCAGTTAGGCGCGCATGGACAGCGCGAAGGTCTCGCCGCGCATTGGGAGCTGTGGATGTTCCAGCAGGGCGGCATGACTCCGCTGCAAGCGATCCGCTCCGCGACACTCAACGGCGCGAAGTACCTCGGTCTCGATCGCGAGATCGGATCGCTCGAGCCGGGCAAGCTCGCGGATCTCATCGTGCTCGACGCGAACCCGCTCGAGAACATCCGCAACTCGCACGAGGTTCGCTACACGATCGTCAACGGCCGCATCTTCGACGCCGCGACGATGAACGAGATCGGCAACCACCCGCGCACACGCAAGCCGTTCTTCTTTGCGGGTCCCGGTGGCGAAACTTGGGGTGAGGCCGCGACCGCAGCCATGGCGCACGACGAAGACTAGAAAGTTGGCGGTTGGCGGTTGTCAGTTGGCGGTAGCGATTTCTACCGCCAACCACCAACTGCCAACCGCCAACTGATCACCAATAGGTTGTCGTGACCTCGCAATCCCCTTTCACCACGGCCTGACAGGCCATCCGCTCTCCCGGAGCGAATCCCTTCGAAAACCTCAGCTCGACCGAAGTCGGCGGGCTGAGGTTCTCCTCGCCGGACAGAACGCGTACGCGGCATCGCGCGCAGATCCCTACACCGCCGCAGGAGTTGCCGAGGGGGACGCCGGCGCGGCGGGCGACATCGAGAACGGTCTCGTTCTCTTTCGCAGTTGCATTACGCACGAGGGGAGTGAATGTGACGATCATTGACGAGGCGTTCACCGGGATTTCGCATGTGGCCCGAAAACTTTCCTGCGTGCCGAGCGTCTATTACAGCATGAGTAACGATGAGACCCGCATCGCCGAACAGATCATCAGTGTGCTACCGGCGGGTATTGCGCGCGCGTTCTCCGCAGATCGCGAAACGATTCGCTACGCGGTGCGCGCGGACGGCCTGAAACTGCGGATGATCATCCTCTGCCGTGAATCGCTGCGCCGCCTGATCGCAGACCCCGTGCGTGACGTGAAGATCGAGTACCTGCAGCGCGACCTCATCCGCAGCGCCGGCGCCCGCTCCGAATTCCACTACCCGCGCCCGCACCTGCACCCGCTGACGATCACGAAGACGCGGTTCCGGTTCGGCTTGCCGCTCGCATCGATGGTGTGAAGGGTGGGCGCGCACTCGCTGAGCTCTCCCGTCAGTCGCAGACCCGCCAGCACCCAACACCTAACACCCCAGCACCGCGGCGTAGCCGCCTCTGACGATTCGCAAGTTTGTGACTTGCTAAACCGTCACTTCGACAGCACAATGTCCAAATGGCTGTCGAACTGGATGCGCTCGACCTTCGAATCGTCGATCTTCTCCTGAAAGACGCCCGGACTCCGGCGGCGCAGATCGCCGAGCAGATTGGCCTCTCCCGTCCCGCCGTCGCGGATCGTCTCGACAAGCTGGAGCGCCAGCGTGTGATCCGCGGGACGACGGCCGTCATCGATCCCGCCGCGCTCGGGAAGAGCATCACCGCCTTCGTCTCGGTGCGGGGGACGAGACCCGACAAAGTAGCGTGGAAGAGATTCCGCGAGCTCATGCAGAGCGACGAGGTTCTCGAAGTCCACACGGTCGCGGGCGAAGACTGCTATCTCATGAAAGTCCGTGTCGACTCGATCGGCGGACTGAACGACCTCGTCGAGAAACTGACCACGCCGCCGCTTTCGCTCACGACGAGAACGACCATCGTCATGCAGACGTTCTGCGAGAAAGTCGGCGGCATCGATCTGGGAGCCAACGAAAAGGAGGAGCGATGAAGCACGAACGCAGTCTGGCCTACGCTGCGTTTGCGATCGTTTGCGTGGTCTGGGGAACGACGTACCTGTTCATCCGCATCGCGCTCGAGACGCTTCCGCCGCTTCTGCTGACCGGCACGCGCTACATCGCGGCCGGCTCGATTCTCTTTGCCATCGCGCGTCTGCGCGGCATTGCGATTCCGCGCGACCGGCGCACGCTCGCGAGCCTCGCACTGGTCGGATTCCTCATGGTCGGCCTCGGCAATCTCGCGGTCGTGTGGGCGGAGCAGTGGGTGCCGAGCGGCATGGCCGCGCTTTTCGTCGCGACCGCGCCGTTCTGGATGGCGATCATCGAGGCCTTCCGCGCAAACGGGGAGCGTGTGAATCTGCGCGGCGGCATCGGTCTGTTCATCGGATTCGCGGGCGTGGCGATGCTCGTCACGCCGGGCGGCTCCGGCAACAGCTGGGGACTGATGTTCATCCTCGGCGCGCTCGCGATTCAGCTCGGAGGCCTCGGCTGGCAGCTCGGCTCCGCGCAGGCGAAGTACAACCTGCAGCACGTTCCCTTCCTCGCATCGGTGTCGCTGCAGATGTTGTTCGGCGGCGTGATGGTCACGATTGTCGGTTTTGCGATTGGTGAAGGACCGCGCTACGTGTTCAGCGCGCGCACGTTCGGCGCGCTCGCGTATCTCGTGCTCGTCGGCTCGGTGATCACGTACAGCGCGTATGTGTTCGCACTCAATCACATGCGCACGATCCACACCTCGCTCTACGCGTATGTGAATCCGGTCGTCGCCGTCTTCCTCGGCTGGCTCGTTCTCGACGAGCTTCTGACGCCGCTCTCGATCGTGGCCATGGTCGTGATCCTGGCCGGCGTCGCGCTCGTCCAGAGCTCGGGATGGACGCGCAAGAGCACGGCGACGCCGACGGAAGTGGAACCCGTAAAAGAAGTGGCGTGAGTGGGGCCGGCAGCTTGCCGGCCGTGACGCCGCCGGCCCGGCGGCCGTCACCCGTCTTTCTTGATCTGCTCGACGATCTCGCGAATCTTCGTGTCGGCTTCCGCGAGCGGAAGCTGACACGTTCCCGCACCGCGATGTCCGCCGCCGCCATAGCGATCCATCAGATTGCCGACATCGGTTTTCGACGTGCGATTGAAGATGCTGTGACCGACGGCGCAGACGACGAACTCGCCCTTGCGTCCGTCGAAGACGCGCACCTGGATATTCGCCTGCGGGAACATCGTGTAGATGAGAAATCGATTGCCGGCCGGCGGCTCGCCGAGGCCGCGGAGATCGGTGAAGATGACATTGCCTTCGACGCGCGAGCGCTCGCGCGTCACGCGCTCGAATTCTTTCTGCTGCGCGAAGTAGCGATCGATGCGCTCCTTCACGTCGGGATCGTTCACCACCGTGTCGGGCGAGTCGGGATGTTTGCCGATGAGATCGATCATCTTCGCCATCAGTTCGCGATTGCTGATGCGATAACCGTGGTGATACGCGAGGCCGGTGCGCGGATCCATCACGTACGACAGCAGCATCCAGCCGCTAGGATTCGTGACCTCGTCCATCGACAGTTTCGCCGCGTCCGACTTGTCGACCGACTCGAGCAGCTTCTCGTAGCGGCTCAGGCGCTCCGGCCCGTAGTGGTTGTAGACGACGCGCGCGGCGGACGGCGCGATCTCGAAGCGGCCCTTGTACGAGGCGGTGTCCTCGTTGCGGACGATCTCGCTCGAGTGGTGATCGAACCAGAGGCCGATGCCCGGCACGTAGGGAAGGTTCGTGAGGATGTCGTTGCTGCCGACGCTGATCTTGCCGTCCTGCACATCTTTCGGGTGGACGAACTCGACGGAGTCGATCTGCTCGACTTCGCGAAGCAGGACGGCGCACACGAGTCCGTCGAAATCGGAACGGGTAATTAACCGCATCGTGATACTCCTGTGAGGATTTTCGAGCGATTCTAGCAGCCATGAAGCGCGTCGTTTTGTTTCTGCTGTTCGCATGTGTCGTCGTGGCGATGATTTTCGCAGAGGAGCGCACGTCGACGTTGAACGTCGGTGAGCATCCGGTGGTGCTCGAGCTCTTCACGTCGCAGGGCTGCTCGAGCTGTCCGCCGGCCGACGAGTTGCTGCGCCGCATCGCCCAGAACCCGCAGTTGCGCGGCAAGGTCATCCCGCTCGCGTTCCACGTCGACTACTGGAATCAACTCGGCTGGCGCGACCCGTTCTCCTCGCCCGAATGGTCGGCGCGCCAGGTCGAATACGTGCGGGCGCTGAAGCTCTCCAGCGCGTACACGCCGCAGGTCGTCGTGAACGGCACGCGGCAGATGGTCGGATCGAGCTCGCTGGAGATCTTTCGGGCGATCGAAGAGGAATCGCGCCGCGCGCCCGCCGGCTCGGTGACGATCACGCCCGCGGCCGGAGCGGCCGTGATCCGCGCACAATCGTCGAAGCCGGATGTCGACCTGATCGTCGTCACGTTCGAGAATGGGGCGCAGACGAAAGTGTTTCGGGGCGAGAACACGGGCAAGACGCTCTCCAATGACGCGATCGTGCGCTCGCTCAAGCGCATGGCCACACTGGACGGCCGCAATACCGTCGAAAAACGGGTCGATGTGCGTGCGAATTACGGGGTCGCGGCATTTTTACAGGAGCGGGGAACACGACGCATTGTGGCGGCGGCCATTCAGTAGATTCGAATTCTCTTGAGATCGCCGTTCGTCGGCACGCGCAAGCTCGAGCGTGCCGCCGGAGATTGTCTTTGTGACGATCACTCGAGCCCCTGGCCTACGCGAAAGACATGACCATCCGGATGGCGGACGTGCATTTCGCGCACGCTCCAGGGCATATTCGTCGGGGGCCAGGTGATCTCGAGTCCCTGGGCGAGACAATGTTGGTAGACGCCGTCGACGTCGTCGACCGACATCGAAATCCAAACGCCGTGATCGCCCGTCTGGTCGCCGGTCGGGCCGAAGGTCATGGGCGCGTCGCTCCGGCCGCGCCCGCCTTGCGCATTCTCACAGAGAAAGATTTCGCAAACGCCGGAGCAGACTGCACCGAAGGTCGGAGGATCGCCCCAGTCCCAGGACTTCGTCCATCCGAGCTTCTCGAACCAGGCGAAGCTTTCCTGAATATTGGAGACATTCAGAATGGGATTGAGCCGATGCGTGAACATGGGTAAATTGTACGTCCCTTGAAACGCGCCATTCGTGCTCTGGTTGTCCTTGCGGCGCTGTTCGTTCTCGGTGCCGCGTCGGTGTGGCTCGTCGTGCGAGACGAGGTGGCCGCCGTGCGGTCCATGGCCGCGCGTGCGGCCGAGCCGTTGCCGCCGCATATGGAAGCAGCGATCCGCGCGGCAGAGAGTCCCATTCTCGAGCGGCCGCAATTCACATTGCGTGCAAGGCGGCTGTTGTCACCCAGAACGGTGGCGTGCGGACCGCCGCTCATCGCCTACGTCGTTGTGCGATTCGTGTCGCCGCCGCGGCGGATGTTGCGATGGCATTTCGAGACGTTCCTGGCGACTCAGGTCGTCGGTCGTCTCTACACTCCAGAGGAGCTGCTGCGCATTCTTGCGCACAATGCGTACTTCGGCACGATCGATGGCGATCAAATTCTCGGCGTCGGCGCGGCAAGTCGCGCGTACTTTGGAAAGGCTCCGCCGGAGCTCACGATTGCAGAAGCGGCGACGCTTGCTGGGATCATGCGGCAGCCGTCGTATTATTCGCCGCGCACACATCCGGACCGCGCACTCGATCGGCGCAATAAGGTTTTGCAGGAAATGCGGCGCAGAAACCTTCTGAGCCAGGTGGAATTCGAGCGCGAGCAACGATCACCGCTCTAATATATTGTCCCGCGCGGTATTGCACTCTTCACAATCCTCGCTTGGCGGGCAGAGAAATATCAATGGATCGTTCGACAATTTCTCCACTGCAATCGTGACCATGTCGCGCGAGTTGCAAAGTCGGGCGTCTGCATTTCCGACCTTGCCTTCCCGTTGCAGGCCGCGCTCGCGCAGCCAATTGTCCATGAGCCGGAAGCGCCGGCAGCAGTGATCGGTCTCGGCAATCGTCACCGTGCGAATCACGCCGTCGATTTCGACGACGCACGGATATCGAACCGAATACGGCACGCGCGCGATCGCCTCGGCGACGTGAAGCGTCGTGTTTTCCGAGTGGGTGACGCCGAGGAGGAGCACCTGACCGTCGAGGTCATAGACTCGTCCCGGCGGACTGTCATGTCCGTGCGGCGGCTCGAGCGGCTGCGGCGCACAGATCTGCGCCGCGAGCGGGCCGGCGGCCGCAAACGAGCCGCCCGGATGCGTGCTGCGAAGCACTCCCGGTTGCCGCCAGAAAGTCTCAGCGGTGATGCCCATCTCGTGTGTCGGCGTCGACTTCGGATCGAACGCAGTCTCGCCGTCGGTCATTGTGGGCATGACGAGCGTTCCGTCGTCGCCGATCGCCGTCCGCAGCGCCTCGATCAATCCGAGCGGACCGTTCTCCATCGGACCTACCGCGCGGAATGACGTGTGGACGAGCAGGATGCCACCCGACTTCACGCCGAGCGCGCGGAGTTGCGTCACGACCCGGGTCACACTCGATTCATGCACGGGAAGACGCTAGCATGAAGAACTGCGGAAGGAGACGGCATGAAACGCGTGACTGGAATCGGCGGCATTTTCTTCAAAGCGCGGGATCCCGAGGCCTTGCGCGCGTGGTACTCGCGTCACCTCGGCATCGACGTTCAGGATTGGGGCGGCGCGGTGCTTCTCTGGAAGGACGACCGTGGTGGCGACGGCATGACGGTATGGACGATTTTCCCGGAGACGACGAAGTATTTGGAGCCGAGCACGCAGCCCTTCATGATCAATTACCGCGTCGAGAATCTCCCGGCCGTGTTGGACGCGTTACGCGCCGAAGGGTGCACAGTCGACGATCGCACGGAATCGTCGGAGTTCGGGCATTTCGGCTGGGTCATGGATCCCGAGGGAAATCGGATCGAATTGTGGCAGCCGCCGTCGTGAGCCCCCGAATCCTTGCGGGCGTTCTGGTCGTTCTCGCGTGTGCGGGCTGTGCCAGCAACGCAGCCCGGCGATCCAACTGCTTCCGATTGCGCACCGCGGTCGCGGTCGAGATCCTCCGCCATGCCGAGCGAGTCGAGAGCAACAGTCTCGGTCCGGCCGGAGTCCCGAGTTGTCTCGCCGCCGCGTACCGACACATAAAACAGCAGCGCAATGCCGGCGCGTTGTTTCTCGATCTCGCGCGCAATGCCACGCCGGCCGGCCGCGCCTATGCATTGGCCGGCCTTTACGCGACGCGACGTGCAGACTTCGACATGCTCGCCGCGGAATTTGCGCGCGACGCACAGCCGATCGAAACCGTCGATACGTGCCTCGTATCGAGAGACACACCTGCGGCAATCCTTTGGCGGATTCGGAACGGAGACTTCTGGGTCGAGTAGCGCTACTCGTTCGTCGAATCCGTACACTTCGGTGCCGGCGGATTCGGCGGCGGCTGGAAATTGTGGTCCGTCCCGTATTGATAGAAATGCTCGTTCGCGAATTTGTTCTCGGCGACCGTCGCCGCGGACCAGATGCCGTTGCACATGCTGGTCTTGCAGTTGCCGAGCAGAATGGCCTTACTGGTTTGCACTGGACAGGTACACGTCGCCTTGGACGGATCCTTTTCATCGATCACGCAGGGCGATCCATAGCACCACGCCCAGGTCGTGTTGTCGCAGGTGAGATTGGCATTCTTCGTATTGAAGTAATTCGAATACGTCGAGATGAGATACGTGCGGCCGCTCACGGTCTCCGGCTTTCGTGAGCGGCACGTGCCCGGGCCCATCGACCACCCGTCGAGCACATCGCACAGGCAGTTCGCCTGGGTGATCGAGTACGTGCCGTCGCTGTTGCGCGTCACGATCGGACTGCACGCCGCCTTGATGCAGAGCGCGTACTGTCCTTCGCAAAACACGGCCGGACCGACGCGCGGCGGCGGAGCGGTCGAGGAGGTCTGCGGTTCATCGGCGAATGCGAACAGAGCGAAGACGATCGTCGCGATGAGCGAGGTGGCGCGCATGGAGAGCTCCTTCCGGCTTGCTGAGATAGCAAAAGAATACTTCCGGAATGCAATCTCAGCAATATGCAAATCTTTTTACATTTCTAACGCGCCCCTCTCCGCGGCGCAGCGCTAGAATCGACGGCACATCGAGAGTCCAATCTCTTGTGGGCGGCGTAGCTGGGAGAGTTGCGCCTTGGAGGTTCGGAACCCATGCGAGTACATACCCTAGGTGTCTTCATCGGTTTGCTCATCCCGGTCATCGGCTCTGCAGGCGGAGCGTGGGTGCCCGCGCCCGGGAAGGGCGATGTGCAGGTCGGATTCAGCCGCAAAACGGCGAGCAGCTCGTGGGATTCGAGCGGGGACGCGTTCCCTAACACGACGACGGTCGACGGGGAAGCCGTGCCGCACTATCACGACTTCCGCTACGGCTACCTCTCCGGCGAAGTCGGCGTGTACGACCGCCTTTCCGCGACGTTCCTCGTCACGTACCTGCACGGTCTCGAGGGTCCGCATACGGAGCTGGAGAAGAACACCGGCGCCTCGGACTCGTGGTTCGGCCTGAAGTACGCCGTGGCGCAGGGGCGATGGCCGATGGCGATCGGCGCGTCGCTGCGCACGCCGTTTCTTTACGATCGCAACGGTCCATATGGCCGCTACGTCACCGACGCGAGCGGCAATCGCATCGGTGTCAGCTCCGAGTGGCGCGGCGTTCTGAAGCGCGACTACACGCTGTCGTATCTCGTGAGCCATTCGTTCCGCGAGGGCGCGGGCTGGGTCTCGTTCGAGACGGGCTACACGTGGCGCGAAGGCGCGCCTTCCGATCACGTGCCGTTCAACGCCGAGGTCGGATGGCCGCTGCAGTGGCACGGTCTGACGCTGAAGGGATCGGTCGCCAGCGTGACGAGCATGAGCAACGACACGCCTGCGCGTCCGGACGATCGCTTTCGCTCGCGATCGACGTTCAACTTCAACGATGCGTCGATGATCCGCGCGGGCGCGTCGGTGATCGTGCCGGTGCGCGATCGCATCGCCGTCGAGGTGGGATACAACCAGTGGCTGCGAGGCGAGTCGGCGCGGCGGTATCGAGAGCCGTTCGTGTCCGTGGGGTACAAGTTTGGAGTGCGGTAGCGCCAGCTACCGCTTTGGAAGTGCGGGGGCGCGGCTCCGCCGCGTTGGAAAGCGGTAGCTGGGCGCTACCGCACTCCATACAATCACCCAATGCCGACCGCACCTCCGCCCGTCCGCCCCGTCACGCTCGACGACATCCTTGCTGCGCGCGAGCGCATCCGCGGCGTGATCACGCGGACGCCGCTCGTTCGCCTGCTGCACGGAATCGAAGGTGCGCCGGAGATCTGGCTCAAGCTCGAGAATCTGCAGCCGATCAATGCGTTCAAACTGCGCGGCGCGGCGAATGCGGTGGCGATGCTGCCGCCCGAGGAGCGGGCGAAGGGTGTGTGGACGATCAGCGCGGGCAACGCGGGACAAGGCGTCGCGTACGCGGCGCGCGAAGCAGGCGTGCCGTGCACGGTCGTCGTGATCGACAAGGCACCCGAGACGAAAGTCGAGCGCATGCGCGCCCTCGGCGCGACGCTGGTGAAGGCTCCGTTCGATGCGTGCTGGACCGCGATGGAAGAGCGAACGTTTCCCGGCGTCGAAGGAACGTTCGTCCATCCGTTCGATGATCACGACTTCATCGCCGGCAACGCGACGATCGGACTGGAGATCGTCGAAGATCTGCCGAACGTGAAGACGGTGATCGCCGCGATCGGCGGCGGCGGACTCACGACCGGCATCGGCAGCGCGATCCGCGCGATCGCGCCGCACGTGCGCATGTTAGGCGCGGAGCCGGAGACGGCGGCACCCGGCGCGGCATCGTTCGCGGCGGGCTCGCCGCAATGGTTCGACAACTGGCAGGCGTCCTTCGTCGACGGCGCGGGCGGCAAGAGCATCTTTCCGCGGATGTGGGAGCGCTTGAAAGTCGCGATCGATGGATCGATCGTCGTCACGCTCGACGAAGTGAAGCGCGCGATGAAGCTCGTCGCGTCGAAGTCGCGCGTCATCGCCGAGGGCGCCGGTGCGCTCAGCGTTGCCGCGGCGCTCAAGGAGCATGACGGGCCCGTCGTTGCCGTCGTTTCCGGGGGTAACATCGATCTCGCGAAGTTCTGCGAGATCGTCAGTTGATCACCACGCTTCTTGCGCTGCTCCTGGCCGTCGCGAGCGACCCGCTCGCGGATGTCGGCGTGCACGTGACGAAGGGCGCTGCGGCTGGCTACGTCGATGACACGGTGTGCGGCAACTGTCATCGCGATCGCTTCACGTCGTACCAGCACGTCGGAATGGCGAAGGCGTTCTATCGACCTCGTCCGTCGAACGCGATTGAAGATTTCAATGCGCCGCCTTTTTTCCATGAGCGCTCACGCCAGTATTTCGAGATCCGGAAGCGCGGCGATCAACTCGTCTTCCGGCGATACGAGCTGGCGCGCGACGGCGCTCCGATTCATTCCATCGAGCTGCCGGTCGCATGGATCCTCGGGTCGGGTCATCACGCGAGGACGTACATCTATCGCACGCCGGGCGGCGAGCTCTTTCAGCTTCCGATCTCCTGGTACACCGCGACGAAAGAATGGCGCATGGCGCCAGGCTACGATCGCCCGGATCACGACGGTGTGCTGCGCCGCATCCGGCACGAGTGCATGTTCTGCCACAACGCGTATCCCGATGCCGTGGCGGAAGAGAAGCTCTCGTATTGGCGATCGCAATCGCTGCCGGAGAAATTGCCGGAGGGAATCGGCTGCCAGCGTTGCCATGGGCCCGGTGCGAAACACATCGCGGCGGTGATGGGCGGCAAGGCCGATGAGATTCGCTCCACGATCGTGAATCCGATCCGGCTCGATGCGCGGCGGCGCATGGACGTCTGCTACGAGTGCCACATGCTGCCTGCGGTCGCGCTCTCCGGCGTACGCAAGTTCGGTCGCGACATCTATTCGTTCCGGCCGGGAGAATTGCTCGCGGACTATTCGCTTCCGGTCGATATCACCGAAGGCAATCTCGCGAGGAAGGATCGCTTCGAGATCAACCATCATCCGTACCGGCTCGAGCAGAGTCGATGCTTCACGGCGAGCGAAGGCCGCCTGAGCTGCCTCACGTGTCACGACCCGCATCGCAAAGTGCCGGAGCAGCAAAGGGCCGCGCACTACCGAACCGCATGCATGGGATGTCACACGAAGCCGCACAACGAGACCAGCGACTGCACGAGCTGCCACATGCCGAAGCGGCGCACGCAGGACGTCGTGCACGTGGTGATGACAGATCACTTCATCCGCCGCACACCGGGCGGACCCGATCTGCTCGAGCCGCTCGATGAGCGCGAACCGTCGATCGAAGGCGTGAGTTTTCTTTATCCCGATCGTTCCCCGAAGGGCGCGCTCGGCGAGCTCTATCGCGTGGTCGCCTTCGTGCGCGCGAACGGCGGTGCGAACGCGGATGCCGTGCGCAGACTCGAGCAGCTCATGAGCGAAGTGAAGCCGGCGGAGATCGAGCCGTATCTCGATCTCGCGGTGGGACAACTCCGGCATCGTCGCTACGCGGAGCTCGAGAAAACGACGAAGACGATTCTCGAGCACGAGCCGGGTCACGCGCTGGCGAAGAAGTGGCTCGGCATCGCGCGCGCGGGACAGAGTGGAAACACGGACGAAGCGATTCGCCTCATGACCGAGGCGCTGAATGAGAGCAACGATCGTCCGGAAGACGAGTTCAATCTCGGAGTACTGCTGGCGGGTCGCGGACGCATGAAGGAAGCGATCGCGCGCTACGAGAACGCGCTCGCCGCGCGCCCGAATCTCGTCGGCGCCTGGATCCGCCTCGGCGAAGCGAGACGTCAGTGCGGAGATCTCACCGGCGCGATCGATGCCTTTCGCCGCGCGCTCGAGATCGAGCCGAAGCAGGCGCGCGCGACCGCGGCACTCGTCGATGCGCTGACCGCGTTCGGCGATCACGAAGAAGCGGCGCGGTATCGGAGGTAGTTACTTCCTGCGCTTGCCGTGCTTCGTCTCGTGCCGGCTCTTCGCTTCTTCGATCGAGTGCGACTCCATGATCTCTTTCGCTTCGGCGGCCATTTCCGCGAGGCGCCGATAGTGCTTGTGCAGCGTCTCGAGGTCGCGCTCGGACAAGTCTTCGACGGAGATCAATCGGTTGCTCGCGCCTTCGATCGCGGCGACGAGCTCATTCAACTTGAGTTGCACGGCCAGCGACTCTTTGTTCTGTGCGCGCTGAATGAGGAAGACCATGAGAAACGTGACGATGGTCGTGCTCGTGTTGATCACGAGCTGCCACGTGTCGGAGAAGTGAAAGATCGGGCCGGTCACTCCCCACGCGACGATCACGGCGAACGCGAGGATGAACGCTCCCGTGGAACCGGCTTTCGCCGAGACCCAGGAAGCGAATCGCGCGGGGATGCCTGCGTTGCGAGGCTCGTGCATGTCACTTCACCGTGGCCAGCGGCCGGAACCCGCCGGGATTCGGATAGTCGCGGCGATCCATGAGCTGCGCGACGGGCGTGTCGATGATCGGAACGGTGTAGCCGGCGACGGTTGCCGTCTTGCCGCTCGGTGCCGGCTTGTCGACGTCCGCAGGAACGCGCACGAGAATCTTCTTCGGATCGAGCACCTTCGCGCCGCCGGGCTCGAGCACGATGTCGGGAATGAGCACATCGGCGTTGCCCGGGACGTTTTGCAGAACGATGCGCGCGTCTTCGGCGCCGGTCGCGTTCACTCCGATCGTCGCGGCA
>Ga0075418_10005112_pt1 | contig 14858 bp, 14 predicted proteins | sample SoiMetdeltSBSDD2_FD_81776 | JGI IMG/M metagenome (GOLD analysis project Ga0075418, IMG submission 81776) | Bulk soil microbial communities from a Populus tree surrounding site in Tennessee, USA - Soil MetaG P. deltoides SBSDD2 | ecosystem: Environmental > Terrestrial > Soil > Tree plantation...
CACCTCCTGGTACAGCGGCGACCACTTCGAGAAGGCCTCGCTGTTCTGGCGGCTGACCGGGACCTACTGGTGGGCGCTGTTCATCATGTACTTCTGCAACTGCGTGGCCCCGCTGATCCTCTTCTCGAAGAAGGCGCGGACCAATCCGATCATCCTGTACGTGGTCTCCATCCTGGTGCTCATCGGGATGTGGTTCGAGCGCTTCAACATCATCGTTCCCTCTCTGGGCCACGATTTCTACCCGTACACGTGGGGCATCTACGTGCCGACACTCACCGACTCCACGATCATCGTCGGCAGCTTCGCCTGGTTCTTCCTGCTGTTCCTGGGGTTCATCAAGCTGATGCCGTCGCTGTCGATCGTCGAGGTCAAGGAGACGATCCCGGCGCCGATGAAGGACACGGGGCATGCCGGCCACCACTGAGACCATCCTCGGCGTGTTCGCCCACGTGGACACCACGGTGCGGGCCCTCGAGGGCCTCAAGGCCAAGGGCTACCACGACCTGACCGTGTACACGCCGATTCCGGTGCACGAGATCGAGGATGTCGTGGAGCGTGACCGGCCGGTGAGTCGGGTCCGGGTCTTCACCCTCCTGGGCGCCCTCGTGGGGCTGGCCTCCGCCTGGCTGCTCACGGCCTGGACGTCGCTGAAGTGGGGCCTCGTGGTGGGCGGCAAGCCGCCGATGGGGTTGCCGGTCAGCCCTCCCTACGTGGTGATCATGTTCGAGATGATGATTCTCTTCGGGGGTATCGCCACGCTCATCGGCATGGTGGCCCTGGGGCGGCTGCCGCAATTCCGACCGTCGCCGACCTTCGATCCGCGCTTCACCAACGATCGCTTCGGCGTCGCCGTGCACTGCGCGCCCGAGCGGTCCGCCTCCGTGCGAGAGATCCTGCGCGCCGCCGGGGCCGAGGAGGTCCGGGCGTGAAATACGTCTTCATGCTCACGCTGCTCATCATCGCGGGCGCCGGTGCGCTGATGGGGGGAGTGGTGGCGTTCCGCTGGGTCAACAACATGACCGAGACCCCGCGCATCATGCCGGGCGAGCGGAACTTCCCGATGCCGAGCGGCGTGTTGCCCCGCGGGGCGGTCGCGATCATCCCCAAGGATCAGCGTGACGTGGCGGCCCGCGAGCCCAATCCGGTCAAGCCGACCGAAGCCTCGGTGGCGCTCGGTCGCCAGAACTACCGTACGTTCTGCGCGCCCTGCCATGGGCCGGAAGGCAAGGGGGGCACCACCGGGCCGGTCGCGGTCAAGTTCATCCCGACCCCTGACCTCACCAACGCGGAGCTCCAGAAGCAGCGGACCGACGGGTACTGGCACAGCTACATCGTGGTCGGCGGCGCGGTGATGCCGGCCTACGGCGAGGCGCTCTCTTCACGGGAAGCCTGGGACATCGTGAACTACCTCCGCACGCTGGCGCAACGATGACCGCCTTCTGGGGGATCGTGGCGGCGATCGGTGTGCTGGCCTTCGTCACGACGTCGGACTGGCCGCGGGCCTGGTCGATCTACCTGGTCAACCTGGTGTTCTGGGGCGCGCTGGCCATCACCGGGCCGGCCGTGGCCGGCATGATGCAGCTGACCGAGGCGCGCTGGTCGCCGACGGTGCGACGCCTGGCGATCACCACGATCGGCTTCCTGCCGGTCGCGTTCGTCCTGCTGGTGCTGCTCTTTGCCGGGCGAGCCACGCTCTATCCGTGGGTGACGACGCCGGTGCCGGTGAAGGCCGCCTGGCTGAACGTGCCGTTCTTCTTCGGCCGGACCCTGGTGCTGGCCGCCGTGCTGTTCATGTTGTGCTACGCCTTTGCGCGCGCCTTGCTCCGGGATCCCATTCCCGCCGACGACGAGATCGAGCGCGTGCGCCGCAATCGGCTGGCGACCCTGGTGCTGATGCTGTGGCTGATCACGATCTCGCTGTGGGGCTTCGACCTGATCATGGCCCTCGACCCGATCTGGTACAGCGGGCTGTTCGGCGGCTACTTCGCGGTCAGTGCGCTGTACACGACGTTCTGCCTGCTCTCGATCCTGACCATCCGCGCCAACGCGCGGGGGCTGGCCACGGTGCCGCCGGCCGCCGTGCAGGACGTGGCCAAGCTGCAGTTCGCCATGTCGATCATGTGGATGTACTTCTTCTGGTCGCAGTATCTCGTGATCTGGTACGGCAACGTCCCGGTCGAGACCCGGTTCTTCGTGCGCCGCTTCTTCGCCCAGCCCTGGCTGACCGTGTCGTGGATCGTGCTGATCGGCGGCTGGCTGATTCCGTTCGTGTATCTCCTCAAGCGCTTGACCGGCCGGCCGCCGCAGCGGCACGCGCCGCTCTTCTTCATCTCGGTGCTCGGGCTGGTGGCCATCTTCCTGGAGCGCGTGCTGGTGGTCTTTCCCTCGGTGTCGATGACGAGCCAGGTGCCGATCGGCGCCCGCGACCTCGCCATCACGGCCGGGTTCCTCGCGCTCTTCGTGCTGAGCCGCCGCTGGTTCATGACTCGCTTCCGCCCCGTTCTCAACCTCCCGCACACGGGGCATTGATTACATGGGGGGCCCCGACATGGGCCCCCCAATCTACATGGGGGCCTCGATATGGCCCCCAAGCCCCCGAGACGTTCGTCGCGCCCCGGCGAAGCCGTGGCGCTCCTCTGTAGCGCGCGGTGTCGGGACTCGATATGGTCGCCAAAGCCCCAAGATGGTCGTCGTGCCCGGCGAAGCCGTGGCGCTCCTCTGTAGCGCGCGATGTCGGGACTCGATATGGTCGCCAAAGCCCCAAGATGGTCGTTGTGCCCGGCGAAGCCGTGGTCGCTCCTCATAACGCGCGCGGTGTCGTGGCCTCGATATGGTCCCTGAACCCCAGTGCTCACCACGCCTCGGCGCTGTTGGAGCGCTACTGGATGACGTGTGTGGAGGGGAAATCGATGGTTGGCGTCCACCAGGGCGGCGGGGCGGTGTAGAGTAGCGCCGGATGTTGACCGTCGAAGAGGCGCTTGAAGCGATTGTCTCTCGCGTCGAGCCGCTCGGCACGGAGCGGGTCGAGATTCTCTCCGCGCTCGGGCGCGTACTGGCCGAGCCGATCGTGTCGCGTCGCGAGATTCCCCCGTGGCCGAACTCGTCGATGGACGGCTACGCGGTCAGGGCCGCCGACACGGGGCGGGGCGTGGCGCTGACGGTGGTCGGGCGCGTCGAGGCCGGCTCGGTCCCGGCCCGCCGGGTCGGCGCCGGCGAGGCCATGCGCATCTTCACGGGGGCGCCCCTGCCGGACGGCGCCGACGCCGTCGTCCCTCAGGAAGACGTCGACGCGGTGAATGGCCGCATCGATCTCCGTGGGTCGGTGGATCCGGCCGCGTACGTGCGCACGGCGGGTGAGGACGTCCGGGTCGGCGATCGCGTGCTCGAGCCGGGCACCGTTCTGAGCGCGGCCGAGATCGGGCTGCTGGCCACTCTCGGCTACGGCCAGGCGCGCGTGTACCGGCGGCCCCGCGTCGCGATTCTCTCGACCGGTAACGAGCTGGCGGACCTCGGCGCCGAGCCGGGACCTGGGCAGATTCCCAATACCAACACGTACTCGCTCACGGCGCAGGTGCTGGAGGCCGGCGGTGAGCCGGTGATCCTGGGGGTCGCGCCCGATCGGCTCGAGGCGATCGCCGAGCGCGTGGCGCGGGCTCGCGACGCCGACATGCTGGTCTCTTCCGCCGGGGTATCGGTGGGGGATCTGGATCTGGTGCGCAAGGCTCTCACCGAAGCGGGCGCCGAGCTGCATCTCTGGCAGGTCTCCATGCGTCCGGGCAAGCCCATCACGTTCGGGTCCCTCGCCGGCCATCCCGTGTTCGGCCTGCCGGGGAACCCAGTGTCCGCGATGGTGACCTTCGAGCTGTTCGTGAGACCCGCGCTCCTGAAGATGGCCGGCCGTCGCAGGCTGACGCGTCCGCGCATCCGCGCGCGTGCCCTGATGACGATTCCCAATCCTGGCAATCGACGCGGGTATCTTCGGGTTCGGCTGGAGCGCGACGGTGATGGCGTCGGCGCGCGCCTCACGGGCGAGCAGGGCTCCGCCATCCTCAGGTCCATGGTGATCGCCGACGGCCTCGCGGTCATCCCTCCCGACACTACGGTCGAGCAGGGATCTAACGTAGAAGTCATTCTTCTACGGGAGCTTCCGTAGCATTGGCTACGACTCCACATTATGGATGGCGGCCTTCAAGTCGGATCCTGATTCTCGGCATCGTCGCCCTCGCCGCCACAGGCTGCGCGACGCGGGGCTCGGTCTCGCGGGTGCGTGACGAGGTCGGGGCGCTCCGGGTCGAGATGAACCATCTGCGTCAGAGCCACGACGGCGTCATGCGCGAACTCGCGCGTACCGTCGCCGAGACCAAGTCGCTCGAAGCGCGGATGACGGAGATGGCCGCGGCCCAGCGGGCATCCGCCGCCGAGATGGCCCGGCTCCGGGAACGGGTGGAAGCGACGGAAGCGATCGCGCGAGAGGCCAAGGTGGTGGCTGCCCTGCCACCGACACCGGTCGTCGCCCCACCGACCGCGCCGGTCGTCGCTCGCCCCGCTCCTCCGCCCGTCGCAGCCCCGCCGCCCGCTTCGACCACGCCGCGCATCTCAGCCGCTCCGCCCGCTTCGTCCGCGCCTCCCGCTTCGTCCCCGCCACGCGCTTCGTCCGCTCCGCCTGCGAAGGAGTCTCAGGCTCGTACCGGCATGGCCGAGCACGTGTACAACCTCGCGCTGGCGACCTTCCGCATGGGCGAGCACGGTCAGGCGGTCCTCGACTTCCTCGACTTCATGGCCAAGTATCCGAAGCATCCGCTGGTGGCCAACGCGCAGTACTGGATCGGTGAGGCGTACTACGTCCAGCACGACTATCGCCAGGCGCAGACCGAGTTCCAGAAGGTGCTGGACATCGCACCCGGCTCGGCCAAGGCCGGCGATGCGCTCCTCAAGATTGGCTACTGCCAGCTCAACCTGCGGGACGCATTGCACGCGCGTGCGACGTGGCAGCGGGTCGTCCACGAGTTCCCGCGGAGCGAGGCGGCCGGCAAGGCCCGCACGCTGCTGAGCGCGCGCGGAAGCTCGGCCAACCGGTAGCGTATCGTCCTCGACGCATTGGCGGCGTCGGAGTCGGCGGCTATACTCCGACCTCCGCGCACCATGCACACGCCCGTCACACATCTGTCGCCGACCGATGCGCAGTATCCGGCGCTGCTGGCCGTCACCCCGTCGCCGCCACCGTTGAGCGTGCGCGGCACGCTCGTGCCGGGCGACGCGCTGGCGATCGCCATCGTGGGGGCGCGCGCCGCGACGGCGTACGGCATCGAGGTGGCTGAATCGCTGGCGGCCGAGCTGGCATCGAGAGGGGTGACAATCGTCAGTGGATTGGCGCGCGGCATCGACGCGGCGGCGCATCGCGGTGCGCTGGCCGCCGGCGGACGGACCCTGGCCGTGCTCGGCCACGGCATCGAGCACGACGTCTATCCGCCCGAGAATCGGGCGCTGGCCCGCACCATATGCGAGCACGGGGCGCTACTCTCCCAGTTCCCCGCCACGATGCCGCCGCTGGCCCATCACTTTCCGGCCCGCAATCGGACGCTGGCCGGACTGGCGCTGGGCGTCGTCGTGGTGGAGGCGGCCGAGCGCAGCGGAAGCCTGATCACGGCCGGATTGGCCGGCGACCTCGGCCGCGAAGTGTTCGCCGTTCCAGGCCGAATTACCTCGGCGGCGAGCCGGGGGGCGAACGGTCTCATCCGGGACGGTGCTAGACTAGTTGGGCATTGGACCGATATTGTGGCTGAATTGCCGGAGCCGTGGCGTGGTCAAGTGAGTGCCGCGACGACGGTTGAAGCACAGGCGCTGCCGGCGCCGGGGAGTGACGAGGCACGGATGCTGGAGCTGATGACCGTGGACGAGCCGCAGCACATCGAGCGTTTGATCGCTCGAGCGGGTGTCGACGCCGCGCGCGCGGGTGCAGCGCTGATTGGTCTCGAGATTGCCGGCCAGGCCCGGCAGCTCGCGGGTCAGCGCTGGGTCGCGACCGCCACGCGGGCGAGGAGAGCCTAGTGGCCAAGCGCGGGCTCGTGGTGGTCGAGTCACCTACCAAGGTGAAGACGATCGCGAAGTACCTGGACGGCAAGTATGTGGTGAAGGCCTCCATGGGGCACGTGCGCGACCTGCCCAAGTCTCAGCTCGGCGTGGATCCCAAGAAGAAGTTCAAGCCCAAGTACGTGGTGACGCCGGCCAAGAAGAAGGTGCTCGACGAGCTCAAGAAGGCCGCCGAGAAAGCCGACACGCTCTACGTCGCCACCGACCCCGACCGGGAAGGGGAGGCGATCGGCTGGCACCTGGCTCAGGAGCTGCCGTTCCAGAAGAAGGACGTCTACCGCATCACCTTCAACGAGATCACCCAGCGTGCCGTGCGTGCGGCGTTCGAGAACCCGGGCCGCATCGACATCAAGAAGGTTGACGCCCAGCAGGCGCGGCGCGTGCTCGACCGACTCGTCGGCTACAGCCTCTCGCCGCTGCTATGGGACAAGATCCGGCGCGGCCTGTCGGCCGGACGCGTGCAGTCCGTGGCCGTGCGGTTGATCGTCGATCGTGAGCGCGAGATCCAGGCCTTCGTCCCGGTCGAATACTGGTCGCTCCACGCCCGGCTGAAGGCCAAGCAGCCGCCGGAGTTCACCGCCACGCTGCGCGAGGTGGACGGCGAGAAGGCGGCGCTGGCCGACGAGACGACTACCCGGGCGCTGATGGCCCGGCTCGACGGCGCGCGCTTCCTGGTGCGTTCGGTGACGCGCGGCGAGCGTAAGCGCAACCCCGCGCCCCCGTTCATCACCTCGACGCTGCAGCAGGACGCCGGCCGCAAGCTGGGGTTCTCGGCCAAGAAGACGATGACGGTGGCGCAGCAGCTTTACGAAGGTGTCGAGGTAGGGGCGGACGGACCGGTGGGCCTCATCACGTATATGAGGACGGACTCCGTGCGCATCGCGGCGGAGGCCCAGGCCGAGGCGCGTGCGTGGGCGACCAGCCGGCTCGGGGCCGAATACCTGCCGGACACGCCGCCCACCTACAAGTCGCGGGGCAGCGCGCAGGAAGCCCACGAAGCCATCCGGCCCAGCGACGTCAACCGCGAGCCGAAGGTGCTCGCGCGATTCCTCACCAAGGATCAGCTCGCGCTCTACCGGCTGATCTGGGAGCGCTTCCTGGCCAGTCAGCTCATGCCGGCGCTGTACGACACGGTCGCCGCCGATCTGGTGGCCGGCCCGACGGTGTTCCGCGCGCAGGGCCAGACCATGAAGTTCCGGGGCTTCACCGCGGTCTACGTGGAGAGTCGTGAGGAGGACGAGACGGCGGACGACGAGGACGCCGAGAGCGCCATCCCGCTGCTCGAGGAGGGCGAAGTCCTCACGCTGCTGGGCCTCGATCCCAAGCAGCACTTCACGCAGCCCCCGCCGCGCTTCACCGAGGCCTCGCTCATCAAGCTCCTGGAAGAGCAGGGGATCGGGCGGCCGTCGACCTACGCGTCCATTCTCGGCACGATCATCAACGATCGCGGCTACGTGCGCCGGGAGCGCCGGACCCTGTTCGCCACCGAGTTGGGCATCGAGGTCACCGATCTGCTGCTGCCGTTCTTCAAGGACATCATGAACGTCGAGTTCACCGCCCAGATGGAAACCGAGCTGGACAAGGTGGAAGAGGGCGATCTCGACTGGGTCGACGCCGTCCAGGACTTCTACAAGCCGTTCCAGCGCGATCTGGCCGACGCCAAGAAGCGCATGCGCAACATCAAGGGCGGCGTGGAGACGGGCGAGGCGTGCCCGGAGTGCGGCGAGCCGCTCAAGGAGCGCTGGGGGCGCTTCGGCAAGTTCATCGCGTGCTCGGCCTATCCCGAGTGCAAGTACAAGAAGAACCTCCCGGGCAACGAGCGGCCGGAGGACCAGCCGACCGACGAGATTTGCCCCACCTGTGGCAAGCCGATGGTCATCAAGCACGGACGCTTCGGCAAGTTCATCGCGTGCTCCGGCTATCCGGAGTGCAAGACGACCAAGCCGGTGACCCTGGGCATCGCGTGCCCGACGTGCGACAAGGGGCAGCTGGTGGAGCGGCGATCGCGCAAGGGCCGGACCTTCTACGGCTGCTCGGCGTACCCTGACTGCAACTTCGTGGTGTGGCAGCGGCCGGTGGCCGAGCCGTGCCCCAAGTGCGCCGCGCCGTTCCTGACCGAGCGGGTGACGCGTGGCGTGCGCACGCAGCGCTGTGTGCGGGAGGGCTGTGACTTCACGCGCGAGGCCGAGATCACCGTGGCATGAAGGATCCGCTCGCCGCGTTCCTGCGTCATCTCGCGGTCGAGCGAAACGCCTCCGCCCACACCCTCCGCAGCTACCGCACCGATCTCGACGAGTTCCAGCGCTTCCTGGCCGACCGCGACGGCGGCAGTCTGGCCGCTACCGACGCGCGTGCGGTGCGCGCCTGGCTCGCGGCGCTGCACGCACGCGGACTGCAGCCGGCCTCCATCGGCCGCAAGCTGGCCGCGCTCCGTAGCTGCCTGCGGTTCCTCGTTCGCCGGGGGGTCATGGCGGCCAATCCCGCGCGAGAGGTGCGCGGCCCCCGGCGACCACGGAAGCTGGTGTCGTTCCTGCCGATCGACGAGGCGGCCGACCTGGTCGACGCGCGCGCCGTCGGTGGCGTTTCGCGCGTCCGCGACGTGGCGATCCTCGAGCTGCTGTACGCCACCGGCGTGCGCGTCTCCGAGCTCGCGGGCCTCGACATCCACGCGCTCGACCGCACCGAGCGCACCGTGCGCGTCCTGGGCAAGGGCCGCAAGGAGCGGATCGTGCCCTACGGCACCAAGGCCGCGCAGGCGCTGGAGACCTGGCTCGGCCGGCGGGGGGAGCACGCCGGTGCCGTGTTCACGAACGGGCGCGGTGGTCGGCTCGGGGTGCGCTCGGTGCACACGATCGTTCGACGCTCGGCCAGCGCGGCTGGTATCGTCCGGCGGGTGAGCCCGCACACCCTGCGCCACACCTTCGCCACGCACCTGCTGGATCGTGGGGCCGACCTGCGTATGATCCAGGAGCTCCTGGGGCACAGCCGCCTGTCCACCACCCAGCGCTACACGCACGTGGCCAGCGAGCAGCTGGCCCGGGTCTACGACCAGGCCCACCCGCGCGCCAAGCGCGTTTAGCATGTCCGAGACGTTCCACGCGACGACTGTGCTCTGTGTGCGTCACCGTGGTCAGGTGGCGGTCGGTGGTGACGGTCAGGTGACGCTGGGACAGACGGTCGTCAAGGCCGGCGCCCGCAAGGTCCGCAAGCTGCACCACGATCGCGTGGTGGCGGGCTTCGCCGGCGCGGCGGCGGATGCCTTCACGCTGTTCGCACGCTTCGAGGGCAAGCTCGAGGAGTATCGTGGCAACCTCGCGCGGGCCGCCGTCGAGCTGGCCAAAGACTGGCGGAGCGACCGGGTGCTGCGCCGGCTCGAGGCGTTGCTGGCGGTGGCCGATCAGGAGCACGCCTTCATCGTGTCGGGGACCGGCGACGTCATCGAGCCCGACGACGGCCTGATCGGCATCGGCTCCGGGGGACCGTATGCGCTGGCGGCGGCAAGAGCGCTGGTCGCCCACACCGAGCTCGACGCGCGGGGCGTGGTGACCGAGGCCATGCTGATCGCGGCCTCGATCTGCATCTACACCAACGACCAGATCGCGGTGGAGGTCCTGTGACGCCGCCCGTGACGCCCGGACTCACGCCGGCGCAGATCGTCGCCGAGCTCGACCGCTACATCGTCGGCCAGCACAAGGCCAAGCGCGCGGTGGCGATCGCGCTCCGCAACCGCTGGCGGCGGCAGATGCTGCCGCCCGAGCTCCGCGACGAGGTCGCGCCGAAGAACATCATCATGATCGGTCCCACCGGCGTGGGCAAAACCGAAGTCGCCCGCCGGCTGGCCCGGCTCGCCCAGGCGCCCTTCATCAAGGTCGAGGCCTCGAAGTACACCGAGGTCGGCTACGTCGGTCGCGACGTGGAATCCATGGTCCGCGACCTCACCGAGCTGGGCGTCACCATGGTCAAGAGCGAGCTGATGGCTCAGGTGCAGGAGAAGGCCGAGCGGCTCGCCGAGGATCGGCTGCTCGATCTCTTGCTGCCGCGCCGGGGTGGGGAGCCCTTCAGCAGTGGCTCGCTGGAGCAGGTCGCCCCCGACGCCTCCCGCGAGGCCACGCTGGAGAAGCTCCGGGCCCAGCTGCGAGCCGGCAAGCTCGACGAGCGGATGGTCGAGCTCGAGACGCAGACGCAGTCGATGCCCATGCTCGAGGTCTTCTCCAACCAGGGCATGGAGGAGATGGGTATCCAGCTCAAGGACATGCTGTCCAACGTTCTGCCGAGCCGGACCAAGCGCCGTCGTGTCCGGGTGGCGGAGGCCCGGCGGCTCCTGGCCCAGGAAGAGGCCCAGAAGCTGGTGGACATGGAAGAGGTGGTCGCGCAGGCCATCCGGCGGGTCCAGGACTCCGGCATCATCTTCCTGGACGAGCTGGACAAGATCGCCGGCCGCGAAGGCGGCCACGGCCCTGACGTGTCCCGGGAGGGGGTCCAGCGGGACCTCCTGCCGATCGTCGAGGGCTCCTCCGTGACCACCAAGTACGGGGTGGTGCGCACCGACCACGTGCTGTTCATCGCCGCCGGTGCCTTTCACATCGCCAAGCCCTCCGACCTCATCCCCGAGCTGCAGGGGCGGTTTCCCATCCGGGTCGAGCTGGAGCCCTTGACGCGCGAGGATTTCGTCCGCATCCTGACCGAGCCCGAGAACGCCCTGATCCGGCAGTATGTTGAGCTGCTGCGGACCGAGCAGGTTACACTGCGTTTTCTGCCGGAGGCGGTGGAGGCGATCGCCGAGATCGCCATGCAGGTGAACACGAGCACCGAGAACATCGGGGCCCGTCGGCTCTACACGATCATGGAGCGGTTGCTGGACGAGATCTCGTTTGGCGCCCCGGACATGCCGGGCAAGGAGCTGATCATCGACGCCGAGTACGTGCGACTGCGGTTGAGCGAGATCACGCGCAACCAGGATCTCTCCCGGTACATTCTGTGAGTCAGGAAGTCCGTCGGATCGACGTCCTGCTGGAGGCGCTCCCGTACATCCGGGAGTTCCGCGGCAAGTCGCTCGTCATCAAGTACGGCGGCTCGGCCATGGAGCACGCCGACCTCAAGGCGCCGTTCGCGCTGGACGTGATCCTCCTGCACCTGGTCGGCATCAACCCGGTCATCGTGCATGGGGGCGGGCCGCAGATCGGCGCCCTCATGAAGCGGCTGGGCAAGGAGCCGAAGTTCGTGGGCGGCATGCGGGTCACCGACGAGGAGACGGTCGAGATCGTCGAGATGGTCCTGGTGGGCAAGATCAACAAGGAGATCGTGGGGCTCATCAACCATCACGGCGGCCGTGCGGTCGGGCTCAGCGGCAAGGACGGCGACCTGATCCGCGCCCACAAGCGCCTGCACCGGATGCCGAGCGGCGAGATGGTCGACATCGGCCTGGTCGGCGAGGTCGAGCACGTGAACGTCGAGCCGATTCGACTGCTCGAGGAGCGCGGCTTCGTCCCGGTGATCGCGCCGGTGGGCGTCGGCGAGCGCGGCGAGACCTACAATATCAACGCGGATCTGGTGGCCGGCGAGGTGGCAGCGGCCCTGGGGGCCGAGAAGCTCATCCATCTGACCGACGTGCAGGGCATCAAGGGCACCGACGGTCAGCTCATCAGCACGCTGTCCCGCAAGGAAGCCGAGCGCCTGATGCAGGCCGGGGTCATCGACGGGGGCATGCTGCCCAAGGTCGAGTCCTCCCTGCGGGCGCTGGAGGCGGGCATCGCCAAGGCCCACATCATCGACGGCCGGGTTCCGCACGCGATCCTGCTCGAGCTGTTCACGCGCGAGGGTGTTGGCACCGAACTCGTTCTCTAGAGGTCACCATGGACACCAAACAGTTGATGGAGTGGTCGGCGAAGTATCACACGCCCAACTATGGCCGGACGCCGCTGGTGCTGGTGCGTGGCGAAGGCGCACGGGTGTGGGATAGCGACGGCAAGGAGTACCTCGACTTCACCTCGGGCATCGCGGTGACCTCGCTCGGCCACTGCCATCCGGTGGTGACCGGCGCCATCCGCGAGGCCGCGGCCACGCTGCTGCACGTCTCCAACATCTTTCACAACGCGCCGCAGGTCCACCTCGCCAAGCTGCTGATCGAGCACTCGTTTGCCGACCGGGTGTTCTTCTGTAACTCGGGTGCGGAGGCCAACGAGGCCGCCCTCAAGGTCGTCCGCAAGTACGCCAAGGAAAAGCTGGCCACCGACCGCTACGAGGTTATCGCCACCCACAACTCGTTCCACGGACGGACGCTGGCCACCGTGAGCGCCACCGGCCAGCCGAAGTACCAGCACGGCTTCGAGCCGCTCATGCCGGGCTTCAAGCACGTGCCGTACAACGACCTGCGCGCCATGGAGCGCGCGCTGGACAGCCACACGGCGGCCATCCTGGTCGAGCCGATCCAGGGCGAGGGCGGTGTCTACGTCCCCGACGATGGCTACCTGGCGGGCCTGCGCACGCTCTGTGACGAGTCCGGCGCCCTGCTGGTATTCGACGAGGTTCAGACCGGTGTCGGCCGGACGGGCCGTCTGTGGGGCTACGAGCACTGGGGCGTGGAGCCCGACGTGATGACGCTCGCCAAGGCGCTGGCCAACGGCATCCCCATCGGCGCGATGCTCTGCCGCGAGCACGTGGCCGGCGCGCTGACCGCGGGCACGCACGGCTCGACCTTCGCCGGCTCGGCGTTCGTGACCTCGGTGGCGCTGGCCACGCTGACGACGATCATCGGCGACAAGATCCCCGACCGCGCCGCCCAGCGGGGCCGCGAGATGACGGACGCGCTCCGCGCACTCCAGGCCAAGCTGCCGGTCATCACGCAGGTACGCGGCAAGGGCTGCCTGATCGGCATCGAGCTCTCGCGGCCGGCCGGCCCGGTCATGGACGCCTGCCGTGACGCCGGCCTGCTCGTCCTGACCGCCGGCGAGAAAGTGCTGCGGCTGGCCCCGCCGCTCATCGTGGAGCCGGCCGACTGTCAGCGCGCGATCGGCATCGTCGCTGACGCGCTCAAGCGCGAGCCGGCGGCGTGAAGCACGTCATCTCGGCGGGCGATTTCAACCGTGAAGATCTGCTCCACCTCTTCCGGGTGGCGGCCGACCTCAAGCAGCGCTGGAAGGCGGGTCGCCGCGGAACGCCGCTGCTCGGCCGCTCGGTGGCGCTGATCTTCGAGAAGCAATCGCTCCGCACGCGCGTGACTTTCGAGGTCGGCATCGTCCAGCTCGGCGGCCGCGCGGTGTACTTGGCCGGCAGCGAGATCGGTCTGGGCACGCGGGAGTCGGTGCCCGACGTGGCCCGCAACCTGTCACGCTGGGTCGACGCGATCGCGGCGCGGGTCTACGCACACTCCACGGTGGAGACGCTGGCCCGCCACGCGACCATTCCCGTGATCAATGGGCTGAGCGACTTCGAGCATCCCTGTCAGGCGCTGGCCGACTACTTCACGCTGTGGGAGCGCGGTCTCGACCCCGCCGCGATCCGCCTGGCCTACATCGGCGACGGCAACAACGTCTGCAACTCGGTGATGCTGATGGGCGCGCTGCTCGGCACGTCGATGGTGGTGGCGTGCCCGCCCGGCTACGAGCCCGATCAGGGGGTACAGGCCACCGTGCGACGCCTCGGGGGTTCGCTGCAGGTGACCCACGACCCGCGCGAGGCGGCCGCCGGCGCCGACGTGGTCTACACCGACGTGTGGGTGAGCATGGGCCAGGAGGCCGAGCGGGTCCAGCGACTCGAGGCCTTCGGCCGCTACCAGATCAACGAGACCGTCATGGGCTTCGCCAAGCCCTCCGCCGTGTTGATGCACTGCCTTCCGGCCCACCGGGGGGAGGAGATCACCGACGCGGTGCTGGATGGGCCACGCTCGATCGTGCTGGATCAGGCCGAGAACCGCCTGCACGCCCAGAAGGCCGTGATCTTCGATCTGCTGGGAGGATCCCTCGACGATGCCTGACGTCAAGAAGGTCGCGCTGGCGTACTCCGGCGGACTCGACACCTCGGTGATCCTGCGCTGGCTCATCGAGCACTATCGCTGCGAGGTGGTGGCGTTCTGCGCGGATCTCGGGCAGGGCGACGAGCTGATCACGGTCCGCGACAAGGCGCTCAAGACCGGCGCCAGCGGCGTGCACATCGTCGATCTGCGGGAGCCGTTCGTCCGCGACTTCATCTTCCCGATGCTGCGCGGCGCCGCTGTCTACGAGGGCAGCTACCTGCTCGGTACCTCGATCGCCCGGCCGCTGATCGCGCAGGCCCAGGTGGAGGTCGCGCGCCAGGAAGGCGCCGACGCGGTGGCTCACGGCGCCACCGGCAAGGGCAACGACCAGGTGCGCTTCGAGCTGACGTACGCTGCGCTGGCCCCCGAGCTGCGGGTCATCGCGCCCTGGCGCGAGTGGGATCTCAACTCGCGGACCTCCCTGATCGAGTTCGCCAAGCGGCACGACATCCCGGTGCCGGTGACCGCCGAGCGCCCGTACAGCATGGACCGCAACCTCTTCCACGTCTCCTACGAGGGTGGCATTCTCGAAGACCCGTGGTCCGAGCCACCGGACAAGATGTACCTGCTCACGCAGTCTCCCGAGGCGGCCCCGGACATCCCCGTCGCCGTGGAGATCGAGTTCGAGGCCGGCAACCCCGTCGCGGTGGACGGCCGCCGCCTGCCGCCGGTTCCGCTGCTCGAGCGGGTGAACCGGCTGGGCGCCGAGCACGGCATCGGCCGGGTCGATCTGGTGGAGAACCGCTTCGTCGGCATG
>Ga0075418_10005113_pt1 | contig 14856 bp, 13 predicted proteins | sample SoiMetdeltSBSDD2_FD_81776 | JGI IMG/M metagenome (GOLD analysis project Ga0075418, IMG submission 81776) | Bulk soil microbial communities from a Populus tree surrounding site in Tennessee, USA - Soil MetaG P. deltoides SBSDD2 | ecosystem: Environmental > Terrestrial > Soil > Tree plantation...
ACGCACATACTCAAACCGTGAACCAGAAAAAGCGTCCGCTGTCGTTCCGCCCCGTCCGCCCTGGAAATGATCATGTAACCAAGCATTAGCACCGAGAAGAGCACATAAAACCAAATAAAGGAGGCTAGGCCATTGACGCTCTCGCGAATGTGGCTTGGGAGAATCGAGGGAAAAATCGTTCCGGCGCCCAAATAGACCGCGTTTAAAATTTGCATTAACCACCCGAGTAATAAGGCGAAACGCAACTTCGATTCGGATTGCCGGTACAGCCGAACCAGGGTCGCGGCGGTCAAGATTGCCAAGGCAGGAAATATCGGCAGTATATAGTGAGGTAGTTTGGATTTCGAAACAGAGAAAAACAAGAACGGCAGAACCAGCCAGAGGATGAGAAAAAGCGTTTTGTCATCCAAGGTTTTTTTCCAATAATCTTTGGCCACGATGGGCAAAACGAAAGTCCAGGGGAAAAATCCAACCAAACCGACGACAATAAAATAATACCAGGGCTCGGAACGGTCGAAGTCGACGGTGGCATAGCGGCTGAAATGCTCTTGCCAAATGTAATAACTGAGAAACCCGGGATTGCGCGCGTTAGCTTGGAAATACCACGGCAAAACCACCGCAAGAAACAACAAAACGCCGGGAATAAAATAGATGCGCCGTAAAATCTCCCAGCGCTTTCCTAGCAGCATATAAAAAAAGATCACCAGTCCCGGGATGACCACTCCGATAAGACCTTTGATCAGCGTCCCCGCTCCGAGGGCGAGATACATCATTGTACAGAAAATTCTTCGCCGGACCGTGCCGTCGGTGTGAGCCGCTTCATAGAAAGACGCCAAAGCAAGGGTCTGACAAAACGTCACCGTCATATCGAAGATTACGATTCGACCAAGCAGGAAAAATTCAGTGCTGGTCAGCAAAATGAGCACAGCCCATAATGCCTGCCAGCGGCCCCAGCGTGCGCGGGCAAAGTAAAAAACCAACCAGGCGCAAGCCATGGCCGCCAGCGCGGAGGGCAGCCGCGCAGACCATTCGGACACACCAAAGAGTTTATAAGAGAGCGCCACCAGCCAATAGTAAAACATCGGCTTGTCAAGCACGGTATGGAAGTTCTCATGCGGTGTGATCCAATCGTTGAGCACGAGAATTTCACGCGCTTTCTCTGCATTGCGCCCTTCATCCGGCTCATAGAGAGGCGCACCACCAAGCTGATAAAACAAGAAGAACACGACCGCCGCTGCCAAGAGCCAAGCTAGCCAACGCTCTGCTGATTGCAGCAGTAGGTCGTCGAGGGACGAAGCTGCGATTTTCTCGGCCGTGTTCATCGCTGGATAGTTCGGGAAGTATGCAGATTTACCTGACACCCATCGATTTGCAAGGTGCATCGGGTAAGAATCTCTTCGATAATGGCCCAATGATAGTCCACGGATCCTGCCGCCTCGAAAAATCGCTCTATTTCACTCGACTCTCGTACCCGTTAATTCTTCACCGCAAGGCGCGTTGACTTCATTTATCTCGTGGCGTAGCGTGAAAATGCCTTGCGGGAGGTGCTTTATGTTCGGAAGTCTCGGCGCTCCGGAGCTGGTCGTCATATTTCTCGTCGCTCTGATCGTATTCGGTCCAAGCAAGCTCCCGGAATTCGGCAAATCGCTCGGCGAAGCTATCCGCGGCTTCAAAAAAGCAGTCAACGAGCCGGATAAGACTCCTATCGATAGTGCGTCGTCAAACGACGCCCACGATACCAACAAGTCCTGATCGATTCGTCTCGCGCTGTGCGAGTCTGGCGAGCAATGAATGACTGTGTAAAAGCGGGTGGACTGGTTTTTGCCGCGCTTGGGCTCCTTGCTCAACCGTCACAAACACATTCCCAGCAGCCCGTTGCCAGCTTCTATTACGACGATCGCGGCAATGTGATTCGCCAGGCGCAAGACACCAACGGCGACGGCAAGATGGACCGTTGGATTTATTACGATGCCCAGGGTAAAACCGAGCGCATCGAGCAGGACGTCAATTTTGACGGCAAAGCCGACATCGTGATTTATTACGAGAGCGGCAAGCCGGCGCGTCAGGAAATTGCCAGCAAGAATGACGGTCAATTCGATACGTGGCTCTACTTGAACGCCAAGGGGGAAATCGAACGCAAGGGCCAAGACACCGAGCGTTCGGGAAAACCGACTCTCTGGGTCTACTATGAAAACGGCCAACCGGTGCGCAGCGAGGAGACGGCCAAAGCGGGCGGCGCCGCAAACCGACGCGTCTTCTACAAAGACGGCAAGATTAGCCGGATTGAAGAAGATACCAACGGCGATGGCAAGTCCGATAGTTTTTCCTATTTCGAAAATGGCCAGTTGGTGCGCAAGGAGCTAGACCGCAAACACATCGGCAAGATCGATCTTTGGGGGCACTATCAAGGTGGTCGCCTAGTTAGACAAGACGAAGATTTGCATGGCGACGGCAAAGTCGGACGAAGCGTCTATTTCCGTGGCGACGAAGTCGTGCGCCGGGAGGAAGATACCGCGCGCCGTGGTCGCATAGACATGATTGAAATTTTCTCTCAAGGTCGATTGACAAAACGTCTGCGCGACACCAAAGGAAACGGCAAGTGGGACACCCTTGCCTATTTTCAGGATAATCAACTCGTCCGCGAAGAACGCGACACCAAGGGTGATGGGCTGTTTGATTTCAGAACGATCTACGAAAAGGGCCAGATCATCGCGCAGGAAGTCGACACGAACGGCGATCACAAGGTCGATGTCTGGGTAAATTTCCGCAACGGTGAGAAGGCGGAGCAACTCGAAGACCAGAAGTACCAGGGTAAAATAACCGCGCGCTACGTCTTCAAGGGCGATCAAGTCATCAGCCAGGAGCAATTGGAAAATGCCGAGCCACCGCGCGTTTCCGCGCCGTTCGCGCGGGTCGAAGACGAACGGCGCAATATTATGGAGGGCGCGGCGATGGTCGGCGCGCAGCCGGCAACGGCGGCCATTTTGGGGTTGGAGTCCGGTCCGGAATAAAGTAAGATCTGCCCCTTGGCATAGGATGAGGGATGAAACAGCGATTGGGATTATTCGGGCTGGCGTTTTTGAGCGCAATTTGCGGTTGCGCTCCCGTGGCGGTGCAATACCCACCAACTTCCGCGCAATACCCTTATCCCAATTCGAATACTCCTTCCCCCAATTCGAATAGTCCTTCCCCAGCGCCGCAACCATCACCAGCGGTCAGCAGCTCACAACGCTGGCAACACGCCTGGAGCAAGGCCATGGAAGGCATTGTCATGGGCGGCTCTCTCGGCGGCCCCTACGGTGCAGGCGGTGGTTTGATTGTTGGTTTGATTACCGGCTTGATCACGGCCGACTCACATTACGGGCAAATCAACAACCAGATTTATACCGAACAAAAAAAAGACCAACAACTTGAAGCCGCCATCGAGCAGGAGCTGGCGCACCAGAGGGACCTAGAAAATCAAGTGGCGAGCGCAACGACAACGCCGGCCGGCGGCGAATCCGCAGTCCAACCCGTCACGCGTCAAACGCAAAAGCCCTTATCAGCTCCGCCGCCAACTGAAACGCCGCCAAGAGCAACCGTCTCTCAAAACAAGAGCGGCGAAAATCTGGCTTCTTTGAGCAAACCACCCAACAACCAAACCGCGCCAAACCCATTCAAAAACGTCGAAATTAGAGACATCAACGGCGACGGCGTGCCCGACCTTTGGGTTTATTACAATCCGCAAAAACCGGGTGAAGTGATCCGTCAAGAAGAGTCGACCAAGGGCGATGGCCGCGTCGACACGTGGAGCTATTTCAAAGATGGCAAAATGGTCCGGCGGGAAATCGATACCAAGCAAATCGGCCGGCCGGACACCATCTATTTTTATGACAACGATAAGCTCGTTCGCGAGGAACGCGACGAACCCGGACAGGGAAGCATGACCTATCGAGCGATCTACCAAAACGGGCGCCTCGCCAAAGTCGAAAAGGACACAAGCGCAAGCGGCCGAGCCGATCTGTGGATCTATTATGACACGAGCGCGGACGGGGAGATCGTGCTCAAAGAGGAGCGCGACCTCAACGGTGATGGTATCGCAGATTTGTGGTCTTACTATGAGAACGGGCGCCTGATTCGCCGCGACGTCAGTGCCGCCGGGTTAGAAATCCTCTCCAAGAAAGAACAGCTTCCCGCGTCGGCTAGCGAGATAACAAAAATATCCTTGCCAGGAAGCTGAAATGGTCGAGCCGACTTCCTCTGATTGGGGCGACGCAGGTCTTGTTTCGCTCTTGCGCAGCCCTTTTCTAATCCCCTCCCTGCTCTTTCACACGATGCTCTTCTTGCTGGCGCTGCGCGCCGTGACCTTGCCGGTCGCCAAGACCGAGGACACGCCGATTTCGGTGCAGTTGCTGGAAATTCGCGATGGCGGATCTTCAAACAAGAGCATCGGTGCGGGGAGTGGTCCCGGCGGGCCGCGTACCATGCCGAAGCTCGGTACACCGTCGCCACCGACCCAACGAAGCGGCAAATTGGACAGCGGTTCCAGCGAAACTTCAGTTCCGAGCAGCAGCCCGGTTGAAACTGCTCCCGCGCCTAAGCCGGTGACATTGCCCGGCCCAAAAGTTTTGGCCGCTGATCAACACTCCGAGTCGGTAAACGTAAAAGAGACGTCGGTGGACTCGTTAGTTCGCTTGCCGACAAAAGAGAGTCCGACTCATCTACCGGGAAGCAGCGCTGCCGATCTCGAAGCGAATCAAAAAACTCTGGCTGCGCTCAAAGGCGCCGGCGAAGGACCCGGCATCAAGGGGCTCAAAGAAGGCGCGCAAATTCCTGGCGCGCTCAAAGGGACTGGCACGGGGTCGGGCCCTTCCGGCGTCCCCGGCGGAAGTGCGAGCGGCAGCGGCTTGGCCGGAAGCGGCACGGGTGCGGGCAGCGGCGGCGGCAGCACCACCGGGTTGAAGGGGTTGTCCAGCGCCGATTACAATCAATATCTCAGTCAACTGAAGAAACGCGTCGAGTCAGTCTGGAAATATCCGGACGGCGTCGCCGGAGTACAAAAAGTTGCGCTGCTATTTACACTCGATAAAGCCGGCCGACTTGTTCGCTCTGAAGTTCTAGACTCGACCGATGCAAGACTGAACGCGAGCGCGGTGGAAGCGATGAAGCGCGCCGCGCCTTTTCCGCCGATCCCGGAAAGCTTGAAAGATCTCGCCAACACTCCATTGCGCATGCAGTTCACGGTCACCATAGGCGTGCGCGGCTAAGTAGCCTCATAGCGAATCACAAACCCGCATCCGGTTTCATTGAAATAATTTTCATTTAAGGTAATCATCATCATTCGAACTGCGCGAAGGACGTGTCATGCAACCGCAAGGTCTCGATCTCATCGATATTATTCACAAGGGGGCCATCGCCACCTATCCATTGATTCTTCTGTCGATCGTCAGCGTCGCGGTCGTGTTTGAGCGTTTATGGTCGCTCCGCAATATTGGCGCGATCACCCTGAGAGTGACGGAATCGATTCTCGAACCGATTAAGAAAGGACAAAGGGATCTGGCCATTGCGATCTGCAAGCAAAACTCGCACTCTCCGGCGGGCCGCATATTTCTGAACATCTTGGAACGCGATGCGAGCGCCCGCCTGGAAGTCGCCAACAGCATCGCCGCTGAAGCGATGTTTGAGGAAAACCAGAAGCTGAAAAAACATCTCTGGATTCTCGGCACGGTTGCCAGCAGCGCGCCGTTCATCGGCCTGCTCGGGACCGTTGTCGGCATTATTAAATCGTTCGAAAGCATGGCGATCGCCGGCACCGGCGGTTTCGCCGTTGTCGCCGCGGGTATTTCCGAGGCGCTGGTGGCGACGGCGCTCGGATTGGCCGTCGCGATCATCGCGGTTATCTTCTACAACTATTTTCAAACGCGCATTGCGACGCTCAACGGCTTGTTTCGCATTCAAGTCGGCAAGATCGTCCAGAACATGAGCGTCTGAGGAATTCCATGGCGATCACCCCGCTCGGCGGCAACGACGACAGTTCTGAAATCGTCGCGGAGATCAACATTACGCCGTTGACCGATATCTTTCTCGTATTACTGATCATTTTCATGATCACGAGTTCGGCGATGATCGAGTCAGGCGGCAAAATAAACCTGCCGAAAGCCGTCGCCACCCAGTCGGAATCGCGCGGCACGACGGTGACGATCACACCCAAGCATGAAATTTTTGTCGATCAAAAAATGATCAAAGAAGAAAATTTGGAAAAAACCCTGCAGGACGCCTTGAACACGCGCGCCGACAAGACCGTGATTCTCCGCGGCGATAAGGACGTTTTATTGGGAGACACGGTAAAGGTGATGTCGATCATCAAGCGCGCCGGCGCTTCGGAGATCGCCATCGCGGCGGAAGCGGAAAGAAAAGTTCGCTAGCCTGCACCTCCTCGAGATTCAAACCAATCCGCTCATCTCGGCGGTCCATCGCTCGACGGCGGCAGTTGTTGTGGCCGCCTGAGGGTATCCTCACGGTTGCGCTCGACTTCGCGCTGGATTTCCGCTGGGCTTTTTCCGAGCCGGTCAACCTCCAGTTGGAGGTTTTTTTCTTTCTCCAGGAATACTTCCAACTCCAAGGATTTTTGCGCTCCGGGCTGGTAGTAAACCGTGATCGACTCGCGGCTATTGGTGCCGTCGCTGGCGCGCGCCAAGACATCAATCTGATTTCGACCTTCCGCTACCGGCACCGCCGAGGAAAAAAATCCGTCGGCGGCAAGCCGCAGCTGCGTCGCCTGTTGGCCGATCGTCTGATTGACAACTTGCACATAATCAACACCGACGACGGAGATATTTTCGAGCACCGCCAGCGCGTCCGCCGGACGCATCACCGGCGTATAAGTGCCGCCGCTTTCTTTGGCGATCCCCATCGCCGCGCGCGGATAGGAAAGAGCTTCGTCGCCGAGAGCGAATACATGAACCTTGATACCCGCTTTGCCGGCCAGTCGCGCCGCGTTGATCGTTAAACTTACGTCTTCGGGGGCCATTCTTTTACCGCCGCCGATCGGCAACGATGGAAATCCGTCGGTCAGAAGAAACTGCACTTTGATCGCATCGGTTCGCTTTTCGCTGGTTCCCAATCCCATTAATTCGGTGATCCCCATGCGTATACCTTCGACCATGTTGGTGCCGCCGTAAGGACCCGCACGCAGCACCTCGGCTAAAATGCGGCGCACCTGATCGAAATCTTGGGTCAGTGGTTGGAGCAATCTTGCGTTTTCGCTGAAGGTCAAGACACCGACCCGGGTCGTGTCGCGATTGAGTTGAAGAAGCAATCGCCGCGCCGCGGCGACTTCGGCGGCGAGGATCGAGTTGCGCGGGTTCCGTAGCGGGGGCCTGCCGAGACCCATGCCGCCGATCGAGATCTGCGGCATGGGAAATCCGGAAGTTTCCGGCGGTTGATCGGCCTCGCCCAAATCCGCGCCGGCATACAATGCGGTGCTGCCGGAAATATCGATGACGAGGAAGATGTCGACCCTTTCGGATCGACCGGCCTCGCGCGCGACTTTTCCGCTGACAAAAATTGATTTCTGATCCTGGGTGATGCGGCTGCCATCCTTGGGTGAGAGGATTTGCACCTTGGGCTCGGCCAAGCCGACACTGTCCAAGCTGACGGCAAAAAGAAACACGCAAAAAACAACGAGCGACAATCGAAACAGGTTCATGACGACCTCGCCGACATGCAAACGCTAGCATGATTGAACTAAGCGTAAAAGAGCCGCACATTGGCAAAATTCCGAGATACCAACGACCACCTCCGCGTGCTATAATCGACTCCATGTTTAGACCGCATTTTATCGTCATGCTTGTGGGAGTCATAAGCTGGGCAGGTGTAGCGCAAGCACAATACCTGCTGGTCTTGAAAAATGGCCGGCAAATCCATGTTCAGAGTTATCGCGACGACGGTTCAATGATCAAATTTTCCGGCCTCGGCGGCGAGATCGCTATAAGTAAGGACCAAGTTCAAACCATTCGCCGCGCCGAAGAAGGTGACCGGCTCGGCTCGCCTAGTCTCACTGTGAATCAGGCTCCCACGACGGTCGCACCGGAGCCGCCGCCGAGACCGACCAAAGCCCCAGAAGTAAAACCGCCTTCGGTATCTGCGGGAGACGGACAGCTAGCCAAGAAAAGAGCTGAGGAACAAAAAGCGTATGAGGATAAAGTGAAGGGGCTTACCGCAGAGATCAAAGAATTACGCGATCGGTACTCCTGGATTACGCGGGGAACCAAGGGCCCCGAGCCAAGTTTCTTTACCACCGAAGAAGCGTTTAAAGGCCAGCAGGCCGACTTGATGTCGCGTCTACGCGACGCTCAATATAAAGAGCAAGGACTGCCCACTGAGCGCGCATCGGCACGGCGCGATTTCAACGCTTCAAATGTCAGCGCGTTTCAGACGCCACCTTTTTCGATTGATCCGCCACCTCCTTATACCGAAAGGGAGAAGGAGCTGAGCGATATGCGAGCTCGGATAACACAAGCTGAGAACGAGCGCCAGCAACTCATCGAGGAAATGAAAGCAAAAAATTTCGAGATCGGCTCGCTATTCTTGGATTAAATCGGCCGCGGCGCGAAGCCCCAACAGATAACTGTCCACCCCAAATCCAGCAATTTGCCCAACCGCAACTTCGGCGATAAAGGAGTGGTGGCGGAACGGCTCACGCTTGTGAATATTGGAAATGTGAATCTCCACGGTGGGGATACCGACCGCTGAAACCGCGTCGCGCATCGCCAAGCTCGTATGAGTGTACGCGGCAGGATTGATCACGATTGCGCCGAACTTATTCGCGGCTTCTTGGATCCAGGTGACCAGCTCGCCCTCGCTGTTGGACTGGCGAACCTCGATTTCGATGCCGAGCTCCTTGGCAAGCGCACGAATCCTCTGCTCGATTTGTGCCAGCGTCAAGGTCCCGTAGATCTCCGGCTGGCGTTTGCCCAAAAGATTTAGATTGGGACCGTTCAGCACGAGGATTTTTTTCTTCGCCATGAAAAATACCTTTGCAGGCAGAAAAACTAGCCACCCAGTGCGTCTAAAATCTCGCCAGGCGCAAGCCAATGAAAACGCGTCTTGCCGAGACCTTCCGAGATGACAAACTTGATCTGCCCGGCTGTCGCTTTTTTGTCGACTTCCATGCCTTGAACCAAACTTGACACCGACATACCGGGAGGAAACTCGGTCGGCAGGCCTGCCTTTTTGATCAGCCTGGTAATCCGCTCAAAGCTCTTCGGGTCACAAAAGCCCTGCTGCACAGAAAGCGCAGCTGCTTTTACCATGCCGATGCCCACCGCTTCTCCATGCAGAAATTGGCGGTAGCCGGTCGCGGCCTCTAAAGCGTGGCCGATTGTGTGGCCAAAGTTGAGCACGGCCCGGTAGTCGTCCTCGCGCTCGTCGGCCTCGACGACGCGGACTTTATTTTCACAGGCTCGGACGATGATCTGGGTGAGCAGCTCGCGGTCCAGGGCGAGGATTTTTTCCAAATTTTGTTCGAGCAACTCGAACAAGTAGCGGTCGGAGATAACACCGTATTTAATCACTTCAGCGAGACCGGCGACGAGTTCTCGGCGCGGCAGCGAACGCAATGCCGCGACATCGATCAAAACCAATTTAGGCTGGTAAAAAGCGCCGATCAGATTCTTACCTGCATCGTGATTGACGCCGGTCTTGCCACCGACGCTGGAATCAACCTGGGCGAGCAGAGTCGTCGGCACTTGCACATAAGGGATGCCGCGCAGGTAAGTCGCCGCGGCGAAGCCGGCGAGATCGCCGATCACGCCGCCACCGAGCGCCAGCACGCAAGACTTTCGTTCGAACCGTTCGGCAACCAAACGATCGTAAATGGTCGAGAGTGATTTGAGAGTTTTGTGCTCCTCGCCGTCCGGCAGGAGGACCGGCGTCGTTTCGAATCCGGCTTGACTCAAAGCTCCATGGATCGGGTCGAGATAGAGTTGCGCCACCGTCGGATTGGTAACGATGGCCACCTTGCCGAGCAATCCCGCCTGCTGCATCAGTTGGCCGGCGCGCTCGATGATTTCGGCACCGACGTGAATCGGATACGAACGGTCGCTAAGATTGACGATTAGAGTCTGCATGTGGCTCTTTTTCTAACCCGAGAGCTTCCACGATTTTTCCCACCACTTGATCAATGACCAAATCACTCGTGTCGATGATCAGATGAGCTTGTGCATACCTCGGCTCGCGCTCCTTTAACAAGGTCTCGATGCGCTCCTTGCGATTGACTCCCTGGAGCAACGGGCGTTTAGCTCCCGTGCCGGCCCTGGTCAACAAAATATCGACCGACGCGGTCAGGCCGACAAGCAATGCTCTCGCGCGCAGCCAATGGAGATTCTCATCGTCCATCACAACGCCGCCGCCGGTGGCGATAACCTGCCCTTGCCGGCGCAATACGTCGTCGAGCACGCGCTTTTCCAGTTGGCGAAAATAGTTCTCGCCTTTTTGTGCAAAGATTTCCCGCACCTTCATCCCTTCGGTTTTCTCAATCAGCGCGTCGAGATCGACAAAGCGCCGATGCAGCCGCTTCGCTAAGTTCCGCCCGATGGCACTCTTTCCGACGGCCATGAAGCCGATCAGTGCGATGTTTTGAACCGGTGTTTTCGACAACGGCTTAATAATTTTTGATTTGTTCTAAATAATGTTCATAGTTGCGCCGGATTTCGCGCAAGGAGTCGCCGCCGAATTTTTCTAAAAATGCCTTGGCGACCTCGAATGCAACGACGGATTCGCCGACGACGGCGGCGGCTGGAGCGGCGCAAACATCGGACCGCTCGACGGACGCATCGGTAGGCTGCTTTGTCCGTAAATCCACCGACTGCAACGGACTCATGAGAGTCGAGATCGGCTTCATGGCGACCCGGGCAATGAGCGGGGCGCCGTTCGTCATGCCGCCCTCGGTGCCGCCGGAATTGTTGCTACCCCGATAAAACCCCGTGGGCACGATTCTCGGTGTGCCTTCCGTGACATCCTTGGTCGGATCGAAAAAAATTTCGTCATGCACTTGCGAACCGCGGCGTCGCGCCATCTCGAAGCCGAGACCGATCTCCACGCCTTTCATCGCTTGGATGCTCATCAGCGCCTGCGCCAAGCGTCCGTCGAGTTTGCGGTCCCACTGGGTGTGCGAGCCCAAGCCGGGCGGCAAACCGAGCACGACAACTTCGAAGATACCGCCGAGCGTGTTGCCTTCTTTCTTGCACTCTTCGATCAAGGCCATCATCTTTTCTTCGGCTGCGGGATCGGCGGTTCGAACCGCCGACTCTTCCGAACGCGCGTAGATTTCATCGACAGTAAGATCTTGCAAATTCGCCGCGACGTTGCCGATGGAGCGAATGTAACCCATGACACGTATGCCAAACGGCGCCAGCAGTTGTTTAGCAAAAGACCCGACGGCGGTACGGGCCACCGTTTCCCGCGCACTAGCGCGTTCCAGGATATCGCGAATGTCCCGGCGGTCGTACTTGAGCGCGCCATTTAGGTCGGCATGCCCGGGACGCGGTTTGGTGACGGCGATTTTATCATCGCGATCTTCAGGCAGAGGGGACATTTTCTTTGTCCAGTTTTTCCAGTCACGGTTCTCGATTCCCAAAGCTACCGGTGCGCCAATGGTTTCGCCCCAGCGAATCCCGGAACGAACCTGTGCTTCATCTTTCTCGATAAGCATGCGCCCGCCACGGCCGTAACCCTGCTGACGGCGCCACAGGTCGTGATTTATTCGGTCGATTTGAACGGGAAATCCCGCCGGCACGCCGTCGATGATCATCGTCAAACAGGGACCATGGGACTCTCCAGCGGTGAGGTAGCGCAACATTTCGTAGTTGTCCTAATCAGTTCAGCTTAGACTACAGAGAGAGCCGGATCCTTTCAAGTCAAGCTCGGCGCTGAGCGACACTCGAGGACGGCAAACGCGAATCGGATCGGTTACTAACGAGTTGATGTCGAAGTTATATTTACCAAGCTCTCTTGAGCAAATTTCAATATCGTCGTCTGAGCGTCGAAACCGGAGCGAATATAGTACCAATCAGAGATTCTGATAAGCCGGCCGCCGCCCCCCTGATAATAGGATTCCTCGTGATCAGGCTTGCCCGCGATAGCAAGTATTTCGCCTTTATTCATGCCAACAGAAATCAAACGATCCGGATTGCTATACGGACGCCAAGAACTAAAGACAGAAACTTGCGCTGTCTGGAAAGATCGAAACTCGGCTGGCGCGAACGCCAGTGAATTAATAGATGGAATTAACGCGAAAAAACAAAAGCCGGCGATTAGTATCTTCCTAGGCCTCGGTCGCGGCATTTAATGTCTTTCTTATTGCGCTGCGAGGAACCGACGACACTATGGCCAATCGACGCCGGCAAATTCATGACCCCGTCGCAAGGACGCGCCGACTCACCTTTACGATGAGCTAAGGACTGCTTTGAGAACTCGCCGGTTGATTCCCACTAGTTTTTTTCATTTGATCGCGCCAAAGCTCCTCGGCGGTAGGCATATCCGCAGAGCCGGCCGAAGCAATCCGTGGAGTGATGAAAACCATCATCTCTTCAAATTGTTTTTGCCACGAGATGGTCTTAAATAGCCAGCCGAATACGGGAACCTCTTTAATCCAAGGAATGCCCGCTTCGTTAGTCGAATTGGTATCTTTTAGAATGCCGCCAACGACGATGGTTTCCCCATCTCTGACCAGGACGTTGGCGATCGCTTGTCTACTAATCTCGTCGAAAGGTATTACTCCCGAAGAGCCGACTCCAGATGAAGGACTCGCTGTCGGTGCAACAGAGCTGGATTTCACGCCGATTTTCATCAGAATAAACCCATCGGAAGAAACTTGGGGTGTTACCGTAAGAGTAATGCCGGTTGGAATTTGTTCCGTAGCCACAGCCGTGCCCGCCGCCGCACCGCTTCCGCTCGCGATATTCGTCGACGAGGGTAGAGCAATTCGGAGAATCCGCAAGGCCTGTATTGTCGACTCCACATTGTTAAGAGTCGCAACAGAGGGTCTCGATATCACCTTTACCAGTCCTTCGTTCTCTGCCGCGGTTAACGTCACATTGAGATCTGTCAGACCTCCGACCCTATTCTGCAAAACCGAGACTATCGGCGCCACGCCTGCAGCCGCTGTGCCGGCACCCGGGGTGAAGTCACTCGTAATTGTCGCGCCTCCTCTGGTGAAATTGAACTTTGTTCCCAAGGCTCTTGCGAAGGTCGGGTTTGTCTCAATAATATTCGACTCAATGAGAACTTGGGGCGTTCTCGCGTCGAGCTTCGTAATCAAAGAAGCGACGTCTTCGACGCTTTTCTGAATATCGCGAACCATTATCGTGTTGCTACGGTCATCGGTGACGAGCGCGTTATCAGACCGTTTACTCATTAACGGCCGAACCTTGCTTTCAAGGTCTTTGGCTCTTGCATAATTTACGCTGAAATAGATTGTCTGTAGTGGTTCCAAGTCCTCTTTTGATTTCTTCGCCGCTACCAAAGCATCCTTTTCAGTCTTTAAAGTTCCCGCGGTGGAGATGCGCACCACATTACCGATCTGCTCCTTATCGAGGCCATTGGTCGTGATGATCAAGTCCATCGCTTGATCCCATGGCACTTCCACGAGCCGCACGGTCACCCGGCGGTTTACATCGTTCGTCACCACTATGTTCAACCCGCTCACTTCCGCGAGCAAGCGAAAAACGTTTTTTATATCAGCGTCTTTGAAGTCCAGCGATATCTTTTGACCCGTGTAGGTTTTTTCACTTGATGATCGATCCTCCAAGCCGCCTGATGACGCTCGCGCTTCCGCGCCAGTAGCCGGCACGAGTTGACGCGCACCCACCCGCCGGCCGCCTTCAACGAGTAGGCTATTTCTTTTCGCGGTCGCGTTTGGATCCCGGGCGCCGATAACGATCTTCAATCCACCATCCTCCGCTACGATCGTGTAGGCGGGAACGGACGCCGCGGATATTTCGGCAACCAGACGAAGATTGCTGTCGTTGGCGTTTAATCGTAACGCCGATACCCAGTTAGTATCGATGCGGTAGGTTTCGTCTGCCGCCGTTACTTTGTTAGCGTCGAGGACATCCAGTACAATCCGCGCGGGTTGTGGGAGTGTGAAATGGCGGTACTGGGTTACAGGCTGAGCAAATTTCACCAACAACGTAGTCTGGCCCTGCTCCTCGCGTACGCTCAACTCTTGCAAGCTTTGGCTCGGCGCACCGGAACTTTGCGGCTTCGCCGGCGTGGGCTTAGCCGGGCTCGCCGTTTGACTGTCAGGTTGCACGACCGCTTCTTTGCCGCTTGCACAACCGGTTAGGCCGTGGGCTCCAACAATCGAGCCAAGCAGAGCGAACATTGAAAGCGTCTTGGCGCAATTCTCGCGGAGCTTGTCGGGAGGCAATACAAGAAAGTTTCTGGTTTTTATCATCGTCTTTACTCCGTCGAGAGTCTCATTCTGACATCACGTTTTTTTTGTCCACCGTAGGCATCCGTGTAGTTTTCTTCTATAACAATCTGATCGCGGTGGATCGTCTTCACTTTGCCATCGTTGCTCCCAATCGGAGTCCCTATTTTTACGACGTAACCGAGCCCTGCCGTGTCCTCGATCATGGCCCGCGGTTCTTTTATATCCCAGACGATGCCGACAATTTTGAGTTGACCAAGCTCGAAGCGCTCGAGCGGCGAGAGATTTTCACGCTGCCGCGAAGTGACCTTGCTGCGCAGCGTCATCGGCCTAAAGGGGTCACGACCGTTTTCTTTCAAAGCCGAGGCGCCGGCTGGAATTTCGGCAGCTTTTTGCGGCAGGTCGAGATCGACCGGAGCCGGTTTGGCGTCCGGCTTGGCGCC
>Ga0075418_10005115_pt1 | contig 14852 bp, 11 predicted proteins | sample SoiMetdeltSBSDD2_FD_81776 | JGI IMG/M metagenome (GOLD analysis project Ga0075418, IMG submission 81776) | Bulk soil microbial communities from a Populus tree surrounding site in Tennessee, USA - Soil MetaG P. deltoides SBSDD2 | ecosystem: Environmental > Terrestrial > Soil > Tree plantation...
TCGGCCGAAGGTCCATATGGAACGGAAAATGATCGCGCGATGGAGAAGATGTATCCGATCTATCCGGCATTGAGAAATCGGATGCCAGAACCCTTTCTAGAAGAACTGAATCGATGGGCTAAAATGAACCCAGGAGAGTCGAAGAAGGAGTATGTTCAGTGGCAAAGAGGTGCCACAACCAAGACACCCCTTCCGCTTATGAAAGCGTGGGTCGATACCGTTGCCACACACGATAATAATTGGCTTGTCCTCGTTTTCCATGGCGTCGACGGGATAGGATATGAAGCACTTCCTCATGAAATGCTTGACGAATACTTCCAGTATATGAAAAGCAGGGAGAGTGCATTGTGGATCGCCACATTTGGAGATGTAACCAAGTATATGCGTGAGAGAATGGCCGCTACAATCGAAGCACAGACTGCGTCGAATAAGATCACAATAATATTGAAGCATACGTTGAACCCGGCGTTATATAACTACCCACTTACGCTCAGAACTTACGTTCCCTCGAGCTGGAAGTCAGTGAAAATGACGCAGGGAGGTTTGGTGAAAAAATACCAGATCAAGAAAGACGGTCGTGAAAGCTATATTCAGTATGATGCAAGTCCAAATTCCGGAACGATTGAACTGCAAAACCAATGACAACAAGTACAGCACAACACACAAAACAGTCTTTAGATCAGTCAACCCTTCTGACGCGGGTTACTGCTATTGACATTCTGAGAGCATTAACGATGATCCTTATGATCTTCGTAAACGATCTCTGGTCTCTGACGAATATCCCTGCCTGGCTCGGACACGTCGAACGCGGAGTCGATGGCATTGGACTCGCGGATATTGTTTTCCCTGCATTCCTATTTATTGTAGGATTAAGTATGCCTTACGCTATAGAAGCGCGTAGGAAGAAAGGCGCAACAGACAGCGAACTTGTAAGGCATGTGTTGCTACGAGCAGTTGCCCTGCTAATAATGGGTGTATATCTGGTTAATGGCGAAAACCTTAATGCTGAGGCTACTGGATTTTCGAGAGGAATCTGGAATTCACTTTGTTGCGCATCCTTTATACTCATCTGGAATAGCTACCCTGAGTCCGCAAACAAGAAACTTGTTTATGGCGGCAGGGTGCTTGGTTTCATCGTATTGATCACGTTGGCATTCGTATATCGTGGAGGTGATGACGGCGAAATCAGACAGTTCGGCACGTGGTGGTGGGGAATACTCGGACTGATCGGCTGGGCTTACCTGGTGAGCGGTCTCGTGAGTGTATATGCAAAAAACAACATCTACATTATCGCCGGCGCATGGGTATTTTTTGCAATTCTCAGCATGATATCGCACGCGGGCCTGGTACCGCAATTCCTGCGCTTTATTCCCAATGCGATAAGTGGTGGGACGCTTACAGGACTCACGATTGGCGGCGTTTTAACTGCCTTGGTTTTCCAATATTATCGTAGCAAAAATGATAACATAAAGCTCACAGCGGTATTAAGTGCATTTGCTGTTGTTCTAATTATCCTGTCTGTGATAACACGTCCTTATTGGGGACTCGCAAAACTTGGAGCCACTCCCGCATGGCTGTTTCTGTGCAGTGCATTCACGATCATCGGACTCATTGCTACGTACTGGCTATGCGATGTCTGGGGAAAATCAAACTGGTTTAACATAATCAAGCCGGCTGGCACAAATACATTATTGTGCTACCTGATACCTTACTTTTCATACGCAACGATGCGAACACTAGGTATTCACCTGCCAGATGCCATACTGGTTGGCGGAATCGGCTTACTCAAGTCATTTCTATTTGCCATTCTGTGTGCAGTTATTACAGGCTGGCTGACGAAAGGGGGAATTCGACTAAAATTGTAACGTGCTGAAAAGAAATCATTATCCCGTGCGAGCCTTTAAACTTTCAACTCTGTTTTTGTTGTGTCTGCTATTGAAAAGTGGATTAGCCCAGCAAACACCTTTCCGGATCGTAGGCTATTATGGAATTAACGCCGCCATGGAAAGTTCCAACAGCAATGTGTTCAAAAGGTTAACACACATAAACTTGTGGTTCCTCAATCCCGATTCGGCTGGGAATTTTTCGCGCGACTTATCCAAATTGAAACCTTTCATTACAAACGCGCATAAGAAGAACATCAAGGTCTTGTTCTCGATCGGTGGAGGAAGCAAACAACCACAATATCATTACCTGCTAAAAGATGATCGCAGGGCAGATCTTATAGCAAAACTCGTCGACGAAGTAACAAAGTACAATGTGGACGGGATCGATGTAGACCTTGAGGGGAGTAACATCGACGAATACTATGAAAAATTTGTTATCGAGCTCTCCAACGCATTGCATGCAAAAGGAAAACTGATAACGGCAGCCATTGCTGTGTACTACAAAGATCAGATCACTGATCGAGCATTGGCGGAATACGACTTTATGAATGTCATGAGCTATGATCGCACGGGTCCTTGGCGCCCGGAAAAACCCGGACCACATTCAACGTTGACACATGCCCAGGAAGACCTGACCTATTTTACGCAGGATCGCAAGATTCCGAAAGAAAAACTCACCCTCGGAGTTCCTTTCTATGGCTACGGTTACGGCCCGGAGCTTACGTCAAAAGCGATAAGCATGAATTATAAACAGATCGTGTCGACCTTTAAAGGTTCTCAGCACGCAGATGAGTGGAAAATGCCCGATGGAAAGATCCTCTATTATAACGGTATACCTACTATCAAAATGAAGACCGAACTGGCCGTCGCAAAGGCTTCCGGTATTATGATCTGGCAAGTGTTGGGCGACGCACCCCGCAGAAAGTCGTTGTTGAGGGCTATCTCTAGTTCCGCCAGGGGTAAATAGTCAAGAGCGATCGGCCGATTGTCATCGCGTTGTCTAAATGTGGAGGCACTGACTTCAATATTGGACGATATACCTTAAATTACCTCTCTTTCTCCCGTCATGAAAAACATTTCTATTACAGGTATCTACACCGATCTGTACCAGCTTACTATGGCGCAGGTATATTTCCTAACCGGCCGAAGCCAACAACGGGCTGTCTTTGATTACTTCTACAGAAAAATTCCTTTTTCAGGAGGTTATACCATATTGGCGGGACTACATGATTTTCTCGAACTCCTTCAAAACCTTGAGTTCACTTCAGGTGACGTAGAATATTTGAAGGGCATTGGTCTCGATCCTAGTTTCACGCAAAGCCTCCGTGATTTTCGTTTCAGGGGTTCAATTTTTTCCGCAAAGGAAGGTGAAGTTGTATTTCCCGACGCGCCTATTATCAGGGTAGAAGGAACAGTGATCGAAGCACAAATTATCGAGACGCTTTTATTGAACATTGTGAACTTCCAATCGCTGATCGCGACAAAGGCGGCGCGTATACGTTACGTTGCCGGCGACAGAATACTTAGTGATTTTGGATTGAGAAGAGCACAGGGCCTCGGTGGTTATCACGCGACACGTGCAGCGTTCATTGGCGGATTTGATTCGACAAGTAATGTCCGTGCAGGAGCTGACTTCGACATTCCTGTCGTCGGTACTATGGCACACGCATTTATTCAATGTTACGAGGATGAGCTCACCGCCTTTCGCGAGTTTGCAGTTAACCGACCAGAGAATTGCGTGCTTTTGGTAGACACGTATGATACATTAAAGTCCGGCGTACCAAACGCTATTACTGTTGCGCTCGAAATGGAAAAACGATCGCAACGACTTCAAGGTATCCGGCTCGACAGTGGCGACCTTGCCTACCTTTCATCGCGAGCCCGAAAAATGCTTGACTCGGCCGGACTTCATTATGTCAAAATCACAGCGTCTAATCAGCTAGATGAATTTGTCGTGAAGAGTTTGTTGGATCAGCATGCTCCCATCGACGTCTTTGGCGTTTGAACAAGTCTAGTAACGGGACCACCGGACGCAGCGCTGGATGGTGTATATAAATTAGCGTCACTCGAAGGCAAACCTCGAATTAAACTTTCTGAAAACCTCAAGAAGATGACGTTGCCCGACAAAAAACAGGTATACCGGATACTAAATAACAACCATGGGTTCTTTGGCGCGGATGTAATCACCCTAGCAGATGAGTCGACTGTGGAAATTATGCATCATCCTTCCGAGCCTGAGAAATCATTGGTGCTGAAAGGGCTTAGTAAAGAGCCTTTGTTACACGAAGTTATGAGAAATGGAAAATTGGTTGGAAATCCTCCGCCTCTGAAAGAAATTGCATCTTATTGTCAACAAAGACTGAAAATGGTGCCGGAAGAACACAAACGTTTTTACAATCCGCACATTTATAAAGTAGGAATCAGCGAAAGACTCCGGGAGGAACGAAACCTCCTGAGAGCTCAATACAAACTATAATGAATGTTCTTATTTTAGTTGATATTCAAAATGATTTTGTGCCCGGCGGAAGGCTGCCGGTTCCTTTGGGGGATGAGATCATTAAGCTTGTCAATGAATTGCAGGACTCGTTCGAGCTTGTGGTAGCCACCCAGGACTGGCATCCGGTCAATCACAAAAGTTTTGCTTCCCAACATCCGGGAAAGAAGCAGTTTGAAACAATTTCCCTTCACGGCCTTGACCAGGTTCTATGGCCCGACCATTGCGTGCAAGGAACTAAAGGCGCTGAATTTCATGGCGGTCTCAGCATGAACAAAGTTGAAGCGGTCTTCAGAAAAGGAATGAACCCTGAAATTGATAGTTATAGTGGGTTTTACGACAACGGATACAAGAAAGCAACCGGGCTCGCCGGATACCTGAGGGATCGGGCGGTAAAAAAAGTATATGTATGCGGGCTTGCTGCCGATTATTGTGTTGCGTTCACGGCAAAGGACGCACTGAAAGAAAACTTCGAAACTTATGTTATCGAGGATGCTACACGCGCGATCGATGCCAACGGATATTCAAAGATCAAGGATGAAATCATTACACTGGGAGGTCAGTACATCCAAAGCAGCATGCTTCACAGGCATATGTAGCGTGGTGGATCTTACAAGTTAAGTTTATACTTCGACACAACTGAGTTTTTTAAATTATGGCTGTATACTCTGCGGGATTACTAATGTGCAGAATGCAGGAAAATAATCTCGAATTTTTTCTGGTTCACCCCGGCGGGCCGTTCTTTTCCAAAAAAAATGAAGGAGCCTGGACCATACCCAAGGGATTGCCAGAGCACGATGAAGGAATGGAGGAAACAGCGCAACGTGAATTTTTTGAAGAGACGGGTATACACCCGAGCGGGCCATTTCATTCGATCGGTTCCGCAAAGCTCAAGAGCGGCAAAACAGTTTACGCCTGGACGTTTCTCGGCAAATGGGATCCCTCGCAGGAAATTGTCTCAAACAAAGTAGAAATTGAATGGCCGCCACGGTCCGGCAAAACTATGTCAATCAATGAGATCGATCGTGCCGAATGGATGGACTTTGATAAGGCGTCGGTCATGATAAATCCGAACCTGGTCTGCTTCCTGGAGCGAGCTCGTGATATCTTTTGATCACTCTATCACTTAACTCATTCCGCATACTTGTGGAGAAACCTAAGGATCCTTTCCCTTGCGATCTGCGTGCTGAAGTATGTCCAGTTCGCATCGAACGCGTGATCCGTTTCTGGCAGGATATAAAGCTCGTGGGGTACATTCGCTTCCTTTAATGCATTATCAGTTGCAATTCCTTCATCGAAAGGTACGATCCTATCCTTCTCTCCATAAATCAAAATAGTGGGTGGCGAATTTTCGTTGATGTGATTGAGTGGAGACAGAAGGTCATATCTTTCATCAAATTCGTCGGGGCTGCCGCCAATATATTGTCTCATTCTTGGTTGGACGAAACTACTACTTCCGGTCGATGCATATAAAGCTTTCATGTCGGAAGGTCCGTAGAGATTGATAACGCACTTCACATTTACCTGCTCCCCACACGTGGGCTTGAGCTCCTGGTCTTTATAACTGTATGCCGCGAGCATAGCCAGATTTGCGCCGGCAGAATATCCCATAAGAATAAGTCGTGTAGTGTCAACGTTGTACTCGGCTGCGTGCGCCTTGACCCAACTCAGCGCACATTTAATATCTCCGGTTTGATCAAGCCACCGCTTCGGCGGATGCATCCTGTAGTCAACGTCAAAAACGTGGTATCCAAGCTTATTGAACCAACTGTTCCACATCGTAAGACTTCTCCTGGAACTTCCGACAAATGCTACATCATGTACTTTTATTATCGCTGGCCGCGGCGTTCGTTTCTTCTTCATATCGGCGGGCCAGGCATCCAATAACAACTTCGTACCATCATCCAATGTGTCATAGACCAGAGTCGTCGTTCTGGCCAGACCTTCCTTGTTGAATAGGCCTTCCTTGTTGAACTGCGGCATTAATGCTTCAACAAGATTAAGCGAAATGTTGCGATCTCCCGCCCATCTCCACAACGCAAATGACGGGCTCAGAGAAAGAAACAGGCTCAGAATAACGTTACCACTAAACGCAATTAGGGCAACTCTCCACCTTTTCTCGAACGACCAAAACACCATCATCAGAGACACGACCCCAATCATAAAGAGCGCAGGCGGGGTAAGCATACTAACCATTCCCAGACTGCCCATCCCTCCATAATCGACGGGGTTGATGTAGTAATAGCACATCAAGGAAACAATTATAAAAATAAGTACCGACACAACAGTAACAAATCGCCCGAATCGACTGATCCGTTTCGGTCGGGTTATTGTCATTGAGCCAGATGAATGGGACCCTCCAAGGTATGGGTTATCAGTTGCCATATCATCAATTTAAACGGACAGACCGATCAGCAATGACGCAGCTCGGGATAGAAATACGACTACCGGAAAAACATCTCGTTAAACAGGCGTACGAATCCCTGAATGTCGTTTTGACACCTACCTGCACTCACAATTTGATGAGCATCGCACTATTTGCTCTGGTCTATCCCGGATACTTTGTCTCCTCGAGCCTCTCACGCGAAGTATTGATGAAACCCTTCACGGAATCTTCAAGGCCATTCATCACCTTCTTTGCTTTTTCAGTTCCAAGCGCGCTTGCCAATGTGATTCCGGTGGCTGCTCCTGCAACGGCGGCTAACATTACACGGTTCTTCATAACGAATGAACCGATCATTTTCTTCATCGAACTTTTCTTTCCTTTCTTTCCCATGATATTTGACGTTAAAATGTTGGTTTTTGCACAAACTGTTCGCAAAATCTGAGCCTCCTCAGCAGCACAGCATTTGGTTGCCAGACCGCACTGGAAATGCCAGACTATTTGCAATTTGTCGACCACATACCGTAGAATAATTGCCCCAACATACAAATGGCATTAAATAAAAGAGGAGACATTTGAATTGTCTCCTCTTTTTTATTGCCTCCTCTTTCGAACAGAAGTTTAGTGAGATTCAACAAGTGAATCACGTAGCGCTCTTACTGCGTCGTGATCAGCCTTCAGAAGATCATAATGGCTTTCTATCATTGAAATCTGATCCTCGTTGAGGTGTTCGCGATCGTCCTCTAGCACGTCCTCATAAGTTTTGAGTGCATGATCTTCGCCGTACTCACAAGATTCCAAAATCGCTTTGCGATCTTTGCCGGTTATGGCTGCCTTGACATCCATCCAGGCGCGGAAGAATTTACCCGTTACCTTGGTCCCCTTTGCGGGTGTCCCTCCGAGCTGTTCTACTTCGCGTTCCAATTCGATCCTGCAATCTCGGCTGGTATCTGCAAGCTTGGTAAACAAAACCTTCAAGTCTGGTTCATTTGTTTCCTTTGTCGCGGTTTCATAACCCTCGATGCGGTCGTTGTTTATCTCGACCAGCGCGTTTAGCGCATCAATTGCTTCCTTGTTTTCCATTGTTGAGTTTTTTTGTTTAAATAATTATTCTTCCATCGTCTGTGTGCATCAATCGTCCTGCCAATGCGCCTATCAACAAGAATTTACGAGGATCAAGGATGCCCATTACATCACGATAATAAGCACAATCCCCTTTTCAAACTGAATACGTACAGATTGGAGCGGTCCACGTTTCAAACAGTAGCTCAAAAAATAATCAAATGAAAAATAAATGAATTCAAACTACTGTAGTGTCTGATGCACGCTTGTAGAAGGCATGCCCCAGGCAAGCAGTGAGCAGTGTGCAGTCAGCAGTCAGCAGTCAGCAATGAGCAGTGAACAGTGAGCAATGCGTAACCGGCCGACCGCGTGCGCCCCGATAATTATCGGGGCCGTAGCGGTGGTGCAGGCACTGCCTCCGTGCTAGGTCAGAGAGCTTATTTCCTGGAAGGAATGTAGATGTCAAACCGGGCTCCATTATTCAGTTCACCGGTGGCGGTGATCATTCCATTGTGGTTCTCAACAATTTTTTTAACGATAGACAAGCCAATACCTGTCCCTGAATATTTATCATTTCCATGCAGGCGCTGGAACACTTCAAAAACTCGCTCATTAAATTGGGGCTCGAACCCAATTCCATTGTCGGCGAACGTAATATGGCAATACGGTGTGTCAGGCGTCAGGCGATGATGGATGCGGGCGTTCGAGGCAAATATTTCACTACCCATTTCCGACTTGCTTTCTACAATTATCTTTAGCGGAACATCAGGCCGTGAGAACTTGATCGAATTGCTGATAAGATTCAGCATGAGCTGACGGAGTTGAAACGCGATCGCATATACTTCACCAAGTTCGTGTGTCTCCACAGTAGCATTCTTTTCCTGTAGTTTGTCCGAATATTCCTTCACCACATCATCAACGATTTCAGCCAGACGAACCTGCTCAAAATTTTGTTCACCAGTAGTTACTCTTGAAAAGGCAAGAAGGTCCTGGATAAGCTTTTGCATCCTGTTTGCAGCGCTCTGAATCCGTTTAAAGTAGTCCTTGCCTAAGTCGGTCAACGTTTCCTTTTCAGCAATACGAGCAGAAAAAGTCTGGATTTTTCTCAACGGCTCTTGCAGGTCATGGCTCGCTACATACGAAAATGATTCAAGCTCCTTATTCATCTTTTCGAGCTCAAGATTGCTTTGTCGTATCTCCTCTTCCGCTTTTTTCCTTTCAATGATATCAACAATAGCACTAAGAAAATATTCCTTTCCTGCGATGGTGATCAATTCAATAGAAGTCAAGACAGGTATCGTCCGGCCTGATTTCGTACGTACATTCAATTCAACATTCTTAACAGAACCTTTCTCAAGTATTTCCGTCTTGATTTTGTCTCTTGCATCCCGTTCAATGAGGTTAAGGTCAACAGACGTACGGCCAACATACTCCTCTCGCGTGTAACCTATAAGATTCCAATATGCATCGTTGGCATCTACGAGCTTGCCCGAAGGGGCCTCTGACAACGTTAGGCCTAATGGTGAAAATTCAAACAGCTTATTAAACTTCTCTTCACTTTGCCTGATGCTTTCAGTCGCACGAACATTTTCGGTGATATCGTGCGCCATTGCGACCACCGCGTAAACAGATCCTGATTGATCTTTCAAAGGTGTAAGGAAATTCTCATAAGTATGCCCGGTTACAGGCGATTTGTACATCGCATTATGCACGCTTTCACCCTCGTATGCGCGCAACAAGTCCTTGTGACCAGCTCCATTCTTTGCCGCAGGAAAAACATCCCAATAAACTTTTCCAATAACGTCCTCCTTCTTAACGTGGAAGAAATCTTCACAGGCCTTATTGAAACCAATAATGCGCATCTCCTTGTCATAGACACAGATTAAATCGACAGATGTGTTCACAATGGTATCGGAGAATTCTTTCTGAACCTTCAGCTCATCGGTTCTTTCGATTACCTTTTGCTCTAGTATTTCTTCGAACATCTTTTGATCATGAATGTAGGTGGATGTCCCATACCAGCAGATCACTTCTCCATCTTCATTCTTTTGGGGATATCCCCGGCTCAAATACCATCTAAAAGTCCCATCCTTCATGAGCATCCTATTCTCCTGTTCAAAACCTGTTCCTTGCTTAAGTGCGTTTTCCCAAGCCTGTCGGGTTTCTAGGAAGTCGTCTTCATGCACAACGCCTTGCCAAGCCCAGGTGCCGTCAGCTTTCCTGCTAGCCCCTGAGAACTCGTGAATGCGATCGTTGAAATATGTTATGTTACCCTGGCTGTCGGCAATCCACACCAGCTGTGGCATTGCATTAGCCAATTCCCGAAGTTCCTTTTCACTTTTCTCAACCTTCCGTCGTGCGATAGTCTCGTCCGTGATATCTGTAGCCATTACGGTGATGGCCGTAACTTTGCCATTGTCGCCCATCATTGGCTGATATACGCAGTTGTAAAATACCTCGTGTGGCTTCCCCTCTTTTAAGATCGACGTTCTTTCCTCCATGCCCACGTAAGACTCACCCGTGTCAAATACTCCCTTCAATAACTTATAAATGGGTTGCTCCTTAAATTCTGGCAGCGCAGCTAACAATTCCTGACCAACTATATTTCTTGTACGCCCCCAGCTTCTTAACAGCGGTTCATTAATGAAATCAATAATCAATTCTTTTCCTTTTAGAATAAGGAATATATTGGGTGAATACAACAGGATGTTTCGCATTTCCTGTTCGCGTTCGGCAATCCGTCTTTTTGAAAGAACTTTATCAGTAACCTCGATCACTGAACAGATCACTCCAATAACATCACCTTGCGCGTCGCGCTTTGGTTCACAGACGAAATCAAACCAACCCGTCTGCATCACGCCGTTTTTATTGTATGTGATTGGGAAATCGTTAGCAATAAATGGCTGGCCGGATTCCCATACGTCATCCAAAAGTTTCATGATTCCCTGGGTCTCCACCTCGGGATACAAGTCGTAAATACTTTTGCCAATTGCTTCACGCTCGGGCCTGCCTAAAATGTCAAGCATCTTGTCATTGACCAGTGTGATGACAAATCTTTTGCCTTCAAGTACTAACATTCCAAACGGCGACTGACGGAAAATATTCCGTAACTCGTTTTGCGCCTCCAATCGTATTCGCTGAGTTTGAATCTGTGAGGCGATCCGAGCGGCTAGTTCCTTGCTGGAAAAGGGTTTTACGAGATAATCATCGGCACCCATTCCCCACCCTTCTATCTTCGACTCTTCGCCTGCACGCGCTGTCAGCAGGATGACTGGGATGTTTGCCGTTGTTTTGTTTGACTTAAGCTCCTTAAGGAGTTCGACACCATCCATCACCGGCATCATGATATCTGTTAATACCACATCAGGCTGTCTTTCTTTTATTTTTTTGAGCGCATCTCTACCGTTACCTGCAGTAACCACATCAAAATTTACCGAAAGGATGGATCGAATATGTGAACACATATCCGCATTATCGTCCACAACGAGCACCAGCGGGTGACCTTGATCCGAAGATGCGCGGCGAGATATCCTGGAACTGGCCTCAAGTAACGTTTCTGCTTCATCAATGAAAGTGTCATGTACACTTCCGTTTGCAGCAGTCTTACCGTGGCGAAGTGAAACTGTAGAGATCAGAGTATTTGAAAGATGTTTCTTTCCAGTCGGGATGTTGATTGTAAATATTGTTCCTTTGTTTAACGTGCTTTCCACATTGATTTCCCCCTTGTGGAGATTAACCAATTCTTTTGTGAGAGAAAGACCGATTCCCGTCCCTTCGAAAGTGCGCCCACCCATGTGTTGAATGCGATGGAAGCGTTTGAATAAATTCGGAAGCTCATGTTTAGGGATACCAACTCCGGTATCCTTGACCATTAATGTGACATTACCCTCTACTTCCTTAAGCTCGACCTTGATGCTACCGTTAAGTGTATATTTAAAAGCGTTAGATAAAAGATTAAAAACAATTTTTTCCCACATCTGTGTGTCTACAAAAACAGCTTGTTTTACAGGCGATGTTTTTACAGTCAGCTTCAGGCCAGCTTTTTCAATTACAGATCTGAAATTAGCAACAAGATTCTTCGTCAGCTCGGCAATATCAACCCGCTCATAGTTTGCCTGTTGTCTTCCCGATTCAATCCGGCTGAAGTCGAGCAGCGAATTCACCAGCTTTAATAACCGGAGCGCATTCCTATGAGTGGTCTCGAGATTTTCTTTTTCCGCCGGCTCTAGTTTCGAACCCTTCTGCGCAAGTAATTCCTCCAGAGGACTCAGCATGAGCGTCAGGGGTGTCCGGAACTCGTGGCTGATGTTGCTGAAAAATACGGTCTTGGCTTTGTCGATCTGTTCCAACGCCTCAATGCGTTTGCGTTCCTCCTCGAACGCCGTTGCATTAGAGATAACACCGGCAACCTGAGACGCTAACAACTCAAGGAAACTCTTATAGGATGTATTTAAAGGAAGCCGCGAGCTGATACCCGCCACAATAACACCCACGTTATTTTCACGTTTGGTCGAGGCTATCGGTATAACGGCTACGGTATGCGCAGGATCTGACCACGGATAATCCGGAACATATTTGAATTTCCTGGACAAGTTTTCGATGATGTCCGTCCTTCCGCCTCGAAACACTTTTGTATATGGTAAAAGTTGTCTCCTGTCTTTGTCGAGACCTACAATAACTGGACTAATTGCTTCGCCGACTCGTATTCCTGCAGAGGAGATCAGATGCAGGTTCTTCCGTTGCTCGTCAGCGAGATAAAACATGCAGAATGGCACATCGTAAGGACTGTTACCTACAACCTTCGCAATGATCGCGCAAACTTCTTCTTTTGTTTTGGAGTCTGTGACGACAGCACCGAGGTCCCTCAACAAATTCAGCCTTCGCTCGCCAACAACTTTATCAGTCGTTTCATTAACCGTGGCGAGTACACCGCCGATGTTGCTAGCAGCTTCGTCGTCAGGTACAGGACTATATGCTACAGTAAAGTGTGTTTCTTCAGGGAAGCCATGCCTCATGATCTCAAGGGTTAGATCATCCATCCACGTAGCTTCGCCGCCATTGAAAGGACGGTCAATGAGAGGTTTCAGTGTAGACCATATTTCACTCCAACACACCCTGACAGGTTTGCCAAGACCCCAAGGATGTTTTGCCCCTAGTATTGGAATGTAAGCGTCATTATAAATGCATATATAATCTTTTCCCCACCAAAGCAACATGGGGAACCGGTTAGAAAGCACCAGACTAACCGTTGTTCGAAGGCTTTGCGACCAGTTCTCAATGGGGCCGATAGATGTCTTTGACCAATCAAGATCACCAATCAGCCGCCCCATTGTCGTGTCACTTGAAGGAAAAGTAGTCTTCCTTTTGGATGACTCCGTTGACTTTTTAGCTCTAACCTTAACGTTCTTTGAGGCTACAGATTTTGCGACGGCTATTTTACGCTTCATCTAAATCCACATTTGTTTTTATTTAAGCACAAACCTTTCAATCGAATGCCGGAAGTTTGGGGTTTGAACAATTTTCAACACGCTCTCGATTACATTCTTTAGCTCGTTAAACTCCGTTGGTTTTTTTATGAAGTGATCAGCACCAGTTTTAAATAACAGTTCGATGACCTCAGGCTCATAGGAAGTGGAAAAAATGATTGTCTTTAACGACCGAAGATTTCTGTTCTGCCTGATTTCGCTAAGGCACTGAAATCCATTTTTTCGCGGCATGTTCAGGTCGAGAAAGAGGACATCCGGCAGACTTCCTTTTAAGGCATTCAATGCCGTCATCAGCTGTTCTCCGTCGTTGGCGGTGAACAGGCTTGTAGGCACCTGTATTTCCTTTAGTGCTTCCTTAAATATGAATCGGTCATCTTCGTCATCATCCGCAAGGAAAATTTTGGTGATGTTTGATACCATATGATGAGCCGGTTTTAAATAACCAATTTACCCTCACTCACTTCACTTGCCAAAATGAAAATATGCGTAGAAGTGCATTCTACGCAACGTGGGGAACAGTAAGTGTAGAGAAATTTCCACACTGGTATTGATGTCTTGTAACATACTGAATCCGGCGACCTTGATGAAAGTTAGCTAGAGATCGGTAAACTCGTCAATTAGATACAATCATGAGACCGATTGAAACAACGTGGCCTCTACAGCACGTATCCCTTTCGTCCGCATGCTCTAAATGAAACCCTACCAAGCAATTTCAATAATTTAAAATAATAGATAGGGACGGGAAATGTCATAGCATCAATCGAACGTTATGTTAGCTATGTTATTCGTTAATGCGATAATGGAAAGGCCTATCCTCCAATAGTAGCCTTGATTGAAAGAACATTCAAAGTACTGACAGGAAAACTAAAGTTGGAGGGAGGTAAAAACAATAAGGGCAAATCTGTTTCCAGATTGCCCCGTTAACGGTTCCTGTCGACAACGGTAGATGGCTTCAACGATGGTGTAAAGATCCGTCAATCATCTGAGCCATCAAATTTTCTGCGTGTACGGTTTTCCTGATAAAATGGCTAGTGTAAGAACTTGTGCGAATTAGGATTAAAGAAGGGAACGAAGAGTAAGTATAAACCCCGAGTTTAAAATCTAGTGACTCAGTTTTTGTATGAACAAGCCTTCATGTCTTTCAACTTCTGGTAATAATTCGCTCGATAACCTCATGCGATCAGTTGGCTTAGTGCGTAGGAACAGAGTAGCCTCCAATAAAGGGAATTAATTCCGTCGTTGTTAGTCGTGCATCAAGTAAGTTCTCTAATGTCTTGCCGGCTCGAGACATGAAAGGCTGCAAAGGAATCAACCTGCAGGAATTCCAGCCCCCTTAACTGATGGCTTTTAATGCCCTGTGTACGAAGCACTATGCAAGGACTTTCGTATCAAACTTATCTTAGGTAGTATTATATTGATCCCCGAGAAATCTGAATCCGAATCCTACACAGAATCCGGAACGGTAAGGAGTCAATCTTGAATTCGCAAATAGCGTTGAGTGGGACGTGCGGCTCAATTATGCATCATATTTTATAAAGTCA
>Ga0075418_10005116_pt1 | contig 14849 bp, 8 predicted proteins | sample SoiMetdeltSBSDD2_FD_81776 | JGI IMG/M metagenome (GOLD analysis project Ga0075418, IMG submission 81776) | Bulk soil microbial communities from a Populus tree surrounding site in Tennessee, USA - Soil MetaG P. deltoides SBSDD2 | ecosystem: Environmental > Terrestrial > Soil > Tree plantation...
ACGACAGTTGCAAAGACTTGTGGAATTGTTGAAAGACGAAGCTGTTGTGCTTGAGTGATTTTACCTGGACATTGGACATTGGGCGTTGGACATTCAGCGTTCAAAATTGGAAATTGGCCATTGAACATTAACCCCTATGGAGAATTGACATTTTTTTGGATTCAATTTCCAGGTTAAACTCCCAACCCCAACTTCCAATTTCCAAATCCAATTTCCAATGTCGAATGTCCAACTCCCAATGTCCAAAGCAGTGCGACTGGATATTTACAGGCCCTTGGTAACAAAACCAGGACCATGAAGAACCATTCCACTCCGCATTCCCGTGTGACGGCCCTCGTCAATCACCATTTTTCCATTAACTACCACATACTTGAATCCCAGTGAATATGAATGCGGTTTGCTGAATGTGCTTTGATCGGCGACGTCTGCTTCTGAAAATACCACGATGTCGGCGGCCATTCCTTCACGGATCATGCCCCTGTCGCGAAGTTGAAATTTTTGAGCGGGCAACGAAGTCATTCTTCGGATCGCTTCTTCCAGGCTCAGGACCTTTTGTTCACGTACATATCGACCCAGTACCCGGGCGTTTGTCCCATAGGCTCTGGGATGTGGAACACCTGAGCCGAATTGTGCTATTCCTGCATCGGATGCAAACATGTTAAAAGGATATTGCATAATTCGCCTAAGATCGGATTCATCCATACTGAAGTACACCATCTGCGCGCCGCCTTTTTCAATCATTTCGAGGACGGTCTCCGCCTCTTCTGCCGGCTTTTGCTTGCGTCCTTTCAGGACATTTATATCAGCGATACTCTTTCCATTTAAGGTAGTGTCTGCGTTGTATCGTGCCACCAAAGCATAGCTGTAGCTCTTAAGTTGTTTCGATTTTAAAGCGTTAAGCATTTCCTTCTTGATCCTTGAGCGTGTCGATGGATCCTTCAACCGCCAGTTAAGCGAATCCGTTCCACCACCAAATGCCCAGGTGGGCAAAACTGTGTTGAGCGTCGTGCTGCTCGCTACGTAGGGATATTGATCGACGGTAACATCAATGCCGTCTTTCCGGGCTTGTGTCACCTGAGCTATCGTGCCGGCAGACTTTCCAAAATTTGGCTTGTAAGTGACTTTAAAATGTGAAATCTCAACGGGTATCTTCGCTTGGCGTCCGATGTTTATTGCTTCCTCAATTGCCTCGGTCACATGGTCACCCTCATCGCGAATATGTGATGCATAAACCCCATTAAATTCAGAGGCTGCTTTTGCAAGCCCGATAACTTCCGCTGTTTTAGAATACGTACCCGGCACGTAGATAAGACCCGTGGAGAAACCTACAGCTCCTTCTTTCATTGCTTTTCGCACAATATCTTCCATGCTCCTTTGTTCATCGGGCGTGGGGTCCCTTTGACTGTCGCCCATCACTTCTTTGCGAACGCTGTTGTGGCCGATCAGGGTTGCAATGTTGATCGATGTCCTGACGCTATCAAGTCGGGAAAAGTACCAGGCAATATCGGTGTTAGAATTACCACAATTTCCTGTAACCACTGACGTGACGCCATCATAAACAAAATTACCCGCGGTCGGAACCTTCACGTCATTTGTTTCGATGTGTGTGTGAACGTCAATGAAACCCGGCGCAATAACCAGCCCTCCTACGTCCAGCACCCGGGTTGCGTCGCTGGCGGAAAGTTTTCCAATAGCTATTATTTTTCCGTCTTTGATTCCTACGTCGCCGTAAAACCAGGAATTTCCCGAACCATCGACAATCTTTCCCCCTGACATCAATAGATCGTATTTCTGGCAATATGAATTTAGAGGGCTGATCAGAATAACAAGGGCAATCAAACGACGGAAGTACATAGGAAATCATTAATTGTCGAAAATAGAGAAAATAAGTATATAGTCCTGAGTATTAAATATTAAGTACTGATCTCTGACGACTTAATTCTAAATACTAATCCTACTTTGTGATGGTTGAAGGCAGATTTAAAAGCCTTTAGTCCTTCGTATTTGGTCATGAGTTGGTCAAAAACCAAAAAAAAGCAAAAACTCAATGTAGATGCAAATATTGAACCCGACTACGCTAAGCTTGCGCCACCGATATAGCTGTAGCGCACGCGGTCGCTAGGCAACGTAAGGAGCAGGGAACAAGGCATGATGAATGAATTAAAACAAAGCTCACTCAATATTCATGATTCCTTGTTCCTTGTTCGATATTTTTTGACAACTCGGGTAACAAACGCAAATATTGAACACGGAACACGGAACAAGGACTGATGAATAAATTTCACCCATTCACGCAAGTGAAACTTTACAAAGTAGGACTCAGTACTCAGTACTAAATACTCAATATCTTTGCCGGCTCAAATGTCTACACGCGAACAATTATACAAAACACTGGAGCTTGTCAAACTCGAACGTCAGGCTGACCTGGAGTATTACCGGCAAAAGGTCTTGCTTCGATCTCTTCATCAACGGACAAAAGAGGGAACTACGTGGTATCCCGTCCGATTAAAGCGTGACTACATAGGCACGGGGGAGCGATTGATGATAGAAATTGAACGAACTGCAGAATTGGATCAGCCACATGCCTTTCAAAGCGGCAAGTCCGTCAGCGTTTTTTCGAATGGTGCAGGCAAGCCTGAGCGCGATCATGTAAACGGAGTGATTAACTACGTGCGGGATAATGCGATGGTGATCACATTGAATGTCGAAGAACTTCCTGATTGGATCGACAGCAGTCTTCTTGGAATTGATGTGATGTTTGATGAAATGACGTATCGTGAAATGGAGTTCGCTTTGAAAGAAGTTATCGAGGCGGAGAATAATCGTCTTTCAGAACTGAGGGAAATGTTGTTAGGAACAGCGCAGGCTTCAAAGCAAACGCTCAAAATTAAAAGCGATGTCGTTGCCGGATTAAACGAAAGTCAGCAGCAAGCAATGGAGATGGTCTTTGAAGCTGCGGATGTGGCCTTTATTCACGGGCCTCCAGGTACGGGAAAGACCACGACGCTGGTGCAGGCGATTAGAATTGCGGTGAGTCAAGAGCGCCAGGTGCTGGTATGTGCCCCGAGCAATGCCGCTGTCGACCTGTTAGTCGAAAAGATAAGCGAACAGGGTTTGCGAGTCTTACGTATTGGACATCCCGCGCGTGTGACGGAACAATCGTTGAGCAAAACGCTTGATGCACTAATAGCCGCTCACGCAAACTATCAGGAGTTGAAAGCTCTTCGCAAGAAGATGGAACAACTGAAGAGTACAGCCCTTAAATACAAACGACAATACGGGTATCATGAGAAGCAGGAGAGGAGGTTGCTCTTACAGGAATCGAAAGCGTTAAAGGCAGACGCCGATGCCTTAGAATTTTACATCATCGCCGATCTTTTACAAAGAACGGAAGCTATCTGCACCACCCTGGTAGGATCATCACACCCGGTTCTGCGAGGTAGAAAATTCAAAACATCATTTATCGATGAAGCAGCACAGGCATTGGAGGCGGCGACATGGATACCTATACTTCGTAGTTCAAGAGTGGTTTTCGCAGGTGACCACCAACAACTTCCACCGACGATAAAGTCGGTAGAGGCGGCACGGCTTGGATTGTCGAAGACCCTTTTTGAAAAAGGCATAGAACGCCAACCCCAACAATCTGCGATGCTGAAAGTTCAGTATCGCATGCATCAAGATATAATGAATTTCTCCTCTGCGTATTTTTATAAAAACGAATTGATAGCACACGAGTCCGTAAGGGCCGAGTTGCTCAGGCCGAATCAGTCTCCTGTTGAATTCATTGATACGGCGGGTGCCGGGTACGTGGAGAATCAGGATCCAGAGACGTTGAGTCGATTCAACGAAGAAGAAGCGCATCTCCTAATGCGACGGGTTGAAGCGTTGGTTGAGGAGATCGGACTCGATGAATGGACCTCGCTCGAAGTTTCCATGGGGATCATTACACCTTATCGTGCGCAGGTGGAATTGCTGACCAAGATCGCGGAGTCGTCCACCATACTCGAGCCTTTAAAGAAGCATATCACAATAAATACGGTAGATGCATTTCAGGGACAGGAAAGAGACGTCATCGCTATTTCGTTTGTACGGAGCAATCCAAAAAGTGAAGTTGGCTTTCTCGCCGACATTCGGCGCACAAACGTGGCGATGACTCGTGCTCGGAAAAAATTGATCATGATTGGCGATAGCGCAACACTTGGCTCACACCCATTTTATCTTCAGCTTATCGAATACGTCCAGGAAAAGGGATTCTATAAGAGTGCATTCGAATTCACAATCTAACAGCAACTCACTCTCAACCAACTTGAAACCTGAAACTTGAAACTTGAAATTGAAACATGTTCGCTGATCAAATCCTGACATTTCTCAAGCAGCTTCATATATCCGCCAAGCTTCCCGACGGCGTTGAAATCCTCAACCCGTACAAGGACAAAATTACCTATGGTCTCTGCGAACAGTTTTATAACAAATACTATGGGGATAATAATAAGCGGCAACTTATCCTCGGAATAAATCCCGGTCGACATGGCGCCGGACTTACAGGTATTCCTTTCACCGACCCCATTAAACTGGAAAAGTATTGTGGCATTCCGAATAACCTTCATAAAAAACCGGAACTCTCCGCAGATTTTATTTATCAAATGATTTCGGCTTATGGAGGTCTGGAGCAATTTTATGTCAAGTTTCACTTTAGTGCCGTAAGTCCTCTCGGTTTTATTAAAGACGGAAAGAACATTAACTACTACGACATCCGCGAACTGGAAAATTGCCTGCGACCATTTATAATTCAAACGCTCACTAAGACGCTAAAACTTGGTATTAATACATCAGTATGTTACTGCCTCGGTGAAGATAAAAACTTTAAGTTCCTTACTCGTTTAAATGCAGAACAGAAATTCTTTAGTAAAATTATTCCCCTTGCTCATCCACGTTTCATTATGCAATACAGGAGGAAAAAGGTAGCAGAATATGTAGATCAGTATGTTAGAATAATGAAGAATGAGGAATGATGAAGGATGAAGGATGAATGAGGAATGAGTGTAAGTGAGAAACATTGAGGGAGGGGATCTTTTCGAGTTTGCTGCCCGTCCGTAGTCCCGAGGCCTCGGGACGCGGGCGGGAATGTCGAATGTCAAACTCCGAATGTCAAAGGTGATGATACTTAGACAAATCTTTTTCCCCCTTTAGGGGGTCAGGGGGTCGAACGAAACAACGATTAACGGATAACGGATAACGGATAACGTTTAACGTCTCCTCGCCCCCCGCACTGCCTCCGCTGTCCACGGATCCTCAGGCCAATGATGCTTTGGATAGCGTATCCGTAGCTCCTTCCTCACTTCATGATACGTAGTTTGCCAAAAGCTTTTGAGATCTTGTGTGACCTGTACAGGCTTGAATCCGGGAGAGAGTAAATGCAATAAAACTTTATTTCGACCTTCGTTTACCGCTGGTGTTTCGAGTAGTCCAAATACTTCTTGAAGGCGAACTTCCATTACCGGTGGCGCACCCGTTGGATAATAGTTAAGCTTGATCATGGAGCCGCTTGGCACCGGAAGCCTGGACGGAGCAAGCTTGTCAAGGTCTTTAGCCAGGTTCCAGGGTAATATTCCCGTCAGTATGTTTGAAAGCTCGAGTCGTTGAAAGTCATGTCGTTTGTTAACGTCTGCGAGGTAAGGAGCTAGCCAGCTTTGTGCGGTATTGAGAAGATTTTCATCCGAAACATCAGGCCACGCTTCATCCTTTCTCCATTGTCGAAGACTCAATACTCTTGCCTGCCATTCGCGGTGCGTATCATCCCAGTTCAGCAGCTTAAGACCTTCGTCGCGAACCGCATCACATAGTATGCCTACCTTAACCTCTTGTGGCAGCTTCTTCATGGGTTTCGAGACGAGAACTACGTTGCCTATACGTTTTTCAATTGCCGCTGTGATCATTCCTTTTTCTGAATTCCACGTAACAACCTCGTGTTCTACGGCGCGATCTATGAGATCGTCTTCTGATAATGGCGCTGCTAGAAAGATCTTTCCTTCGATGGCACCGCTATCTAATTGAGCGACTGCAAGCCACGTCTCGCGAATAAGTGGATCGTGATCAGGTAGCCGGACCGTTCGACCATTGGCCAGCTTGTAGCGGGTGCTGTGTTTTTCGTGTTGCCGCGCAATACGTTCGGGGTAAGCTTCCGAAAGCATTTTGCCCACATCAGAATCTGCAGGCATCAGGTTGTCGGTTTTTATTCTAAACAGCCGTCTCCATGCGGCAGCAAGTTTTTCTATTCTGTCAAGGGCAGATTGTTCTGCTGATACTCGTTCGCCACTTCTCCACCTTCGCAGTAATTCGACCCTTATCGACAGATCTGCTCCACCGGATTTTGAGAGTGGATCGCGCTCTTCCAGCAAGGCCGCGATATCCGTCGCAAGGCTGATCGACGTGCCACTTTCGAGAAGCATGTGGGCAATGCGGGGATGTGTTGGCAACTCGGCCATTTTCTTTCCCCTGGAAGTAATAGAATTTTCCTCGATGGCGCCCAGTTCGTGTAACAAGTCCGTTGCCTGACCAACTGTGCCGGATGGGGGTGGAGTTAACCACGACAGGTCATTGATGTTCTTCACTCCCCAGTTGGCGAGTTCCAGGATCATTGGAGCAAGGTCAGCGTCCAGGATTTCAGCTTGGCGTGTAGCCACCAGTCCCGCGTGAGAAGCTTCCGGCCAAAGTCGATAACATACACCTGGGCCCAATCGTCCGGCGCGACCGGCGCGTTGGTCGGCGGCATCCCGCGTAACACGCACGGTTTCGAGCCGTGTGAGCCCGCTGCGTGGATCGTACTTCGGAACTCTGGCAAACCCACTGTCGATAACTACAGCGACGCCTTCGATGGTGAGAGACGTTTCGGCGATCGAAGTTGCCAGAACAACTTTCCTCATTCCCTTTGGATGAGGCATGATAGCTTCTTGTTGTTTTTTAAACGACAGATCACCATAAAGGGGATGGATGCTTACATTATCGATACCGTTATCAAGTGACTCCATCACACGGTGTATGTCGCCGGTACCGGGAAGGAAAACTAAAATATCACCCTGTGCTTCAGCGAGCGCTTTATGGAGCGCTCTTAGTACTGAACTGGAAAGTAGTACTCCTTTATCAGGCGTCAGATACTTTAACGAAACAGGATATTGTTTTCCTGTACTCGTGATGACCGGCGCTTTAAGGACATCTGCAATCCGCTCGGTATCAAGTGTGGCCGACATGATCAGTATGCGTAGATCATTCCTCAGGATCTGTTGCACCTGATGGCACAAAGCAAGAGCCAGGTCGGCGTGTATACTGCGTTCGTGAAACTCATCGAAAATCACCAGTCCTACATCCTCAAGCGCATTGTCAGATTGGATCATCCGGGTGAGAATCCCTTCAGTAACAACTTCACAACGCGTTTGGCTGCTTACAACGCTTTCAAACCGTATTCTATAACCGATGGTTTTTCCTGCTTCTTCGTCCAACAGGCTTGCCATTCGCAGCGCAACTGAACGCGTCGCCAGCCGCCGGGGCTCGAGCATAATGATCTTGCGGCCTTTCAACCATGGTTCATCCAGAAGTCTTAGAGGAAGGATCGTACTCTTTCCAGCGCCAGGAGGTGCTTGCAAGACGACAATTCTATTTAAAGCTAACAACTCCCTGAGTTGGGGGACGACTTCTTCAACAGGATACATGGAAGGAGTTAGAAGTTAGGAGTTTGGAGTTTGGAGTGGGTGCGTGAGTGGGTGCGCAAATTTACTCAAACGCGCCATGCCCATGGTTATGGCATGCTCCTGCCATATATACCCTATACCCTTATACCTTATAACTCTAATTGAGTTTGTGGATGGTCGTATTGCCGAACACTAAACCCTTGTTGACATCGGCATCACCATTGTAAGTGATCTGGGACTCACCAAATGCATTTATACGCAGCTGGTCTTGTGTACTGAGTGTTATCTGACTTTCACCAAAGGTGTTTGTGGTGGCGGAGTAGCTCTTGAGTTCGTGCGTATCAATCTTGTTCTCTCCGAATAACTTGTATTTCTGATATTCGGCTTTGCCCCCCTTTATTTTAAGGTCGTTCTCGCCGTAAAGGCTGGTCCTCAAGTAATCCGCTTTCACAGAAGCGAGCTTGATGTCATTTTCACCATATGCTTTAAGTGTGAACCGTTCAGCGCGAATCGGCCCGTTACAGGTAAGCTCCTGGTTGCCGCGTATCTCAAGATGTTCAAGCTCTTTGTAGGTTACATAAGCCGTGAGATAGGCATTGTGGTAGATGCTACGGCGCTCGGTAGGAGTAACCTGCTCCGTCTTTTCGTTCACTTTGGCGTCATCGAGGTACACGCGCAAAGTGTTGTTTTGGATCGTAATGTTGATCTTATCCGCCGGTACATTGGAGTAAACAAGGCGAATGCTCTCCTGATCCCCTTTTTCAAGTACCAGATTTATGCGAGGTGATACGATGATCTTTCTGAATGATTTGAGATCCCGGGTAATTTCCTGCGCGACTAAAAAATGGAAGGGGAGGAGTAATAAAGCGACAGCAAGAATTTTTTTCATGTTTTTTCGATTTGCGAATTTAGGACAACTTGATGTTGTTAAACCCCTACGGCCTGCAATTTATTTTTTTTATGTTAATCCTATAACGTAAACTAGACAACCTGAGTGTACAAAAAGTTGCATTGATTATTCGTTGCGTAATGATTTTACAGGATTGCCACGGGCAGCTCGCGACGCTTGAAAGGTTATGGAAACGAGTGCAACGATCAACGAGATCAACGCGGCGAAAACAAACACTATCCAGGGAAATGTTATCCTGAATGCAAATTGCTCAAGCCACACATGCATGATCCATCCGGCGAGTGGCCATGCGATAAGGTTGGCTGCCATCACCGGCCGGAGAAAATCCTTGTTGATCATGAAGACAATCTCACTTTCGCTTGCACCCATCACCTTTCGGATGCCAATCTCCTTCGTCCGCTGTTCAGTAGTAAAGGCTGCCAGTCCGAACAAACCCAGACAGGCGATAAAGATCACGAGGGCGGTAAAAAGTGCCGAAACAATACCCAGCTTTTTTTCCGTCCGGTGTTTTGCCTCAAAGTTCTTGTCGAGGAAAGTGTATTCGAAAGGGGCCTCCGGGGCGTACTTTTTCCAAAAAGACCGGACCAGGGCCAGCTTCTCGTCCGAATCTCCTTTCGTGAGGCGGATGGCCATTTCCCAGTTTGGTTCGGGCCCCATCACCACAGCTAGCGCTTGGACGGGCTCTCTAAAAGACTGAAAGTTGAAATCTTTGATTATTCCGATCACCTCCCGTTTTCTGCCATCGTGATCGTAGTTTGTCACGATTTTCTGTCCTTTGAAATCGCTAATCCCCAATATTTTTGCAGCAGTTTCATTGAGAATGATTGCGTTGGTATCGGACGGGACTTGAGATGAAAAAAATCGCCCCCCACTCATTGAATAACGCATCGTTTCGAGATGGTCAGCATCCATTTCGTACACGGCCATAAAATACTCTTTCACCGAGTCCACTTGCCGGAACACGGATTGCCACTCGACATTTGGGGGAAGGCGGTTGGCATAGCTCGCTGAACTTATTTCCGGATACTTAAGGAGTTCCTGCTTGAATGCCTTTCCTCTGTCGCCAAGGTTCTTGGTATGCAATAGATTGATAATGTTGTTTTTGTCAAAGCCGACATTTGCCTGCTGCAGGTAACGAAGTTGTTGATACACGATCAACGTCGCGATGATCAGAACGGTAGAGATGACAAACTGAAAAACCACAAGGATATTCCGGATGCCATAACTTCTGAGCTTAGCCCGAAGTTCACCTTTTAGAACCTCAACGGGATTAAAATGAGTAAGATAAAACGCAGGGTAGCTACCGGCTAGCAGGCCGACGAGAAGTGTAAAGCCCAGTCCGCCTAAAAGATATACTGGTCTGAACAGCACGGCGATGCTGAGGTGTTTGTAGGTGAACAGATTGAAAAAAGGAAGCATTACACTGATGAGGAACAGCGAAAGCAGCACCGCGATCATGATGTAGAAGTACGACTCCAGCAGGAACTGCATCACAAGCTTTCCCGTCTGGGCCCCTACCGATTTTCGTACTCCAACTTCTTTTGCCCGGCTAGCGGATCGGGCGGTTGAAAGATTCATGAAGTTGATACAGGCCAGAACAGTAATAAGTAAGACGACCGAACCGAAGATGTAGATGTACTGAATGTCGCTGTTCAGTTCAATCTCATCGCTAAGCCTGGATTGGAGATGGATAGACGTAATGGGTTGATCAAAGAATTGCAGATCATTCCCCTTCGATTTGAATTCAGCAAGAGTTATATGATCGAATTGTTCGAGCTCGTGACTAACATTTTTCTCGATAATCAGATCAAACCGCGACGTAACGGATTCGATACTGGCGCCAGGCCGAAGTTTGAAATAGGTGACAACGCGGCCTGTGATCCAATTGCCCGTGTTAGCCTCATCCCACGACTTCAGCGAAAGGATCATGGTAAAATGAAAATGCGAATTCAGCGGAGGATCTGCCGCAATGCCTGCAACGGTCACGGCATACCCTTGTGCCAGCATGAGAGATTTTCCAATGGGTGATCTGTCGCCGGGCCCGGTGTATCCAAAGTAACGCCGGGCCGCAGATTCGGTAATAACTAATTTGCGTTCACCATTCAATACGCTATCCGCACTACCATCCACTAACCTGAAGTTGAAAAAGTGAAAGAAGTTTGAGTCAGCAAGCAGCAACTTGTCTTCAGTAAATGTTTTGTCTTCATACCGAACGGGAAATGTAGCCCAGCTTGCTATGCGAAGCGTGCTTTCAATCTCCGGGATTTCTTTTTGCAGCGCCTTAGCAACCGGCGTTCCTGTTTGTGCCGATATGAACTGTCTTCCTTCAAGCTTTCCCTTGAATCCGACGCGATATGTTCTTTCTGCGTCGGGGTGAAACTTGTCATAGCTTAGTTCATCCTGTATATAGAGAAGGATGAGCAAGCTGCATGTGATTCCAATGGTGAGCCCCGATATGTTAATGATGGAAAAGCCCTTTTGCCTCAACATGAACCGAAGGGCTATTTTCAAATAGTTTTTTACCATTGAATTTTAGACGCCTCAATATACTATTTTGAGGTCAGGCCGCGATGCGGTTTTTTAACTATCGGCGTTAGAATGTGATGATCTCCATTTGCTTCGAAGACAAATGGTATGGTCACAAGTCTTGTGAATCTATTTGACGACGATATAAGTCCTTGCGAACCGTCGCACCGATTTACATATTCTTATACTAACTTTGTCACGTGATCAAACAAGGTGAAACAATCAAAAACTCCCGAACCGGTCAGGTAATGTTGTTTCTTAAGACAGCTGCCGAAACAAATGGGGAGTTATTGGAAATAGACTGCATCAGCCCACCGTCAAATACAAGGGAACCTGAGCACATTCATCCATTCCAGGAGAATAATTTCAGAATACTTGCTGGCGAATGCACCTTTCGTATCGATGGCAAAGAAAGGACAACAAGGGCAGGAGATACAGTTACGATTGCGCCGAATGTAAAGCACTATTTCTGGAACCCTGGCAACATCGATGCACACTATATTCAAGAGTTTCGTCCAGCTTTATCAATTGCAGAGTTCTTTAACACTTTCTTTGCATTGTCAAGGGATGGTAAATTGAATGAACAAGGAATACCAAGTTTTTTTCATGCATCGATCATCATGCTTGCGCACAAAAATGACATTCGCGTTGTTACACCGCCTTGGCCCATCCAATATTTCTCATATAAATTGTTAGCTCCGATTGGAATGATGATGGGCTATAGATCATCTTATACATCATTGCGCAATTGAAAGATGTCGATCAAGTCGTTTAACAAACCATCGATGAGTGGACAAATTCGTTGCAGCGTTATAACCTGAAGGACTTGCCTTGATAAACTATCGCCCCGATAACTATCGAGGTCAACGGGGCGGCTGTACAATCACCTCGTTAACGAGAAGTCATATTAAATGAACCAAAGTTTTTAACCATTGAATTACAGGAGCCAGGCGGTTTCTATAAATGAGGCGACCTGCGTAAGCGGAAAAACTTGGAATTTGTCATCCCATCGGTAACGTCGGCGGTTTAACCCACTACACGCTTTTTGAAACAGCTAATTTTCCTTTATTTGAAATGCTGAAAAATGGGCTTTTGGCAAAAATACGTCAAGTTGAGCGATGTCGGTAGCTAATCGTTTTGACGAAAATCCAGGCGGTCAGCACATTTATCAAACTAGCTCGCATTGAGTTCAAGTTGCAGCTGATCAATCCTTCCCTCTTGTTGCAATACAAGGAAATCAGATATCAGAAGGACTCACCACATTACCGTTGTACCGTTTTTTAACCGTATTGCTTAATCGAAGAGAAGAGTTAATAGATCAAGGGCCATGAGTTCAATTTCTGCAGGCAGCGACCTTAGACCCGTCGCAACGGACAATCGGATAGTAACGTTGGATGTTCTCCGTGGCGTCGCCTTGCTGGGTATGTTATTGGTTAATATCGCGTCGTTCGCATTGCCAGTCCGTTATATGGAGGAGATTCTCAAGCATCCCGGTACGTTGGACTTCAACCTTGCTTTTTTTGTCACCGCCCTTTTCGAAGGAAAAATGCGGGCGATGTTTTCACTGCTCTTCGGTGTGGGAGTGCTTTTGTTTATTCGTGACAAGAAAAAATCAGGAAGGTCTTCAGCCGTGCTATTTTATAGCAGGATGGCCTGGCTCACCGTTTTTGGATTACTTCACACGCATTTACTACTTTGGCATGGGGAAGTCCTTTATTTGTTTAGCCTGTGTGGCTTTGTCCTTTACCTGTTCAGAAACGCAAAGCCAGGTGTTCTGATTGCAGCGATGCTCACTGTCTGCATGGTCGAAATGGCATTGAAAACGTATTTCTATAACCACAATCGTGAACAACGGCTTGCCTATTTGCAAGTTCAAAAAATTGAAGACCAGGGATTGCCACTGACCGATGAACAACTGAACATCAGAAATGAATGGCTGGAAAAAGAAAAAGGATTTTATCCTGATCCGGCAAAAATTAAAGAAAGTATCGAAATAAAACGTTCAGACTACCAGACGCTGGCAAAAGAAGTACGGCCCGCAATGCTTCTCCCCCAAACCAAACGAGTTCCAATATTGATGCTGGATCCAATCGAACTTATGCTCCTTGGGATGGCGTTGTTTAATTGGGGTTTCTTGTCCGGTGGGTTTAGTAAAAAGTTCTACGCCCTGACTATGATCGCGTGTTATGGAATAGGCATTCCCTTGGAACTCTTTTCGTGGAAGCAAGCCATGGAAATTCCTGACCACGTTAAATTTCTTGAGGCGCACGCTGTTGATATCACAATCTATGTCTTCGCTTTCAAACGCATACTCCTGATGATAGGTCACCTGTCACTGATAGTGCTTATGATCAAGTCAGGGTGGCTGAATAATTTTATTAACATCCTGGCGGCAGTTGGGAAGATGGCGCTTAGTAATTACATCCTTCAATCATTGATTTGCTGCTTTTTATTCTTTGGCTATGGATTAGGCTATTACGCGATGCTTGAATACCATGAGCTCCTTGTTGTAGTTATTATTATCTGGATATTTCAATTGATAATAAGCCCGATCTGGCTTAGCTACTTTCGGTTTGGTCCACTCGAGTGGGTGTGGCGATCGCTAACGTATTGGAAGTTACAGCCTATGCGCTTACGCCTACCTGAGCCGAGGTTAGTTCGATTGCCAGATGAATACCATTTGATACCTTATCGCGCAGATTATCGCAAGCTTCGGACTTCACGATATGATTAAGCAAGGCGAAAAAATCATCAACGCCAGAACCGGCCAGGTGATGCTGTTTATGAAAACCGCCGCGGAAACAGATGGGGAACTACTTGAAATTGACTGCATCAGCCCACCGTCGGACTCGAGGGAGCCCGAGCACATCCATCCATTCCAACAAAATAATTTCAGGATACTTGCCGGCGAATGTACGTTCCGAATTGATGGCAAAGAACAGACGGCAAAAGCAGGCGATACAGTTTCTATTGCACCAAATGTAAGACACTATTTCTGGAACCCAGGTAACGTAGATGCTCGTTACATTCAGGAGTTTCGACCGGCTTTAACAATAGCCGAGTTCTTTAATACTTTCTTTGCATTGTCAAGGGATGGTAAATTGAATGAACAAGGAATACCAAATTTTTTTCACGCTTCGATCATCATGCTTGCACACAAGAACGACATCCGTGTTGTTACACCGCCATGGCCAATTCAATATCTCTCATATATGTTACTAGCTCCGATCGGAATGATGATGGGCTATAGATCATCCTATACATCATCGCGATATTGAAAAGATGCCGATCGAGTCGTTTAATAATACCATTGACGAGTGGATAAATTCTTTGCAGCGTTATAACCTGAAGGAGTTGCTTGCTAAACCATCGCCTACCAGCTGGTCTTTGGGACAACTGTACAATCATCTCATTAACGAGACATCGTACTATATCAGCAGAATGGATATCTGTATATCCAGCAATCGTAATGCAGGCAAGGAAATGACTGCTGAAGGCATAGCGATGTTCCGGAATAATTCCTTTCCCAATGAAAGATTGACGGGGGCGCCCTCGAATTCGAAGATCCCACAACCCGCGAATAAAGACTCGCTCATAACCCAATGCATAGATCTAAAAAAGAGCATAAATGCCAGGGCTGCATTAATGAAAAAATCTGCGTTCCATGGCAAGTCAAAACATCCCGGCCTTAATTATTTCACCGCCTCGGAATGGCTTCAGTTTGCCGA